>Ga0315312_1002936_pt1 | contig 11356 bp, 13 predicted proteins | sample TDP7_MG_FD_203629 | JGI IMG/M metagenome (GOLD analysis project Ga0315312, IMG submission 203629) | Freshwater sediment microbial communities from Lake Towuti, South Sulawesi, Indonesia - TDP7 | ecosystem: Environmental > Aquatic > Freshwater > Lake > Sediment | place: Indonesia: South Sulawesi... | reverse complement strand
AAGAACTCACTTCGCCTCACCCACCGAACCCCAACCAATCTCCCTAGCGAAATCACCAACACTAACATACGGACACTTCAACTTACCAACACCAGCCTCCACAATAGTTTCCAACCGAGAGCCCTTAAACTCGTCTGGCAACCCCAAAAAAACGCGCAGTCTCCCCAAAGCCTGCTGACCCTTAGGAATTCTGTGAGGAAGCATACCACGAACAGTCCTACGAACAATCTGATCCGGACGACGAGAATGATACGGACCCTTCCCGGGGTGACCAACATCGAGAAAAATCATGGCCGCCCTCACCCTACTCAACCGTCTGCCCGAGATAACAGCCTTCTCAGCGTTAACAACGACTATACTCTCTCCCGTAAGCAAACGCTTAGCCACAACACTAGCCATCCTACCCAGAATCAAACCCGAAGCATCAATAACAGTCGAAGGCTGTTCACGCATAGTCAAAATCACTCCATTATCCTCACGTTAGACCCTTTCGGATCAGCCTCAACCAACTCACTGATAGAGAGGCACTTTCCCTTAGCCCTCGAAATCTTAGCCTCCGCCTCTCCAGAAAAGGCAAAAGCAGCCACAAGAACAGCGTGGTCAAGCGCTCCGGCACCCAAAACCTTACCAGGAACAACCACGGTTTCCCCTTCCTTCGCGTGACGGTTCAACCGACCGACATTGACTACAACACGCCTGCGTCTGGAAGAAGACAGGCGATCGGCGACATCACGCCAGATAAGAGCGTTATTTTCACGTGCCTTCTTCCTCAACAAGCGAACAGTGCTGATTAACTCGGGGTTTGTAGACCTAACCCGCCTCATCCTTCTTCACCGCCAGTTGGCTGAGAAACGCCTCAACCTTACCATCCAAAATCTTGAGAGCCTCAAGCAAAATCCTCTCAACAGGAAGAGCCCCAGAAGACTCAACATCCAAAACGAAAACATCATTATCCCAAGAAACCTGCACTGCTGGCGGACTCAAGGGACAAGCGTCCACACAGTCTCGGCAGACAGTGCACTCCATCACGTTGCGGAGTTCCAACCTCCTCTCAACGTTTATGAGCACCCTTCTGGGGCAGACCTCCACGCACTTGCCGCAGGCGTCACATCGTTTCGCGTCGATTTTAATTCTCGGAAAGTGCTTGTAGGCACACATTGAAACCGGCTGCCACTTTGCGTGGTCCTTTCCCTTTCCGAGTCGAGCGTAAGCCTCCAACTTTAGCCTTTGGTCGGGTGCCAACTTGATTAAGGGAATGCGGTCGCTAACTGGCTTGACGCCGGGGTTTTCAGACGTGAAGTCGCCTGAATAAACTGTTTTGACGCTGTCAACAGCTTCGGCGTTGAGCGTCAGCGACACGCGGCAGAGGTTGCACCCTAGCTCGCTCTTGCAGGGGCACTCTTCGGGCAGATTGTATGTGTCTAGGTCTGTCTTTAGGGGTATGAGCCCGAGTCTGTGTGCCAAGATCTCGTCGTGGAGCATAGAAGAATTCTCGATGATGACTACATCGTCAATTGCCATAGAGGGGACCTCGGCGATTATGACTCTTCGCAGCGCGTTCATGAAGGGCACGTCAACGCCCTCTATAACCAGACGCGCAACGAGTTCGGATTTTTCAACAACTCGAACTTCCACACTCAAAATCTCCCAGGGAGTTGAAGCGAATCCTAAACTCTTCTACCTCTCCGTCCGCCTTTCCTCCTTGTTCCGTCGTGTGGAACCGGCGTGACCTCCTCGATGCGCCCGATTCGGAACCCAGCTCGGGCTAGGGCGCGTATGGCGGCTTGTGCGCCTGGTCCTGGTGTTCTCGCTTCTGGGCCTCCGGGTGCACGGACTTTGATGTGGATGGCTGTGATTCCTTTGTCTCTGGCGACGGTGGCTGCGTGGGATGCGGCTCTCATGGCTGCGTATGGGGAAGATTCCAGTCTGTCGGCTTTTACGAACATTCCCCCTGAGGTTTTGGCAATTGTTTCTGCTCCGGAGAGGTCTGTTACGTGTACGAGTGTGTTGTTGTAGGAGCTATAGATGTGAACTATTGCCCATCTGTCTGTTTTTTTGCTCATGGTCTGTTACGCTCTTTGGGTTTTGGCTCTGTTGTTTGGATGAATTGGCGTATGGGGTGATCTGGGTTGTTCAGGGTGCTTGTCGGGGCGTATGTTATTTTTGCTTCTTCGTCTCTTAGGACCATATAGCTTGGTGATGGAACTCGCTGTTCTCCTACGGCTATGTGTCTGTGTGTTATGAGTTGGCGTGCTTGTTGCATGGATTTTGCTAGGCCTTTGCGGAACACTACTGTTTGGAGTCGACGTTCGAGCATGTCTTCTATTGTTAGGTCTAGGACGTCGTCTAGGGCGGCTGTTTCGGGGAGGATTCCTAGGCGGTTGAGTCTGTTGAGGAGTTGGTTTTCCAGTTTTGTTCTTTGTTCGGTGGGCATGCCTAGTAGTGAGCGGGCTATTTCTCTGAATCTTGAGAGTGCTGTTTTGTGTCGCCAGAGTTCTCTTTTGTTTCTGAGTCCGTATTGTCCGATTAGGTTCAGTTCTGCCTGTAGGGTGTCTGTTCGCCAGGGGAATCTGGGTGTTTCGTGTTTTTTTCTTTGTTTTTTTGGGTCGCCCATTCTACTTTTCTCTCTCAACCAGTTCGCGTTTGATTTCTTTCTTTTTGACGCCTATGGCTTTGCCTATTCTTCCTGATGTTTTTGTGTGTTGTCCTCTGACGCGTAGTCCGTAGGCGTGTCTGTAGCCTCTCCATGTTCGGAGTTTTTTCATTTGTTCTATGTCGTTTTTTGTTTGGAGTTCTAGATCTGCGCCCACTAGGTGTGTGTCTTTTCCTGTCTCTGTGTCTTTTTGGCGGTTTAGGAGCCAGTTTGGTATGCCGTGTTTTGTGGGGTTGGTTATTATTTCTTCTAGTTTTTGGGTTTCTGTTTCTGTGAGGTAGCCTATGCGTGTTTGGGGGTTTATGTTGGCTTTTTTGGTTATTGTGTGGGCTAGGGCTGCGCCTATGCCTTTTATTTTTGTTAGTGCGTGTGTGACGTTTAGGGTGCCGTCTATGTCTTTGTCGGCTATTCTTATTATGTGGCGGAATTCTTTTGTTGACATTGTTTGGGGTCCGTTGATGTTTTGGGCTATCAAGTGAGTGAGGGGTTTTTTATTTAAACTTTGCTTTATGAATGTTAGTTTGTAGAGGTCTGTTAGTCTCTGTGTGTGAGAAGTTTTTTTGGGTTTCGGCGGCGCCGAACTGTTTGTGTTTTGGGTTTTGTTTTTGTTAGGGTTGTTGTTTTGGCGTTGTGTTTGGGCTTGGTTTGGCGCGCTTTCGATGTTGTTGAAAGTGACCTTCGATGTTGTCAAAAGTGACGTTTACCATGATGCTGCTGCTTTGTTGGGGCTGCGAGTGTGATTTTTGATTTGTATCTTATGGGTGATTTAATGGGTGATTAATTGTGTGCTTTTGTTGATGGTTGTTGATGGTTGTTGATGGTTTGCGTATGTGTGTGCTCACAAGCGACCTAGCCCCTCTATTAGGCGCCAAATAGGCACGGTGATAATCAGAAGAAAAAATAAATTCTCAGCCTAGGGAGAGGGGGGTCTAACAGAAGGGTTGAACAGAGCTCGCAGTGGACGCTGTTTTTGGAAAGGAGTTAGATTCGGCTTCGGTTGGGAAGGCGCAAAATCAGCACGAAAAAGCTGAGCAACATAGAGAAAGGCTAGAGGATGTTTATAATAGTCTATTTTGCGTCAAATGTAGTTGTGGGCTCTCGCACTCAAGATCCATATCATCCTTTTCATGGGGGCCAGAGTCGTCATCGCCCACAGAAACAAACTAAAGCGGAGCCCAGATAAAAACTATATCCCAGGAGCAAAGCGTTTGACGCCGAATTCTGTTAGTGTCGGTGTTTTGGAGAGCTTGGCTCACCTTTTCTGACTACTGCGTAGATTGTTGTTTTCTTTTGACCCGAGCTGGACTTAAAGGGTTTCTTCTTTTCGATAAGGGTGAAACCGCACTCGCACTCAAAGACGTGAAGAATTTCGTCTAGAGGGTAACCTACATCTTCTTTAGCAAGGTAGTCGGTTATCTCTCTGAAGCTGTGCACGTGCATGCTCGTTTCGCTCAGTATCCGTTCTCTTCATTTGAAATCAACAAAAACGTTATGAAATCCAAATCAATATTGTGAATCTGCGAGGAGCCTCGACTTCTGCTCAAAAGTAATTCGGCATGCGAGACTGCGAGTTGATAAGAAGGATGCTCAAAAGAATCAAGGTTATTCCTTTAGCGGCGGAGAGCTTCGGCGTCAGGTCTATGTGCACCTACGTCGAGACGCCTGATGTGAGGGTTCTTTTGGATGCTGGCGTCTCATTGGGTCCTAATCGCTTTGGCTTTCCTCCCCACCCGATGGAGTATGAGGCTCTGGCTCGGTGCCGAAAGAAGATAGCCGACGCTGCGGAGAAGGCTGAGGTAGTTACCATAAGTCATTATCACTTTGACCATCACACGCCCTCCTACACCGACTGGTGCTACAACTGGTCCTCCCAAGACGTGGCTAAACAAATCTATGAAGGAAAACTCGTCCTCGCCAAAAACTACAGAGAGACAGTCAACTTCAGCCAGAGGCGCAGAGGCTGGGTCTTCGCCAAAACAGGCGGAAAACACGCCAAAAAGCTCGAGAACGCCGACAGCCGAACCTTCCAGTTCGGAGAAACCAAACTCGAGTTTTCAATCCCAGTCTTTCACGGACCAGAAAACTCCCAGCTCGGCTGGCTGCTGATGTGCACCATCGAACACCAAAACGAACGCTTCCTGTTCGCCTCAGACGTTCAAGGACCCATGCACACACAAACCCTAAAAATCATTCTCGCTCCCAAACCCCAACTCGTCATGATCGGCGGTCCCCCAGTCTATCTGGCTGGTTTGGCGAAACAAGACGACATCAGCCGAGGGATGAAAAACCTAGAGAAACTGGTGAAAAAAGTTCCCACGGTCATTTTGGAGCATCACCTCCTCAGGGAAGAGGGATGGAGAGAACACGCGAAGCCGATATTCGACGCCGCATCAAAAAACAATCACACAATCGTCACAGCCGCCGAATTCACGAGAGAAGAAAACAACCCACTAGAATCTCGGAGAAGAACGCTGTTTCAAACCGAACCGCCGAGTCCAGAGTTTGAAAAATGGATGAAAACGCCGCACTCAAAGAGAAAACTTGTCAAGCCGCCGATGTAGCCTGTGAAACAAACGACACGCTGAGTTTTTCACCATCTCTTTCAAGGCAGATGTGCTTCAACCAGCGTCTATCGTCTGTGGAGGGGTAATCCTCCCTATAGTGCGTTCCACGACTCTCCTCCCTGATCTGCGCCGCTCTCGTGATCAATCCGCCCACGGTCGCCATGTTTTTCAGCTCCAGAGACCGAACACTCACTCCCTTCTCATTCAGATCATCGATTTTCTTTCTCCACCGCCTCAGCTTTCTGAGCATTAGGTTCAGCCCCTCTCCGTTTCTCAATATGCCAACAAAATCCCACATAGCCCTTCTCAAATCCACCCCGAGGCTCTCTAACTCCTGCGAATCCGTCTCAGAAAACTTCACTTCCCTTCGCAGTTTCGGCGCTTTAACCGCATTCTTGAGAAATCTCTTTGCCTTGAGCGCTCCAAGCGAAGTGAAAACGACAGATTCCAACAGCGAGTTGCTCGCCAACCTGTTGGCGCCGTGCACCTCGGTGCAAGCGCACTCGCCAAAAGCCAGAAGATTCCGTATGTTTGTCTCTCCGTACTCGTTTGTTTTTATGCCCCCGCAAATGTAGTGCGCGGCTGGGGAAATGGGAATCAGATCTTCTGTCACGTCTATTCCGTACTTGAGGCACTCTTGATGTATCATTGGGAACCTGTTCAAAACGAAGCTCTTGCCCTTGTGACGTATGTCTAAATAGACTGAGCCTTTCTTGAGCTCATTGAATATCGCGCGAGACACAACGTCCCTCGGAGCAAGCTCTCCCATGGCATCGTACTTTTCCATGAATCTTTCCCCCCTCTCATTCACCAATATGGCTCCTTCGCCGCGAAAAGTCTCAGATATCAAGAAGTGCGGGGCACTCGGTTTGTTCAGGGTTGTGGGGTGAAACTGCACGAACTCCATGTCCTCAACTTGGGCGCCTCCCCGAAACGCCATCGCGATTCCGTCGCCTGTCGCGATCTCCGGGTTTGTGGTGTTTTGGTAAACGTAACCAATGCCGCCTGTCGCAAACACAGTGACCCGTGAAAATATGTGTGCCATTTCCTTGTTTTTGACGTCGAGCACGCTCGCGCCACAACATTTTCCGTCTTCAACAATGACGTCTGTGGCGAAGCGGTTCTCCAAAACCTCGATGTCCCTGTTTTCTCTGACACTCTCGGTCAAGGCTTGTTCAATTTCTCTTCCAGTTGTGTCCCCAGAGTGCAGTATCCTGTCTCTGCTGTGTCCGGCCTCCCTAGTCAGATGAAGCTCGCCGTGCTCTTTGTCAAATCTCACTCCCAGGGAGATCAGGTTTTGAATTTCCCTTGGTCCGTTTTCTACGAGTATTTTCACCGCTGTTTTGTTGGATAAGGCGCACCCAGTCCTCGTTGTGTCTTCGATGTGCGTCTGAAAGGTGTCGTCTTTCCTCGTTACGGCGGCTATTCCGCCTTGTGCCAAGTTCGTGTTCGATTCCATTATTTCCTTTTTTGTTACGATGGTCACTCTTCCGTACTGGGCGGTTTTGAGGGCGAAATACAATCCGGCGATTCCGCTTCCTATCACCAAGAGATCAGTCTTCACTTTGTCATCTCCAAGCTCATGTCGAAGCTTCTGGCAGAGTGGGTCAGATATCCCGGAGACACGACGTCGATTCCAGTTTTTGCGTACTCCCTTATGTTTTTGCGTGTTATGTTGCCCGAAGCCTCCAAAAGCATGAGGTTATAGAGGTTTTTGCTTCTCAGCTTCTCCATGAGTTGCTCGATTTCTTTTGGCTTCACATTGTCAAACATTATTATGCAGGGCTTCTTCAGCTTCAGTTGCTTAAATTTATTCGCCGCCCTCACCGCCTCGTCTTGGTTGGTTGTTTCGATTTCGACGAAGCCCACCTTATCAATGAGCGGTGAAGCCATGGCTATCGCTTTCTCGACGTAATCTTTTATTCCATCGTTCTTCAAGGCTTCCAAGTGATTGTCTTTTATTAGGATTGAATCCCAGAGCCCAAACCTGTGTGTTAAGCCGCCTCCCAAAAAAACCGCCTTTTTATCGAGATACCGCAAGTGTGTTTTTCTTGTCGCGGCTACTCTGGTCTTGTAGCCTCTTAACAAATCAACTAGGCGTCTGGTTTCAGTGGCTATTCCCGACATCCTCTGCAGGACGTTCAAGCCGATTCTTTCCGTTGCCAGAATTTCTCTTTGCCCCCCACAGACTTCCAAAACCGTGTTTCCCTTCTGGATTTTCCCTGCGTCTTGCGTGTAGACCTCTACATTGAGACCGTGCTTCTTATAGAACCAGCTTGCTTCCTCGACTCCTCCGACAATGCCCGATTGCTTGGCTTTTAAAACCGCTCTTCCTTGTTTGTCTTTGGTCAGAACAGCCTCAGTGGTTACGTCGCCCGACCCAACGTCTTCCCTATATTCCTGATCAAAGAAACCTTCCAGCCAACTGAGATATTTTTTATTGTTTAGATTGAGTTCTTTTCCTCTCTGGTATGCGAGTTCAACTAGCTTTTGCCTGTCCAATGCGTGTCAGTCCACGTCTAACATTTTGTCCAAGGCTTCTTTCGCCTTTACCCTAACATCCTCAGGCACCGTGACCTTATACCGCTCCTTTTCCAAAGCCTCCAAAACAAGTTCCAGATTGTTCTTCTTCATTTGAATGCACGTTCCGCCGGGCGGCGCCTGAAGGCATATTTTCTCTGGCGCCTCGAGCTTAAGTCTCTCTATGATGCCTATCTCAGTGGCTATTATGAACTCCTTATCTCGGCTTTTCTTCACGTAATCAACCATACCCGTTGTGCTGCAAACCCTATCGGCTAAGTCTATCACGCTCGGGACGCATTCTGGGTGCACCACAACCCTTGCGTCTGGATGCAACCTCTTGGCTTCTTTTAAGCCCTCAGCAGTGAACCTGGTGTGCACGTAGCACCAGCCGTCCCAGGGAATAATCTTCTTGTCACTGTGCCTCATCACGTATTTCGCCAGGTTGACGTCGGGCACGAAGATGACCTCTCTCTGCTTCAATGAATTAACCACTTCTACGGCGTTGGCGCTCGTGCAGCATATGTCCGATTCAGCCTTAATATCCGCGGTTGTGTTGACATAACTCACAACGGCGGCGTCAGGATACTGCTCCTTCAGTTTTCTCAAACCATAAACGTCAACCATAGCCGCCATCGGACACTTTGCAAGATTTGTCGGGATCAAAACCGTTTTTTCAGGGTTCAAGATGCAAGCGGATTCAGCCATGAAGTCGACTCCGCAGAAGACTATGAAGTCTGCCTTTGTCTCCGTGGCTCTTTTACTCAACCCATAAGAGTCTCCAATGAAATCCGCCACCATGTATATCTCTGGTCTCTGATAGTTGTGAACCAGAATAACCGCGTTTTTCCTTTCCTTCAGCCTGTTAATCCTATCAACCAGGTCTTGTTCTCTCATTCGCAACACTGCTGCTTTGAGGCTTTTGATGCTTGATTTTTCTCGTCAATTTAACCTTTTTCCACGGTGGTTAAAAAATATAGTTGTGCCTCGCGTTGCTGAAAGGGAGAACAAAAAAGGTGTGATCTCGAGGAAACGTCTAAAAAAGTGGAAGTGGGGTTGTCATTTGAACAGTTCTGACAGAATCGGTCCGAACTTCTTCTTTATGCTGTCCGCCAACTCGTCTGCCTTGACCATTGTTATGCAGCAGACTTTACCTTCTTTCTCGCAGGTCATTATGGCTAGTTTGTCACCCGCGGCAATGCCAGCCTTCTCTCGCAGGTCTTTGGGTAGAACCAGCTGACCGCGCTCGTCCACGCTCACAAGCCCAGTGAGATTGCAGCAGCCTTCTTCTTCACCGCACAAGATTGTTCACCTCCAGCTAAGGATGCGCAGTCGGAGAATTTAAGTTTTCTGATAAATCAGAATTTTCAGATGTTTTATGGACCTTGCATGCCTCGCTTCGACTCTTGGGTTCCTAGCAACTCAGTGGGCTAGCCTCTTTTTTTCGTTCGACGACCTCGAACAGACTGTTCGAAAGCGCAGTGTTAAAAACAGTGTCAACCTTTTTCTTAATACATTGCTTATGAAGAGTTTTGATTGTCTTGCCATCCAACGCCCCTGACAATAGAGAAGGTTACGCGGAGCTCACGGGAAGCACCCTCTCCGTCTACTGGTATCTTTTGAGCAGAAGACCAGACTCCGTCGGGGTTAGGGAGGTTCAGCGAGCGCTGGGTTTCTCGAGCTCCAGCACCGCCAACTATCATCTGGAAAAACTGATGGACCTGGGTCTGCTCGACAAAAACCCGTCTGGAGACTACAGGATCAAGCGAGTGGTGAAAGTCGGCGTCCTGAGCGCGTTCGTTTTTGTCGGCAGATACGCCTTTCCCAAGCATCTTCTCTACTCCATCCTAACGTCTGTGATGATTCTGGTCTTCCTTCTGCTGTTCGCCGAGGCGTTGTCTCTGACTGTTTTCGTCGCTCTGTCGCCAGGGATTCTGGCGGCAGCCATCTTCTGGTATGAAACATTTATCGTTTGGAGACGTAAGCCGTCAAGGGCGGTCGGTTCGAGGGATTCGAACAAGCGTTCGAAAGTGTAGGTTAAAATGGTCCAGTGTCAGCTTATGATTTGAAGGATAAGAGCATGAAGAATCAGTTGCGCGCTTCAATTCTGGTTTGCGTCGTGCTCTCTTTATTCGTGCTCACCGCAAAGACTCAGTCCGCTCTGACTCCAGACACAAGGATTCGGGGAATCGTAACAGCAATTGAATACGATTACCAGGGCCACTTTTTTAGCGGCACCTACAAATTGACAGCGATGATTTCTGTTCGGCTGAACGAGACCCTAGAAAAGCCCGAGACGTTCACTCGTGAGAGAAACCAGCTCGTGGGCGTCTCCTACAACTACTCCAGCCCACCCGAGTGCAGGGTGAACGATGCTGTGGAGGTTTACGGCTTGTGGGTTTCAGTTTTGGATGTGCCAGCTTCGCAGACAATACTCGTTGACGACCGCGTGGTCGGTAGTTACGTGGAGGTGATGCCGCCTCCGCTACCCCTCCTCCTACCTCAACCTACCCCAACCCAAGAGCCAGTTCAGCCTGTAAGCCTGATTAATTTGCAGAGCGAGTACTCAAACGGCTCTATCCCCATCGATCATGATGTTCTACCCGTCTTGAGCCTGTGGTATGATTGGGTCAACACTCAGAGCACGCAGGTCATCTTCCTTGCCTATCATTCCGAGGTGTACAACTCGCCAATCATCACTTTTGTTGGGCAGCGTTACGCGACCGTAAACGGAACTGAGGTCTTCGTCGGAAACACGCTCAGTCTGATGGAGGTTTACAGAGACGCCGACGAAAACAGTGTTCCAGAGACGAGCGAAATCAGCTACTTCTTACTCGTTAACAGTTCCGTCGGCTTTGCTGTGACGCCTATTCAGAAAATCGTGTTGGGAGACGTAGCCCATTACAGGTGGGGTGTCAAGTACCAAACGATTGACGGTTTCTTGATAGACGAGAACGGAACAGGTAAAGCGAGAGTTGTTGTTGAGCACATGGCTTTTTCGTACGACTATCACATTCAGAGTAACATATCTTATCTGAAAACAGCCTTCGACATAGGGAGGATAGTCACCGTGGAGCCTTACGAACCAGACCTAACCCTTCAAGGACTAAGCCTGTCACTCGTCTATGCGACCATAACAATCTCACCAAAAGACTACACGGTACTCGTTAATGGGCAACCCTACAACTCGTCTAGTACTGCACCCCCACTCGTAACGACCAACCGCACGGAAGTCGCAATCGAGAACCAGAAAACCTACGAGTTTCTCTTCGGAGAAAACTACACGCTTTACAGAGACTCCACGGCGGAGAGTCACAAGTCCTTCTCGGTTGCTTCGCCCACAAACACCGTCTCCTCAAACGCTCGCCCGTGGCTGGTTGGAAGGTTGGAACACGTTTTGGAAGATCTCTTTCCAAAGCTGAGTGCGATGCAGACGAAGATAAACTTGGATTACACGAGTTCGACGTTTGTGTACCGTGTCTGCTATCCAGCGTGGGGAGGCTACAGAATAAGGCACGACCCAACCTACATAGCCTACATCAACCCGAGAGGCTTACCGCCCATTCCGACGAGCCCGCCATGGGAACTTCTAACGACAACGATAGTATTGGGGTTAGTA
>Ga0315312_1002935_pt1 | contig 11362 bp, 12 predicted proteins | sample TDP7_MG_FD_203629 | JGI IMG/M metagenome (GOLD analysis project Ga0315312, IMG submission 203629) | Freshwater sediment microbial communities from Lake Towuti, South Sulawesi, Indonesia - TDP7 | ecosystem: Environmental > Aquatic > Freshwater > Lake > Sediment | place: Indonesia: South Sulawesi... | reverse complement strand
AGAGGCCCCACCACAGGGGCCTCCTCCTGCCGCCAAACGGAGGGCGGCCATGGAACTAGAAAAGTTGCTGGCCCTGCTGGTTCAGCTCAATGGTTCCGATCTGCACCTCTGTGTCGGTGATCCCCCCACCATGCGAGTCCAGCGCTTCATCCGCCGTACCCGCTTCCCGGAACTCACCGCAACGCAGGTCAACCACATGCTCCGGCGCGTCGCGGGCGAGGAGCGATGGCAGCGTTTTGAGCGCGAGCGGGAGCTCGATGTGGCCTACGTAGTGCCCGAGGTGGCGCGCTTTCGCGTCAACATGTACTGGAGCCGCGGCCAACCCGCCGCCTGCTTCCATCGCATTCCCTCCCAGGTCGAGACCATAGACCAACTCGGCCTGCCGTCTGTGCTCAAGCAGATCGCCCTGCTGCCCCGGGGCATCGTGCTGGTCACGGGCCCCACGGGATGCGGCAAATCCACCACCTTGGCGGCGATGATAGATCACATCAACAAGAACCGTCCCCTCCACATTGTCACTATTGAAGACCCCGTCGAGTTCATCCATCAACCCGAGATGGCCTCTATCAGCCAGCGCGAGATCGGCTTCGATACCCACTCCTTCGCCGACGCGCTCCGCCACGTCATGCGCCAGAACCCAGACGTCATCCTAGTGGGAGAGATGCGAGACCTAGAGACTATTCAGTTGGCCATCACCGCGGGGGAGACGGGCCACCTTGTCTTCAGCACCTTGCATACCCTCGACGCCGCCCAGACCATTGATCGCATGGTGGACGTCTTCGAACCCCACCGCCAGGAGCAGGTGCGCGCTCAGCTCGCCATCACCCTCCAGGCGGTGATCAGCCAGGAGCTGCTCCAGCGCGCCGACGGCACCGGGCTGATCCCCGCCTTCGAGATCATGCTCGCCACCCCGGGCATCCGCAACCTCATTCGAGAGCGCAAGACCCATCAGATCTACACCCTCATCCAGAGCGGAGCAGATCTCGGTATGCATACCTTCGATCAGCACCTGCTCCAGCTCTACTCCGAAGGCCTGATCGCCGCCGAGGAAGCCCTCGCCAAGGCCAACAACCCCGAAGAGTTTCGCCACCGAGCCAAGATCGGCTCACCTCAGCAAGAGGAAGCCTGAGAGTTGGGTAGAATATGCGTCGTGAGCAAGGCCTGGGGCGCCTGGTCTTCACCGCGAGACGCCCCCTTGGCGAGATGAAGCGACAGGAGGATAATGAGCGCATGTCGGAAACCTACCCCATTCCTTTAGATGACCTGCTGAGACTGCTAGTGCGACTCGAGGGATCGGACCTGCACCTGCGCGCCTTCGAGCCCCCTATCTTCCGCATCCACGGAGACCTGCGGCGAACCAACTTCCCGGTTTTCCAGCCCGAGCACATAAAGTCCCTGATGTACGAGATCATGGGCCCAGACCGCATCGCCCGCTACGAGCGAGTTCTGGAGTGCGATCTCGCCTATGCCATCAAGGGATTGGCCCGCTTCCGCGTCAATGTCTTCAAACAGCAAAGCTCGGTGGGAGCCGTGATGCGACTCATCCCCATCCGCGTCCAGAGCATTGACGAGCTGGGCCTGCCCCAGATACTCAAGGAAGTCGCCTTGCTTCCGCGCGGCCTGGTGCTGGTGACCGGGCCCACGGGGTCCGGCAAGTCCACCACCCTGGCGGCGGTCATCAACCACATCAACGAGAACAAGCCAGTCCACATCATCACCATCGAAGACCCCATCGAGTTTATGCACAGCGACAAGGTGGCCAACATCAATCAGCGAGAGGTGGAGATGGACACCCACAGCTTCGCTCACGGCCTCCGCCACGTGATGCGTCAGAACCCCGATGTGATCCTGGTGGGTGAGATGAGGGACAACGAGACCATGCAGCTCGCCATCACCGCCGCTGAAACAGGGCACCTCGTCTTCTCCACCGTCCACACCACTGACGCCGCCCAGACCATAGACCGCATCGTGGACGTCTTCGAGCCAGAGCGCCAGGAGCAGATCCGCATGCAGCTCGCAGTCACCCTCCAAGCGGTGATCTCCATGACCCTCATGCCTCGCGCCGACCGCCCCGGGCGCGTGCCCGCCTTCGAGATCATGCTCGCCACACCCGCCATCAGGAACCTCATCCGGGAGCGCAAGACCCACCAGATCTACGGCATGATCCAGACCGGAGCCGAGCTCGGCATGCAGACCCTGGACAATCACCTGCTGGAACTCTATCGCAGCGGCATCATCAGCTTCGAGATGGCCCTCTCCAAGTCTTCCACCCCCAGCGAGTTCGCTGCCCGCGCCGGGGCAGGCAAGCCGCCAGAGGAGTTGATCTCCGCCGCGCCGGGCGAAGTGTGAGCAGAGAGGAGACCCCCATGTTCGCCAGCCGACTCCACATTGACGACCTGTTGGTCACCGCCGTCCAAAGGGACGCCTCCGACATCCACATCAAGGCTGAAACCCCTCCCCTGTTGCGCATCTATGGAGAACTCATCCCCACCGACCTGCCTCCCCTCAGCGTGGATGAGGCCAAGCGCCTGTCCTACAGCATCCTCACCCCCGAGCAGCGGGAGACGTTCGAGCAGGAGTGGGAGCTCGACCTCGGATACGAGATCGAGGGGCTGGCCCGTTTCCGGGTCAACCTCTTCGTCCAGCGGGGCATGGTCGGCTCCGTCTTCCGCATCATCCCCCTCCACATCCAGACCATCGAGGAGCTCGGCCTCCCCGAGGTCTGCCGCTACTTCGCCGAGCGGCCCCGCGGCCTGGTGCTGGTCACCGGGCCAGCAGGCTGCGGCAAGTCCACCAGCCAGGCAGCCATGATTGACCACGTCAACAAGAACTTCCCCGTGCATATCGTCACAGTCGAGGACCCCATCGAGTTTGTCCACGAGCCCAAGATGGCCCTCATCAATCAGCGGGAGCTGGGAGAGGACACTCAGAGCTTCGCCAACGCCCTCAAATTCGTCCTCCGCCAGGACCCGGACGTGATCCTCGTGGGCGAGATGCGCGACCTCGAGACTGTTCAGCTCGCCATCCGCGCCGCCGAGACCGGCCACCTCGTCCTCGGCACCCTCCACACCACCGACGCCGTGCAGACCGTGGACCGCGCCATTGACATCTTCCCCACCCACCAGCAGCAGCAGATCCGCATGCAGCTCTCCGTCAACCTCCTCGGCGTCATCTCCCAGATCCTCGTCCGCCGCGCCGATGGCCGCGGCCGCGTCGCCGCCTTCGAGACCCTGGTGGCCATCCCCGCGGTGCGCAACTCCATCCGGGAGCGAAAAACGCATCAGATCTCCTCCGTGATCCAGACCGGCACCCAGCACGGCATGATGACCCTCGACCACTCCCTCGCCCACCTCGCGCGCACCGGTGTCATCACCTTCGAGGAGGGCGAGTCCAAGGCCAAGAACAGGGCCGAGTACCGCCAGCTCGTGCAGACCGGCGAAGCCGTCGCCGCCAGAGGGTGACCCCACTGGAGAGCGGGGATCGCCGCAACTCTCTCCGTGTTCATCCTGACGGCCCTCTTGTCACAGTGGCCATGCAAGGCTTGTTTTCCCTCAAGAAGGAAGGCTGTGCCCGAAGAAGAACCCGACAGCAGCGCAATCACGCCCCGGCCCCCCGTCCGAACGGATCGCAAACAGGAAGGAGGATGCCGCCACCGATGGCTGCCGTGCTGGAAGTGACCGACGCAACCTTCGAGCAGGAGGTGCTCGATTCCGACCGCCCGGTCTTGGTTGACTTCTGGGCCCCTGGATGTCCTCCATGTGCCGCCATAGCTCCCATCGTCGAGAAGCTGGCCGGCGAGATGGCCGGCCAGATAAAGTTCGTCAAGGTCAACGTCTTCCAACAGCAGACGACGGCCGCCAAGTATAGCATACAAGGGGTCCCCACCCTCCTCATCTTCAACGGCGGACGAGTGGCCGCCAGCCTCATTGGATTCCAGCCCGAGCACGAAATCCGTCGTCGCCTCGCCGCTGCCCTCGCACCATCCTAGCGCGCACGCGGGCCCACTCACCCTTGCCATGGCCAACACCCAATCCCACTCTCCTCACGACCTGATCATCATCGGCGCTGGCCCCGCTGGCCTCACCTGTGCCATCTACGCGGGGCGCGGCGGCCTCGCCACCCTGGTGGTCGAGAGCATGCTCCCCGGCGGCCAGCTCGCCCTAAATCATCTCATCGAGAACTACCCCGGCTTTCCCGAGGGCATCCCAGGGCCTCAACTCGCTCAGCTCATGGCCCAGCAGGCCGCTCGCTTCGGCGCCCGCATCGAGACCACCACAGTCGAAAGCCTCGACCTCTCCCAGCGCCCCTTTCGCATTCACCTTGGCGGAGGAGATGCCGAGTCCGGCCCTCGCGCCCGCTCCCTGCTCATCGCCACCGGATGCTCCCCACGCAAGCTCGGAGTGCCTGGTGAGGAGAGATTCTACGGCCGCGGCCTCTCCTACTGCGCCACCTGCGATGGCCCGCTGTTCGCGGGCAAGCGGTTGCTGGTCGTGGGTGGGGGCAACGCCGCCCTCCACGAGGCGCTCTTTCTCGCCTCCCTCGCCAGCAAGGTGATCGTGGTCCACCGCCGCGATCAGCTCCGCGCCGACCCCGTCCTCCAGCAGCGGGCCTTCGCCAACAACAAGATCGAGTTCCGCTGGAGCCACCTCCTCACCGAGGTCCTCGGCGACCAGGCGGAAGGTCCGCTGCCGAAAGTCTCCGCTGTGCGCCTCCGTCGCGTGGACACAGGTCAGGAGACAGAACTCCCTGTAGACGGTGTCTTCATCTCCGTCGGCACCACCCCTCAGACCCAGTTCCTCCCACCCCAGATCGCGCGCGATCAAAGAGGCTTCATCATCACCGACTCCGGTCCGGCAGCGGAGCTTCCGCTCCAGACCTCCGTCCCAGGAGTCTTCGCCGCCGGCGACGTGCGTGCCGGCTCCTATCGCCAGGTCGCCTCCGCCGTCGGCGATGGCGCGCAGGCCTATCGCAGTATCCGCGACTTTCTCGAGCACATCTCGTAGGGGCGACCCTCTGCGGTCGCCCGCCGGCCCCGTCGCTATCATCTCTCAGGAGACAAACACATGACTCAGACCATGAAGGCGGTCTACCTCCACGCCCCCGGCGATCTCAGAATCCGTGAAGAACCCATTCCCGCCCTCGCCGAACCCGACCAGGTTCTCATCCGCGTCGCCGCTGTAGGAATCTGCGGCTCCGACTGCCACTTCTACGAGCGCGGTCGCATCGGGCGCTTTGTGGTCAAGGAGCCGCTCATCCTTGGTCACGAGTGCTCCGGCACTGTCGTGCAGGTCGGGGCCGAGGTTCAGGACCTGAAGCCGAGCGACCAAGTGGCGATCGAGCCGGGCATCCCCTGTCGGCGCTGTCGGCGTTGCCGCGAGGGGCGCTACAACCTCTGCGAGCGCGAGGTCATCTTCATGGCCGCCCCCGGCCTCACGCATGGCGCGTTCCGCGAATACCTGACCTGGCCCGCGGATTTTCTCTATAAGCTGCCCGAAGGAGTGAGCCTGGAGGACGGCGCCATGGTCGAGCCGCTGGCCGTGGGGATTCACGCCTGCCGGCGCGCCGGCATAGCGCCCGGCCAGAGCGCGGCGGTCATCGGCGCGGGTCCGATCGGCCTGCTCGCGGCACAGGCCGCCTCCGCGTACGGAGCCTATCCGGTTGTTGTCACCGATGTCATCGCCCCTCGCGTCGAGCTGGCGCGCAAGCTGGGCCTCGCTGCGGTAGACGCAACTAAACAAGACCCCATTGAGGCCATCCGCCGCGAGATAGATGGCCAGCAACCTGACGTAGTCATCGAAACCGCGGGGACAATCCCCACCATCTGCCAGGCGATGGCCGCGGTCAAGACCGGCGGGGTCGTTGTTCTGGTGGGATTGCCGCCAGAGGATGAAGCGATGCTGCCGGTGATGGACATCCTCATGCGCGAGTACGACGTTCGCAGCGTCTTCCGCTATGCCAACTGCTATCCCCCGGCGCTCTCCCTCATCGCCGCAGGCCGCATCCAGCTCGCCCCCCTGCGCACCCATGAGTTCCCGCTTGAGCGCACCAAAGACGCCATCCGGACCGCCATCGGCCGTAAAGCCGAAGCAGTCAAGGTCATCGTCAAACTGTGAGTGCTAAGGCACGCATGTCCGAGTTGTGTAGGGCGGGGATGCATCTGCATCCCCACCGCTCGTTGCCGTTGCGCTCGTAGGGCATGAGCGTGTCTCCTGCCCTTTGCTCTGTGCGTTCTTGAGACGCGGCGCGAGTTGTAGGGCAGATACCTATCCGCGCCGCCGGGCGTTGACAGCCCGGAGAGCGTGACCTACAATCGGCTCGGTGATGTCGTTGGCGCAAATGCTACTCTGCGAAGTGCCTACTCCGCCGAAGCAGCTTCGGCTGCGAAGGCTGGAAGCTCGCTACGTAGCATGAGCTCACTTCCCCGGAGAGCCCAGTGCCCGAGCTGCACTCGGAGATCCTGATAGACGCGCCGGCCAGAAGAGTCTACGAGCTGGCCAAGGATGTGGAGCGCTTTCCGGAGTTTCTGCCCAATGTGGAGCAGGTCACGATCCAGAGCCGAGAGGGAGACCGAACCGTGAGCGAGTGGGTGGGTCTGGTGCCGGAGTTCAGGCGCGCCATTCGCTGGGTGGAGGAGGACAGGTGGGACGACGAGGCACTGCGCTGCGAGTTTCGGTGCCTGTCGGGAGACTGGGACCGGTATGAAGGCACCTGGAGCTTCGCGCAAGCAGAGGAGAAGTGTCAGGTGCGCCTGGACATCAGCTACGAGTACCACGTTCCCCTGGTGGGTCCCCTGATCAAGAGGCTGCTGCACAGATTGGTGGCCCGCAACGCGGAAGAGACCTTGCAGGGCCTGCGACGGCAGGCGGAGGAGAAGCTCTGATGCCGCCCCCCAAGGAGGTGGCCATAGTCGGGGCTGGGCCGGCGGGCATCTTTGCCGCGCTGGCGCTCTCGCACGCGCCCGGAGTGCGGGTGCGGATATTCGAGAAAGGCCCGGACATTGATACGCGGCTGGCCAACGCGCAGGGCCGGGGAAAGGCGAGGGACCCGAGCTGCCTGCTCTGCGGCTGGGGAGGGGCAGGCGCTTTCTCGGATGGCAAGCTGACGATGTCGCCCGAGGTGGGAGGGCAGCTCGCTGCCTACCTGCCTCATTCCGAGCTGGTCGCCCTGCTGGAGGAGGTGGACCAGATCTGGCTTCGCTTCGGCGCTCCCGAGGAGCTTTACGGCGCAGACGACGACGCCATGGCCGAGCTGGCGCGGCGGGCGACGCGGGCCGATCTGGAGTTCGTCAGAACGCGCATCCGACACCTGGGCACCGACCGCTGCCCCATGGTGCTGCGAGAGATGAGGCGGGCCTTGGGCGACAATGTCGAGGTCCACGCGGAGGCGGCGGTGGTCCACATTCGGGTCAGCCGGGGTGCGGTGACAGGAGTGGAAACGGAAGGGGGACGGCGCTATCGGGCCCACTATGTGATCGCGGCCCCAGGCCGGGAGGGCTCGCGTTGGTTCACGGAGGAGGCGGCGAGGCTGGGGCTGGGCCGCGCCGACAATCCGGTGGACGTGGGAGTACGTGTGGAGATCCCCGCGGAGGTGATGGCTGATATCACCTCCAGTGCCTATGAGCCGAAACTCATCTTCTACTCCAAGAGCTTCGACGATCGGGTGCGAACGTTCTGCGTGTGTCCCTACGGAGAGGTGGTGACCGAGCACAACGAGGGCATCATCACCGTGAACGGCCACAGCTACGCGGGAAAGCGCACCCCCAACACGAACTTCGCCCTCTTGGTCAGCACCCGGTTCACCCAACCGTTTCACGAGCCCATCGCCTATGGCAGCTATCTCGCGAGGCTGGCCAATCTCATCAGCGATGGCGTGATCTGCCAGCGCCTGGGAGACCTGCGCGCCGGGCAGCGCTCCACCGCAGAACGCATCGCCCGCGGTCTGGTTCGCCCCACGCTGGAGACGGCCACACCCGGCGACCTCAGCTTCGTGCTCCCGCACCGCTACCTCTCCAGCATCCTGGAGGCCTTGGAAGCCCTAGATAGCTTTGCACCGGGGATCGGTTCCCGGCACACGCTACTCTACGGCATCGAGGTGAAGTTCTACTCGGCGCGCCCTCGCCTCACCAAGAGCCTGGAGACTGAGGTGGCCAACCTCTTCGCGGTGGGAGACGGCGCGGGAGTCACTAGGGGATTGGTACAGGCCTCTGCCAGCGGTCTCTTGGCAGCAAGGGAGCTGCGGAGGAGGCTCGGGCTCCCGCCGCGCTGAGGGGGGCCTTGGCGAGTCGGAGCTACTGCTGTCGCTGAGCCTCTGCCGCGGTGGGCAGGCCCGCCTGGGCCAGTGCAGGCCTCAATTCCTCACTGGCGAGCAGCCGAAGGAAGCGCTGCGCCAGCAGCGCGTTCGGGCTCCGCTTGTGCACCACGGCGTACACCCGTGCCACTCTTCCCTCGCCCATGGGCAGCCGGGCGGCGAGCTTTACCGAATCCGGCGGAATCTCATCTCGCAGCGCCAGACGAGGGCAGGGATCATAGATGATGCCGGCGTCCGCGTCTCCCTTGGCCAACAGCTTGAGGGCGGCGAGAGGGGTCTTCTGGAGCACGAGCTTGTTCTGGAGCTTGGCCCAGAGGCCTGCGCGCTCAAGCGCCTGCTTGCCATCCGTGCCCAGCGAGGTGATTCCCGGAGGAGACATGGTGACCGATTTCAGCCGCCGGGAGGTTAGATCTCTGTAGCTTCTGATGTCAATGGGGCTGGCAGCGGGAACAGCGATGGCCAAGCCCATACTTCCGATCGGCTCGCGGGTTCCCCGATCCAGCAGTCCTTCGCGCTCCAGCACCCCGATCTCGGCCTCTCCCGGAGAGATGAGCAGGTCAGGCACCTCTCCCTTTTCGAGGCGGCCTACGAGTTTGAAGGGTTCATCCCCCTCGATGCGTATGGATTTACCTGCATTCTCGGCTTGGAACCGATCCCGCGCCACCTCCACGGCCGGCACTAGGCTGCAGGCCACGTAGGCGAGGAGAACGTTTGGATCGCGGCTGACACCCTCCGGGCCGCGGGCCCTTTCCCGCGCGCAGCCGCTCGCCCATACCACCCCCAGAAGCGCCAGGAGTACCGTCCTCCCTGGCGACCTCAATTCCATGCTTGCTCCTGCTCCAATGCCCACACCCACATTGCTCTCGACCAGACCACGATTACACTCAGCTCGGAGTCTCATGGAGATTGTCGTGATCCCCTATCTCAGGGCCGGAATCCTAGCGAGAGGCACGTCGGGGCGGGCAGATTTGAACTGCCGACCTCGCGGTCCCGAACCGCGCGCTCTAGCCAAGCTGAGCTACGCCCCGCCGGGGCCGTATCATAACACAGGGCCATAGCGGCGTCAATGCACGAGCGCTTGCCGCGTTGCCCGCAACCGCGAGCTATGATAACATGCGCTCAAAACTGGGGGCTGAGCAATCGGGGGGAGTGCGAGCGATGGCAAAGTGCCCGAAGTGTGGAGCGGAGGCCGCGGAGGAGGCCAACTTCTGCGCCGCGTGTGGGGCCTCGCTGCGTTCGCGGGCAATTGCCGCGATGATCGAGGATGCCAGACGCGCGCTGTCCTCAAGCCCCGACGATGCCTCTGCCCGCTATAACCTGGCCGTCGCCTACAAGCTGTCCGGTATGGAGGACCTGGCGCTCCAAGAGTTCTCCCGGGTAGCGGAACTCCATCCGGATTTCGCCGACGCGCACTACGAGATGGGCCTGCTCCATGCAAAGTCCGGGCGCACCCAGGAGGCCGTTGCGGCCCTCGCCCGAACGCTCGAGAGCGATCCCGACCACACCCGCGCTAGGCGCCTGCTGGAGCGCCTGCGGCCTGAAGGCTGAGCCAAGCAGCAACCTAGCCATTGCTTTGTCGCCGCGGGGAGAAGAGGGCGCTGGCGCGGCGGCTTCCGAGGTCATTGCCCACAGTGGGAAAAGGAGATCGATCTCAGCGGGGGCAGCTACCACTTGAATCGGAAGACTACCACCTCGGTGAGCTGGAGGATGAGGCCCACCACTAACACTCCGACGATGAACACCACTGCATTCTGCGCGTTCAGCCATGGGGCAGCTTCCAACGGCCTATCGGTGAAGGGATGCGGCAACACCTGGAACTGGGCGAGGACGGAGCCCAGTCGGAGGTCCACCCATTCATAGCCGGCCCGGATGTGGTCGGCCGAGAGTCCGATGATGGCTGCGGCAATGGGATAGGAAAGCCAGGAGAGCGTGCGATACTTGTACTTCTGGTGTTCCAGGTAGAGCGGACAGTTGCCGCAGGAGGTCTTCTTCGCTTGCTGCCTCTTGCGTCGCCGGGCCTCCTCGTATTCCCAGGCCGGGGAGCGGATGACGCGCATCTCTTCTTCCACCTGCAAACGCGCCTGGCTGCCGATCCCGCTCAACAGCCGAGTGGCCAGGTCCTGGTCACAATAGCAGCCGCTTCTCTTCTTCCAGCAGGAGGCTCCCTCCAGGAAGCGAGGGCAATGCCTCCTCAAGCTCTCCCGGCAGAAGTGAAGCTCCCAGCAACGTGCCAGCAGGGAGGGTCGCTCATATGTCCGAGCTGGTGGAGCCTCCACCCCGCTCGCCTGGAGGCGCAAGACACACGCGCCACCGGCTTGGGTGGAAGAAGCGAGCAGCAGCACACGCCTCAACACTACGCGCAGGAATCCCAGTACCATGAGCGCTCCACCCGAGATGCGGAAGCTGCTGACAAGCGAGTGTGCCAGTTCCATCAGTGGGTAGGCGCTGGTCTCCGGCACACGGCTTCTCACGACGAGAGGCAGAATTGCCCAGCACCCCACCCCGGCCAGTAGCGCGAGATAGCTCATGAGGTCGCTGCGGTGGTGGCGCACCATCGCGGCCACCATTACCAGCCACAGCGACCACAGGAAGATCCCCTTCGCCACCTCCACATTGCGCGTCACTTGCTCCAGCGCGCTCCCTGCGATCAAAGGCGCGGCAAGTGTGCCGGACAAGATGACGAAGAGCAGGTACACTAGGCTCAGACCGGTGCCGACGGAGGCCAGGAGCACAACGTGATCCAGCATCCCCATCCAAGTCTGGGGGGACCGCGTTTTCGGCCCGGGCACTGAAGTTGCAGACTCACGGACGCCCATCTCACCCCGCTCCCTGTGGGTGCCAGCCCCATGGGCACCCCGAACCGCTTGCGAGCGTCTGCCAGGACACAGTATAGCGCATTCGTCCCCCCGGAGCAAGGGGCCACTTCCAGGGGGTCGCGTATCATAAAGTGTGTAAAAGGGATTTGGCTATTGAGAGGGTGTAGGGCTCCACTGTTGCGGCTTAGACAACAGAAAGGAGCCATACACCCATGGCACGAGGTTCGAGTTGGGAGAGG
>Ga0315312_1002934_pt1 | contig 11365 bp, 7 predicted proteins | sample TDP7_MG_FD_203629 | JGI IMG/M metagenome (GOLD analysis project Ga0315312, IMG submission 203629) | Freshwater sediment microbial communities from Lake Towuti, South Sulawesi, Indonesia - TDP7 | ecosystem: Environmental > Aquatic > Freshwater > Lake > Sediment | place: Indonesia: South Sulawesi... | reverse complement strand
CACACATCCGAATATAGGGTATCTTGGACTAGTCAACTGCACAGATGTAACTGTGCAAAATCTTACTTTGGCGAAAAATGGTCAGGGCTTGCTAGTGGCATTTACTAATGCTTCCACCATAACTGGTATAAATGCCTCAAATAATTATTATGGTATTGGGCTAGTTTCCTCATCCAACAATATTATAAGCAGTAGTAATATACTCCATAACACTTATGGAATTATGGGTTCCTCAACTAACAGTACATTTCTCAATAACGTAATAGTAGATACCGACACTGCCATTGAACTATGGGGGTCGTTCAACACATTTGTCAATAACACGATAGCAGATACCGACACTGCCATTGATTTGCTATTCTATTCGTCTGGCAACAATTTCACTTGCAACAACATCACTGGCGTCAGAATTTGGGGCGTACATCTGTCAGAGTCATTCAATAACACGATCAAGCGTAACAACATAACTGCGTCTTCTGGTGTAGGCATAAATGCATCTAGGTCATTCAATAACACAGTTGATGGTAACAACGTAACCAACTGTCTTTATGGTATATATCTATTGAATTGTAATTCCACCATAATTAGTTCCAACAGTATAGCCGACAATGAAGAGGGCATTCGCCTAGATTCGTCGCACAATAACATGATTGATGGCAACAGCATAACAAGCAACAACTTTGGCATTTCTCTATTGGCGCAATCATCCAACAATACAATTATGCGCAACAACATAACCAACAATGGCTATGGTATTCGAATATCCCAATCGTCTAACAACACAATTGAACGCAACAACATAACCAACAATGACTATGGTATTCAAATAGACCAATCGTCTAACAACAGCATTTTTCACAACAACTTCATCAACAACAAAGTCTCTCAATATGAAACTGGTACACCGAACGAATGGGATGATGGCTATCCTTCTGGTGGAAACTACTGGAGCGACTATACTGGCATAGACTTGTTCCATGGAACGTACCCTCAGACTCAAGAAGGCAGTGATGGAATAGGCGACACGCCTTATAGAATAGGATTAGGCTTACAGGATTTCGACGACTATCCACTTATGAAACCCTATTGTGACGAACATGATATAGTAATAAGAAATGTCACTTTTAACAGAACCGTTTTCAAAAAAGACAGCCCATACAACTTGAGCATGGAAATAAAGGTCGTAAACTATGGCATCCACGATGAAACCTTCCTACTATCCACCTACAATAAAACCGACCTCATTGACTCAAGAAATGTAACTGTATTATACAGAAACTCCAATAAGACTACGTTCACATGGAACACTACGGGGTTGCCCTATGGCAATTACACTATAACAATCAATGCAACTCAAGTTCAAGGCGAATGGAACATAACAGACAACACGTGGATAGGCTATGTCGCAATATCGGGGCCAGGCGACGCTAGCGGCGGCGAAGTACTCCCCTTCGTAGTTGACGTAGACGATTTACTCATAGTCATAGACGCCTATGGTTCATATCCAAGTCATAATTGGATTCCAAACGCAGACCTAAGCTACGATAATGTAGTTGAAATCGACGACCTCCTCATAGTCATATACCATTGGGGCAAGCATTATCCATAACAAGAGAATAGCATCTTTCCTTCTCCTTTCTTAAATGTTAAACAAACACAAATTCTCAAATCAAAATTCGAAAAGAGTCCCCATAGAAACTGTTAAATCTCTCCTAAACCCGTTATAGCGGAAGATTAAGTGAAATCCCAAATGCTAAACATAAGAAAATTCGTTCAAGGAAAAGACGAAAAAGCTTGGACAAAAGTTTGGAACGAAGCATTCAAAGAATTTGAAGATGAGAGAGCAATGACCATGGAGGACATGATTATATGGGAGAGAAGCCCAAGATTCAGCGCTGAAGGAATGTTCATCGCCGAGTGGAAAGGAGAACCAGTTGGGCTGGTAAATGCTCACATAGACAAGAATAGAAAAGAGAAAAAGGGCTTCATCCGAGAGTTAGGAGTGGTTCCAAATTTTAGAAGAAGGAGAATCGGAAGAAAACTCGTAGAGACAGCCATTAAAAGCCTCAAAAAACGTGATATGGAAACGGTTGAAGTGTGGGCAACTGAACAGATGAAGGCTGGCAAGAAACTATTTGAATCTATGGGTTTTGAGTTAGTTAGAATTTTCAGCGAGATGAAAATAAAGCTTAATACTATTCCATCAGATATTGGAGAAAGCAAAGAAGCGACGTTAAGGTCAATGAACAAAAACATAGAAGACATAAGATTACTGAACTGGCTAAATAACGAAACCTTCAAAGAACACTACAATTTCAGACCCAGTACGATTGAAGAAACGCAGTATATGATTGAGAACAAACCTGAGATTGACATCAACGGATGGTTTTTCGCATACCTACAAGAAAAGCCAGTCGGATTCGTAGGAACAGGAATCGACAAGAAATTCATTGAAGAGAAGGGGATAAAAAGAGGCTGGATATGGGTAATTGGCGTGCTGAAGCCAGAAAGGAATAAGGGAATCGGCACTCAATTAGTACTAACGGCTATGAATTTTCTAAAGTCCAAGAGAATGAGTGAAGCCATGCTCGGAGTAGACGACACAAACCCAACAAAAGCAATCGAACTATACAGAAGAGTCGGATTCAAAATAGCCAAAAAAGAATTTACATACCTCAAGAATATCATCTAGCAATATTTTCTAAACGAGAGTTTCGTACAAAATGTAGAAGATTGCTTATCTTTGCCAAAATAGTGTCGAATTTTTCAAGAATCGTCGCGACAGAGAGGGAAAATCTATTGAGTCTTCCGACATTCTTTTATATTAGTTCGACAAATCTATCTATTTGGAGAATATAAAGTGTCGGAATTTGATGGAAGAAAGCCTACTACAAGAGAAGAATTAGTTAAGTTGCTCTCTGCAGCTAAACAAAAAGAAGTAGAAACGAAAGAGTCTATGAAAAGCAAGTCGACAAAACCGACAGTTTCTGGTGTGGCAGAAATACTAAAGGTGCATCGTGATACACTTTATGATTGGATGAAGGAGTTTAGCGTTAAATTTGAAGAAGTCAGTGAGAGAGAAGTGCCCCCAGCCTTGGCAAAGAGGGAAGAAGTCGAAGGGTTCACTTATCTTATAGGTGAAGCCCTAGCTGGCGAAGGAACCGAGGTTGCTCATCTTGATTTAATAATTGGCGACAAAGCGGGCCCCGTTGGGGAAGCGTTTGCAAATGGCCTATCAAACCTTTCAGCAGGGCATACTCCAATTTTGGCGGTTATTAGACCTAATCTTCCTCCCAAGCCGCATACACTTTTGGTTCCGAAGGTAACTGTCAAGAATCTTGAAGAGGCTGGGAGAATTTTTGGTCCTGCTCAGGCTGCCATAGCAAAGGCTGTTGCTGACTCTGTGGAAGAAGGAATTATTCCAGAAGATAAGCTTGATGAATGGGTTATTATTTGCAGCGTTTTCGTGCATCCGGAGGCAAAGGACTTTCGAAGAATTTATTCATATAACTACGGCGCTATGAAACTTGCGTTGAAGAGGGCTTTGGCAAAGTATCCGCCTTTGAAGAAAATAATATTTGACAAGGATAGGGCGAAGCATCCGGTGATGGGTTTCAGAGTGCCCCGCTTATGGAGACCACCGTATCTGCAAATTGCCTTTGATGTTCCAAGTGTGGAGAGGACCAAGCAAATTATTAGTCAAGTGCCAGAAAGCGACAGGATAATCTATGAAGTCGGCACACCTTTGCTTAAAAAGTATGGAACAAAGGTAATTCGCGATGTCAGAGAAGTAGCCAAAGACACATTTATCGTAGCGGATTTGAAAACGCTTGATGTTGGAAAAGTAGAAGTTGACTTGGCATTCGACGAAACTGCAGACGCAGTAGTAGCCTCTGGACTAGCCACGAAAGAAACAGTTGACAGATGTGCATATGAGGCGCAGAGGCTTGGAATCTATGCATACGTTGACATGATGAACGTAGCAGACCCAATTGAAAAGCTTAAAGGGCTTGAGCATTTTCCAGATGTCATAATTGTGCATCGTGGCATCGACGAAGAATTAACTGGAAAACCACATTGGGAACTCATCCAGGAGATGCGGCAAACTTTCAAGGATAGGAAGTTCTTGATAGCCGTTGCTGGCGGAATTGTCCCCGAAACTGCGCCTGATGCTTTTGCGAAAGGAGCTGATATAATTATTGTTGGAAGGTATATAACGCAGTCAAGAGATGTGGAGCGTTCGGTTAGAGAATTCTTGGAAATAACCGCAGAGATGAGACAAGACATAGACCTGCTTAGGGAGCACGTAGAGTAAACTCCCTTCCACCTTTCTTTGTTTATTTTTGATTTTCATGCAGAAAAAATGATGCTCTCAAAGGTAAGTCACATGAATAGCCATCCTAATACCATAGCAGTACATCAAAACAATCAATATCAATAGCAAGCATTGAAAAAACAACATTATCGGTGATGAAGAAGAACAAAAAATAATTTTAATTCACTACAGCAGAGAGCAAGATTCTACACATGCTTTGACATAAACTGCTCCAATCTATCAAAGGCAACTTCAAGCGTTTCAATTGGCGGCAGAAAAACACCTCTGAAATGCCCAGAACCATGAGGCACACCAAAGCCTGAACCATGTACTAAAAGAACACCAGTCTCTTCCAATAGGTGAAGAACAAATTGTTCGTCAGTTTTCCACTTTGAGCCAATCCCATCAACCTTTGGAAAGACATAAAATGCACCTTCTGGCTTGGCGCAACTAATTCCTTCAATCTTGTTTAGGCGCTTCCAAGAATGATCTCTCCTTTCACGCAGTTTTTTGACCATTTCTTTAATGTGGTTTTCTGGTCCTCTCAATGCTATTACAGCAGCTTTTTGAATCGGAGTGTTTGCGGACAGCCTAATTCTAGCTTCTTTCTCAACACATTCCTTAAGTTCATTTAACCGACCACGAGAATCGTGAAAGTATATGTAGCCTAGCCGCCATCCCGTCATAAGATATGTTTTCGAGAAACCGTTCAACCCAATAACTGGCACATCCTTTGCTATGCAAGACGTGCTAACAAACTCTTTTTCATATATGATTCTGTCATAAATTTCATCAGAAAGAAGCGGAATATTGTGTTCTCCTGCAAAGTCCACTATCTTTTTCAAAATCTTCTCACTATATAATGCGCCAGTAGGATTGTTTGGATTTATGACAACGATCCCCCGCGTCTTATCGCCTATCTTAGACTTTAGGTCATCAATGTCTGGTTGCCACCCATTTTCTTCCACAGTCCTGTAGGGAACAGGTCTTCCTCCAAAAAAATTCACATAAGAAACATAAGGCGGATAAGATGGACCTGGAACCAGAATTTCCGTGCCTTCATCTACCATTGCCGCCATTATCATTTGTATGGCTTCTGAAACCCCTGAAGTGACAATAACGTTCTCTGGCAAAATTTCAACGCTGTTTACTCTCTTTTCTTTTTCACATATAGCCTCTCTCAGTTCCTGTAAACCCTCAGAAGGCGAATACCAGTTAAAGCCTTCTTTCACCGCGTTGACTAGTGCCTGTTTAACGTGTTCAGGTGTGTCAAAGTCATATTTTACGGGGTCGCCAATGTTAAGGTAAACAATCTTCTTTCCTTTCTTTTCCACGCTTTTAGCGTGAACTATGATATCGCGTATAGCGTACTTGATTGTACGTACTCTTTTTGTAGCCTGAAACATTGCCGTGCAACTCACTGTTTTGTTGAATTGGTTTTCTTAAAAGCTTATTGAATTTGTTTATTGAAGAGGCGGAGTTGTATACAGAGAGAATGCTGCATATCCTTTTTCAGCGTATATTGTGATTGTTACGTTTCTGCCGCGATAGTTGGTCCAATCCCACTGGCAAGTAAATGTAACAACTGAATTTGGGCTAAGCAAGTATGGAAGCGATGGTGCCATGCTAGACACTTCTTTTACTGTTCCATTCTCAAAGGTTACAGTTACTTTTGTGATGTTGACATCTTCAACTGAAAGCACAGAGTTTCTAACTGTAACATTGAAGATACTTGTATTTATGGAGTCAAAACTAATGCTAGCGATAGTTAAGATTACGCGTTTTGGCGTAACTTTTACAAATTGTGCTACATAGCCTTCATCCGTTCTTACAGTGATTGTGACGTTCTTGCCTTGATAGTCTGTCCAGTTCCATAGGCATTTGAATGTCTCAGATGAATTTTGATTGAGAGTGCGTGGGAGTTGAGGTGACGCTGTTGTTCCATTTATTTCTTCAACTGTTCCATTTTCAAAGGTTAAGGTTATGTTTGTAATATTGACATAGGTGTAATAGAGAGCAGAGTTGTAAACGGTAACGTTGAAGCTGTTTGTGTCTGCAGCATCGAAAATAGCATCAGTAATTTCTATTGGAGATGGAGTAGCCTTAGTGAAGCGGACTGTGTAGTTCTGGATTGTGAAAACTGAGACTGTTACAATTTTTCCTCGGTAGCGTGTCCAATCCCATGGGCATTTAAAAGTCATTGTAGAGTTTGGGTTTAGTTTGTATGGCAGCGTGTCTGGGGTTATTAGGGTTCCATTTATCTCTGTTTCAGTTCCATTCTCTAAAGTCACGGTCATATTTTTTATATCGACGAAAGTTGATGATTCCTCGCTATTTTTAACTGTTACGTTAAAGTGGGCTGTATCTTGTTCTGAGAAGACAACATTTGTAATTTTAACATCTAACAGTTGTGTGGTTTGAGTGTAATAGGCTGCATAGCCTTGCACCGTGTAGACGGCTATGATTATGCTTTTATTCTGATAGTTTGTCCAATCCCAAGTGCATGTGAAAGTCTCAGTTTGGTTTTCATCTAGTTTATGCGGAAGGGTTGGAGAAATTTGAGTTAGTGGCAAGTCCTCTGTGGGCAGGACTATTTGTGAGATGTTTACATAAGTGGCTGAATCTTGGGAGTTTTGAACTGTGAGGTTGAAGTGAGTGACGCTTATTGAAGGGTCGAAGCGAGCCTCTGTAATGGTCAAGCCTACAAATGGGGTTTCAGCTTCATATGTTGGTCCAGAGCCATTGTCAACGAAGGCAATCACGCCGAGATTTTGACCCGTGTAGTTTGCCCAGTCCCAAGTGCAGTTGAAGGTCATTTTGCCGTCAAAAATGTGCGAAGCTCTCGGAATATATAGTGTACCTGGAGGTGGCAGAGTCACGTTGTGTAGTTTATTGTCCGCTGTTTTTACCGCAATTTTTGTGACGGTTGCGTCTTTAGAGTAGGATGGGTTAAAGAAGGTTATATTGAAGTATCTTGTGCTTTGATTTGTGAATTCTGCATTCCATATGGATAGTGCTGGGTCTTTTGGGACTTGGAGGCCTAGAGTTAGGTAGTAGCCCATAACCCAAAGGTAAGATAGGAGTGCGCCTACTATAAGAGAAGTTATTATTAATATGATGATTGAGAGCTTTGAAAGGGCTTTGACGTTTTTGATCAGTTTCAACTTCATCATCTCCAAACTATTGGCGTTATGAATGGTTGTTTTGCTATTTCAAATTTCTTATGAGGTAGATAAAGTTTCAGTTGTCTTGGGGCAGTAAATATGTTTGAGGTGTCGGTCTAGCAATAGTAGACCTACCCCCCTTATATATAGGTGGCTAATAGGTGGCTAATAGGGTGGTTTGTTTGTTATGTTGGTTGTAGTTGTTTTGCTCTTTCTGCTGCTTTTGTAACTGCGTTTATTATGACTACTCTTATTTTTCCTTCTTCTAGTGCTAGTAAGCCTTCTATTGTTGTGCCTGCTGGTGTGACTACCATGTCTTTTAGTTTTGCTGGGTGTTCGCCTGTTTCTAGGACCATTTTTGCTGAGCCTAGTGTTGTTTGTGCTGCGAGTTGTAGGCTTATGTCTTTGGGTAATCCTAGTCGTAAGCCTGCGTCTGCTAGTGAGTCTATGATTAGGTAGATGTATGCTGGTCCAGAGCCTACCAATCCTGTGGCTAAGTTGATGTATTTTTCGTCTATTTGCATTACTTTTCCTATTAGGCTTAGTAGTTCTGTGACTGTGGCTACTTGTTCTTTTGTTGTGTTTTCGCTTGGGCAGATTGTCATCATTCCTTCTCTAACGAAGCAGGCTAAATTAGGCATAATACGGATTACAGGCACTTCTTTAGGCAGATTCTTGGTTAGGAATTCTAGTGTGACGCCAGCGGCAATAGAAGTTAGTATTTTGTCTTTTTTCATTAAAGGTGCTATTGTGTCCAAGACTTTCTTTACGTCGCCTGGCTTTACCGCTATTATTATGATGTCTGCGAATGTTACCACTTTCTTTACGTCGTCTATGCATTCGATTTTGTATGTCTGCTGCATGTATCTGCGTCTGGTTTCGATGATTTCTTGTGCCATAATATCCTTAGGCGTATAATGACTAGACTTGAGTAAGCCAGCGATTATGGCCTCACCCATCTTGCCAGCGCCGATAAGAGCAACCTTCAAAACCCTAACCATATTTGTTCATCTCTAACATTTGGTTTTGGATATTTTGCGGTTCATAGAATTAAGTCTTTATTCTTTGATTACATTTTCTCTATGCGCACTTGCGAATCGTAGGATGAACGCTAATAGATAGAGCAACGTAGGGAGATAGGTGAGCCAGTATCCTAGTTCATGACTGAATATTCTCCCCCACCATTTTCCCACTTGCACGTAAATCATCAGTAATATGACCAACAAAGACGAAATGACTGGGATGATTTGCAATTTCCATTTTTTCAAAAAAGGAGAAACTAAACCAACAATCAATGTTAAAATCTGAGCGAAAAACAATGTGACGAGAGCCCACGAAACTCCCACCTCTGAAGGTGTTGGAGAATATGGCGTTCTTTGTGCAAACCAGTAATTGCTGAAAAGTACAGTCTCGATTTTCCATACAGTCCATACGTAACCAATTCTTTCATATGCAATCGTAGCCTTGAAAGACCAATATGTTACTCGACAGCGGTCCTCCTCGGGACCTAAACCGTATGTAGCTGTGTAGAATGGAAATAAGGCAGAGACTAAGAACAAACCACATGCGACAAAGGTCAAAACCTTGGCCGAAGGGTTCGAAATCCACTTCATTTTTGCATCCTCATTTCCTTCTATGCTGAAAATCCCCAAAAGCATTATTTAATGCTATGTTTTGGAACAAAACTTCTAAGGTGCCTTTGCGTGAGCACACAAAGAATATGGAATAGACGCGTGATTTAAGAAATTGCAAAAAAGATATCTGGCTAAGTCTGCAAGATGTATTTTATTGGTGTTTCCTTAATACTTCTGCTATGTCTGGTTAGTCTATTCCTGATACCTTGACTTTCTCCAGTGCAGGGCACTCCGTTCTGGTTCCATCCACGCCTCTTATGTATTGTATCTTTTAAACGTTCATGACAAGGTTCAGTACACTCGTTGAGTACGTATTTGGAACTATGAGTACCATAAACTCTTGCATCAGCTTCAAAAACTTCTCGTCTTTCATTCCTACCTTCATTTCTTTCTCCAAGTCTGCCATGCTGTCATATTCAAATATCGAAACATACGTACCGACAGCGCCGCCTAATGTTTGAGTAAAAAGCTTCCCCGACTTGAACTTGAACATTTTCGGATTATCTTTTGCAAATTTAAGAAACTTCTTCCACAATGGCATAAACTCCGCTTGCTTCTCTGGTTTGACCGCATATGTTTCCATATAGAAAATAGCCATTCTTTCACCTCCCCTCCTTTTTATAGGCTGAATAGTTTGTTTCAACTTCTATTAATAATTTGGGAGTAGGCTCTAAGAAGGCTACTTACTGATGTTTCTTCAAAGTCTCTATCACATCTGGAAAATCTATTCCCAAAGCATTGACCTTTTCTAAAGTTGGCACACCGTTTTGGTTCCATCCACGTCGCTTGTATACCGCATCTTTGAGTCTTTCATACTCTGCTTCCCTATACTTCCTTAAAATCTTCATCTTCTCTTCCGTAGACTTGCTTGTGGGGTCTATGCCAAGTTTCTCTTCAAGCTGCTTATCATAACGCTCCCTGCAGCTTTCATACTCTTCCTTTGTCACTGGTCCAACAGCCCGATAAGGAATACTGTCATATTGCCTTGTGCCAAAACCCATACGCACATTAAACACACGCTGAAAATTATACACCTTCTCACTCATGGCAATAATATCATCAGGCAGAGTCTTCTTCCCCGTAATCGCTGTGAAAAACTGCGCATACCTCTCCACATGAATCATAACCTTAGCAGGTTCCTTAGACTGCTTATTCTCAGGCGGAACAACATCATTCCAAGGCAGTTTACATAGTCCGTTTAAGCCAAACCAAGTCCTGAACATGGGAAACCAATGCAAATTCTCAGCCTTCTGCTCAAAAGTAGGCATAAAATTATGCACCATATCAAGGAATATCAGCCAAGCCTCATCATGCTGCGGACCCTTCAACGCTAGTCCATAGCCGCCTTGCTGAGCCAAAGACTCCTTAGTAATATACTCGGAGAATTCCAAACCCTTCGCCTCCATGCCGATATCTGCCATAACCTTAGCATCAGCGCCGTATTTTTCTGCAAAAATCTTCTTCATTCGCCTTATGCCTTGACCCACAATAACGCCGAAGCCTTCACCACGAGCCATCTGATGCAACAATTCAAGCGCTGCCTTTTTATTGCCAAACCGCAAGTCCAAGCCGCCAGTAGCCTTCTTATCTATCAATCCCATTTCATAACATTCCATAGCAAAAGCAGTCGCAGTACCCAAAGAAATCGTATCAATCCCATAAATGTCACAGTAAAAATTCACCTCAATAACATAATCTGCATCGAAAATGCCACAGTTGCTACCCACTCCAGCAATTGTTTCATATTCTGGACCGTTAACAAAGACTTTCTGCCCCTTATACGGGCCAGTGTTAAGCTCAAAATCTTTCACGCCATGAGCACAAGCCAGCGAACAGCCCATCCAGCAACCGTCAAAACCTTTATGAAACTTCTTCCTATAGACTTCTCTGCCCAAATTGTCGCCTTCAGGATGACTACCAAACCTGAAATTGTTAGTCGGCAACAGATCATACTCATTCATTATCGACACAAGATGAGTGGTTCCAATTGTCGCCATCTCATTCTGCTGCGGATCTAACATCCTAATCTCTTCGTTGTAGATTCTTCCAATTTTCTTAACTGTTTCAGCATCGGCTGGACCATTGCTTTCAACCGTTATTGGCCCAGAATATTTGACAACCACAGCCTTGACCCTCTTATTCCTAAGAACAGTGCCTATCCCACCTCTTCCAGCCTGCTTATACCTATGCATCTTGCGACCAGCGTCGTAAAATGAGAAGTTTAGGCACCCCATTAGCGTATGTTCTGCTCC
>Ga0315312_1002933_pt1 | contig 11366 bp, 11 predicted proteins | sample TDP7_MG_FD_203629 | JGI IMG/M metagenome (GOLD analysis project Ga0315312, IMG submission 203629) | Freshwater sediment microbial communities from Lake Towuti, South Sulawesi, Indonesia - TDP7 | ecosystem: Environmental > Aquatic > Freshwater > Lake > Sediment | place: Indonesia: South Sulawesi... | reverse complement strand
AGCGCTGAAAAAGCTGGTGAAAGAGTTAGACCCTATACAATACGGTAGCATCGTGTCAACTGTCGACCCCGCTATGGATCTGCTGACAAGTTCGATGATAAAGCACGGTCGAGACCTGTTAGGCGACTACGACTTCGTCTTCGAGTGGATAGGCGCGCCCTCCACAGCGCAAATCGACAAGCTGGTGCAGAAAATCGACGAGGCTCTGGCTCCCACAGGATGCAGATACACAATCACCACAAAATAGACATTGTCGTTGAGATTATCGGTGTAACTTTCCACCAAACACAAGGTTTAAAGGAATGTCCAAGTCGGTTTAAATGAGAAGCGATGGAAAGAAAACATCTCCTTTTGATTGCTGGAATCTTTATCGTTATTGTAGTGGTGGCATTATTTTTTGCCGCTTATTTTCCAACGCCTCACAAGGTTCTCAAGCAGAATTTGTACAGGAAAGCTTTTACAGATTATCCGTTCGGACTGATGAACCTCGACGTTATTATTCACTATGAGACAGAGACTGATGGCACATGGAGAAGGAGCAGTCAAGCCAGTTACAACATAACTGTCCTCGTCAAGCCAACCTACGTGAACGAGAGCGTTATGTCCAGCGTCAAAGTCATTCACTGGGAGGTTGGTGACCCAATTACAATGGTGGGGGGATGGTCATTCTTCCCAGCTGAATCCGCCCCAATGGACTATGGGATAGATCTAATGGATTTTTGGTTCAATCAGAGTGATTGGTGTGTTGTAAGCAAGATTCATCACCCCTCGATAACCTATTATCCACCCGCTCCCCTTCAAGATCAAAACATCCTCACATATTACCTTATCATTCGTGAAATTCTAACCGACGGTTCGAACAACCTCTTCAACTTGGGAGATTTCTTCTCCATCCCAATTTCTCCATGAAATCATGGTGGACTGGGGGGGGGATTTGCACCCTCACCACAGTGGAGATATCTCCCGCAACTCCCCTTTTTTTGAGGCGCGCACGACTTCTTGCATGTGTTTCAAAGCTTCTTGACATACCAAGAAGCCGTGTGATCAGTTACAAACCCGATCTTCTTGTAGAGTCGCTCTGCATTTCCTCCTTTATCTGTCTGCAGTGTATGGGTGTCATTTCCTTTTCTAATCGATTCATTGACGGCATGAATTGTTAACGCTGTTGCGATACCTCTTTTTCTGTATTCCTTCAATGTTCCAACGTTGAATATTCCACCAGTCTTAACCAAAGAAAACAGGAAGCTGGTTCCTACAGGCTTTCCATCAACGTATGCCACGTAGTATCTTCCTCCTTTTCGCATCCAGTCAATCATAATTCTGTCCCACTTCTTTTTCCATTCATCTGGGAACTCGAAAACTGTGAACACAATCTTGTCCGCGACATCTAATTCATCTTCTGGTATTTCCCTCACCTCTCCAGTGGGACTCAATTTCTCTTCGAGTTCATTTCCCTTGTATACCATTATTGAGTGCTCTGTTTCTTTCTTGAAACCGTGAGACTCGAGAAACGAGCTGAATGTTCTTGGACGGGTCAATGGAGTGATCCGAAAACGAACGAAAGCAGAATCTTTTGATTTGGCATGTTTGACAACTGCGTTTAGCAGATTTTCAGCTTCATCCTCGTTGATATTGATGTCTGCGGCATGGTTGCATGGAGGTAGAGGAATATCGGGATTACATGTGGTCACCGCTCCCTTTAGATCCTTGGTCTGAGGCAGGGTTAAGATCATTCTGTGCCAGTACTGTTCAAGTTTCTTAGTTTCTGTCAAGTTACATCATTGTGTTCTATCTTCTCGATTCCCTCTTATTGCTTGCGGCATTCTATATCCTGATAGCGCGCAGAGAGTCTAACAAGAGATTGAAGTGGATGGACTGGGGGGGATTTGAACCCCCGGCCTCCTGAGTGCAAGTCAGGCGTTCATACCAAACTGAACTACCAGCCCGCAAATCCTAATCGTCAGAGCCTAAATTAAAGTTATTCACACCACCAAGACACGACAATAAACGCCCAACAAATCACCTATAACAACATAATAAAACACCTCAAACTCAAACCAAACACAACCCGAAACAGCAACCATAACCAAAAAAGAACTCAAAACACAAACAACTCTCACACCAGCCACACAAAAAAATTTGCGAAAAACAGAAAAGGCGTAGAGGCTGTAGAACGTATCTATCGAGGAATCTAAACATGCCAACCTACATTCTCCTCTCAACCCTAACAGACGAGGGAAGAAGAACCGTGAAGGAAAGACCGGAGAGAATCAAAGAAGTGAACAAAGAGATCGAAGCCCTAGGCGTCAAGGTCGTAGCCCAGTACGCCGTGCTCGGACCCTACGACTTCATCAACGTCGTGGAGGCGCCAGACAACAGAACCATAGCCCGCGTGTCCATGGAGCTGGGCTCCCGCGGAACCGTTCAAATAATGAGTTTAGCCGCCATTCCGATAGACGAGTTCATCAAGAACATGAAGAAGAAGTAGAAGAGCGAAGCCGCAAACATCCCCTATTTTTATCCTCGTTTCCTTTGCTCAGTCCTAAATCACGTAGTAGTCGATGACCTTCTGCATGCGCCTCGGAGGAGTCAAGTGCCTCGCGGTGATCTCCTTGAGTATCCTTATCATCTGCGGCTGATACCTGACGATGTCGGTTAGTGTGACGAGCCCCACCAGTTTTCCGTCTTCCAAGACTGGTAGCTTCTTGATTTTGTTGTCGAACATCAGCCTCGTGGCGTCTTCTATGTCCATTTCGGGGTCCCCGGCTATGAGCGGTTTGGTCATGATCTCTCGAACCTGAGTTTTCTTCGGGTCTCTCGACTTGGAGACAATTCTCTTCAGCAGGTCTCTTTCCGTCACTATTCCCACGGCTTTCTCCCTTCTCATCACGATTAGGCAGCCTATCTCGTTCTTGTTCATGAGCTTGGCTGCCTGCAGCACAGTCGCGTCTGCGCTTATTGTCACCACGTCTTCCACCATGACGTCTTCAACCTTGAGCTTCATGGATTCACACCGAGTTCTAACTTACGATTCGACACCTTATAAGTTAAGAGAACACGCAATCATTATTCCAAATTCACTCTAGGGCATGTTCGGCGGTTGCCGTTTCAGCGGCAGAAAAACGGCTTTGACTTCGAGGATTCCACGCATCCCTCTTATTCTTCCAATCAGTTCGCGCACTCTGCGATAGTTTCCTCCAGCGATGAACACCTCAAGACAGTATTGCTTGTCGATGTGCCTGTGGACGTTCTCAACCACGATGTCGTCGAACTCGTGTCTCACCTCGGACATCCTCAAGTCCACGTCTCTCTTGGCGTACTCGCAGATGGTCATAATCGTAGACGCCACTGTTCCGGTCACTGCCTTAGCCACCTCAACCTCGGCTATCAGACTTCTTACGGCGTCTCGGAAAGCTTCGGAGCGACTGTAGTAGCCCCGAGCCTTGGAGAACTCGTCAAACTTCCTGAGGAGCTCGTTTGGCAGGGTTATGCTGACAACCGTCAAGTCCCTCACCTACTATTAATGTAAAGCCTTCTTTGTATTTTCTCATTAATATATATTACGTAGTTTTTAGCACTAATTTAATACTGGACGCTTGCCTCCCTTTAACATGAGCCAGCACGCGAGGAAAAGCTTGTTGGTCGACAATAAAAGCGAAGGATTGGACAGAAGCGAGAGAGCGCCGTGGGTTTTCATAGCCGTTGTGCTGGGGTCCACAATAATTGTGTCGAGCTTGCTCGACTGGCTGGTCGGAGGCGTTCCGCTTGGCTTTGTTCTGCCTCTCGTAAACGAGTCAGCGACAGTCTCCAAACTGCTCTATTATGGCTCGATTATAACATTTGGAGCCTACATGGGGTATCTAGGGTTGAGAGAGCTAATACTGGAAAGAAGATTTTCAGTGGAGTTCTTGATGTCCGTAGCCTCCCTCGGAGCAGCCTCTCTCCATCTCTTGTTCGAGGGCGCCACTGTTCTCGTCTTGTACTCCTTAGCCGAGCACTTTGAGGGTTACATAGAAGACAGAGCTAGAAGGACTGTGGAAAAACTCTCTAAGTACATGCCGGAAGAGGCAACGGTGATTGAAACCGCTTCTGAGAAAAAGGTGAACGTGAAGCAGGTAAAGTCTGGCACGACGATTTTGGTCAAGCCCGGAGAAAAAATTCCGTTAGACGGCGTTGTTATCGACGGCTCCTCTTACGTGGATCAGTCTCTCGTAACCGGCGAGTCTGTTCCAGTCTGGAAGAGGAAGAGCGACGCCGTTTTCGCTGGTACGCTGAACACAGACGGCGTTCTGAAAGTCGAGGTTGTAAAGGAGGCTGGGCAGACTCTTGTCTCCAGAATTGAGAGGCTTGTCACACAGTCGAGGAAGAGAAAGGCAGACGTTGAGCGGCTGGTTGACAGGTTCGCCCATATTTACGTGCCCATAATAGTGGCCTTAGCCTTCTTCACCGCCTTCCTGATGCCGCGAATCGCCGGCGGACCAGCAGAGACGTGGATTTATCGGGCTCTCACACTGCTCGTAATATCTTGCCCAAGCGCCTTCATAATCTCCGTGCCAGCCACGTTCTTCACAGCCACAGCCACCGCTGCCAGGAAAGGCGTGATTATCAAGGGCGGAATCTACATAGAGAAGATGGACAAAGTGCGAACGATTGTTTTTGACAAGACGGGCACGCTCACGCTCGGCAGACCAGCCGTGAAAGAGGTCAACTGCCTCAGCCAAGGAAACGACAAGCGGGCTCTCACATACGCGGCTGCTCTAGAACAGTATTCGCACCACCCGCTCGCTGAGAGCATAGTGAGAAAGGCAACCGAGCTGGGTTTAGAGTTTCAGAAGCTGAACGTCGCCGACGTGAAGGAGTTTCCCGGCGAAGGCATAACTGGTCGTGTTAATGGATGCCGCGTTTCTGTGGGTGGTGAAGAGTTGATGAAGAGGGAAGGATTAAGTCCAGAGTTTCTGGATGTCGAGAACGAGAAGCACACGAGAGTTTATGTCTCCATAGACCAGTGCACTCCCCCCATCTTTTGCCTTGTAGACGAGGTTAGAAGCGACGCTGCTGAGGTGGTGAAGGCACTGAAAGCCTCTGGCACGCAGACAGTGATACTGACAGGGGACAGAACCGACGTCGCCAAAGAAGTCGCGAAGGAACTATCCGTAGACAAGTTCTACGCTGAGCTCCTTCCAGAGGAGAAGCTGAAGATTGTCGGACGGTTAAAGGCTGAACAGGGTTTGGTAGCCATGGTTGGCGACGGAATCAACGACGCTCCTGCGTTGGCGGCTTCAGACGTTGGCATAGCCCTGGGAAGCGGTGGAGTAGACGTAGCCCTAGAATCCGCCGACATCGTCTTGGTCAGGAGCGAGTTGACGAAAATACCGTATCTGCAGAGGTTGAGCAAGCTGGCTGTGAAAATAGCTAGGCAAAACATAGCTGCTTCTCTAGGTGTCAAACTGGTTCTTGGGGCTCTTGGCTTTCTGGGACTGATTCCCCTCTGGTTTGCGGTAGCCGCGGGAGACGATGGAGTAACCCTTCTTCTGCTCGTAAACACGTTGCGCTTGCCCAACTTGAAGGCTTAACCTCCACGGTCTTTTTGAGGCATTTCTTTTATGGAGGAAGAGCAGTCTAGATAGAAAAGAGGCTTGACACAGATGAGGATAGGCGTTCTCGTCGGCGGCGGCGACGCACCTGGCTTAAACGCGGCGCTCAAGGCTGCGGTCACAAAGGCGAAAGAGCTCGGCTTCGACGTGGTTGGCATAAAGCGAGGGTGGGCTGGTCTGCTAGAGCTGGACACCGAACCCTTGGACACGGACGCTGTGGAGGAGATTCACTCGCGGGGAGGCGTGGTTCTCTACACGTCCAGAACCAATCCGTTCAAGATGGAGAAGGGACCCGAACTGGTTGTCAAGAACATGAAGAAACTGAAAATCGACGCTCTGGTAGCCATGGGAGGAGAAGACACGCTGGGTGTGGCTCAAAGACTATTCGAGATGGGAGTGCCAGTTGTGGGCATACCCAAAACCATAGACAACGACCTCTCAGCCACGGACTACAGCATAGGCTTCGACACCGCCGTCTCCATAGCCACAGACGCAATCGACAGACTGCGCACAACCGCCGAAGCTCACCACAGAATCGTCATAGTCGAGGTTATGGGCAGACGCACGGGCTGGATAGCGCTGTACGCGGGCTTAGCCGGAGGAGCAAACCTGATTCTCATTCCAGAGGCGCCTCTCAGCCTAAACCAGATGTACAAACTGCTGAAGACTCGACACGCCAACGGCAAGGTCTACAGCATAATAGTCGTGGCTGAGGGGGCAAAGATGCTCAAGGAAGACGAGCAGTTGATAGTGGAGAGCAAAGAGATAGACGAGTTCGGGCACCCCAGACTGGGCGGAATCAGCCGAGTTCTAGAGAAACTGATACCGGAAAACACGGGGTTTGAGGCGAGGTCAGTTATTTTGGGGCACCTTCAGAGGGGTGGTTCACCAACAGCCTTCGACAGAATCCTCGCAATGAGATTGGCTGACAAAGCAGTTGAGCTGATAAAGGAGCGCAGGTTCGGTCAGATGGCAAGCTTTCAGGGGTGCGAGATAGTCTCTGTTCCGATAAAGGACGCACTGGCTCAGCGCAAGAGCGTGAGCCCTGAGCTCTACAAAATGGCAAAGACCTTCTTCGGCTAGACTGAGAGAAACAACTTTTATCCTCACCTGCCTAAACTCTGCTACATGAAGATCAGGTACGCTGAAGCGCCAGACATCAAACAACTCGTGGAGAGAATAGTCACCGAACTAGACTTCAAACACATCAACCTTAACGGAGTGCATTGTTTCCGAAGCTTCGGTTCAAAATCTAAGCGCACAGTTGCCAGAGTTCACGCTTTGGGAAAGCTGTGGCAGAAAGCCCTGTGCACTCACCCCAATTACATCATTGAAGTCATCTCGGAGCGTTACGACAGCCTCAGTCAAGCCGAGAAGGAGAAGATTCTGATTCACGAGCTCCTCCACATTCCGAAAGGGTTTTCGGGAGGGTTCAGACCGCACAAGGGCTACATAACACGGAAGAGAATAGACAGCCTCCACGAAAAACTCTCATCAAAATAGGTTGTTTGGCAACATTGGTTGAAAGGTCCAGATGAGCCTCGCTGTTAGAGAAACGCCCAAGGTGAATTCCTGATTCATAACTTTAAAGCGCGTGTTATCGGCTAAGAGACACTCCTAGAGGAAAAACTATGCTAGGCAGAGGCGCGAGGATAAGAAGACGAACCCGAAGAAGAGTGAGACGAAGACTGGCTAGAAGAGCCTAAAGCCGCATACAAAAAATTACGAAACGATTAAAAGATTGTGCTGCCAGCCGTGAAGGTCTTAGCCACGTAGGTTTCTGGATTAACCTCTTCGATGACTGCACCGTCCACGTCGATTATGTAGACAGCGTGGAGTCGAGCGTTTTTGACTTCCTCGAGGCTGACTGGAGGATTCTGGTAATACAGGTCGCAGAGACTCTTTATCCTCTCCAAGTCTTCATTCTTTCTCTGTCGAGGGGGCGCGCTGAAGGCTTGCGCTATCTGCAGGATGTAGTAGGGCGGTATGCCCAGCGCGAACTTGTCCGCGTGGCTGCTGTATCGAACTATCTTGCTCGCTATCCTAGCCGAGAGGTAAGCTGTGGGATCCAAGGCGTGTTCGGGTGGAACGAAACCCGTCTCTATCTCCACGATGAGCCTTCCATGGGCTTTGGTGGCGTATAGGTCGCACGTCAACGCTCCATCCAACGGGTGCTCCACCTGCACCTCGTACCCTTTCAGAATGAGGTGCTTGGCGCACACCAGCTCCATGACGGAGTGGTTTATCTTCACCACGTTCTCTCTGTGCATCTGAACCAGTCTCTCTCTGAGCCGATTCAGCCTTTCTCGAGCGGTCTCTTCCATGATGCCCTGAGTGAGCTTTGACAGTAAAGAGTTCAGGTCCTCTTCGAACTTCTCTGCTTTAGCCATAGAGGTTTCCTACTATGCTACAACCCTTCTGACTTCACAGGAGAACCGCTTAAGCCTTTGGGCAGATATAAGGAAAAAGCGATGAAGAGACGACCCCGAATTCCACTCGAGAAGCCGCTTTCAGTTTAAATATCCCCCATAGTTTAAGCGAGAGAAACGCAACCGATGTTACCGTTTTCATTTGAGACTGTCAAAAAATCTACACCTTTTCCAGAACAGTTGAAGGCGAGGCTGTGCAAACGCCTTAAATAAAATTCCCGCCATTTAAGAGAGCTTGCCCAAGTTGAGAAGCAGGCTTGAATGGCTCAGCGCGGAACGGTTGGCTCAACAACCGACTGTCGTGAGTCTCTCTCAAGAGATGGCATCAACTGAGAAGGATTCACAACAGCCAATTACCAGCTAATTGGGCTGTGTTGAACTGTTCGGGCTTAGACTCAGCTTGGGCATTTCTATTTTGGAGACCAAGGAGAGAGAAAGGAGAAACCTCTGCCTTTTTCTACGGAGCCGAGCAGAATTGAATTATGAATGTTTATTGTGAATTCACAATTGCTAATAAGAATGTTTCCCAGAAGCCTAGGCGCAAAGGAGAGCAGAGCGCAATTGGGCAGCAGCGACCGCCGAACTGACTGGCTAAAAGAGATTAACGCCTCAATCCGATGTGGACGAGCGTATTTGCGAGTGGAAGTGAAGGAAAAACAATACGACTAACGCCTCATCAGCGTTAGCCTTCATTCACTCCTGCTTCTGTCTAAAATCTGGGTTTCTTCTCAGCTCAGCGTCTATCATTTTGGTGAGCATGACCTTGGAAATCAGTACACACGGGACTCCTCGAAGGCTTGCGAGGTCTGCGTGTTTCTCGTCTTGGGTCACGAGCAGCAGTCTGTTCTTCTCAGCGTACTCCACTATCTTCTTGTCTTCGGCTCCCGTCAGGTTCACGTCTTGAACGGTGAGCACTTCCCAGCCCAAGGCTTGAAGGTACTCTTTGAGGCCCGTGTACATCTCGTCGAGGAGAAGCTTCAACGCACGCGTTCCTCCATTTAATTGCACTCCATCTTGCGAAGCGCTTTCTTAAAAAAACACCGTCGACGCAGAGGCATCTTAGTTGTCTCTGAATCGACGTGAGTAACGGATTAATGCCCAATCCGCTGTACCCTATCATTTTAGCCAATTCTACGATGTCTTATTTTTGGCCACTAAACTGAAGAACCAAGCGATGTTTATGTCATGTAATTACGTGTGTGAAATGGCGTGAACTCTGGGGATAAACCGTCCAGTTTTTTTCTGATACTCTGCGTACTCGTCGCCGAAACGCCGCGCTAGGAGTTTTTCTTCGTCGAAGGTTATGCGGTAGTATGCGGGAACAGCTATTAAGGGCAGAAGCGTGAAGAGGCTGAGCCATAGAAAGAACAGTCCGAAAAACATGAAAAAGTACCCGAGGTAAGAGGGGTGGCGCACGTAGCGATACGGACCCCAAGTGACAAGCCTCTGGTTTTCGGGCATCTCCCAGGAAACCGCGTATCTACCGCGGGCAACCACGCTCCAAATGAAGATGAAATACCCGACTGCGGTGAGAACCAGTCCTGGAAGTTGCAAGAAAAAGATAGGTGCAAATTGGAAGTGAGAAAAGAGGTCAGAGAGAACAGAGTTTAGACCGGTGAAAACAATGAACACATAGGAGAACACTTCTACGAAGTAGGCGAATGTTCCTAGAGCAGCGACGCCTACGACAAAATCCGAAGGGCGTTCGACCTCCGCATAGGCTTTCACACGACTCATAAGCCCACGAACTCTCAGAATGTTGCGCAATACAATCGAAAAGAAACACACTACGCAGGCGAGGAGAAAGGCAGCCGCAACCGCTTCAAATTGCATGGTTACAGTGACAAAGACATCGATTCATAAGCCTTCCTAACGCAGAGCGCTGTGAAGGGCCGGGGCCGGGATTTGAACCCGGGCGCTAGGCTCCACAGGCCTATAGGCTTCCAGGCTACCTCACCCCGGCCACTTTTTGTTGGCTTAGCGGCTACCTTTCAAACATGTGGGTTGTGCTTATTTGCGTTTTCTGAGGGATATAAATCCCTCTTTCTCGTTTTTGTCTTTAGTTCCGTGTTTGCTCGTTTACGTAGGTGCGCCTATTCCTCTCTTCGCTGTGGTTCATGAACCAGAGCAAGCGTGAGAACAAAGGAGGGAACGATGAAGACTATTGCAAGTAAGAAGGGCATCTGGGGAGAAACGTGCTCATACAGGACGCCGCCGGCTAGACTGCCCAGAGCCATCAGTATGTTGTTTGTGAAGTTTGTGAAGCCGTGGACTTTTCCACGCTGTTCCTTCGGAGTCAGATCGGCTTGCAGAGCGCTGAAGGCTGCGCTCATCATGACCTGCCCCAACCCCACCAACACGAGAGAGACAAAGAGTCTCGGCAAGTCTGCGTTCAAAAAGAGCCACAGTGACGCCCCAAATACCATGTACGCCGCCAAAATGGGAAGTTTCCTGTTAACCTTGTCCACAATCTTTCCGATGGGGATAGCTAGAATTATCATGGTGACGAACAACGCCGTTAGTACAAGAGGCCAAACAGCCTTGTCTATCAAGAGCTCCTCCACAGCGTACACAACCAAATAGAGTTGTACACTGGCTATGCCGAACAGCATGACCGCAAACGAAACGAACAGGTAGAACATCGAACGGGGAACCTTCTTCCAAACACCGAAACTCTCCCTCAACGCCACTGGATAAGTGTGCAAGAGCTCGTTCAAGCTGGGTCTTCGAGTGTTTGCAATTGTTTCCTTCAGTCGCAGTCTGAGAAACGCCGCCGTCAAAAACATGGCAACAACAACACCGTAGCCTATTCTCATGCCTTGAACCAAGCCAAACTGATTGTAGAGTACGCCTGCGACGAAAGGTCCCGGAGTGGTGGAGGCACTAGTTATGAGCATGATGATGCCAAATCCCATACCCCTTCTTTCAGGCGGCAGAGAATCACCTATCATCGCGTTCAGAGCTGCCTGATAGGTCGAGTTGCACAAGCTCATCAAGACCGCGCCAACCAAGATGAGATGCCACGACGGAGCCACGGCGTAAAAGACGAAGGAAAGCGCCACCCCAAAGGTCATGGAAGAGATGAGCCATTTCCTGCCGAACTTGTCCGCCAAATAGCCGCCGGGAAACTGCATGGAAGCCAAAGCGAGAAACGACGAGAACCCAATCACGCCGAGAATCGTCTCGGTCGCGCCCAATTCAAGAACATAGAGAGCGTAATAGGTTCCTGGGAGCTCCATGGCGAAATCGATGAGAATCCAGCTCACCACCAGAATGGCGTAGTTGCCTCTGATAAACGAGAACTCCTTCTTCAGCCTGTCCCCAAGCGGCAACAGTTTTTCCC
>Ga0315312_1002932_pt1 | contig 11366 bp, 9 predicted proteins | sample TDP7_MG_FD_203629 | JGI IMG/M metagenome (GOLD analysis project Ga0315312, IMG submission 203629) | Freshwater sediment microbial communities from Lake Towuti, South Sulawesi, Indonesia - TDP7 | ecosystem: Environmental > Aquatic > Freshwater > Lake > Sediment | place: Indonesia: South Sulawesi... | reverse complement strand
TTCGGGATAAAATTAGAGAAAGAAATTCAATATTTAGGGTTCTAAAAATTAAAAATTCTCGCTCGGCGAATACAGGAAGAAAATTGAAATTGAAAATTTTTAAAAATTGAGTTATTCACACTTGACAAACTTTCTTGAAGTGAAAAAATAAAATAATCTGATCGTTTTTTGCAATTAGTGGTCGACTATTTGCATCAAAGTTTTCTAAAAATAATTTGCTCAAATAGTAAATCTAAAATGGCAAAGAAAAAAGGAAAAAAGAAAGGGTGTTGCAAATAATCTAAATTATTTGAGCACAAACTGAAATGGCAAAAAGAAGAAAGAAGAAGAGATAAGCTTTTCTTAACCCCGCCCTCTAAGCCCTGTGTTCAAAGGTATAAAAAGTTAAATCTGTCTCTATAAAATTAAAAGCCAATAAACCTAAAGAACATTGAGCATAGAGGGCGGGGTTGTTTTTTTTACTTTAAAGTTTTTAAAAACGCTTCAATTTCCTCTCTGCTTTCAGGAGCCAAAATCAAAACAATTGAAGCCTCTTTTTTAGCGTTCTCGAAATCACCAATTTCTCTATAAATTAAAGCAAGATAAAGATGATAAATTGGTTCTCTGGGCTTAGCTTTTATTAAATCCCAATAAATTGCAATTGCTTTTTGATAGTTCAGAGTATCGACATAGACTTTAGCTAAAGCCATTAAAGAGCTTTCAGAATAAACTGGATAGCCATTAATTCTGGCAATATCAATATTTTCTTTGGCTTTTTCATTTTCCCCTAAATAAATATTGGTTAAGCCCATTAACCAATAACAATCTCCTAATTTCGAGTTTAAATCAATACATTTTTGTGATTTTGCTTTGGCCTTTTGATATTCTTTATTCAATAAATCAGTTTTTATTCCTTCTATTAATATCTCTTGACGTTTCGGGCTTAACTGAGAGGCTTTTTCAAAATAATAACTTGCCTCCTTTTTTAATTCTTTAATTTTTTCTGGATTATTTTCTCTTTCAATTAAAGCATTGGTGAAGTTGATCAGTAAAAGCCAGTTCCAGGTATCATAAGGTCGAATTTCAATATTTTCTTTAAGAACTTGTTGCCCCCTATTGAAAAGAGCTAAGCTTAATTGGGGCATTCTCATTTGAACTTCGCAATCTAATAAAACCTTACTATAATTTAATCTTAAATAAGCATCCAAAAAACTTCTCTTTGGTAATATTTTTTCCATTTTATATATAGCGTCTTTGCATCCGCCCCTCTGAGATAGACTTTCTGCTTTGTTAATTTCAGCATTAGTGTACAAAGGTTTTAAATTAAAGACCCAAATAAACCAAACAAAAATTATCAAAGTAAAATAGATAATTGGTTTTTTATACCTTTGTAATTTTAAGAAAAAATTTCCTTTTGTTTGCTGAATTTTTTCTGGATATTTATTCTCAGATATTAAATTCAAAGAATAGGCGATTAGCAGAAAGGATATCAAATAAGATGAGAAAGTATCGAAACTAAAAAAAATAGCTGTTAAATAAGCAATAAAAGTAGCCTGAACCCCGTGAGTTATTAATTTTTTATCTTCACTTTGTTGCCTTTTTTTTAATTTCTGAAGTTGCCAAAAGAGAACGCCGAAAAGAGCGAGATAAATTATTAAAGCTGGAATACCAGCTGTAATTGAAATATCAAAAATAAAATTATGGGCCCTATCCCACCAGCTTCTCTCTACTGTTTTTCCAATTCCCGGGAGAGAAGCATCGTAAAATTTATCAAAAGCAATTGAAAAGTTCTCGAGCCCATAACCTAAAATAGGTCTTGTTTTGAAGGCCTGCCAGCTAACTTTCCAAGCAGAAATCCGAGAATCTTGAAGAGCGTTTTCAATTAAGAGCCTTGAAGTTGCGTTTGTTAAAAACTTATTTTCTTTGATAAATTCGGGGAATTCGGGCGCGATATTTATATAATAAACTCCGTAAATACTTAAAATTAAAAGGGCAAAAAATGCAATTTTTAACCATAATAATCTCTTTGGATAAAAAAATGAAAAGTATAAAGAACCTATGAATAATCCCAAATATCCTCCCCGAGTATAGGTTAGAAAAATAATAAAAAGAAAGAGAAAAAAAGATAAAAAATAAAAAAATTTTTTAAAGACCTCTTTTTCTCTAATTCCAAAACTTAAAGATAGAAAAACCAAAAGTAAAAGGTAATTTGCTAAAAATATTGGGTTACCAAGGGTTGAGGGGGGTCTTTTTTCAAAAGGAATAAGAGTTTTACCGACAAGACCAAATTGTTGGAGGATAGCAAAAATTGAAACTAAAACACCTACCAGTAGAGCAAAATCCCAGACTTTTTGCCATTCTTTTTGCCCCAAAATCAAAAAAGCCAGTATGGCAAAAATTACATAAAAAACAAAATTCAAAAAACCACCAGCCCGGTAGGGAGAGCCCCAGAAGCTAAAACGAGGGTCCAAAGAGAAAATAGTAGTTAAAAAAAAGATTCCCAAAAGAACCAAGAGAAGAGAAAGAATCATTTTAGTCTCCCCGGAAAACCTAACAGAAGATCTTGGTTCACCACCCGTTGGCTTAGACAAAGCTTGCCAGATAAAAAGAAAAATCATTATTGCTAAAGTGGTTCGGAAAACAATGGTTTTACCCCAATCAGAAGGCGAGAACCAGGGTGGTAAATTTAAAAGAGGTAAAGCCACTATTAAGAGAAATCCAATAAGATAGAGCCAACTTAATTTAATATCCTTGATTTCCATACATTTTTATATTATAAAGGAAAAAGAAAAAAAGCAATTTTAAAATATGCCCAAAACAATTTTAATTACAGGCGGAGCAGGTTTTATAGGTAGCCACCTCGTTGATAGATTCATAAAAGAAGGACATAAAGTAGTGGTGATTGATAATTTGTCCACAGGCAGAAAAGAGAATTTAAATAAAAAAGCCAAATTTTATAAAATTGATATTTGTAACCCCGAAATCGCTCAAATTTTTAAAAAAGAAAAGCCAGAAATAGTTTTCCATTATGCTGCTCAAAGTCATATTAGAGAATCATTAGAAAATCCAATTAAAGATACCAGGATAAATATTTTCGGCTCTTTAAATTTAATTCAAAATTTCATTCAATCTCCAACTTCTAACCCCCGAGGTAAAAAAATTATTTTTGCTTCAAGCGTCACAGTTTATGGGGAGACAAATATTATCCCGACCCCAGAAACCTGTCTAACAGATCCTCTTTCTCCTTATGCTATTGCTAAATTAACGATAGAAAAATATCTAAATTATTATTACAAAATTTTTGGATTGCCATTTATTTCTTTAAGGTTAGCTAATGTTTATGGACCTCGCCAAAATTCACAAAGAGAAACAGGAGTGGTGGCAATTTTTAGTGATAAAATGTTATCTGGGAAACAGCCGATTATTAATGGCTCAGGTCTACAAACTCGTGATTTTGTTTTTGTTGACGATATAGTTGAAGCAAATATCTTGGCAATGAAAAAAAACAAAGTTGGAATTTTTAATATTGGCACAGCTAAAGAAACAGATATAAATACCATTTTTGAAAAGCTTAAAGATTTAACCGGCTCCAATTGTAAAAAAATTCACGGTCTCGGAAAGATAGGCGAACAAAAAAGAAGCTGTCTTGATTTTTCTAAAGCAAAAAAAGAACTGGGGTGGTCTCCCAAATATGACATAGAGAGGGGCTCGAAAGAAACTCATAAATGGTTTAGAAATTACTTAAATTCTAAATCTTTTTAAAAGATAAAAAACAGATTAAAACATAATAAAATCAAAAATTCTTAAGAAATCAGCTCAAAAAATTCTATGTCAAAAACAGTTTTAGTTACGGGCGGAGCAGGTTATGTGGGCAGCGGTTTAGTCCCGGCCTTATTAAATAATGGCTATAAAGTTAGGGTTTTAGACAGAATGATTTTCACTGAAAATTCTCTTTTAGGCGTAAAAGATAAAGTAGAGATCATTAAAAAAGATATTAGAAATGTTGGCTCAGAAATTATGAAAAATGTCTGGGCAGTCATTCATTTAGCAGCTTTTGCTACTGAGCCAACTGCTCAGTATAATCCTCGACTAACCGATCTTGTCAATCATATCGCGACTGCAAAATTAGCAAAAATGGCAAAAAAAGAAGGAGTAGAACGATTTATCTTTGCTTCCTCTTGTTCAATTTATTTTACTTACACTACTCCACTTATCCCGCCTTTCTATAAAGAGACAGAGAAAATAAATTCTATTTCTCCATATTCAATCTCAAAAAAAGCGGCTGAAGAATCCCTTTTAGAGTTAGCTGATGAAAATTTCTCTCCCATCATTTTTAGAAAAGGAACTATTTATGGTTTATCGCCTCGAATGCGTTATGATTTGGTTTTAAATTCTTTTGTTAAAGATGCTTTTTTACGCCATCGTTTAACCGTAAATGCTGGTGGCCAAATCTGGAGACCTTTAGTAGATATTCAAGATATAGTTTGGGCCCACCTTAAAGCTTTAGAAATGCCCTTAGATAAAATTGGTGGAAAAATATTTAATATCTGTAACGAGAACTGGAATATTATTGAATTAGCTGAAATGGTTAAGAGAATTCTTAAAGAGAAAAAGAATATAGATATTAAAATTGATGTCCAGCCCACTGGTATTACCAGAAATTATCAAGCTGATAATTCTCTTTTCAAACAAATATTCCAATTTATCCCGCAGCGAACCTTAGAGGAAGCTATTTTAGAGATCTATTCTTTTTTAGAGAATAATCCGAAGAACGACCCCAACAATCCTATTTTTTATAATGATATTTGGTATAAGAAAATATTTGAAAGCGGAGAATTAAATAATAATTTATGATAAAAAAACGAAAAAAAGGGCTTCTTATCGGAGCTGATGGTCAGTTGGGAACCGATTTAAGAAAAACTTTTAAAGATTATACTATACTTGACCCTTTAATTAGTGAATTAGATATTACCAAATTCAAAAAAGTAAAAGAATATATTAAGAGAAATTCACCCGATTTAATTATTAACACAGCTGCCTTTCATCAAATTGATGAATGTGAAAAAAATCCTCAAAAAAGTTTTTTGGTAAATACCCTCGCTGTTAAAAATTTGGCTGAGATTTGCCAAGAATTAAATATTCCACTCGTCCATATCAGCACAGATTATGTTTTCGGATTAGACGAGAAAAGAAAAGCTCCTTATATTGAGGAAGATTTGCCAGGTCCCGTCAATATTTACGGGCTTTCTAAGCTGGCCGGAGAATATTTTGTTCAGGCGACTCTTAAAAAGTATTTTATTATTAGGCCGGCTGCTCTATTTGGGTTCGCTGGACCAAAAGGAAAAAAGGAAAATTTTGTTGAAGCAATGCTAAGATTAGCTAAAAAACAAGGAGAACTAAAAGTAAAAAATGATGAATTTACTAGCCCTACCTACACTAAAGAACTTGCCGAAGCTATTGTTGGTTTGATTGCCACCGAGGAATATGGGACTTACCATATTACTTCTCAAGGTGAATGCTCCTGGTATGAATTTGCTAAAAAAATATTTGAATTAACTCAAGTAAAAGTTAATTTAAAACCAGTCTCTTCTGACAAATTTCCAACTTTTGCCAAGAGGCCCAAGTATTCAGTTTTAGAGAATAGGCATTTAAAGGAAATGAAAATGGATAAAATGAGCCGCTGGCAGGATGCTTTAAAAAAATATTTAGAAGAAAAAGGATTAATATGACACTTCTCTTACTTTCTATTTTGCAATTAATTTCCTTAATACTTAGTTATCTCAGTAGCAGAAATATATTTTCCTTACTATTTCTCTCGACCTTATATCTATCATCTAATTTTATAGGTACTTTATTTTTATCAGACTTTTGTGCAGAAAGTTGTCTGGCGCCTTTATATATTTCTCTAGGGACTTTTTCATTAGTTTTAGGTGCTTTTATGATGAGCAAATTGACTAAACCAAGCATTAGAACTTTGATAAGATCTGATGAGATAGGAATAAAATATCCTAAGGGGCAATCAAAGTTTTTTTTCTACACCTTATCAATTGTTACTTTTTTTTGTTTAATCTTAGCCCTTTTACTTTGTATTAAAAAGGGTATCCCCTTATTAAGTGAAGATATCGAAACAGCCAGACAGCTTGTTTTTCAAAAAGCCGGTTTTTATTACAGAGATGTAAGATTTTTTTTACCATTTTTATCTATTTTATGGATGAGCTACGCTTTTTATGTGCAAAAGAAATCAATTAAATTAGCTATGGTTTTTGTAATTTTGCTTTCAGCGATATTTCTCCTTTTCGCAGGATATAAAGGGATAGTTTTTGGATTTACATTATTAATTTTAATGTTCTTAAGTATAAAACTAAAAAAATCTTTTAAAAATATAACAATTCTTACCTTAATTCTTTTTTTGGGATTGGCATCAATTGTATATGTTACACAAAAATCTTTTAACACCTCCTTTATTCAATCTATACAATTTATTTTTTCAAGATTAACCAGCCTAGCGGCAGAAGGATTTTATATTATTGTAAATAATTTTTTACCCCAGGAAGGGTTGCAGTACGGTAAAACTATTACGAACGGCTTAAAAGAATTTTTAGCTATATTAAGATTAGTTCCAAGAGAAGAAATAAAGGAGGTTGGTTTTGGTCTTTTTTTGACGAGATGGGTTGAAGGCTACAATCCATTAAATTATGCTTATACCGTAACCATATTTGGAGATTTTTTAGCAAATTTCGGACTTCCCGGACTAATAATCTTAAGTTTCCTATTTGGCATTTTTATTCAAAAATTATATATATTAACGCTTAAATATTCAAAAGACATTTTTATATTCCCTAGTTTAATATTTTTGCAATGGATTTTGTTTAATATGGTTGATAGAGGGAGCATAGATATGATAACGACATTTGATTTGTTTTCTTTTTTTCTCATCTTTATAATATTCGTCACAGTTTTTATTATCTTATCCTTACCAACCGGACAAGTTAGATATAAATTTTATTCCCTTAAAAGAAGATTGAGTTAAAATTTTCAATGGTTGTTATGACTATTAAAAATACCCACTTGAATAATCAAATTATATTGTCTGTTGTCATTGTTAACTACAATACTAAAAAACTATTAAAGGATTGTTTAAAATCAGTTTTTCAAAAAATGAAAGATATTAATTTTGAGATTTTGGTTGTCGATAATGCTTCTTCAGATAATAGTTTAGATATGGTGAGCAAAGAATTTCCAGAAGTAAAAATTATTACCAATAGAGAAAATGTCGGTTTTGCCAAAGCAAATAATCAAGCCATTCGCAAGGCGGTCGGCAAATATATTTTATTACTTAATCCAGATACTATTATTTTAGATAATGCATTAAAAGAAATTTTAAAATTTATGGAAGAGCACCCAGAAGTTGGAGTTTGTGGGCCACTGATATTAAACTCAGATAGTACTATGCAAAGACAATGTAAAAGAGGTTTCCCCACTTTTTGGAATTCCTTTACTTATTATTCTGGATTATGGAAGTTATTTCCCAAAAGTAAGTGGTGGAAAAGAAATTTTGGAGGATATTTTTTATTGGACAAACTAGATAATGAAATATGTGAGGTTGACCAATTAAGTGGAGCAGCAATGATATTTAGAAAAATTATTTTAGAAAAAATAGGTTTAATGAATGAAGATTATATTATGTATTGGGACGATACTGATTGGTGTTTTAGAATTAAAAAAGCAGGTTGGAAGATATATTATATTCCCTTAGCTAAAATTATTCATTATGGAGGGGCTGGTGGCGTCCAATTAAATGCTTTTAAAAATCTTTGGTATTTTCATCGGGGAGCTCATTTATTTTATAAAAACTATTTAGCTCCTCATTGTTTTTTCTTAACCAATTTTCTATATTATAGTGGTGTTTGGTTTGCTTTTGTATTAAAGTTGTTGTCTAATTTATTTAGAAAAGAAAAAATAATTGGTTCTAAAAAACCAATTTAAGCCCCTTCATTTAAAAAAGATGTTTTTAATACATAAAAGGACCTTAGATATTACAACAAATGTTGGATGTAAAAATCAGTGTAGCTATTGCCCCCAGGATAAATTCCTAAAGGCCTACTTTAAAAGGAGTGATATTGCTAAAATGAGTTTTGATACTTTTAAAAGATGTCTAAATAAGCTTCCTCGAGATGTCGAAATTTATTTTTCAGGATTTTCAGAACCCTGGTTAAATCCAGAGTGTACTAAAATGGTCTTATATAGCCACAAACTTGGATTTAAAATCACTGTTTTTACTACTGCTATTGGCCTGGAGTTATCAGATGTTGATTTAATTAAAAGAACACCTTTTAAGGGTTTTTTTACCCACTTACCCGACAATAAAGAGCAAACAAAAATAAAGGTTGACAAAAACTATTTCAAGATAATAAATAAATTATTTAATAGCAATATCCAAAACATCTCTTATACCTGTCCAGGGCCTAGAGGCCTTACTGAGGTCCATTCTAAATTAAAACAACTATTAAAAAAAACTAATATTCCTTCAAATGACCAGAGACTCACTACCAGAGCAGGGAATATTAAAATAGAAGGATTGTTCCCATCAAAAAAAATAAAAGGTATTATTCCAAAATGTAAATTTTTAAATCGAAATATTTTACTTCCCAACGGAGATGTAGTCTTGTGCTGTATGGATTGGAGCCTAAAGCACGTATTGGGAAATTTACTTGTATCAGATTATGAATCGTTATTTAAAAGTGAAGAATTTTTTAAAATAATAAAAGGCCTTAAAAATGATTCTTCAGATATATTATGCAGATATTGTGAGTGGGCCCCTTATAAAAAAAGAATGTTTATATTGAGAGCGATTAAGTTTCTTTGGAGGCAGGCTCGAAAGAGCTTGGTTCGAAGGGGGCTGATTCGAAATATATAGAGGAAAACAAAACTAAGTTATGCAACCCCCAAAAGCCTCGGTAATCATTCCAAGCTATAATTGTCAAGAATTCATTGGTAGAGCAATGAGGTCTGTTTTGAACCAGACCTTCCAAGATTTTGAATTAATAATAGTTGATGACGGTTCAACTGACGACACCAAAGAAATTATCAAAGAGTTTATTAAAAAAGATAAAAGAATAAGATACATCTATCAGGAAAACTCAGGCGGACCAGCAAAACCAATGAATACCGGAATTTTAGCTTCAAGAGGAGAATTCGTCGCTTTTTTAGATAGCGACGATGAATGGTTACCAGAAAAATTAGAAAAACAATTAAAACTTTTTAAAAATTCCTTTAATGAAAACTTAGGTTTGGTTAGTTGTAATTGTGATATCTTATATACAGAGAAAAATTCTCAAAAAATATTAGGAGAATATAAAACCCCTAATTTTCCTTCGAGAAACAAAGCTTTCAAAAAATTATTAAGAGATTGTTTTATTTTCAGCGAAAGCAGTATTGTAACTAAAAAGAAAGTACTTGATAAAGTTGGTCTTTTTGATGAAAATGCGAGCGTAAAAGGTTTTCAAGATTGGGAATTATGGTTAAGAATTATTAAAAATTATGATTTTTCTTCTTTATCAAAACCTTTATTAAAATATTATTTTCATGAAGCTAATTATTCTATTGAGAAAATTAAAAACCTTAGAGAGAATATAAAGTTTTTTGAATATATTCTTAATAAACATAAAAAAGATTACCAAAAATATCCTAAAATTTATAGTTTTTTCCTTTTAAGATTAGCCATTGGATATTCTCGGTTGAGTGATATGCAAAAAGGAAGGAAGATTTTCCTTCAAGCTATTAAAATAAATCCCTTAGATATAAAAAATTATTTTTGTTTTTTAATTTCTTTTTTTGGAGTTAATTTTTATAGGAAAATTTATAAACTTTATAAATTTGTAAAACTTAAATTAATAAAAGATAGAGTTATTAGGGATATTTTGGACAAAAAAATAGCTGTTTAAGAATTGCTCTAATATTTTCTTAAATTTTAAAAAATTATTTTATGAAAATTCTTTTTTTGTCACGTGTAAACCCTTATCCGCCAACCGATGGTGGAAAAGCAGGTATTTTTTACCCAACTAAGTTTTTAAGAGAAAAAGGAATTGATACTTTAATGGTTTTTCCTGTTTCGAAAGAGGAAGAGAAAAATGTAGAACTTTTAAAAGAAAAATACAGAATCAAAGCTTTTGGATATCCCTTTTCCGCCCAAAACAGCATTTTTGGTCTCTTTAAAAATATTTTTGAGGTTGAGCCCTTTACATTTCAAAAATATTTTAATAAATCCTTTTATAATTTTATTAAAAAAATTGTAATAAATGAAAAACCAAATATTGTCTTTTCCCATCATGCTCACATGGGAAAATACGCCCTCTTACTTAAGAAAGAGTTTGGCCCCCCGATTATTTTAAAAGAACATAATTTAGAATATGAAGTTATAAAACAGTTTAGTAAAATAACAAAAAATCCAATTTATAAAATTTTAGCCTTATGGCAACAAAAAAAGACAGAAACTTGTGAAACCAAACTCTGGAATGAATTTGATAAGATCATTTTCGTTTCTCCAGTTGATTATCAAGAAGCTTTGAAAAAAAATTCCAAGATAAAAGCAATCCCTATTCCAGATGGCGTGGATCTTTCAGTGTTTAGACCAAAGAAAAATATAAAAAAGGAAAAAAATACAATTATTTTTACTGGACCCCTAAAGACTATTCCAAATTTCCTTTCAATTAAAAAATTCATTAAAGAAACTCTACCCTTAATAAAAAAAAGAATCCCCTTGATTAAATTCTATATTACTGGTGAAGAAAAAAATAAATTGTATAAAATTTTAAAAAACTTTAAAAGAGAAAATATAAATCATTTAGGTTTTATTGACAATTTAAATAATCTGAACCAAAAAATTTTATCAAAGCAAGTTTTTATTTCCCCAACCATTATGGGCAGAGGCCTGAGGATAAAAGTTTTGAATGCCATGGCTTTAGGAATGCCAATAGTTTGTACCCCTATAGATGCTCAATCAATAGAAGGAGGAAAAGAAAATGAGCATTTTATGGTGGGTGGCAATCCAGAAGAATTCGCTCAAAAAACTATTTTTCTTATAGAAAATAGGGATATTGCTTGCAAAATTGGTTACAATGCTCATAAATTAATTGAAGAAAAGTATAATTGGAATGAAATTACAAATAAATATCTAAAAGTTTGTCAGGAATTTGCGTAATAAAAGTTTTAATTTTTTCAAGATAAAAAATATTTAAAAGAAAAAGGTCATATTTAATAAATATTTAAAATTAAATTAAAATTATGCAAGAAAAACAAAAAATAAAGATTGAGGGGTTAGAAATAGTGAATTTGCAGGTTAATTTTGATGACAGGGGATATGTTTTTGAGATAATTCATAATTACGA
>Ga0315312_1002931_pt1 | contig 11371 bp, 10 predicted proteins | sample TDP7_MG_FD_203629 | JGI IMG/M metagenome (GOLD analysis project Ga0315312, IMG submission 203629) | Freshwater sediment microbial communities from Lake Towuti, South Sulawesi, Indonesia - TDP7 | ecosystem: Environmental > Aquatic > Freshwater > Lake > Sediment | place: Indonesia: South Sulawesi... | reverse complement strand
GGTTATGCAGTAACTCAGAGATTTTTGGAATGGCGCCAGTCAGTGATCCTAAAGTGACATGCTCTCTAATCCATGCCTCCGTCTCCTTCCCTATCTCGTCAACCCTTCCCTTCACTAGCCTTAAGATTGCTCCATAGGTAAATAAAACGTGCACTTCTTTGCCAACTGCTGCTGATGCGGAGGCTATTGTGAGCGCGTAAGCAACCCTATCATAAGAAGCGCTGTTGATGATGATAGCGACCTTTTCCCGCTCGCACTGAGTCATACCTCCCTACCTCTGATTGTAGACGCCCATTCAAGCAATGGGACATCAGCTTTTCGAGCTTCTGTGAAGTTTTCTGCTATCTCTTTGAGCTCTGCGGGGGTAAGTTTCTCCATCATCATTTCAAGTCCGCTACAAGTGATGGGATGTGGCAGAATCTCATTCTGGATGAGTTTGATGAGTTTTGTAGATTCTTCAGGTGTTATTTCCCCTTTTCCAAGAGTTTCACCTATTTCTTTTGCGGCTCTTATCACGCGGTCGTGCTCCTCAAGCAGGCGCTGGTAGTACTCCTCGCCATAAAATCTTTTCAAGGCTTTATACATTGATTCTTCTTCCATACGAAAGTGAGGACCTCCTAGTTTGTCTAAGATCAACAAGAGTTCAACTGATTTTGTTACATCACGTTTTCTGATGGCACTCATGAAATTCAAGAGAATATCTCTGACTTTTTCGTGTTCTTTCTTAACCTCTTTTATTGGGTTGATTTTCGACATCTATAAACCACCAAATTTATATAAAACAGTTATGGTCATTATAACACTGTTATACTTAAGGATTGTGGCAAATGATGAAGAAAAATTTCCGAAAAGGGTCGGTTGAGTATTTGTTTCTTTCTCTCGAGTGGATAAAGAAAGCTGTTGCTGCAATTGAGCATGCAAAGGCCACAGACAAGAATATAATGTCACAAGCATCTGAATTTAGTCTCAGCATTGCATACACGATTGAGAAACTTCCACAGAAACTGAAGGAGCTATATGACAGCGAAAAAGTCACAGTCTGCATTGAACTTGATCAAGGAAAACTGAATCACTTCACCATTGAAACAGAGATGCCAAGGGGGAAGAAGCCTGACTTCACTGTCACAAGTGACTATGATATAGCCAAAAAGAATTTTCAAGGCGAATTGAATCCAATCTCCACGTTTATGAAACGACGCGTCAAAATAGAACCTTGGAAGAAACTTTATCTGAACCCAAGATTTTCAGCCAAGTCGTTGTCTACCATAAATATCCTATTAAAAGTGATAAGAGAAGAGGTGCCAACATTTTTCCTATAGTTTGAAGTCTGGTCACTCCCTCTCATTTTAATGGCTACATAACTTGCATGTCTGGTTGTCACCATCACTATTATGGATGGCCAACGCCAGCCATACTTTTCTTAAGAATCGAAAATTTACGATCATGCATTCTGAAATTGTTTTAGAAGGCGCTTAGGTGATACGCAGTTTTTGTCTAAACCTAACTCTTTCGGGCTTAGTCCAAAAGCAATTCCAATAAGTTGAGTAAAGTAGAGGACTGGAAGATCAATCTTGATATCATAATGTGATTGAATGTCAGATTGCTTCGCATCCAGATTGAATTGGCACAAGGGACATGCAGCAATTATGCAGTCGGCACCTGCGTTTTTTGCACTAAGGAGCGAGCGTTTTGTCATCTCCATCATAACAAGTTCATCAGTGAGAACAAGAGATGCTCCACAACATTTCTCCTCATACTTAATGCTTTGACCACCTAAAGCCTCGATAAGTTTATCCATTGACTTAGGATGCTCTGGATCATCGAAGTTGGTTACACCTGGAGGTCTAGTGAGCAAACAACCGTAGTAAGGTGCTACTTTTAACCCTTTCAGCGGAACCTTGACATGTTCTGAAACTTTACTGAAGCCTACGTCATTTGTGAGGACATCTAAGTAGTGTCTTACTTTGATGCTGCCATTATAGTTTAATCCTGCATTAGTTAATAGCATATTCACTTTTTCTTTCAATTCAGAATCTTCGTGAAGCATTTTGTTGGCTCGAGATAGCGTAAGCAAACAAGCACCACATAGAACTATGATGTCCATTTTCGTGTTTTCGGCTAAAGATAAGTTTCTAGCAGCAAGGCCTATGGATGTGAGAGGTTGGTTAGCGTAAACGGCGTCAATTGATGAGCAGCAGTTCCATTTAGGTATCTCAATTAGTTCAATCCCTAAGATGCTGCTTATAGCCTTACACGACAAGCCATACTCTGGCGCTGATGAATGAACTGCACACCCGGGATAGTAGGCAAACTTCATTTCTGCTCCTCCTTCGAGGCTGTTTCAAATAAAACTAAGATATCAGGAATTTGATCAGTTTTCGGGGGCAGTAACTTTATTTTACCTTTTCTTAAGAGTCGCAGAGCTAAGGTAGCGTTATGGAATACGTCTTGTGGGCTAGTCTTCTTGATAAGTTTTATTTTCAATTCAGGTTCGTGCATGCGACCATATTTTTTGATGATTTCGCTGAAGGTTTTGTGAAACTTTGGTTTGAGTTCAATTTTGCATGGTATATTCTCTCGTATTGCTATGTTCTTCAGAGAGGACATGAGCAGTGGGATGTTTACTTCTCTGGGGCAGCGGGTAAGGCAGGTTTGGCATTGAGCGCAAATCCATATCGTTGAGCTTGACAAAACAATATTTTTGAGCCCTAACTGAATCATCTTGATAATCTGCATTGGAGAGAAATCCATAGCAAATCTTGCTGGGCATGAACCACTGCAAACGCCACATTGCATACAATCCATAAAATTGGTTCTTTCAGCAATTTTCCTAACTTCTGTAAAGAATGAAGAGTCCTGTATTTTGGGTGTTATCTCATGTATTGTTTCAGTTTTCATTTTAATCATTCTCCAGTGCCTTTCTAATCTTAGCACGCTTTTCTTCTAGGAGCCGTCCTATCTTAGAAATTCTTTCGTTGAAAGTTGTGAACAAGTCTATAACCTTATCGCACTGTGGAAGAGTTGTTGTAGTTGACACAAGGCGTAGAGATTCAATACCATATGCACCTAATTCCTTCTTTAATTGGATTACATGTTCTCGAAGTTGATTGTCTTTGAAAGCGCTGTCATCTCCTTCGATGAATATTATGCCATCGGCGCCTGATGCAAAAGCGTGAAGCAAATGCCTAGAGCTCACTCTTCCAGTGCTTGGTACACCAATTATTCTAATGTTGTCGGGGTAACTTAGCCTACTTTGTCCTGCTAGGTCCATTGAACCATATGCTGCCTTGTTTTCTAAGAAGGCTATTATTCTAGGCGATGTACCGCTATCTTCGCAGATACCGTGAATCTGGGCAGTCAATTGAGCATCATTGCAGTGCCTCAAATCGATTGCTTTCTCTGGACAACTTGGAACACATACTCCACATCCAACACATGAAATAGAATTAATCTCCACTCCTTGTGGAATACTTTCTATCGCTGACACTGGACAAGCCTTAATACAATTTCCACATTTATTGCATTTGTCAATATTAACATAGGCTATTTCTGGAGAAACAGAAATTTCGCCTTGCCCTACAAAAGTTGCAACTTTTGAGGCACAAGCCATTGACTCTGATGTAGTTTCCCTAACGTCTTTTGGACCTAGGGCACATCCTGTAAGATAGATTCCCTCACGTTTCGAGTCTACTGGTCTAAGTTTGTGATGCCTTTCCAAGAAGAAGGCGTCATGACCTAAGTCAACGCCCAACATTTGAGCCAATTCTTGCGTTCCAGCACTTGGGATGATAGCAGGACTGAGTACTACCAGATCAAATGGTTCCTCAATCTGCATTCCAAGAAGTGTATCCTCAGCTTTAACAAGTAATCCGTCGCCGTTTGGAACAACTTCTGCCGCTCGCCCTCTTATGAATCTTACATTGTGGTCTCTGGCTTTGGCGTAGAATTCCTCATATCCTTTCCCATGTGCTCTTATGTCTGTGTAGAAAATCCATGGTTCAGCTTCTGGAAAGGCTTTCTGAAGCAGCAAAGAGTGTTTTATAGCGTTCATGCAGCCTATTTTGCAACAGTATTCAACGCCTTTTGTGGAATTTTCTGAGCATCTGCTGCCCACACAGAGGATGAAAGCTACTTTCTGAGGTGGTTTCCCATTAGAAGGCCTATGCAATCCTTGCAACATGAGTCTCTCAAATTGAAGGTTAGTTATGATGTCTGGGTGCAAAGCGAAACTGTATTGTCCAAAAGGACTTGGGTCAATTTGGTCATATCCCGTGCAGGCGATTATGGCGCCTACATGCAACTCTATGATTTCTTCTTTTTGGTCAAAATTGATGGCGTTGCCCTTGCAGAATCGTTGGCAAATCTTACATACGCCTTTAGTGAAGTAGAGGCAGTGTTCTTTATCTATAACATATGCGTTAGGAATTGCTTGTTGAAAAGGAAGGTAGATGGCTTTTTCTTCCTTTAAACCTTCTTCGTATTTACTTGGCTTTTTAACGGGGCATTTGTCTGCACATACTCCACATGAAATGCATTTGCCTTTATCTACGAATCTAGGTCTTACTTTAATTGAGACTTTATAATTGCCTGGTGAACCCTTGACAGCGATTGGTTCTGCCATGTCAATTATTTTTATGTTCGGATGCTGAGAAGTGTAAACCATTTTTGGTGTTAGTATGCATGCAGAACAGTCAAAAGTTGGGAATGTCTTGCTGAGTTGTGCCATATGCCCGCCTATGCTTGGGCTTCTCTCAACAAGATACACTTTGTAGCCTTTGTCTGCTAACTCGATAGATGCGTTAATGCCTGCTATTCCTCCTCCGATGACTAGAACATCTTTCTTTACAGGCATTGTACTCGGAATTAATGGTTCAAGATAATAGGCACGTTCAACCGCTCCTCGAATAAGAGAAATTGCCTTTTCTGTTGCTTTCTCCTTGCTGTCATGAACCCAGCTGCACTGCTCTCGGATGTTTGTCATTTCAAGGAAGTATGGGTTCAAATCAGCTCTTCTTAATACTCGTCTAAATGTGTCAAGGTGCATTCTTGGTGAGCATGATGCCACCACAACCCTGTTGAGTTTGTGCTTTGTTATGTCGTCTTCTATCATCTGTTGCCCTGGGTTACTACACATGTACTCATAAGTTTCTGCTATTTTTACTGCTTTGAAATTCTTTACAGCCTCTTTTACTTTTGCGATATCGACTGTGTCACTTATGTTTCCGCCGCAATGGCAGATGTATACGCCGATTCTTACTTCTTTCGACATTTTTCATCTCTCATTTGAAGATGTAGGCTTAATATGACATACGTCATATCTCGATGGATGAATTCTTTCAAGCACTTATAAAGTTTGCTTTTTGATAAACCTTACGAAATTTTTTTATGGAAATTATATATATAATAGATATAATGAATTTATCGACTAAGCCTGTATTGTGCTGGGTTATCCATGAAGGAAAAAGGTGACATTAACATTGCGGGAAGATGATATGGACAAGCAGGCAGAATTGAAGGCTTTGAGGAGACATGGAATGCGATGGGCTGTCCTATTATCATTGAGTCATGACCTTCTAAGCAAAAGAGTAACAATACCTCCCTCCGTAAACACAGAACTTCGCATATCGAGAGTAATGCTCGAATCAGGATGCTTCTCCTCATGCGATGTCAGTTGCTCGCTTGATGAAATCGAACGCGAATTAGTTCCAGAAGCCGCTTCTCTTGGCAAAGAATATCTTGAAAACTGGCTTGACCTCTTGGGAAAGGCTATGAAGATGCAGTTAACCCAAGAAGAAGTTAAAGATCTTCCATTCATTCAACCAGTCATTAATGACTGCAAATTTTTGAAATGTTCATGTGTCTCAACAACAGCATCTAAAATAGAAGGAAAAGAGCGCTAATTTTTTATGGTGTTATGGCGATTTTGATGTCTCTTTTTGACGTGATTAATGTTTTGAAAGCATCTTTTATCCCATCTATCTTCATTTTTCGAGTTATCAATGGTCTAACATCAATCGCTCTAGATGCTATTAGGTTCAAAGCTTTCCTAAAGTGCAACGGAGTCGTATGAAAGGTCCCTAAAATCGTTACTTGACCATAATGCAGCAGTTCTGTTCTAACTTTTATTTCGGTTCCAGGTGGGCATCCGCCAAATTCTAAGACTGTTCCACCCTTCTTAACTATCTTCAATGCTTGCTCCCATGTCGCAGGAAGCCCTATCGCCTCAATTACCACATCTGCTCCATAACCTTCTGTCAGCCCTTTAATCTTCTCAATTGGATCGTCTTGACTGGCATTGACTGTTTCTGCCCCTAGTTTTTGTGCCACCTGCAATCGTTCTTCCACAAGATCGATCACTATCACTTTTTCTGTCCCTGTTTTCTTAGCTACTAACAGATGAAGAAGCCCAATGGGTCCAGCACCTATTATGGCTACTATATCACCAAATTTTACACGGGCTTTTTCAACTCCATGAAGAACACACGCTAACGGTTCTGTTACCGCTGCTTCTTCAAAAGACAAATGTGAAGGAATTTCCTGCATATTAACCGCAACCATTCTTGATGGAACCTTAATATACTCTGCATATGCGCCCCAAAGCCACATCATATCTTCACATAAGTTGTAGTCTCCTTTCTGGCACATTCGGCATCTCCAGCATGGAGCACTGTTGCCTGCTCGGATTCGCATACCCTTTTTTGGCCATGAAAGTTCTGGGCTTACTTCTACGACTTCACCAGCCCATTCGTGCCCAAATACTGTAGGAAGCGAAATAACTCCTTCCACGTAGCCTCTCTGGAATATTTTTAGATCGGTTCCACATGTTGTTGCTGCCTTTACTTTTACCAAAGCCTCTCCTAAACTAACGGTGGGCTTGTCAACGTTTTCTACTTTGAGGTCTCTCACTCCATATAGCAATGCTGCCTTCATTTTTTCATTCATTTGTTATCACCACTTTCAAACATTCTCTGGTTTCAACTGCTGTTTTAAAAGCGTCTTGAATCTGGGTTAACGGAAAGCGATGTGTTATGAGTTCGTTTGCCTTAACTCTTCTTGAGCTTATCATTTCCAAAGCCATCCTTGTCTCAACATGAGATGTAGAATAAGAAGGAATCATTGTGATTTCTAGAAAGAATAGTCTATGAGGGCTTATGCGAGCTTGCACTTCAGGCGGTGTTGGTGCAAACAAACATAATGTTCCGCCTCTGCGACAAACTTGTACTCCTTCCAAAAAGGCTTCAATACTTGGAGCAGTGACAACTACAAGGTCTGCACCCCTTCCATCAGTGGCGTTTTTTAGTTTTTCAACAAAATCTTCGTTTGTCGGATTGATCGTTAGATCTGCTCCTAATCGTTTAGCCACCTTTAATCTGTAATCGATTACGTCGCTGACGATGATTTTGCTTGCAGAGTTTCTCAGTAGCATAGTGTTAATTATTCCAGACGGTCCTGCACCGATTATGGCTATCGTATCGCTTGGCTGTACATTGCATTTTCTCATTGCCCTTATGCAGCATGCGACTGGTTCGATTAAAGTTGCCTCTTCAAACGAAAGGTTATTTGGAATCTTTAACGTGTCTATTTTCAGATTTGCGGCTGGTACTCTAAAATATTCTGCAAATCCACCTGGAGTTATTTGAGTTTTGCCAAACTGTTCGCACATAGTATACTTTCCACGAATACAGTAGTGGCATGTTAAGCATGCGACATGATGGTGAACAAAAACTCTATCGCCAACTTTGAAATCTTCAACTTTATCGCCAGTTTCTGCGATTATTCCAGATGGTTCATGACCAAGAAACAGCGGTGCTCTGCCTTTTAGATACCACTCCATAAGGTCTGAACCGCAAATTCCACAAGCCTTCATTTTGACTAGTATTTCGTCATGGCTTATTTTTGGTTTCGACATGTCCCTAAGTTCAATGTTGTCTAGACGATAGTAGACAGCGGCTTTCATGACTACTCGATGAGTCTCCAATAGCCTAAAAGACTTGCGTTACATCACCTTTACCCCCCTTGAATGAGATTTAATTTATTAAGAAGTTTTAAACGAGAAATTTACTAATGAAATATCAAAGATATTCTTTACCATTTATGGAAAGTTAAAGGAAGACTATCGCAATTAGCGCACACCTAGAGGATTTCTCCAGAATGCTTAATTGGAATAGCACCAATACAAGAATGTGATAGGAAGATGAAGAAAATAGGGATTTTACTAACAAGTATTCTACTCGTTTCCGCAATCTTCTTAAAAGTTCTGAGAGTGAACAGTTGCGTCGTGAAGTTGCCTTCAAGTTCTGTGACCATCGTATTATACTATGGAACTGAAAGCTATTTTAATGCAACACTCAGCAATGTTCCTGTCGGCTACGATGTCACAAACAGCACATATTTTAGCTGGTGTATTGATCCCTCTGGCTATGTTGACCCCGGGGTCCCCTATAAAGCAATGTTGTACTCTAGCTGCGATCCGCCTTCACATCTACAGCGGGACTATTGGGACATGATCAACTACATCCTTAACAACAAGCGAGGCACCAGCCGAGATGTCCAGAGAGCAATTTGGTACTTCACTGACGGGATTACTCCCACAAGAATCGGTCAGGAGATAGTTGACGACGCTCTGATGAATGGCGAAGGCTTTATACCCGGTCCCTCACAAATGGTAGCTGTTATCTGTGACCCAATAGAGAGTGGCCGCCAGAAAGTCATCATCGAGATCCGTACAAGTGAGTATGGACCCCCTAGAGCATATTTCTCTGAAAACCCAGAAACTCCCCGCGTCGGCGAGACTGTAACCTTCAATGCTTCGTTATCTCGAGCAGGCTTTGACGGTGATGATAGTACGCCAATAACTGAATACCGCTGGGATTTTAACGGCGATGGAACGATAGACCTAATAGAAAATGATCCTATTGCCACACATACTTATGCAAAAAAAGGACAGTACAATGTCACCTTGACAGTTTTTGCTCCTGGAATCCCTCCAAGTATTCATTCAGGATACGTTAACACCGATACTATGTGGCATATCAAAAAAGTAGTTGAGTGCGGGTCACCTGTTGCATTTTTCACAGAGAATCCTGAAAGCCCTTTCGCAAATGAAACTGTAACTTTCAATGCCTCTCTTTCAGAAAGGGGTTTTGATGGATTCAATAATTGCTCAATAATTTGGTATTACTGGGACTTTGGCGACGGCAACTTCGCAAACGAGTCAGATCCAATTGTTTCTCACACCTATAATGCCACTGGAAGCTATAACGTGACGCTAACGGTGTACGCTCCTTCTACTCACGGTGATGTTGCATGTTATGTTCCATATGATATGACTTGGCACATTAAGATTGTCAGATCATCAGTATCACACGACGTTGCGATAATCGATGTTTGGCCGCACACAAATAGAACTTATGTGTGTTGGCCAGTGAATATTACTGTCATAGTAATGAATGAAGGAAATGCTTCAGAGATAACTGATGTGACAGTATACTATGATGGTTTTGTGATAGATACACAATATGGAATCTCGTTGGATATTGGCGAAAACAGGACTTTAATGTTTCAATGGGATACCTGTGACGTTGAACCCTGCCGAAACTATACGATTAAAGCCGAGGCAACTCCTGTTCCTGGGGAGACAGATATCGCTGACAACTCCAAAACATCATCCGTAAAAGTTAAAGTTAGGATGTTGGGCGACATAAACGGTGATGGGATCATAGACATTTTTGATGTTCTAATAGTAGTGATCGCCTTTGGTTCTTCATCTGGTTCACTAAGTTGGAACCCCGATGCAAACCTCACATACATGAAGGCTGGTGACGAGACAATAGACATATTTGATCTTGAAATAATTGCGAAAAACTTTGGAAACACTTGCTGATAGCAGAAGCGACATGAGTTTATGAACATAACTTGGCATTCTCTGCATCTAAACACTTTTTCACATTATGCATCGCAGCATGCAGGGAAGGCGCGAAAAACATATAATACTTACTCGTTTATTCATCTTTGCTTAAGGTATGATTAGCAAGAAACAAACTACGAAGTAATTAAGCCAAGTGAATAAATTGAAACTTTACCACTCAAGAATGTCACACAGCATTTACTTAGACTGCTACATAAAGGCTTAAAAGCGGGGGTTGCCAAGCCAGGTCAAAGGTGCAGCCCTGAGGCGGCTGTCCCGTAGGGGTTCGTGGGTTCAAATCCCACCCCCCGCACTTTTTAACGAACTGTCTCACATCTTTTGGTTCTATTTGCGCTTCGCAGGCGCTAATGCAGATCTCCCTAGAAGTTTTGGGAAACCTCAGATATTCCGGGCAGAAGGACATCCATGCAGAGCAAAATACAAGGTAGACACCCGTCTAAACAAGGCGATTCGAGAAAAATACACGATTTGAACGGGGGCAAAAAATCCAAACCTAACCTCCAGCACAATGGCATTTTTGAAATCTCACTTTGCACAAAAATTCCGAGAATTTAAACTGAGATTTAAACCCAATCCAACAGATTAGTGTGAGACAGGTTATATCATTCTTTTTACAATGTCATTTATGGCTTTTCCTCTATACCCCGTTGCTCCACCCGCAATGAAACTCTTTTTCACTTTTCCTTTGTAACCTTTTTTTGGTGGTCGCAGTCTGAATACTGGCTTGATTTTTGGAAGACTGCCATATTCTAGTTCTCCTTTGTGTACTGCTTCAGCCAAATCCTCTAGCGACTTGTACCCAGCCTCTTTTAAGTATTCTTCGCTTAGTTTCTTGTCGCCTACAAGTCTGCCTCTCTCTCTAAGTAGAAGGGCTATGTTTTCTTTTGAGATTTCGCCCCAAGTCACATAATGCTGAGCCTTCTGAAGCATGCCAATGTAAGATGGGCGGTCGTCAATCAAAACCGCGTGGCAGTTGCGCACAAGATGAAGCATGTTAAGTGTGTCTTCTACCTCATGTGAAGCGTCTCTTTCTCCGCGAACCCTAATGGCCACTAAGCATTTGCGTTTCTCTCTCAACCCTGTTTCACCCAATCCTTCGGCGTAACCAAGTTGTAAGTCTTCTGCAAAGCATCAAAAACTGCATAAGCAAAGGAAGGAATAGTTCTTGTGGCACCAAAACTTCTTGTCCAAACATCCTTAACTCCAGCCAAATCGAGAATAACCTTAGCTGTTTCACTTGCCACGATTCCTAAACCACGCGGACCAGGAGTAAGCACAATTTCAACTCCGCCACATTTGCCACTAACTTGAAAAGGAAGCGAATGCGGTTTTCCACAGCCACATTCCCAACTTCCACAACCACGCCGAACCAGAACAATCTTAAGACGTGCATCCGCAGCTGCCTTTTCAATGGCGGTGCGCACTTGAGAAGCCTTTCCAGAA
>Ga0315312_1002930_pt1 | contig 11377 bp, 12 predicted proteins | sample TDP7_MG_FD_203629 | JGI IMG/M metagenome (GOLD analysis project Ga0315312, IMG submission 203629) | Freshwater sediment microbial communities from Lake Towuti, South Sulawesi, Indonesia - TDP7 | ecosystem: Environmental > Aquatic > Freshwater > Lake > Sediment | place: Indonesia: South Sulawesi... | reverse complement strand
AGCAGGCAAGGCATTGCGTTTATTCTTGGAAAGAGTTGGACTCCAATCCATGTGTTAGGAACTCCTTCAACCCCCTCGTGAACTTGGCTTAGGTGTCTAATTTCTTTCGCGTTGAACCATCTTGTCTCAGACAGCTCAGCGGACGCTTTGATCCTCGACGTCAAGGGGATGCATAAGATATTGACTAGCCTATCCCCAGTGTAAGGATCAGCATGTTCAGTCAGCTTCCTGACCATTCTTACCTTCACGCCAAGTTCCTCTTCCACTTCTCGTTTCAACGCGTCCTCAACGGTTTCTCCTTCTTCGACACTGCCAGCGGGCAAAAGCCAGTGTCCGAAGTCAGGCTTATCAACGCCCGAATGTTTGACCAAAAGGACCTTTCCCTTCTTCACAATGGTTGCACATGCAATCATAGATTCCACTTCTTGGAGTCGCTGTTGCCTACCTCCTCAGCCATTGAGCGGACAAGTCGTTGAACGAATCCAGACTATCATGGGTCCGGGTTCACGGTTTGCCCAAGCGTAGTATGGCACAGCGGTGAAACTTACTCGATGCATTTTGGGTGGGGCATCAGTCGCTACTCGGTAAAGTTGTTCCCCAAGCTCTGTCCCTGCTGCTAAGGCATCGCCACTGATGACCACTACTCCGTTCAGCAGATCAGATTTCCATCTAGACTCGAGCTGACAGTCGTAAGGCAACACCAAGTCCCACACATCGCAGTCCGCATTATCCACCTGCTCCGCACAGTAAACGAGAGGCCCACGTTTCAGGGCTACCCTATCAGCGTTCTCCATCACAAGCGGTTGGCAGAACACCCGTTCCACTGGCATTGCAAAAGAGAGTTGCAGACGGTCTCCCGGTCTCCAGACCCTTCGTACCTCCAAATACGTGCCAGGCTGACCATTTTCCGCGATGGCCTTCTCATTCACCTGAACCTGCGCCGAACGACACCATCCAGGAATGCGTAGGAAGATGCTGAAAGCCGTCTCCATTTGCGGTTGCAGAATAATCTCAACCTCGCCATTCCATGGGTAGTCTGTGCGTTGAACCAGGACAACGCTGTTGCCCCACACTTCAAGATTTGCTGTACTTTGGGTGTAGAGGTTCACCCATATGCCCTCGTTTGATAGGCTGTAGACATATCCTGATAGAGATGCTAGAAGCCTAGCGATGTTTGGCGGGCAGCAGGCGCATGGGAACCACGCCTGTCTGCGGCGTTTCCCTCGGTCTGCCAGGGGGTTGACGTAGAAGTACTCCCTACCGTCAAGCGAGATTCCCGAAAGCACGCCGTTGTAGAGAGCGGTCTCCATGGTATCGGCGAATCTGGCCTCTCCTGTGGCAAGAAGCATGCGCCAGTTCCACATTACGTTGGCAATCGCAGCGCAAGTCTCCGCATACGCGGTCACGTTAGGGAGCTCATAGTCCTCGCCAAACGCTTCTCCAACATGGCGAGCACCCACACCTCCCGTCAAGTACATTCTGCGCTCGGTCATATTGTGCCAAAGGCGAAGGAGCGTGGCCCAAAGAGACTTGTCGCCTGTTTCCAAGTAAACATCAGTGGCTCCGGCATTCAGGTAGAGCGAACGTACGGCGTGCCCATCGACCGTGCTCAACTGCCGGAACGGTTTGTGGTCGATGTGGACTATGCCGCCACCGATAAGTCCCTTCCCGCGTTCATCAATGAGAAACCTTGCCAAATCCAAGTAGGCTCCGTTTCCCGTTGTCCGATACAGCTCAACCAGCGCCATCTCAATCTCTGGGTGACCGGGTGTTCCAAGTCGCTTTTGCGAACCGAATATGCTGGCGATGTGGTCGGCGACTCTGCAAGCCGCATACAGGAGGTTGCGGTCTCTAGTAGCTCGAAACAGTGCTATGGCAGCTTGGGCTAGGTGGCCAGCGCAGTAGAGTTCATGCATGTCTCGCAGATTTGTCCAGCGATCCTTCTTCCGTTCGAACGTGAAGTAGCTGTTCAGATAACCGTCCTCGTCCTGCGAAGCAACGATGTCCAAGACGACTTGCTTGGCACCGTCATGAAGATCCTTGTCAAACGCGGTCGCAAGCACAAAGGCTACGGCTTCAACCCACTTATAAACATCAGAATCATTGAAGAAGAGACCCTTGAAGTCTCCCCTTTCTTTTCCTGAAGCGCGACGGAAATTGAACACTCGACCAGTATCCTCTAGCAGCTTGTGCTGTGACGGAAGTGTGACTTCGCGGAGGATTCGTTGCCGCGGAACCCAGAAAGAATCTTCTAGACGAACATTCTCGACCGGGACGGGAAGTAGCTTCGCATAAGGGCTCTTCGAACTGTCAACAACGAAAGTCGTTTTGACTTCCCTCAATACAACATGCTCCCATGATATGGATGTTGCGGTAATAGGTAAAAAGCTTGAGCGTTCTAGCAGAGAGCAGTTGTGGTGCAAGAGTCTCCGGCCAAGGCTTCAACCGTACGTATTTTCTTATTCCAAGCAAGCTAGAGAAATGCGACGTGTATCCCGCTATTCTGAAGGCATTCGAAAGCAGGTTCTCCCTCTAGGCCCATCTGGCTCAGCATGACCGCCAAGCCCATGATTTAGGCCGTTCTTCGAAGCTATAGATGCGCTAAGGTTATATGCTTGAAAAGCGAGTATTGGCACTAAAGGGGAGCTGGGCTCGACCCGGCTGAGAGGACGGTTACGTGGATCGTCGACCCTTTGAACCTGATCCAGATAATGCTGGCGGAGGGATATGGAAAAGTGGCTAAAGTCTCTTCTGGAACGAAGGTTCTCGCTGAAGGAACAGTCATAGTTGCTCTCACCGTGATCTTGAAGGATATTCTGCCGCCAATCTACCATCTTCCACAAGGAGGATCAGTGAGCGCCGCGGGCATGGTCCCCCTGCTCTGGTTCTCTCTGAGGAGAGGCTTGCGCGCGGGGATCGAGGCTGGCGCAGTCTACGGACTTGTCAACATGGCGTTAGGCGGATACATCGTCGACCCGGTCCAGGCAATACTTGACTACCCATTAGCCTTTGGAGCTCTAGGGTTGGCTGGTTTTTTCAAAAAGCATTCGTTGCTCGGAGTCGCAGTTGGCATCTTCAGCAGATTTCTAGCTCACTTCGTGTCAGGCGTCTGGTTCTTCTGGATGTACGCTCCTAAAGGCATGAGTCCTGTCGTGTACTCAGCGGTCTATAACGGCAGCTACCTACTTGTCGAACTGGTCATCAGCGGAATCATTATGTACGTCATCGCAAAGAGACGACTGCTTGAGATATACCTGTAGACACCTTCACAGCGCAATAGCCATTCATGTACAGAATAGGCGAGCTTGAGAGACTACATTACGAAGTAGCATCTGCAGGAATCGCAGGGTCTCAGATATGCGAACACACTCATAGTTGGGCTTGAAGTTGGGGTCTTTTGAGGCTCGCGGAGTGCGTTCTCCTTGGCGAACCAAGATCGTTTTGAGTCCTAGCTCATGTGCTCCTTCTAGGTCGGTGATTTCGTCAGCCACGAAGACGCATTCCTCTGGCTTAAGCTTCAGCGCCTGGAGTGCTTCGAGGTACATGCGCCTATCCGGTTTCCTTGCTCTCGCCTCGTAAGACAAGACCACTGCATCGAAGAAACGATCTAACTGCAAGGCTTCTACTACTTCCCGCAAGCCCACTGGACAGTTGGAGACCAAGGCGAGCTTGTACTTCTTCCTTAGTGTTGACAGGACTGTATGGACGCCGTCGTAGAGTTTGGAGAAGGTTGTGAAATGGCCGCTTCTCATTTGCTCAAGCCTACTGATTAGCTTGGCGTCTCTTGGTACCCCTAGGTTTGTGAGGAAGAGCGGCCAGAAGTCGGAAACATCCTTCACTTCGCCCTTAGTGGTATACCTATACGCATCGTAGAGTACTTGGGTCGATTTGTCAACGGTTCGCTCGTAACCATGGTTCTTGAGTGCTGACGCAACCTCTTCTACATATCTTCGCTCATCTTCCTCGTTGATGTAGGCTAGGGTGTTGCCGAAATCAATAAGAACCCCCCCCGAGACGCCGCATTAGGTCGAGTTACCCCTTAGGCATCCCATAATGCTGAGAGGCACTTATTGTTTACTGCAGACCAGATGGCAAAGCTGAACGTGAAGATCCGGATCTTGTGCAGAGACGAGTTGGAGGAAGCATAGAAGCTGCATGAGCAGGGCTTTCCCCATAATGACCCAACGAATAAGGAGAGGTACCTTGGGTTCCGTTCCAAGCCAGAGTTCAACGTTGACCAGATTGTGGTCTCCGAAGTAGAGGGCCGAATAGTTGGTAAGGTGGAGGTTTACCGTTGGTTTGGAGAGCAGAGAGGTTTCATAGACGAGATCATCGTCGACTCAGCCTACCGAGGGCGACGTATTGGAACATAGCTGCTGCTAGACACTGAAAGGCGTGACGTCGGGAAGGGTATAGCAATGCTTGAGCTCGGCGTCAAAGCCTTCAGCAAGGGGGCTATCGCGCTCTACGGAAAACTGGGCTATGCATAGCTGCACAAGGTATTCTTCCTTGGAGCCTCGATTAGCAGACTTCGCTCATTTGGGGCTTCATAAGGTTTGCTTTTTCGTCTGGATTGAGTTTGTCAGCAACTTCCTGACTCTCACAAACCTTGCATCGACTTTAAACCCAACCTTTCTATAGAAAGGTTCAGCCGTCTCTGTCACAGTCGATACGGTCTTAACCTTGCTTTCTCGAAGGTAGTCGTACGCATTGGCTATCAGGGCAGAACCAACACGCATGTTCCTGTAGCCCGGAAGAACAGAGATGTTTCGAATATCTGCACGGACCTCATTGTCCTTTCTGATCTGGCACACCACGTACCCTATCAATTTGCCATCCTTCACTGCAATGAAGACTTTGACATCGTCCCTACCGATTCTGTTCCTCATACCCATCTTGAACTTCGCGTCATCAGTCACAGAATACCATGGGCCAAGCTCTCTGAAGGTCTCTTTCCTCACGTTAAGTAGATCATCTAGGTCGCTGTCCTTGAGCTCTCTGACCGACACATTCCTCGGAACACTGAGCCCTTCATCCGACCAAAGGTCCTTGGACATGCATGCTCCTCTATGGAAGACTTCGAATCCCATCTTCTCGAAGAATGCTACGGCACCGGCGTTCTCGACTATCTCGTCATCGTTCTCAACAACCACCACCGCCTGATTTCTTGCCCAGTCAACAGCCTTCTGTAGAAGCTCCGTGCCTATTCCCCGCCGCTGGAAGCCGGGAGCCACACATATGCCTGATATGTAGGCGACCAAACCGACTTCAGGTCTCTTCGCAGTAGTTACGAGGACATACCCTACCGGGATCTTCTCGTGCTCGGCGATGAATGCGATTCCTGTCTTGTCTTTCAAAGTCGACCCGAACCGTTCCATGAACCATTCGAGAGTCATTGGATTGGGCCAGCAGCTAGCTAGGTTCTTGAAAGCCTCATTGTAGATCCTGACGATATCTTCAATGTCTCCTTGCACGTAGCTTCTGATTGCAGGATGACCCATTGATTCTCCTCCTCCGATAGGCTATCAGCATTCATGGCATGATGTTGCGCGTTTCTTCGACTATTTCTTCCTCAAAAGCACACATATAGGCTCTTTCGAAGACAAGCCTCATCCGCCGGAGCACGTAGCCCTCAACAGGCTTCACGGTTCTTCCGTCCGCCGTATTTCCAGGGTCTCCAGCAATGCGGAGCAAACGTGCAGTCCCAGGACTAGGGCGAATATCGCCGTAGGGACAGCTGCCGAGTTGTTAAGGAACGAGTGGAAGTTCAGACCTCCCCATATTCCAAGAGCGGATGAAAGGATGACCGCAGATATCTCCACCCAAGAGTGTGGGTACCTCATGAGGATGCTGATTCCGGGACCTAGCAGTCCCAAGTGCAGGAAGGCCCAGATGATCGAGATGGTTCCTAGGCTGATAAGCCCGCCAGAAATGACGATGAAAGAGACAAGGACATTCCAAACAGCCAACCTGACAAAGGTTTTAGAAGGGCTTCTCCTAACAAGGAGATTGGTCATGAACTCATCCATCATCGTTCCCTCTTGCGAAAGCTTCTCCCTGCCCAGCTTAGAGGCTACGAGCTTGATTGCCTGCCCAGCCGCAGCGGCGATGACGACGCAACCTACTCCGAAGTAAAGCTCTCTGAGAAAAGCTAGCGACTCAGGACAGTAAGCGAGTGTAGCGGCGGTCGTGACAGTAGCGGCTATCAAGACGATTTCGTCCTTCATTCTGGCTCAGTCTTCTGAGCCAAAGGAGTTTGGGCTCACCTAGATAGTTATAGAAGAATCTCCCAGATAAGGCTACTAATGACAGAAGGTTCTAACACGCGGGTTCTGAGATACCTTTTTTAGTCTGGATCTTGCTTCTGAAGTTTAAAACGGTTAGTTTGGTGTGGTTGCGGTTGGGATGGAGCGGTCCTTATGGCTTGTAAGCCTAACTCACATGTTCATTGAGGTTTACTTTCTGGTTCAAGTTGCTCTCATCCCAGTTTTTGTCCGTGAGTTTCGGCTCAGCCTGTTCGAGGCTTCGCTGGTGGCAACTGTCCCAAACATCGTAGCACTTCTTATGAACATCCCAATCGGGTACTTGGCTGACCGCGTCAGCACAAACTGCATCTTAGCCGCAGCCATGATCATTGAGTCTGCCTCAGCCTTCGCCATAAGCCAAGCGAACAGCTTCTGGCTGCTCGTTCTGTGCGTCACGGCCATGAGGATCTCCAGCCCACTCTATCACATCACCGGATTGAGTAACATAAGTCGAGCCGTCACCCGAGAAAGGATGAGCCGGTCGATGGGGGTCCACAACGCACTAGGCAGCTTAGGCGTAGCCAGCGGACTAGTCAGCCTCTCAGTCTTCCAGTCGACCATCGGCTGGAGATGGATCTACGTCTTCTGGACAGTACCGGTCTTTGCTTGGGGACTCATCGTCCTGAAGTCGTCGCAGCTGAAAACCACCGGAACAGGCAGGCCCGACAGAGGAGATGTGCTTGGAACGTTGCCGCTGATATTCTCGGTGGGGTTCGTCACGTTCCTCGTAGCCATCGGGCTGCGAGAAGTCGGAAGCACGGGAACCTCAACCTTCATGACCACCTACCTCGTGAGAACCAGAGGCGTAACCGAGGCCGTGGCAAGCTTCGTCTTCGGGCTCGGACCCTTTACAGGGATTCTAGGCTCCTTGGTAGGAGGTTACCTTGGTGACAAGATAGGCGCGAAGAGGACGCTTGATTTCGCCGTGGTCGGCTGCATCCTTTCGCTGGCGGCTCTAGCTTTTTGCTCTCAGCTGTTTCCGCTTACGGTCTTGTACGTAGTCTACGCCTTCTTCAGCAACACGGTCTGGTCGCCCATGAACACACTCGTCACAGACCTGACGCCGAAAGCGGAAAGGGGGTTGAGCTTTAGTGTCTACTTCCTTACTGAAGGGGTTATTGTTGCAGCCACTCCAGTCCTCACTGCAGCTGTGATAGGCTTGACAGACGTGTGGACTATCTTCCCCTTCGGCATCCTCTTCCTAGTAGCAGGTCTCGTCACGCTTCAGCTGCTGTCTCACCGGTGAAGCTGAACTGACACTGGTCAACTGATCAAGTCTTATGTTTCCGGACATGTCTGTTATTCGTGGGCATGTTTCGCGATGAACAACGAAATTGAGGTTGTGGACGCTGAGGCTGATGAGGCTTATCAGAGATTTCTTTACAGGTGCTTGGCGGCGCCGTACAGAAAATACCGAACGAGACGCGAATACCTCGAAGCCGCAGTTCCCAAGGGGTTCCGCAAGAAGATATTGTTTTTCAACGGCGAACCCGTAGCCCAGATCGAGTACGCACACTCCGAAGGTTCAGGCTACCCCATAATGGGCAAGAGTGTTATTGTCATGCACTGCATATGGGTTCTCAGGAGAGCCAAGGGCCACATGTTCGGCAAGCTCCTCCTAAGAGAGATGATGGGCGGTGAGCCTGAAGCGTCTGGCTTCGCAACGATAGGACTCGAGAATCACTGGAGCCCATGGCTGAGAAGGGATCATTTGGAGTACCTCGGGTTCAAGTCTATCGACTCAATTCGCGTAGCGCACAAGACCAAACACATGTACGAACCATTCACTGTGCATCTCATGTGGCTACCAAGCCGAGCTAACGCTATACCGCCGACATGGAACAAGAAAAAACTTCTTGAAGGTGTGGCCTTCTGCCTCGCCCATCCTCTTTACCATCCGCAATCGTACAAGCCCAAAGAAATCCTACGGAAGCTATGATTTTTAAGGATGAAGAGACGTAGAACGGTCGATCAAGGGCGATCAACGTGAAGGACGTAGATCAGATCCGCAAAATGTTCCCGATCACGAAGAAGAAAGTTTTCCTGAACCACGCTGGGGTCACACCCCCTCCGACACCAGTCCGAGACGCGGTCCACACCCATCTGGACAAGTATTCGCTGCTGGAGGGTGAACCCGACGACCCGAACGAGAGTAGGAAGCTCTTCGCCAAGCTCGTGAATGCTGAGCCACTTGAGATCGCACTTGTCCCGAATACTTCAACCGGACTGAACATAGCCGCCAACGCATTGAGATATCCCAGAGGCTGCAATGTTGTCACAACTGACCTTGAGTTCCCCGCGGTCACATACCCGTGGCTTAGGGAACGGATGAAGCGCAGAGTCGAGCTCCGATACGTCAAGAGCATCCGTGGTAAGCTGTTCGTGGAAGACTTCGAGGAGGCTGTGGATGACCAAACCGTCGCTGTCACGGTTAGCCATGTCGAGTACCCGAACGGCTTCAGAAACAACTTAAGAGCTTTGGCCGAGATCGCGCACGACCATGGTGCAGCCTTCATTGTTGATGCGTGCCAGTCCGCTGGGGCTCTACGCGTAGAAGTGGAACGTGATGGCGTAGACTTCCTTGCAACCTCCTGTTACAAGTGGCTTCTTGGGCCGAGCGGAGCCGGCTTCCTGTACGTTAGGAGAGAGCTAATTGACAAGTGCGAACCAGTCTTCGTAGGGTATGAAGGTGTCAAACCCGATGTCTTCAATACTGTTGAGCTTTGGAACAATCGGGAGCTGATGCTTGTCGACAGTGCAAGCCGCTTCCAAACGGGCGGGCTGAGCACACTTAGCTTTGTGGGCGCAACAGCCGCCCTGAGGCTCATACATGATGTCGGACCCGACGTGATAGAGAAACGCGTGACGGGACTAGCGGGCCATCTCCTAAAAAGGCTGAAGGAGGAAGGGTTCTGGCTCCAGACACCTGAGGAACCTGAGTATTGTTCTGGAATCGTGAACTTTCTTGTCAAGGACCCTGGCGAAATGGTTGGCCAGCTCCGCCACAGGGGCATAGTCGTCTCGGCCCGCATGAACGGCGTAAGGGTTTCGCCTCACTTCTATAATACAGAGGGAGAACTCGAGAGGCTCATCGACGAAGTCAAGGGGCTGAAGTAGGCCTAGAACCCAGGAAGTGCCCTATTTACTTGTTGAAGGCAGAGCTTGCAGAAGCTTTCTCTCTTTCGGTCCGTCATGCCAATATGAAGCGAGAAATGCATGACACATAATGGATTCGTGCAGTGCCTGATTCCTAGTGTGTGTCCTAGCTCGTGAACCGCCTCTTTCACGGCTCTTTCATGGACCAAAGTCTCGTTTCTGGGTTTTGCGTAGAACTGAGGCGTGAGCCTAGCCAGAGAGATCAAAGCCGCCTTACCTGGACATTCAGCCTCACCGAAGACGAAGTTTAGCCCAGTCACATAGAGATCGCCATCAGTCACGCCCACAACTCGGTGAATCTCGTCGGGTTTGGGCTTCGTCTTTCCCGCGTAGACAGACACATCTGACAGAATCTTCGTAGAGATGTATTGCCTCCTGACGGGATCGTAAGCCTTCGCATCAAGCGGAAGATCATCGCCTGACACGGAACACAGACTTCCAGCAAAAGCCCTTAAGATGCCTTTACAAATCGCACTGAGAACTGCTCTGTCCACTTTTCCGATCGGTAAGACAGTAATCCTCGACTCAGCCAGCCCCTTCAGCTTTTCCAGAGGTCAGACTGCAAAAGCGTCTCCCGGGTTTGGGGCTTTTGCTTCGAGTCCCGCTTCCTCTCCTACCCATTTCGCTAGTTTGGGGCAGTTTCCCTCCGCGCCATGAACCACATAGACAGTCGGGCTGCCCTTAAGGCTTTTCACCGTTTCCTTAAGATCTCTGGCGCCAGCATGGCTGGAGAAGTCGAAGAAGCCGACCTTCGCCTTGACTTTCCGCATCCTCCCATCTATGACACATCTGCCTCTCTCAAGCAGTTCTCTGCCTGGGGTTCCTGGAATCTGGTAGCCGACTAGGAAGATGGCGTTGCTAGCTTTCTTGCCAACTGTCTCCACATATGCACCTGCAGGACCACCCTTCAACATCCCAGCGGGCGAGATGATGACGCCAGGTTTCTTAGCGGCTAGTCTGCGGTCTCTCCAGCTATCAACCCAGCCCGTCATATGAACCGCATCCATGAAAAGCCTCTGGTCTCTTAGGAAGTCTACATGGCCCATTAATATGCGGCTGGCTTCGCGCGCCATCCCATCCAACAGGACTGGGTGCTCAAAATGATAGGCTGCAAGGATGCAAGCGATCTCCTGGGCACGTCCAACGCTAAAGGCTGGAACCAGAACCGTGCCACCTGCCTCCACAACATCAGTCACTTCTTCGACAAATCTCTCCTCCAACAGTTTTCTCTCAGTATGATCCTCATCGGCATAGGTGCTCTCCATGACAAAGGCGTCGAGCTCACCGTAGTCAAGATCTGCTGCTGGAAGCAGCCGAGTCTCAATCGTGTTGAAGTCACTCGTATACACAAGCCTTTTCCCATTAGCTTCCACGAGGACCGAGGCGCCGCCTGGAAGGTGCCCTGAATTCAGAAGCTGGAGCTTCAAGTCTCCAACTGTGACCTCCTGCCTGTATTCTGTGTCCTTCCGGCTTCTCATCATCGAACGGAGCTCAAGATATTCAAACGGAATGTAATAGCCCGAAAGGTGGATGAAGTCCTTGATCAAAATATTGGCAAGGTTGAAAGTCAGCCTTGTTCCATAGACAGGTTTTCGGTCTTGGATATGGAAGATCGGAACCGCGCCTGAATGATCAAGGTGGCTATGGGTCATGACAACGGCGTCCACTTCTTTCGGTGGGACATGCATCGGAAAACCAGGTGTATGATTCAACATGACACCATAGTCCAGAAGAAGCTGGGTCTTCCCTGTCTTGACTGAGACGGCGGCTCTTCCGACTTCACGAGCTCCTCCTAGAAACTTGACCTCCAAAGACAAAATCTCCACAGTGTAATCTCTAGTGACGAATCTTTTCAGTGACGTGCATTAGCTTGAATGAACCCGATACCTCGTATAGATGCCGTATGAGCCTTTAAT
>Ga0315312_1002929_pt1 | contig 11378 bp, 12 predicted proteins | sample TDP7_MG_FD_203629 | JGI IMG/M metagenome (GOLD analysis project Ga0315312, IMG submission 203629) | Freshwater sediment microbial communities from Lake Towuti, South Sulawesi, Indonesia - TDP7 | ecosystem: Environmental > Aquatic > Freshwater > Lake > Sediment | place: Indonesia: South Sulawesi... | reverse complement strand
CGTTGAACACCACGTCAAGGACGGGGACGCGGTCATAGTCCCCGCGGGCGCTAGACATAACGTGATAAATACATCTAAGCGGGTAAACCTTAAACTTTACACGATTTACTCGCCGCCTGAGCACCAGGACGGCGTGGTGCACCACACCAAGGGAGAAGCCATGGCGAGCAAGGAGCACTTCGACGGTCGAACAACAGAATAGCCCTGCTCAGGGCACTGTAAATCTAGCTCCCCGATCTATCCATATTCCTAGTTCGGGTAGATAACAACACAGCAGACAATTTCGAAGAGAAGCCATTCTGAATTTCTTAATTCTTGTTCCAGCCGCTACATTTCCCTGGGCATCTCTTCAAATTTTTAACTGGTCAAGAGAAACAAAAAATTGGTATGTTCATATTCCTTATTTTGTACTCTGGGCATTTTTCTTGATGATCTCAATTTGGGCGCACAAAAAGGTTTAATCCTTTGCCTTCTCTTAGAACCTTCCGGCAAATTCTTGCGAATAGGTATTAACTAATAACGTTGGGTTTGGGAATTAAAATTTAATCCCCAAACCCAAACGTTCCCTCTGTCTCGTTCCCTCTCTCTCATATACACTCTCTCTAAACACACACAATTGAAAGCTTAAATGCCAAAAAGAGATAGTTAGTATTGACATAGGGACATATGACTGTAAAGAGAGGTGATATTTTGGTTAGGTTGGAAAAGTCGATTGTAATCAAGGCTCCGCCTGAGAGAGTCTGGGAAATGCTTGCTTTGGACAGGCAAGCAGAATGGATGGATGAATGGAAGAGTGCGAAGTACACTTCCGAAGTTCGCACTCCAGAAGACAAGTATAGAGTGGGTGCATCTGCTCACGTGACTGAGAAGCACGGGGAATTTGATTTGGAGGTCACGGAGAGTCTCGAAAACGAAAGAATCACGGCTCTTTCGAAAGGAAAATATAGATACCCTTGGATGGGAGGGGGGAAAATGACCATGACTGTAACATATACCTTGAAACCCGTAGAGGAGGGAACAAAACTCACTTATGCGATGGACTATGAAATATCCACCATAGATTTGGCAAAGGGTACTTTGGCAAAGAGCATCGAGAAATCGTTAAACAACCTGAAAAGCATTCTGGAGAAATAGATGCTCACACGAAGACAGCAAATATAACCGTCCCCGGTCTGCATTGGGACGGATTGGAAACGACGGGCAGGACGGGGGCATGTTTGATTCCTTGTAAGCAGAAATGTTTAAATTGGGCTCTTTTGTTTACTAGTAACTGTAAAGGAGGGGGAGGAGAATCCTTTGAAGGCTGAGGGCCACGTGCTAAAGGCGGGGCGGGAAGAAAGGAGTACCGAGAAATTGGACCCAGAGGAGGACGCTGAGCTGATCATAGAGGGGATATACGGGGCCGCCCACCACTACATCGCCTACTTCCTCCAAATGAAGCACGGCGAACACTCAGACAAACATGACCAAGCCTTCTTGTACCTCGGAAAACACGGGCACAGGGACATAATGTCCAAATTTCAAACCCTGGAGAGCCTAAGGACCGGGAACTTTTACGGGACAAGAACCGACGGCGAGAGGGTTGAAGAGGCTAGGAGGCTACTGGCCGAAATAAAGGCTAGTATAGGTGTATAAAATGATTCAGGAGTCCCTATTGCCAGTAATCTCTGAAATCCTGCCTAGGCTGGCGAGAATACAGAAGCTAACCGCAGCCATTCTCTACGGCTCAGCCGCCCGAGGGGAGCTCACAGAAGGATCGGACATAGACCTAATGTTGGTCTTTGATGTGCCCCACAACCCAGAGACGGGAGGAGAACTGGAGGCTGCCCACAGAATCCTCGGCGAAACAAGGACGGAGAGAAGGCTTCAAGTCGTCGCCACAAACCTAAGACAAGCCCTGGACCCCGACTTTCTGGACAACGTAAGCCGAGAGGGCCTAATAATCTACGGAAAGCCCCTAATCTTCACAATCGAAAACCTACAACTAAGGCCCTACGTCATATACACATACTCCGTCGAGGGCCTCCCCCAAACAAAAAAGACCATGCTTCAGAGGGCCTTAAGGGGCTACAAAGTCGTGAGGAAAGTTAGGGGGAAGATATACAAGAGCGAAAAGAACGGACTGCTTGAAACGCTTCAGGCCAAAAAGCTCGGAAAAGGCGCCATAATGGTCCCTCAGGAGAACTCGAAGGCCCTAGAAAAGCTGTTCACCCAACACAACATAAAACATGTAAAAATCAAGGCATGGTGCTAACCGCCAAACCACGAAAACTCATTCTGCACATCAGCAAACAACAAAACCCGAGTCGAAGTTTTCTGTTTACTAGCAAACAGAAAGCCCAGATCAGCATCACAAACGCCTTCCCTGACATCCAATTCACTACTTATCCCCTTCGGCGACCATATCCTCAAGTTCGGGTTCTTGTTACAGAAACGGGGACACACAAGGGCGAACTTCTTCTTGGCAAGATAAGATTAGCCCCACTGGCAAGAAGACAACATGGGAAGCCATTAGCATCTATCGCATAGTTGACGGCAAGGTTGCAGAATTACGGTACGCCGTAGCCGAATTCAACTTCTAAAACAGCTCGGTGTCATCGAATACACAGAAAAAGCAAAGAAACTCTTCCCGAAGAATGTTTCGTAACTACCTTGACTTGCGTTTCGGCAATCCACATTTCTATTGAGTAGTGGGTCAATGAACAGGTTATAGGAACCGAAACAGAAGATATGATATAATGATGCACTTTGAAGAATGTTGAGAGACTCGAAAAGTTTTGGCGTAACCTAGTTTTGACCATTCCTTCGGCCATAGACATCGGAGGAGCTGTTGTCATCCATTGCCCTGAGATGCCCCTGCATCTTTTCAATAATGCTACAAACATTCATATCAACGAGGCTGAGGCTGAAAACCTAATCAATAGGGTAATCAACTACTTCTCTTCAAAAGGGTTTCGATTTGCATGCTTTCGGATTTCTCCGCTAACTCATCCAAGGTCGTTCACTTCTCTTCTTGAACTCTATGGGTTTAAGAGAAAACTAGAATACGAGCAGTCAGTAATGGTGTTCAAAGGAAAATCGCTGGAAGAGAAAATAAACCCCTCAGTCAATGTAAAAGGAATATCTGAAGATGAAATAGACCTATTCGATAGGGTTCTGTTCACAAGTTTCGAGATGCCAATCGAATGGAAGGGCGGATTCGACAAAATCATTCTCGAACTGATGCGAAAAGGAGCAAAACACTACTTGGCATATGTTGAGGAAAAACCAGTAGGAACAGTCACTTTGTTCTCCCTTATGAAAACTGGTGGCATATTCAACGTAGGAACATTGAAGGAATACAGAAGAAAAGGAGTTGGGACAACTCTAACAGTTCATGCCATTTTGGACTCTATCGATGAAGGAAACAACCTTCACACATTACAGACAGAAAAAGGCGGATACGCAGAGCGACTTTACCAAAAAATGGGGTTCGAAATCGATCACACGATTTCATATTTTGTCAAGAAATTTTGACACATCATGCTCTTCTCTATGCAATTGCAAAAAGATTCTGGTATTGAATCCATTCTTCCTCAAGATATAGCGCAATTTCCTGATACAGTTTTCCAACCAACACCGAAGGTTCTTACTTCCGAACTGCTGGAAATCGTGTTGGCATGCGAACCTAAAGTGGAGTCCTCGTAGACCCAAAATCCCAAAAAGTACGGAGGCTGAAGTCCTTGCATTCGAAATCTCTTTCAAGAACGTGATCAGCAAACTTTTCGCGGCTATGACCGGCCTTATAGGAACAATATCACGCATCCCAATCGGCTCGAAAACATGATGTGAAAAAAATTCCAGATGTATCAACTGTGGTTACATCGGCGAAAAATTCCATGGGCACATACGTCTTCACCGAGAACGAAATCAGAGACACCGAGGAGTTCTTGCCTGAAGAGAAAATAGTTCGCACAAGGAGAACGTCCACGCGAATCCAGATTAGCTCGAAGACATAGAGGAACTCACGGGAAAAAATCGATATCAGAGAATTCACACATACGCACCACGATGTCGGACTGACTTATATCACCACTCCTCGAAAAAAAGGGAAGAGAATGCTAGTTTAATCTTGGGTTGCCTCTCTCAACAGTTCCTTGAACTCTAAGGCCGCCCTTCTTCCTTTTCCAAGATAGGAGAAGAGAAGGCCCTCGGATCAAAATTGTGGTCCGCGCGACCAGTGCTAGAGCATGCTCAATCTGATCCAAGAGGAGAGCATTCCCAATCCTAAGGGGTCTTCAACCTTTCCATAGCTTTGACCGCCCAGTCCGGATCTGCTATGAGAGCCCTTCCCACCGCCACCAAGTCGACCCTTCCGTCGCCTACTGCTTTATCAGCGAACTCCGGGTCAACAATGCCTCCTACACCTATGACAGGCACATTTACCACGCTTTTGATTTGCTCAGCTTGGGGGATGAAGAAGCCTTGTGTGCCTTGAAGCTGAGCTGGTCGACTGCCGCATAAGCCCCCGGATACATCGACTATGTCAACACCAGCCTCTTGGAGTTTGAGAGCAAACTCCTTTGACTCGTCCATCCCGGTCCCAGCAGGGTCCAGATCGATCGAGCCCACGCGGTAAAGGAGAAGCCTTCCACCTATCTTTTCCTTAACCCTCTCAACAACCTCAAGGGGGAACCGCATTCTGTTCTCTAATGACCTTCCATACTTATCGCGGCGTCTATTAGTCAACGGGGAGAAGAACTGGTTTAGGAGGAAACCGTGTGCGCCATGAACCTCCACACCATCGAAGCCTGCTTTTACCGCTCTCTCGGCAGCTAGGGAGAAGGCTTCAGTCAAGGCTTCAATCTCTTCAATCTTGAGTTCTCTAGCGTTTCCCTCGGGTGAGGAGGCAACAGGATTCATGCCCGTGACTTTCGCGTCGGCACTTCTTCCTGCGTGATTGATCTGTATGGCAACTGGTGTCCCGTTCGCGTGGATGCTGCTCGAAAGCCTTTCCAAGCCTAGAATAAGACGGTCATCATACATTCCCAACTGCTTTGCACTAAGTTTCCCCTCTAGGGACACATAGCTGTGCTCAACTATGAGAAGGCCCACAGCCTTCGAACGCCGAGCATAGTGTGCTATGAGATCTTCGGTGACAAATCCCTCAGTCGTTGCCAAACTGGTCTGCATAGGAGGCATAACAATCCGGTTCTTAAGTCTTAATCCTTTCACCTCTAAAGGGTCTAACAGGCCAACCATTGCGATCATCCCGCAAAAGTCTTAGGAGAACACGCCTAAAAGTCTTCCATTCGGCGATTTGGTAGCCTCAGAATGGACAACAGACTGGATTGAATTGTCACCATGTTAACGGGACTCATATTCTTCGCCAAACCTAGCAGTCATGAAAGAAAGGTGCGGGACAAGGTATAAATTGTGCCTTCGAACTACCATAGCAGAGCAATGGGGAAGATGGAAAGATGGCTTACAGGTACATGGCTGACGCTTGGAAGAAACCGAACGACTCATATGTCAGGGAATTGATGCAGCAAAGGGCTATATCCTGGAGGGACGAGCCAGCGATCGTCAGGATCGATAAGCCGACTCGTCTCGATCGGGCTAGAAGGCTTGGCTACAAGGCCAAAAAAGGATTCGTCATCGTCAGAGTACGCGTCAGGAGAAGCGGATTCCGAAAGCTAAGACCTAGAACGGGGCGAAGGCAGAAACGGATGGGCGTTGAAAAGATTAAGCTGAAGAAGAGCATCAGAGTCATCGCTGAGGAGAGGGCTTCTCGAAGGTTCCCAAACCTAGAAGTTCTCAATTCCTACTGGGTCTGGGAGGATGGGATCCATAAATGGTTCGAGGTAATCATGGGTGATCGGACGCTTCTCCCAAACCTGAAGCTCGGCAAGGGTCGAGGAAGAGCTTTCAGAGGACTGACAAGCGCCGGGAGGAAGGTCAGAGGCCTCCTCTCCTAACCCACTCACACCAGTTGGCTAACCGAGCGATCAATAATACTCACAACACTTGTACGTCTAGGATAACCGGCTGTTATATCTCACTCCACAATTGCAAATTTGTCTCCCCGATTTTGGTGTCAGCCGGGAACTCCCTTTAGTACTAAGGTCGGCTGATGCCACGTTCTGTTTCTGGAACTCTCCTTCGTGTCGATTGATATGACAGTCGAGGACCATGCAATTAAAGGTTAATAATCAGCCTTTCAATTATTAACCCCGAGAAGAACGCTTGGATTCTTGGTGACAAAATGGACATTCGAGCCGCCGTGCAAATGAGAGACAGGACTCGGGAGGGAAAAGGCTTCAGTCGAGACGAGTTGAAGGAAGCTGGCATAGACCGTAAACATGCATCGAGACTCAGGCTACCAGTGGACTTGAGGAGGAAGACAAGACACGCGGAGAACATCAAACTCTTGAAACGATACCTCAAAAACCTAGAGAGACCCGCCGCGCCGAGGAAAAGGCGACCAGATAGACGATCTACCATGCCTGCGGGTGATGGAGAGATTGCCCAAATCTCAGATAGCGTACATTGAGATCAGCCTCTTCGCACACGCGACAGAAGATATTGAAAAGGTCATGAAAGCCGCATACAACATCATCTCAAACGGTCTTGCAGACAAGATCACCTTCAATAGGAGCACCGCGAAAGGCGATCACGGTAATCCCATCATCCTCCTCAAGACGAAAGTAGAAGACAGTGAAATCGTGCAAACTATACTCGAACACATATCCTCACAGCTTTCCACTTTGGACAAGGAGAAACTTCTACGAGACTTAGGTCTGCATGCGGAAAACGGGAATCTTTTCATCAGGTTTGATAAGCAATCCGCCTGCAAAGGCTACGTGAGACTCTCCTCAGGCGACCCAATTCACGTCCGAGTCCGATTTAGAAAGAAGAAGAGAGAAGAGATTGTCGAGATCTGTAAAGATATAGGACTGCTGCCAGAATCCTTCGCATCGTGACATGAGATCGCGCCAGATCAATCGAGGTGTGACTGTGAAGAAGTTTGTTGACCTCAACCTCCGCGTACCAATCGCCAAAGCAGAGAAGCGACGAGCTGAAAAATTGGTCAGCAGATCCTCCGAGCTGGGATATAGCGCCGTCGGCGTGCCAATTCCGTTAGCTACTAGCCAAGAGGAGATCCAAGACCTGGAAGGAATACTCAAAGAGAACGGTATGGAACTGATCAGACGCGGTGATCTGAAACCTAGAAGCATCAGAGAGATGATGGACTCGTTGAGGAGATTAAGACGCAACCGCGAGGTCATAGCCGTATACAGCAACTCAAAAGCGATAGCTAGACAAGCGGCAAAGGATCACAGGGTCGATCTGATATCATATTCTTCCACCGATCCGAGGAAGAGATTCTTTGATTCAGCTCAGGCTGAACTCGCGTCCAAAGCCTCAGCCGCTCTTGAAGTAGACGCCGAGCCTCTCCTTACCCTGAGCGGATTCCAAAGAGCTCGACTTATTGCACGCCTCAGGAAGGAGGCCGCAATAGCCAGAGAATTCGAGGTTCCAATAGTGATATCCAGCGGAACCTCAGATTGGTATATGCTCCGTAGGCCGCTAGACTATGCTTCCCTAGCCTCTCTCTTCGATCTAGATCATACGACAGCGGTAAAAGCTGTCTCTGAAGCCCCCCTGAAGATCGTCGAATCAAACCGGCAGAAGTTAAGTCCAAGCTATGTTGCACCCGGCGTCTGGATCGTGAGGAGGAAAAACGATTGCCAAGGGGTCTAAGGCGTCGATATATTGCCGCAAAAATCGAAGGAGTGGAAACCGGGGAAGAGCGGGATATCTTCAACGCGGTCTCCCTCAACCTTCTCAAGCTTTTCGGCGAATACGGCGTAAGCCTAGCTGAGCTTACGCTTATCGACTTCAACTCTGAGACCAGTCATGCCATATTCCGATGCAACCATAGTGCACTGGAAATGGCGAAAACTTCGATTAGTGCTCTCACGGAGGTTGGTAGGAAGAGAGCTGCAACCGAGATAGTCTACGTTTCGGGGACGCTGAAGGCAATTCGAAGGAGGATAAGCTCGTAGTCGCTCAGGTATGCAAATGAACCGATTCTCAAAGTTGTTAGAGAAACCTCGTACCGAGCCTTAGCAGCAGAAATAGACGGCTCCTAGGCCATTTCTAAGCATGCACGAATGGCCAGAATTTCTTTATATTTACCGTCGCGCAAGTATGATTGGGGGATGAAGTTGCCGTCCCAGACCGACCGTTACGGGATGAAGAACTCATAACGAGCTGATCCCCAAAAGCTTCCTATGAAGCCGTATTGGCCTGCACAGTTCTCTTGTAATCGTGACGCTCTCAAGATGAGTGGTTGAGGACGAAAGCACATGAAGATTCTCGTTAGAGATGTCAAGCACGGGAAGATCGCCGTCCTACCAGAAGTCTTAGACGACCTTTGGATAATATATAATGTGATACTTAAGGGCGACACCGTTTACGCAAAGACCAGTAGGGAGGTAAGGTTCGGCGAACGCTACGAGAGGCCGGAGAAGGGAGAGAGAATCTCGGTTGTACTAGGCTTAAAGGTAGATGAGGTCTCTTGGGACAGAAGCCTAAATAGGTTGAGGATTCACGGAATCGTCTCCGATGCTCCGGATGATATCGGCGCCAAAGGTTCACGGCATACTATCAACGTAACCCTTAACAGACCATTAACCATTATCAAGGGGATGTGGCAGAGATATCAGCTCGAAAGACTGGAGAAGTCAACGAAAAGCGGAGTCTCACCTGTCATCATACTCTCAATCGATGATGAAAGATACTCTGTAGCCGTTCTCCGACAATTCAACGTAGATGTAAAGGCGGAGGAAGTTGCCAGAATCCCCGGAAAACAAGATGCAGATAGCAGATCGAAGGCTTTCCAAGAGTTCTTCAAGTCAGCCTTTACCACCCTCAGAGAGGTACTATCTGGCGACGCTTATCCCGTAGTCATAGTAGGGCTCGGATTCACAAAGAACGCTTTCCTCCAGTACCTAGGAGAAAAAGCACCTGAGATATCTGAGAAAATAATGGATGTAAAGAGCGTCAACAGTAGCGGGGCCGCTGGAATAAACGAGGCCCTACGTTCAGGCATCCTCACGAAAACCCTACGAGACCTCCGAATATCAGAGGAAACAAGAGCTGTTGAGGAAGTCCTTCTACGCCTTGGGAAAGGAAGGGGTGACGTAACGTACGGCTACTCAGAAGTAGGGAGAGTATGCGTCCTCGGTGCGGTTGAGACGCTCCTGATTGCAGATGTCTGCCTTAGAGAACGATCAGATGAAGACAGAATCGCCCTAGAGGACATGATGAGGGCAGCCGAGGAGAAAGGGGGTAAAATACTCTTGGTTAGCACAGAACATGAAGCCGGCGCAAAGCTACGGTCCTTGGGCGGGATAGCGGCGCTTCTTCGTTTCCCGATCACCTACTAAAGTATCTCCGTACAAAGATGATAGCAGTCAGACGTAAGGCGTATGAGTCTCTATACTCAAGCATTTTTCATTAGTCTGACCTGATATAGCACACTTGTCACGCTGGCAAGCAACTAGCCTTTAATGTCACATCTTCAGGATGATGTCCAACGAAGCCTTGTTATCCATCGCCGACTTCAAAGGATGGACTGGGTAAGAAGAAACCTCAACATTCAGAAAGCCCTCATAGCCTATTTCGCGAAGAGCCTTCATCACCTCGGACCACGGCACATCCCCTTGAAGCAAGGGCCTGAATTGGAGGCTCGGTCTATGGAAGTCCTTGACGTGAACACAAATGATAAGCTCCGCAAGGTAACGAATCCATTCTTGAGGGAAACCCAGCAACCATATATTTCCAATGTCGAAGTAGGCCTTAGCGTTGGGATGGTTGATCTCCTCTACGAATCTACGAAACTCCAAGGGACTGTAAAGAAACCTGTTCCACACGTTCTCGACCCCGAGGAAGACTCCGAATTCCTTGGCCGCTGATGCCGCTTCAAGCAGACTCTTCTTTGAGAGCTCCCATGTCTGCTGGTAAGATATCTCCGGAACTGCAACGGCGGGCACGACAAGCAGAACCTTTATTCCTAAATCAGCCGCAAACTGGCATCCGCCTATTAGAATTTCCACACCTTTCTTCCGGACAGTCTCGTCAGGGCTCGCGAGGTTATACTTCCAGAAGAGTCCTGAACATAAGCTCGGAAGCTCTAGGCCGAGCGATATGGCCTTCTCAGCGATCGACTCCCTGTCCTTCTGGGTCAGCTTCAACATCTCCTCGGTTATGTTAAGCTCAACCCCGTCGTATCCTATTTCCTTCGAGGCTTTCAGAACATCGTCAATAGTGAAGTTAGTCGGATAGGTCCATGCGTTTACTCCCTTCTTCATGGGACGCACCCCCGCTAGCCAAGCGGTAGCCTGATGGGTTGACCGGTTTCCATCGACCTTCGCGCTGCAAGAGTGAACTCCAGTGTCTTCGCACCCTCTTCCATTGGGATCCTAGTTTCTCGATCTTCAAGCACGGCCTGTATGAGATCTTGACCCTCGCAGAGATAGACGTTCCTATCTTCCGAGATCATCTGCGTCTTGAGAGGCGCCTCAGTCGTGTAGAAGGTTAAGCTGTTTGAAGCGGAGGATTCGAAGGTGTATTTCTTCGTCGCGGCCAACCATCGGAACCACCACTGACCTGAAGCCCCCCATGTCGTGGCAACTATCGCGCCTACGGCACCCGATCTGAACTTGAAAGTGGAGCTGCTCACATCCTCGACTGTGAGATCTGGAATGTCAATCCAGAACCTTTTGTTCATCTGTCCGTAGACGGTCTCCACTTCGCCGCAGAGGTATCTGAATGCGTCGTACAGGTGTGTAGACTGCTCGACGATCTGGCCGCCGCTCTTCTCCTTGTCCCTCCACCAAGAACCTCCGAGGAAGTGACACCAATACCATCCGACAGCCAGACCTACTTCTCCTGCTTCTCCGCTCTGGACAAGGTCCTTCGCCTTCTCAATTCCGGCACCGAACCTTAAGCAATAGCCAACCTGACTCTTTACGTGGTGCTTCTCAACGGATTTCACCATCTCTCTGGCTAGACTCATGTTCAAGGCGATAGGCTTCTCGATGAAGATGTTGACCCCTTTCTCAGCCGCCACCATTACCTCGTCTTCATGGGCAAAAGGTGGCAGACAGATGTAGACAATGTCAAGCCTCTCTTTGTCCAGCATCTCACGCCAGTCTTTGTACACTCTGCCTCCGTATTGATTCGAGAAGACCCTTGCCTTTTCCTCTATGATGTCTGCGAAGGCTTCCAGTCTAACCTCACTTAAAGTGCTGAGTCCTCTCAGATGTGTTCCCGCTATCCCACCGCACCCTACAAAGCCGATCTTGACCTTATCCAAGATTGACACCGAA
>Ga0315312_1002928_pt1 | contig 11382 bp, 20 predicted proteins | sample TDP7_MG_FD_203629 | JGI IMG/M metagenome (GOLD analysis project Ga0315312, IMG submission 203629) | Freshwater sediment microbial communities from Lake Towuti, South Sulawesi, Indonesia - TDP7 | ecosystem: Environmental > Aquatic > Freshwater > Lake > Sediment | place: Indonesia: South Sulawesi... | reverse complement strand
AAAATGGACAACTATACTCCGAAGCTGGTGTAATTATCTGTGCAGACCACTCAAGAGAGTTGATCTGAACAAAAGTATCATCACCAGTATTATATTTATCCTTTAGTACTGCCATTAAATATAATAATGCCCGGGGAAACTTACCCCGGTTTTTAGAGTCCTACTCCCCAACAATCGCATCTAGCAAATCACTTACCACTTCTGCAAGTCGAGGACCAACTAGAACAGACACTATATTTTTTATCAGTGTTATAACCCGAGGACCAACCACAATGCCCACGACTGCAGCCATTACGTAGTTTAGATTCATATTTCTCCTTTCTAATAAAAAGTATAGAAGTTACTACGCTATAACTTCAAAAATAAATAAGGCTGGAATAAGATTTGTTTCTAAACAATCTTGCTTCCAACAACAATCAGTATGTAAACATTTTCTTTGAGATTGACCAAAACAAGGAGTATAACCTTCTTTCTGCTGGATTTCATGTATAAGTTCTATCTTACCTTTATTGTTTAAAGTTATACCCATCTTTTGAGCTTTTTCTTGAACTTCTGTGAGAGTCATATGATGACTCCCTATTACTTCTTTTTATAACCCCACAATGGTATTCTTCTTTAAATTTTCCATGGACTAAAAACCATCAGACGAGAAGAAAAACAATCAACTCTCCAACAGCACCTGGTATGAGGATAATCACAGTTTTTAGAACCAAAGCAAGGAGTATATCCTTCTTTTTGTTGAATAGCTTGGATTAGATCTTTCTTATATGTAGAAGAATGATCAAAAGTAGAAAGATCTATACCTAACCTTTTTGCTTTTTCTCGAATCTCTCCAATAGTCATTTTTACTCTTCCTTGTAATAACCCGTAGCTATTCGCCAGCGTTCAATATCTTCAGGATGTTGCAAATCTTCTTCCTTCATTTCAACCCAAGATACCATATAACCTAATGCTTGAAGAGCATCACCTACTTCATCTCTACCTTCAAGTATACTAGGATCAACCAAAGCTTCTTTATAAAGATCCGGACGATGAGTCTGAAACCACTCTATTACTTTGCCAATGTTATAAAAGACCGAATCATCAAACCAGAATTCATCTTTAAGTTGCTTTACATAATCTCGTTCAATTATGGTTTCAAGTGCTTCCACCAGATTGTATTCTGGGTCTATGTCTTCGTTTACTCTTTCGTAAAGGTTTCTGAAGTTATCCATGTTTATTCCTCTTCAGCTTTCATTCTTTCTGCTTCATAATCCTCTCTCATTGTTCTTATAACTTCTAAAACCCTAGGATCATTATTATACATCATAATTCCCCAGAGAACAGATTTTATTTGTTCTTCTGAGACGTCAAATTCTATCCAAGAGTAAATATCATGAACTAAATCTTCCACCTCAGGTAATTCCTGTTCGCTTAACTTCTTTATCTGAGTCTTCTCTTTGTCTCCTTGTTTTGGAGATTTACCTTCACCGGTAGCTTTATCCTCTTCTTTAGTAGCTTCTTGCTTTTCTACATTCTTATTCTCATCTTGCTCAATCTTAGCAAAATTATCAACTAAACTTTCAAATACTTGATCATTACTTGCTGTCATGTTTTTATCCTCTCTATTTCAAAACGGTATAAATTACATCATTCAATTTTTCTAGTATACTTGGAATCAACATTTTGTACTCCGTATTTCCTTGCTCTATTTCTATTATTGCATGTGTAAGCAATGAACTTAATCCTTTAGCTGTAACAAGATCGTTATCTACTTGTCCTTCCTGAATCTTTTTAAGCGTTTTATAAACACTTTTTTCTTTTAATTTTTCGACAAGTCTTTTAAGAAGCTGCTCCTTCGTAGAAAGTTTACTTAAAGTAGTTTCACATAGATCAAACTGACCTCGTTCATATAATGCTCGAGCCAAATTAACAATAGTTTTGTACTCGTCTTTAGTAAAATATTTTTCTGCTTCCTGTAATCTAAAAAATAATTCCGTTTTATTCATATTCTTACTTCATCAACCTCCATAACAGATAAGCAAAAACTACAACATCCAATGCTACCTTTATAGCTAACCAAAGAACGATCGCAAAGTCAAAGTTATTCATTCTTTACTCACTTCCTCAAGAGCTTTAATAGCTAAATATTTTTCAATTACTTTCTGACAGATCTTGGAAGGAACACAAAAACCAACTCCTGAATTCTGATTTATCATTCCATATCCACCAACACAAATACCAACTATTTCTCCCTTCATGTTAAATAAAGGGCATCCACTATTTCCTGGATTCAATGGGCAATCAGTTTGTAATAAATCAGCTTCATCCCAAAAATCATCTTTGATATCAACATTTAACGCAGAAATTATACCATGAGTTACAGTTGGAAAGAACTCAAAAGGTTCACCAACAGCAAAAACCTGTTCCCCAACCTGAGCAGTACCAAATATAAGAGGAGTAGGTTTTAGCAAAGGTTTTTCTGGGATTGAAATTTCCGGAAACTCTATTCTAATTATTCCGAGATCTGTAATACCTATATTTTCCTTATATGTATCAACAACCTTAAGTTTGGTACCATCAATAAGTTCTACTTCAATTGGAGACCCAACCTTGTATAAATATTCAGGATCAGTATTTTGTTCGATTGTAATATTATCAACCACATGCCCGGCAGTTAAAATTAAACCTTCTGCTACAAATACTCCTGAACCAGACCATTTATTATAATCAGTTTGGATCGTTACCTTAACAACAGAAGAAACTACCTGTTTGACTAAATTAGGTAACAAATTAGGATCAGGAATTTTTTTGTTAACTATATCTATCACTTCCCGATTAGTTCGAATAAGTTTCAAAACAGCGTCGTGTTGCTGAATAGTAAAATTGTGAAGATCAGAAATTCCTTTATGAGCAATTTCAGTTAACTTATCCACTTGACTAATAATATCCACATTATTTTTGCCTATTTTAACCATTTGTTGTAGAATAAAATTGTTTTCTCCTTCTAAGTTTTGAACTCGCTGCACAACTTTATTGTTTTCTAATACAAGATACCTTGTGTTTTTCTCAAGACAAACTACCCAAACCCCTATTAGTATAATACCAAGTGACATGAACCATGAAAACAAACTCACTTTCTGTTCACTTCTTAATTTCATTTTATTTCCCTCTGATCTTCGTAACAACTCTCACAAACACCTATTTCTCTAACAATTTCCCAACCTTGTGAACCACCTTGGTAATACCTAGTTCGAGTTTCAGCAACCACTTTATGACATTTTTCTCTAGGTTTAGAAATTTTACTACATATTTCACATCTAAACATCAAAATATCTTCCTACTCAAGAACTTCGGTACAGTTTAGTTCTACTACTTCTACTTTTTCACTCAACAACATGAACGAGGTTGTTCCGGAAGTTAAACAAACAACAGGAGCTTTTTCATCTGGTACTTTAACTTTCACTGGAACTTGTTCTTCCTTTTCTCCTTGCCTTGTATAGGTAGTTAATCCCTCAACCTCTATTTTCATATAAACATGATCACTTAGATCACCATAGAGTTTGAAGGTAGATTTAACAGGAAGTTCACCTATCGTAGTTATTTTTCTTTCTTTTAGTTGAATGTTCACATCTTTTCCTTTGCATTTCCATTATCTGGTACTAAATCTTGTTTGATTTGAACGTTCATAATATTCCTTTATGTGATTTTTTATTTCTTCATCAGAATGGATGGGATAACCCCTAAACTCACAAACTGACTTTGCAACACATATAGCAAGCTTTTCCTTAAAGTTCTCAGGATAAATAATACTTTCTAGAATTTTTAACATTCTAAGAAGAAGACAAATTGTCTCTTTAAAATCTAGAGACTTTTGATTTCTACTCACTAACCAGTCATTTGTAACTTTTATCCATTCGTTCTGGGATGGATTTAGATTTTGCATCCCTTCTATTATTTCAACCGTCATTTCATTAGAACTCAGCATAGCTCACTTTCTCCTCTCTTAGTTTCTTTAGTACTTTCTTTGCTACAATCCCAAACTAGTTTTAGAAAACTCATAATATCTTTCTTCTTTCACGAACGGCGGAACGTAAACGATTGAGGCAACATAATAATCAATCAACAAATCTTACGGTCTTATCTGGGCTAATAAAAAACAATAAATAAAAGGTATCTCACCCACAAAAACCGGGCATTTATTTCGGATCCACGATCCAGAGCCTCTTTTAACTACCTACTTCTTATCTTCAGTAGCTCGTTCACGTTCTCGCCGATTATTCAATAGGCTTAAGTAATTCATCGATGTCTCCTGAAATATTAACTTGAGTTACAGCATTTGATTGTTTTACTGCTGATTCTGCTTTAATTAACCACTTTCGAAGCTCTACTACCTTTTTGTCAACAACCTTCACATCATAATTAGGTTCAACCGTTTTCTTAGGTTCAAAATATGTTTTTGTTCCAGCAACCTCATTACGAAGAGAGCTAAGTTCACCTATACGAGCTTGTACTGCTTTGATAAGTACTAATGTTTCACAAATTGTCATGGTTTCTCCTCTTTTACTCTACCAAGTTTATCTTTTTTATTCTACTAAGTTCTTCACGAACAATTCTACGAATCTCATTTTCTTGTTCCAATCTTTTTATTGCTGAACAGTTTCCAAGATGCAAAGGATAATCCTTATCCACCATAAATCTTCCACAATAAGAGCAAGTTACCAAACACACTCCAACTCTATCATTTACCTGTAACCTTCTTGGAACTAACAAAGGGCTCTCCATCTATTTTTTCTCCAAACTAACAGAATGATATATACGCTAATAAAGCATATATCCATATTTGTTTAGGAAATAACATTTTCTTAATCATATGGTAAACTTTAATCATAAGTACCAAAACCTCTTTCTCCACTTTTTACTTTTTCAAATAACTCAAATCCTTTATCCCCAAATATAGGTTTTTGTTTACCATTTTTATCCCTATTTTTATCAAGAAGATACAAAATATGATTTGCAAAGTTTCGAGCTACTTTAGGACTTAACATAATCATATCTGTCCAAGGACTCTTTCCTCTTAGTATATGCCAAGCATATTTTATTCTATCCCATCTTGCTAACTGGTTTCCTCTTCCATTTTTTGATGTGTATTCCCAAAATGCTATGTTTATATAAACTATCGGTTTATTCTCTCCCTCTATCTTCCACTCATATTTTGGCTTCCAAAACTGCCACCATTTTCTGTTTGTAGAAACTCGATTTGTTTCAATTACATCCTTTTCTACTGTAACAGTTAATCCTTCACCACAACAGTTGCACGGAAAGATTTTTATTGAGTTATTTGTCATCCTTTTCCTTCCTCTTCATTTTTTTAATATCACTTACAAACTGAAGTTTTTTCCTTTGTTCATCTGGAGGAAGATCATCTATGGGAATATAGAGCAAAGTTGTTCTACAACGAAAACAATCAAAATGTATTTGTCCCATGTACTTTGAATCCCAGCCAAAACTCTCCCAAGAAAACTTATGAAATCCAAATTTACATTGAAAAGGTCTTTTATACCACCACTCCCAAACATTTAGTCGTATTTGATTCCAAATCCTTTTTATGCCTTTAGATTGCTCAACTTTAAAAAGAAGATCAAGTTGGTGTTTCCACCCATTATCTTTTCGTAACTGCCTCTTTATATATTTATTCATACTAACTACAGAATGATCTTTTAATAAGAAATTTGTAGGTATCTTCTATAACATATCTACATACTCGAAGACACATCCTTTCTTTCTCTGGATCATATAAAGAACCAAGAACCTTTTAAGTCTATTTAGAATTTCTTGATCAATTATTCTTTCCATCTTCATTTTAATTTTCATTCATCCAAAGAAGTAACCATAGGAGGTTGCAAAGACACAACTTTAGGAACTAGTTTAAATTCTTCTTTATTATCTTCAGAACGTTTTAGAACAGCAGCAGAAACAATTCGCATACCATATTTTTTACTTAACTCATCAAACAGTAAACTTTTAGATTCATTTATCAAATCTGCATTTACTACAATTTCAGGTTCACGAATAAAACTAACCCAACTTCCAGTATCAGTATCAAACTGACTAAACATCTTAAGTTCTACTTCTTTAGATTCTCTTTTTTCTACCACTTCATAGTAAATAATAGCTTCACCTAATCCAATATCTTTGAATACTAGATCATATCTTCCATCAGTTCGAATCCGACCTGAAATATTTGGACACTGTTGTATTTGACCATCTAGTTGTACTCCACCAATAGAACAAAGCTCCAATCCTGTCTTTGTTTCAATTCGAATATTATGCCTATTCGTTATCTCATATCTTTCTGGAATAGGAAGGGTTCCTTGACAATCACCTATAGGAGAATCAACACGAACTATACCTCTAAGTTTCTTAATTTGAAATTCAGGTCCTTCTAAAGGAAGCAAAACCGTAACTCTGGTTATTTCCTCTCGATTGTTGAGTTTGGGTAAAATAGGTTTAGATTTTTTTAGTTCAGGAGGCTGATCCCCTTCTCTAATAACCCGATCTGGTGGAAAAGTAGGTTTTATACTTCCTTTATCTTCCTCTACAACCATTCTAGCTTCCTTTACAATTGAAGAAACATTGTTTGAAGGTTTTTTAATATAAGTTACTGGTCCTTTCCTTCGATTAAGTACTTGAACAATCTCTGACGAACTGGTTATATATTCTTCATAAGCTTCAAGAACATCTTTGGCTTCTTCCAAAGCTCCCTGTAGATTTGGAGAGCTATTAACCGAATGAATGTAAACCTCTTTCAATATTTGATAAAGAAGTTCCGGCCACCCTACTTTTTCTATATACTTTTCAAAGAGCCGCTTGTTTAAATTACTCATCTTCACTTCCTTTCCTTTTACAACACAAGTAAAAACAGTTTTATTCAACTGCTTTTGCCATCACTCTAAATGTTCCTATTTCTTGACATTCAAACTCTTTTAAATGGCGAACAAACGCTTCTCTTCCACAGATTTGGCACACTGTTTTAACGCAGTTGAAAAATCCTTTTTCGTTCTTTATTACCTTATAATACTCATCAACACATTTGTGTTCAGGAATCGCCATTATAAAGCCTCAATAATAACAGCCACAATTTCCGCCTCCGGATGTGGCCAACGGTCGTGATTCTATTTGAGGTTGGACTATGGCGGTAGCTTTCCCTCATACATTAAAATCAAATGATATGATTCTACTACTCTTTTTTCTCTTTTACTCTCCAGTGGTTATACAAACCTTGTCCCCATATAATAAAGTATACTGGATTAATGAAAAAGTAAACCCACTGACCATACCACGCCTCGGTGATAACCCATAAAGGTAAAGTACAAAAGCCAACGAGATATCCATAACGTTCTCGACCTTTTAATGCTAGTAAAGTGCTGGTTAGGAGGCTCGCTATTATCGTTGATATTTCTAGAAGATGGCCCACTGTCACTTTTTTCTCCTTTTTGCATCTCTTTTATTTCCCCTTTACATCTCTACTCATTTTGTCTAGGCATTATTATTCTTGCCATTAACCTTTTCTAACTCTGCTATCCTCTTTCTATCACCAGGTCTTGGAATTAACAAAGCACCTAGTGCTCCACAAGTAATACCAGGAATCAACAAACCTAATAGACCTTCGGGCGAAAAAAGATTTTGCCTAAGTTCTTCAGCCGATCGAATATGAATTGCTTCCGCATCTTTTAAGAAAGTATAACGAAGATTATCATCTTCGATCTTTCGAACTAAATCTAGTTGTACCTCTTTATGCCGTAAATCCATCCATCGATCAACTTTATACTTAGCATCCCATAAGGATGTCCAAGGAGTAAATGTTGGTACATTCACATCTGCATATTTAATAGCATCTGGTTCGATATAAGCCGGAGTAACGGCTTCTTGAAAAGCAGCACAACCAAAAAACACAACTAGTATTAATGCTGATACAGTAACAAGAATTTTTTGAAGTCTTTTACTCATTTTTACCTCACTCTCTAAACATTTTGGTTAAATCTACTTTATCCTCCTGCAACAAAACCAATAACTTTATTAACATTTCATTAGCCCCGTCTTCAAAAGCTTCCTCAACTAAAGCCTGGACATCTCCTTCATACAAGAACCATTTTCCAAAGTTGCTATACGTATATAAACATCCAAAGATTTCCTCTTAAAAGGATTTTTCCAATTTTCAGGTCTCCACATTTTCCTCACCCTTTAGAAAAATGTTGTATCTTTAATCTTATTAACTGGACCTCCAACAATCTTTCCTTTGCCCCGAAGTGAATCGTGCAACCATTCTCGAACTTCTTCAATGTATTTTCGTTGATCCTCAGCAATCACTGATTTCACTGTATATCGATGGCCCTGTTTTGTCGTCGCTTTCGCGGAATTTTTTGTTTCTGCCGTTTTCTTTCCCATTGTCCTACCTTTTACCTAGAACATTCCATAATCATTTCTCACCTCACTTCCCAAAAGGTAACAACTTTTGCCCTTTTTTAGTATCCTCAAGAACATCTTTCTCAGAGACGAGAACGTTTGAGAACCTACTTTCCCAAACATCTTTGCAACGTTCTTTTCCAAGATACCCTCTAAACTTCCTCACCTTCTTTTTATCTAACACTTTTTCCTGTTTCTCATTTAACTTATAAATTGTTGTTGGAACATAAGAAAACAAATCAGTATCAAACTGAGGTCCTTTTCGTTCTATTCCACCTTTCTTTACTTCTCGAGCTTTCTCTAGTATTTGCCTAGCTTTTTCTTCCTTCTCTTTACGTTCACTTCTTCGCTTGCATTCTGGGATAGCTTCTATAGAACCAATAAATTCAGTTAGGTCAAAATCCTCAAGTTTTAGAATCTTTTCGTTTAGATAATTAAATACTTCAATCCTATCTATTTTCTTCCCTCCTTCTCCTTCAATCTTTTCTAACATACCCATAAACTTGTCTATAACATCTGTTCCACGATCCAAAGACTCTTTAAGAGATTCCTCTTCTGCTGTACTCATTTCAGGCATCTGTATATCAAACAGATTTGGATCAGGATCCATGTTCATGTAAGCCAAATGAATCTGACAAATTCTCTTAATCCCATTCCTAAGTGCTCTTTGTAGTTTACGAGCAATTCTAGCAAAATTAATATCTACTTTCTCAATAACTTCACTTCCTAATGGACCAGTTGCTTCTCTCAAATAAGCTCCGAGTAGTGGTAATGGACATCTCAAAGCAGCTGCTAATTGTTGGCGAAGATCTTCAATATCCTTGATCCATCTAATATCAGCCTCACCACCTATTTTATCATAAGTAAGATCTCCAACATTGTCCCAAACAGGGAGGAAAAGATCCTCTATAACAGAGTTATGAACAAATATTCCACTAGTAAGAGCAAAGTTATGATTACCATCAACAGTTATATCATAAGTATCTTCTCTTTCTCGAAGTCGTTCTACTTTAACTACCTTGTGGTTGAGGAGACATTCCATTAATTGAACTTTTTGATTCTCAACACATCTTTCACGATTTTCCCTTTTATAATGTCCAGGAGCATGATTATGAGACCAATAATTCGGAATAACGCAAGCTGCAAACTGTTCTTTGCAACCCCTACACGTTTTTGTTACAAAGACTCTTACTACCTTTTGTTTTCTTCCAGGTCGTGGGTTCTCTTTACAATCCTTGGAAATTTTTACTCTTGCTCCAGGTTTTTTAGCTGGATTATCTTCTATCATCCTTCTTCCTAGTGCTTCTTTTCTTTCCTTCGCTTCTTCACTAGCCCAATATTCTTTCTGAGTTATAGAAAGGATTTTTCTCACCTCAGGTCGTTTAGAAGGACACAAGGTTCCATTTCTCCTCTTTTTTTCCAAACTCCTTTCTATAGCTTCTTGTCCTTTTTCAGTTTGATAAAACTCTTTCATATACTTGGAATGTTTCTTAGCTTGTTCAGCTATAAAAGGACAAGTCTCCTTAGTTTTACCTGCTAACCAAGCAACTTGATTTTGTTTTATCTTTTCAATAGTTTCTGGTAGATGTTTTCCATGAAACTCTCGATGATGTTCACTCTCAGAACAAATCCATATATTTGAAGGATCATTGTTTAGTTTATTATAATCCAAGTGATGAACATGAAATCCTTTTGGAACTTTACCAGATACTATTCTATGAGCAAAATGGTATTTGTCATCTCCAGGATCATAAATACATTCATAGCCAGAAATACCTTTTCCAGTAATCTTCGTATAGAAAGGCATTAAACTATCGTTTGGTTGAAAGTCCTCAGCTTTCTTATACTCTCCTGAACGGAGCATAAATCTGTGATCCGGCGTACAATCAATATATTTACCATTGTCAAGGTGGACTCGAATTAGTTGAGTATTAAGACGAGTTTTCTTTGCCTCAAGGATTTTCTTAGGTTCAACATGTAAAGTCGCTGGATTTATTGTCCAAACGTACTTTCCAATATATTTATTTGGACTTTCAGCCATTTCTTTGATAGTAATATCTTTTCCATCACATAATCTAATTCTTGTATCCCCTCTAAGACACATCGGGTTTTCTTTTTCCTCGAAGTAAGGTTCGCCTGGCCTAGTATTCAGCGCACGAGCTTCTCGAAGAACAGCTGAGTATTGATCAACAAGTTCAGCTACAGCTTCCATTGACGTATGTGAAACTTTGAGTTTCCACACGTAGCGTATTAATCCCCTACTCAATCTTGCCAGTAGCAAACTATCTTCTGCTAATCTTAACCTTCGATAGCAAGGAAGAGCATTCAATAACAATGATGTACCATATTTTGTTACAACTTGTTTAATATCCATACCAACTAACAGATGCATTGTTCGGAATTCGGTGTACATCGGATCGCTAAAGCGCGGACGTTTCTTTTTACCCCCTAACAAACGAAAATGTACATACTCCCAAGGAGTTATTAGCTTCTGTTGATCTGATATTTGTCCTAAAGGAGTTTTGTAATAACCTATTAGAGTTCCTTCATGATCCACCCTACTAGTATTCAGAGGATGCTCATCATCATTTACTGATATTATACCTTGATTAGGAATCCCATTGATTTTTACAAAAAGATCTCCGTAGGTCCCCGTAGAATAAGCCCAATCAAAGATCCTTTCCTCTATCCCTATTCTATCCAACAATTTAGTAAGTTCTCGTTGGTATGCAGGACTTTCAGCTGTTACCCATACCGTAGAATTGTGTAAAGTTGATAGTACTGTACAGTATGAAGCGTAGAGTTCACTTGCTGCAGCTACAATTGGGTGTTCACAATTATGTACAAAAACTCCTACTTCTAGTGGAAAATTATGGTTTTTCTTTGTAGTTAGGTCATAAACATCCTCTTTTTTATTTAACCACTCTACTTTAATAA
>Ga0315312_1002927_pt1 | contig 11392 bp, 15 predicted proteins | sample TDP7_MG_FD_203629 | JGI IMG/M metagenome (GOLD analysis project Ga0315312, IMG submission 203629) | Freshwater sediment microbial communities from Lake Towuti, South Sulawesi, Indonesia - TDP7 | ecosystem: Environmental > Aquatic > Freshwater > Lake > Sediment | place: Indonesia: South Sulawesi... | reverse complement strand
TGTATTTCATGCCTGAACTTTATGGATTTCCTGAGGTTCTTACTGCTCTAGCTATCGTATTCACGTTTTCCTTCATAATTCACGAACTTGCACACAAAATAACTGCCCAACATTATGGGCTGTGGGCAGAATTTCGAATAACCACGTGGGGAGTCTTCATCACCTTGCTGTCAACAATATCCCCTTTTAAAATAATCTCGCCTGGAGCAGTCATGATAGGAGGGATGGCGGACGAAGAAGCAATTGGGAAAATCGCATTTGCAGGACCATTGACAAATATAATTTTAGCTCTGTTTTTCCTTCTATTTGCGCGAGTTTTGCGGTTTTACGTTTTTATTGCGTTTGCCCTCTTTTTCGGTGTGCTGATTAACTCGCTTGTTGCATTGTTTAATCTAGTTCCTTTTGGCATTTTGGATGGCTTTAAAGTGTTTTCATGGAACAAGATAGTTTGGGCAATGGCTTTCTCTGCATCCTTAGCATTAACAATCTATACCTATATGGGTTTTCCATTGCTATAGAAGTTAATGCGCACATGAACCATGCTAGGTTTCTTAGGGTTTTTCAGAAATTAAATCAAAAACTATGGCTGTAACGGCTTCGATATACTGACGGCACCTCATCTCCCACATCTTTTCATCCTTATACTTCTTTCGACCTTCCTCTGTGGATAAATCACACCCAGTTAACTCTCGGCACATTACGTAGCCAAACTCCTCCTCAAATCGTTCCAGGAGTTTCAGCGCAAACCAGTAGGGTCTCATTTTTTGTTTCTTCACTTTGCTCCTTCCAAATTTGATTCCAAGAGCAATGATGCCTCCGCTTATGGCACCGCACACTAACCCTCGACCACCGATACCTGCGCCGAACCCAGTCGCAACTTTCGGAATCAACTCATTTTTGACTCCTAAAAAGTCGCTGATTGCAAGCAAAACAGATTCGGAGCATAGAAATCTCTTTGCAGCATAAGACTTAGCCAGTTCTATGACTTCATCCTTTTGCATCAAGTTAATCACCTTAATGACTTCTTTTACTTATGCAACTTTTTTGCTATCTGGAAATACTAAAAAATTATGAATCAAACATGGTTACTTGTATCTCTGGCGGCGCTTCTCTCTCTTCTGCTTCTGCCGACGAACTCGCTTCTTCTTCCATTTTTTGCGGATACCAATCTACCTCTATCTACTTGTTAGAGGCATTACTTTTATTCAGATATTAAAAATCTTGTGGTGTCGACTATGTTTTACTGAGCTGAAGTTGCTTGCTAAGTTTTTCAGTGGGGCGATAGCAAGCGTCTAAAAATGAAGCTATTTTCTCAGACTTCTTTCTTCCAAAGCCTTCAACTGAAGAAAACTCTGCAGTAGAGGCATTGAAAACCCTTCTAACTGTCACAAACCTCTTTAACGCTCGGTCGGCAAGTTTAGGTCCAATGCCTGGGAGATTAGAGACTAGCGACAACTGAGTTTTTTCCAATGACGCAGTTTTTTGTTTTTTCTGGATAAAAGGTCCCTTTGGCTTGGCAAAATATTTGTGTGTTGTCAAAATGTAAATGAAGTCTGCGGTTTGATGCGCCTCCGCTGTAAAGAAAATGCTCAGACCATATTGGAAAGTTAAGGTAGTCAATGCACCCCAGAAAGCCCGAGGTTTAGTCATCTGCTTTGCGACTATGGGCATTTCTCCCTCCACCACCAAAACTGGCCGACTGTAAACCTCGCATAAACGGTGAATCTGATCGAACAACCTGCCAGAATACAGCGATTTGACAAAGTCTCTTTCTTGCTTCCGCTCAACCGCACATTCAGGCGAAACCACATAGTCACCTACTTCAAGCATTCGATACTCAACTTGCAAACCAAAAACTTTCAGCAATTCTGGAATACCCGAGAGCCTTTCTCGCTCGTCGGCAATGACACGAAACTTACTAGACATATGCGTTACTCCAATCAAGACTACGACTAAAGTGCAAAAAAACATTGTGAATACAGCTTGTATGAACCCCTTGCTAAGGAGCTTAAGCCCAGAAATCTCTCATCGAGATGGGGAGACCATGGAAAACTTACAATCAGAACAACCTAACAATACGCTGACGACGTTTAGAGATAGTCTTTAATGTGCATGATTTTGAACCGTTTTACTGCGGTTTCGTAGAGTCTTTGGTCTGCTGTGATAAGTGGGGCTCTTATTTCTTTGGCGAGCAAAATATATGAAGTGTCGTAAACTGTCAAATTCAGGTCACATGCAATGCCTAGTGCTTGAGCTATTTGAGCCCAATTCAGTTCATGCAGTTCAATTCTTATGTCGTTAAGTGCATTTAGGGCTTCCTTAGCATCTGTCTCAGAAATCCTGTTGAGTTTTATGGCTCTCCAGAAAGCGTTGGCTACTTCTTGAATCACAAAGCCAAGTGAAGATAACTCTATCACTCCAGAAACATGGTCTTCTTTTAATCGTACTGCTTTTTCTTGGAAAGGTTCGCCTGGTAAGACCCATTTTGCGATAATACTGGCGTCAACAACGTATTGTGGCGTTGTCTTACCTCTCCCTGTCTTCTCTAATCCACGACACCAACTCATCTGTAGAAACATGCTTGCTTCGCATTCTGATTTCGTCAAGCTTTGCGGAAGCATCTTTTAACTTCTGTTCTTCTATCTTTCTTTGTATGGATTCTCTGATTACTTGGCTCCAATTTACTCTAACCTGTTTCATTTTTTCTTTTAGTTCGTTAGAGACTTTTACTGTGACAACGTTTGCTTTCTTCATCATAATCAAGGGTATATACGACGGTAGTACATATAAGCATTACTGGACTTTCGATTGATTACCGTTATAGTAGGATGAGTGTTGTCAAATATGGGATTTTGACGTAGAGCCAAACATAAACGGCTAAGGTTAACATACCGACCGCCATTGCAATAAGCGCTATATCCTCTTTTCTCAGTTTAAGCACATACAAGTTAGTTCTTCTCTCACTTGCGCCCCAAGCACGAGACTCCATCGCTTCCGCAAGCTCCAGACTGCGCCTAATAGCACTAACAATAAGGGGAATAAGAATCGGGATATAATTCCTAATCCTCTTAAGGAAGTTTCCTTTTTCAAGTTCCAGTCCTCTTGACTTTTGAGCATCCATAATCGTTTGCGCTTCCTCAGCCAAAACAGGGACAAAGCGCACAGCGGTCGTAAAAGCAAAACAAAACTCATAGGGGACATGACTCTGCTCTAAGGCTAATCCTAAAAGGTCTGGAGAAGTGGTTAAGAAAAACATGGAAAAAGACTCAACTAACACTATGAAACGCAAAGTCATAGCCAAAGAATATTCTATAAGATCTGCTGGAGGAGGATACCCGATATAGGGCACTCTATAAATATAGTTGAAAACGAAATTAAACACGAAAATGATGGTCGCTAAGAACGAGGCTCCCTTCAACGAACGTAACCATTCTCGCTGCACACCTGCAACAAAAACAAACGGAATCTGAATAAGAAACAATATGATAAGCGGCAACAACTGAGAAAACATAACGGCTATTACAAACAGAATGCACACATAGAAGAATTTAGCCCTTGGATCCAACTGGTGAATAGGCGATGACACACGCCTAAATTTCAAGCCGTCAAAAACGCTCATGGACGCCCCTCGATAAAGTCAAGCAGAATTTTTCTGGCTTCATAAACATCGATTACATTCATTGGTAATCCAAAGTCAGATAGCTTCATGAAGATTTGAGCTATTTGCGGTGGCACAATAGAAGCCTTTGTAACGAGATTTGGATCAGTGAGAATTCTGTCGGCGTTTCCATCTGCGACGATTTTTCCTTCGGACATCAAAATCACACGGGGATTACATTCAGCGACAAACTCAACATCATGGGTAACAATCACTACTGTCTTCTTCTGTTCTCTTAGCTGAATGATAAACTGGCGTAGTTTCTCCTTCTGCTGATGGTCTTGACCAATCGTTGGTTCATCGAGAATAACGATTTTTGGGTCCCAAGCAAGAACAGAGGCTAAAGCAACTCTTTTTCTTTCTCCTCCGCTCAGCATGAAAGGCGATGTCTGACGATACTGAGTTAAGCCTAAGAGATTAAGCGCCCATGTTACTCGTTTCGAAATGACATCCTTTTCGAAGCCAAAGTTTCGAAGGGCAAATGCCACTTCTTCCTCAGCGGTTTCGCAGAAAAGTTGATGATCTGGATTTTGAAAAACAAAGCCGACAGTTCTGGCGAGTTTTGCTATGCTGGTATCTCGCGTATTTACTCCGTCAACTAGAATGTCTCCTTTCGTAGGTTTTAGCAATCCGTTGAAATGTTTAACTAGGGTTGTTTTGCCTGCGCCGTTTTGACCCATGACTGCTACAAAGTCTCCGTTACTAATGGTAAGCGTGACTCCTTTCAAGGCTTCTACACCGCTTGGATACTTAAAATACACATCTTTAACTTCTATCATGAAGCAGAATCTCCCGCAGAAGCTGAGCCGCCTCTTCTGAATTCACTGGAACTTTGCTGAGGCGTGTTCCATCGTCTCTTAGAATCTGGTAGAGTCTCGTTGCTTTTGGAATGCCGACACCAATTAATCGTGCTTCTTCTGAGTTGAAGACTTTGCGTGGTTCACCGTCTAAAATTACTTTGCCCTCATCCATCACTATCACATGGTTAGCATATTTAGACGCCAAATCCAATCTATGCTCAACTAGAACAACGGTGATTCCGAGTTTCTTGTTCAATTCGTTGATTACTTCAAAGATTTTGAGTGCGCCCAAGGGATCAAGAAAAGATGTGGGTTCATCAAGCACAATTACTTCTGGCTGCATTGCAAGCACAGAGGCGATAGCGACACGTTGCTGTTGACCACCAGAAAGCTCATTCGGTGTTCTTTCACGAAGGTTTTCTATGCCAGTGGTTTGGAGAGCCCAGTCAACTCTTTTTCTTATTTCGTCTCTTGGCATTCCAAAGTTTTCAAGTCCAAAGGCTACATCTTTCTCCACAGACAATGCGAATAGTTGGTTTTCTGGGTTTTGAAAGACGAAGCCCACATGCTTGGCGAGTTCGTGGATTTTGCAGTCGGCTACTTTAAGGTCTGCGATGGTTAGGGTGCCTTCAAGTTTTCCGCTGTAGAAGTGTGGTATAAGCCCGTTGAAGCATCGGCATAAGGTTGTTTTTCCGCAGCCACTTGGTCCTGTAAGAATGACAAACTCTCCTTTTTCGATTGTTATGGAGACATCGCTAATGGACTGTTTGGTTGCGCCTGGATAAGTGTAGGTTAGATTTTTTGCTTCGATGAGAGCCAATGTTTAGCCTTCTTCTTTTATTGAGCGAATGTTAGTTTTTGGTAGCGATTTATGAGTAGCTACTCTAAAACGTTACTACCCAATTTTGATTTCGCAGTCTCCATGATAATTTAACAATAACGAACAGAAACGAAGCGATTCAGTTAGGTTTTGTGATCTCTTTTCCACCTAACTTATTGACTAGTTCTAACCATTTTTTGTTTCCATATTTCTTTCGGTAGGCTAGGAGGCCAGTGCGGACTAGAGCGTTTCTTTGACCTTCAGGATTGTTTGGATCAAAGTGTCCAATAAAGAAGTCGCATGGAAAGTCTGTGCAGAGTCCACAATGCTCTACTCTATGTTCAGTGGCGCAGGTGTAGAGTTTGCATTCGCCCCAGAAAGGATGCCCTTTATGAAAGCCGCATCCAGCGCATCGTGGAGTTTTCTCCCCTTTATAGTGGGGGCATAGTCCACAGTATTCGCCACATGGAGCAGTAAGTCTATCGAGATTCTTCATTCTTTTTCACCAACTCCTCTTTCTTTTTCGCAAGGTTTTCCTTAAAAAGCCTTGCACAACGTTTAAGGCTTGCCTCCAAGTCTCCTACGCCGTTTACGCCAGCAGAAACTGAATGTCCACCGCCCATGCCCTTAAGATACTCGCCCAGCGGATTGGCTATGTCACGTCCCAGATGTATTCCAGTTTTCTCATAGAACTCCTTATTTGCCCTGAGGCTAATCTGAATCTTCTCTTCCCTCTGTCCCGCAACTACGGCTACGTGGGCGCCTAAACTAATTAACGCCCGTGCGGCAGATGCCTGATAAGCACTTACATGAGAGAACGCCAGTAGCCAATCATCCGCTTTCATCAGTTTCACTCTTCTGCAAGCCTTCAACCTTGCTATACGTTCTGACTGATCCATAGGCAAAGCAAGCAGAGAAAGAGTTTCCTCAGCTTTTACTCCAGCGTCGATGAGGTCAGCAACAATTTTTAATGTATTTGATTTTGCAAGAACAAAATGCCTCGTATCAAACGCTATTCCAAGAAAAACCGCCTTAGCCTCAACCTCCGAAAGCGTGAAACCAGATTCCTTAAAGAATCCATAAACGATTTCGCAAGCAGAAGAGGCTTCCTCATCGGATATACATAATGTGGCTAGACGCTCCGTCTCAGGATGACTTGCATGATGATCAATAACAACTAGCTTAGCATTCACAGCTTTGACACGTTCTCCCCACTCAGCCAACTGCTGAATAGTATTTGTATCGAGCAATGCGACGATGTCGGCTTCTTCAATGTGTGGCTGGGTCGTCAATGTTAATGGTAGAGAGTTGAGTAGAAATTTGGAAAGCCTGCTCGCACCCTGCGCTGCCGCAATCTCAACCTTCAGTTCAGGTTTCAGACGTTGAAGAAACTTGGAGAAAGCAAATGCAGCGCATATTGCGTCTGGGTCCGCATTCTGATGGCACAATAAAACTATCAGTTTAGCATTTGTCTTATCTAAAAGAGAGGTTATCCCTTGGATTTGCATGCAACGTCCCTCAAATATTCTTCGATTGCGTTGAACGCCTTCTGTTTCGCCTCATCAACTAATCTTTTAACATCATGGTCTTTCATCAGAGGCGATAGGGCAAGTTCAATGTCCACACTTACGGTGATTGGTTTGACTCCCTCAACGTCGATGGTTATGTCTAACGTGGAGATTCTACGCGTTGATATCTTTGACGAAATATAATCCCTTGCTGCCTTCTCTCCGATTTCGCATAGTTTTTCCACTTGTTTGGAAGTGAGTTCTGGTATGCCTATTTCTTCCAAAATTTTTTCACCTAAGAAGGTGGAGGCGATAGTGGTCGCAAGTCCTGTTGCAGTTTGGACTGCAAATCTTTCACTTGACTGCGTAAACGCTCTTCCTGCTTTCCAAGCACGTCAATTCGTGTTTTAAGGAAGTCTTTTCTTTCGTTTAGTTCGGTTGTCAGATTTGATTTCTCAGATTTTATAAGAAGGGAGCCTATGGACTTGTAAATCACTGCAGCGTCTGCCAGTTTTTCTAGTTCGCTCAATGCTTGGTCCACCTCGGTGAATTCAAGTTCAAGCTGCTGCTTCTGCGTTAAGACTGTCTGCAACGTTTGCTGAAGCTGTTGAAGCCGTAGCAGTCTTTGCTGAACCTGTGGTGGAAGCTTCGAAAGTTCGTCACTCATTTCAAATCCCCTTTAGTGTTTAGCCTAATCATACGGATAATACAAATAATTAAAGTGTTCCCCATAAAAAGGAGAAAAAAATAATCATTTTTTGTTTAGTTCTTCTATGGCTTTAAGTGAATCATTTATGAGCATTATCCATCGCATGTAAGAGTTTATCGCGGCTCTTAAGGCTGATGTGTCTTCTGCCTCAAAATTCAGTATCAAACTGTTCTGTCTACTAGTAACTTTAACCTTGGAACGCCTTTTGGATGGATGCATTTCAGTTTCAGGTTTCAAAGCTTTCAAAACCACTTCCAAACGCTTCTTAGATGGAAAATGCAGAGTAATCACTGTCGACGCTTTCATTTCGGTTCATCCCAGACAACTTTTGAAACACTGATACGAGGACCAACTTCAACTAACGCTGGAAGAAGAACAAAAGTGATTTGAAACCTCATTGGAACGGTACTTGAAATATGCATGGCTGCGGAAAAATTTGAAACGGTATCCTGACCAACAAAAACTGGGGTATCAAAGAAATCACCTAGTGACTGCGCTAATCTTTCAACTGCTGAAGATTTTTCGAAAGGCGTCACTATAGCGAGTGATTTTATACGCTTTGCTTTTTCTTCAAATTCTCTTCGAAGTCGTACACTTGCAATGTTGATTAATGGAGGGAAAGGAGTTAAGCCATGAATACCCATTCGAAAGAATCGCATATTCGCAAATCCTTCTTTCCAGCGGTCAATAATAATAACGCGGTCAGCATGAAGTTCAAAGGCTTTTTCTGCAACACCGTCGAGGCTTAGTTTGCCGCGGTTAACACGAATAACATTAGGTATAACATGTGCGACATCATTGCATAAAGTTCTTATCTTATCTGTTGGCTCTCTCGACGTAGTCAATAACACATTCTTCTTAGTAGACATTGTCCTCAACGTATTCTCTCATTTCCCTAAAAAATTGTTTCCTATAACATATAAAAAGCGGTTTACTAAAACCCGAACGGTAACAGTCTAAGGTTTGATATGAAGATTAGCACCATGGAAATTATGAAGGAATACACTGCAAGACTGTAGGTTAGTTCTTTATCCCAGAAGCCCACTTTGTTCAGAGTTGAAAACGTCACTGCTAATATAATGAAGAATAGGTTTATGAAATCAATGAACCACCAAAGATCAAACAGAACGTAAGAGAACCGGGGCGGGAAAAAGTAGAAAACTCCTTCCAAAGCAAAAAATAATATTAAAGAAATCACTAGAATCCATTTAGCATCATATTCTTCTTGGGTCATTCAAAGCACCTTGCGCCACTTCATTCTCAGATAGACCCATTAAAAGAGTTTGCGATGATAGACTCAGTATGAATGATAAATAATTAGATGAACTACTCTTTTTCCTCTTCTACTGCTGGAACTTCTGTAGGGGGAACCAAGCCTTTTGCTGCTCGCCTTGCCACAACCCCAAGTTTGGTAACTGGAGCGTATGCCCCACCTGTGAAGGTGAAGCCGCATTTTCTGCATTTCCAGACTCCTACGCTTTGTCGTCGAACCGACTCTACGCCACATTGGGGGCATCTATGTGCTTTCTTCACTTCTGAAACTACTTTAACGTAGCGTTTCCGAACCGTAGCCCCATAGCGTGCTCCAAACCCTCTTGTTGGACCTACTTTCTTTGTTCGACGTCCCATTAGCTTTTCACCAATATCTTTCGCAATTCTTCAGACTTTTCTTTGGCTATTTTTGCGACTTCCAGAATCTGCTCCTTCGAAAAGTAACCATACCCACCTTTTTGCACTGCACAAACTTTGCTGTCTTTGTCCATGGTTATTGTGAGACGTGCGTCCATAACCTGTTCTTCTTCCAGCCAAGGATCAACTACTAGTTTGTCATTTATTTTGGCAAACGTGACCGCTATTGGATAGTTCGCTATTGGAATCTGAGTGTAGCCTGGTTTCACCTGTATTTCGCCGTCTTTAACTTCGTAGTTGAACATTTTGGTATTCAATAACGCCGCCAACGCAGCCATAGCAGAAGCATCTATTAGGTTTCCGTCATGATTAAGAACGTATACATCGACAAAGACAACAAAGACTTTCTTTCCAGGCGTTATGCAAAGCTTTTCCGTTGCAATTGCCTTGGATTCTCTGATTCCTCTGTCTACGATTCTTGCAAGCTCTATTGAATTTTCATCTGGTGGTCCCGCCTCAAACGTGGGTGACGCCAACGGCACAAGTTCAGCATTGACTGTTAGAACGCCTTCGTTTGGCGTGTCAGGGAAGGGTTCACCCGTTTCAATTTTGATTCCAACCATGACTTCAGTTTTGCCTAAACGTATACGAGCCGACCCTTCAGCACGTTCAATAACTCCCGTTTCGAGCTGAATTTTTCTGTACTCATCTAATCGTCTTTCGTCTAACCGTTTTCCATGGGAAACCAATTCTGCAATTCTTTTCTGTTTCACGCGTACAACCATAGCTGGGATGGTCATTCTTCGGTTGCCTCCTTTACAAGGTATTTTGCCTTCAACGCTTCTTTTTGAAGCGTGTACATTTGCTTGCAGCCTTCCACCGCCATGTTGACCGCTTGTTCAAATTCGTCTGATGTTAGTTTTCCATCCATTTGAAGCAAGGTAATGGCGTTGAAATTGGGCATGAAAGCTAAAGGCATGTCTGCTTCCCCTGCCTTGTCTTCTGTGTCAGTTAAATCAAGCACTAAATGATCCTCTACCTTTCCTGCTGCACAAGCCGAAACCAAGTCTCTCATTGGTATTCCAGCATCCGCGAGAGCAAGAGAAGCAACTGTGATACCTGCACATCTAGTTCCGCCATCTGCCTGCAAGACTTCTATGAAAATATCTATGGACGTCCGCGGATAGTATTCAGCAAAGATGGATGGCTCCAAGGCTTCTCGAATTACCTTTGAAAGTTCTATTTCTCTTCTTGACGGCGCAGGTGATTTTCTTTCCTGCACTGAAAACGGCGCCATGTGATAGCGGCAATGAAGCAATGCTCTATCTGGCAACGCCAAATGTTTTGGATGCAGCTCCTTTGGACCATACACTGCTGCTAGAATCTTGTTTTTTCCTTGTTCAATGTATGCGGAGCCATCAGCATTTGCGAGAATACCGACTTCAAGTTTTGCAGGTCTTAACTCGTTCAGTTTTCTTCCATCCAATCTAACATCATTTTTGTTGATTAATTTTTCAGGTGTCTTTCCTGTTTTCTCGGATTTTTCAAGTTTTTCAGATGATTTTTTAGACATGTTTTATTCCTCCTTCTTTTTTCTTCTAATCATCTCGGTTATTCTGTCAGTCAAGCCACTTGTGTGGGCTTCTTCTTCGATTTTGCGAATAGCCATTATGGCGATTCTCTCGTCTTCAGGAGTTTTGCCGTTAATGAGAATTAGTCCGTTCTGGCCTATGGTGATTTGGCACCCTGTTTCATCTTTTATCATGTTCACCATCGAACCTTTTCTACCTATAACACGAGGGATTTTTGTGGGTGTAATTTCTATTATTTGTCCTCGGGAGATTTTTCCTAGTCCAGGTTCTCGAACAGTAAGCAGTGGGTCGCATGTTCGGTCGTATGAAACTATTTTTGCTATGATTAGGTCGTTTACATCAAAGATTGAAGGTAACTCGTCTTTTCTAGGTTTGAACGAGCGGTCGAGAACGTCTGCTGCTCGAAGTGTTGCAAGATAGGGAGCATTAATGTCTACTGTCCAACTGCTCATGCCTACTTCAATGATTTTTCCTATGACAGTATCTCCAACGGATGGAATGTAGAATGACTTTAAGGCGACAACGTAGATTTTTCGGTTGTCATAGTCGACAAGTCCAATGCGGGTGGCATAGATTTTGCCATTTTCTTTGTATGTGTTGTCACCTGCTATGTAGTCTCCTTCGGCGAGTAAATCGCCTGGCAGTACGAGTTGTCTTTTTTCATAAAATGTTGACA
>Ga0315312_1002926_pt1 | contig 11395 bp, 9 predicted proteins | sample TDP7_MG_FD_203629 | JGI IMG/M metagenome (GOLD analysis project Ga0315312, IMG submission 203629) | Freshwater sediment microbial communities from Lake Towuti, South Sulawesi, Indonesia - TDP7 | ecosystem: Environmental > Aquatic > Freshwater > Lake > Sediment | place: Indonesia: South Sulawesi... | reverse complement strand
TGCGTTACAAATATTCGGCGAGGCTGTTTAAACGATCTTTGGCTCCGACAATATGGACGTGGGCGTCAATCACCTAAACTCACCACAACCGCTTCGTATTCATCCACCCTGGGCACGGTAAAGCTTACAGCGGATTTTTCAGATTTGAACCTAAGCTCCCTTCTGCCCCTCAGGCTCCTCACGGATTGAACGCCCCTCGTACCCTTTAGGGTTATCCTTACATTTTTTATCGGGACTATTCGCCTCATGGGGCGGGTCATCTCCCCCGTGAAGTTCACCAAGTGAATGATCCTTCTCCTGCCTTCTGCCTGAGACCTCAGCGTTACCTCCAGGGAGGCTGGCGCGTTCTCGAGCGAGATGGGGGGAGGAGCCAACTCTTTAATTATGTTTCCTGTGAGCCTTAGGTAGTCGTTGAAGTGGAATGCGGCGTAGCTGTCGGCGAAGGTTCCAGCAAAATAGACCGCTTTCCCCGCGCCATAGGCGTTAACGGCTAGGGCCATGTCAGGTGAGGGGCTGGGCGCCGCGTCGTAGCGACCCGTCAGCCTCTGAGAGTAGAGCATCAGCGGGATAGCCTCCCCGAGCTCGGTCTCTATCCCGTATTTGGGGGCGGGTATCCACTTGGCGATGTCTTGAAGAATGGGATGGGTGGTTACGGGAGTGAGGTAGTCATGGTTCATGGGCCCAAAGACCCTATCCTTGGACTTCACTCCGTAGACCTCCTGCAGCTGGAAGTCCTGTTGCTTCTCTCCATGCCCGTCGTAGAGGGAGGTTTCAAAGGTGCAGATGAGATTCCCTCCTTTCCTCACGTAATCTTTGAGCCTGTGTGCTGTTTGGTGGCTCATGCAGGCGGTGTTGGGGAGGACGATGAGCCTGTAACGTTGGAGGCCCTCTTTTTCAAGGTAGACGTCGTCTATTACATCGAAGGGGGTGTGGTTGCGCAGGAGCATCTCGTAGAATCCGTGGAACTCGGTGAAGACGTTTCCCACCTCCCTGCCTAGGTACTCTCGGGTGAAGTCGCTCCTGGGAACGTAGGAGCCCTCGTAGTAGTTGGCTGTCCTTTCCGACCACACCAAGGCAACCTGGCCCTCAGATTTTGTCCCAATGTAGTATTGGGCATTGTCCCTCACAAACTTGTGCATCTGGCCCATGGCTTCTATCTGTTCTGGAACAAGTTTGGGGTCGATGCCGAACATGACGAGGTAGGCGTTGGCCCCATTGGCCACGCCTTCCGCCCAGAGGGTCCAGATCTCCGTTGCCGGCAGCATGCATCCCAAAGCCCAGGGATAGTGGGCAGCAGAATCGAAGACGGCCACAGGTTTTCCGCCCGCTTGGGTCTCCAGGAGTTTGGCGGCGCTGCCGGGCTTCCAGATTGGCGTGCGGGTCAGGTCTCCGTATATGAAGCCTCCTTCAGCCCCTAAGATGTCTTGGTGCTTTATGAGTTCCCAGTTCACCCTCCCGTTGGCCCATGAGGGCGCCAGGGGATGACTATTCATATAGAAGAGGATCTCAGGGTTGATGGACTTGATTAAATTGTTGGAGTCGTGGAGGAATTCTCCTAGGCTCCTGGCTTGGAACTCTAGTAGATGCCTGAAGTCGGGGTGTTGCCGATTGCTCTTAGGAGGAAGTTCCTTGCCGTATTGGCGGCGGAACTTTTCCTGGCAGGGCGTACAGTAGCAGGTTTCCTCGAAAAACACAGGACCATCGTAGAAGATGCCGTCGATGTCGTAGGCGCAGAGGTCCCGCAGGATCTGGAAGCACCACTCCCGATAGGAAGTGTTGACGCAGAAGCTGGTGGAGTTTGATCCGTAGAGGCCGTCCAGGGGCTTGCCCTTCTCAGTGATCTGAACCCACTCAGGGTGCCTTCCAGCGAACTCTGAGTCGTACCAGTGGACGTTGAGATAGATGATAACCTTAACTCCCCTCTTGTGGGCTTCAGGTAGGTACTTAGCCAAGTAGTCCACGTTCTCCCTGCCGGCCACCTTAGTCTTAAAGTAGAACCCCGTGTCATCGTGCCCCTTCCCCGGAGGCCGAGCTGCACCCCAGACATGGAAAAGCTCATTGTTTGCAAAGACTTGAGCCTTCAACTCCGCCTCCTTTACGGGGTCACGATTAGCCGGGTCGACCCAGGGGTTCATGGCGTTACAGAATTCAAAATACCTTAAGGGTTCCCTCTCCCACCAATGCTTTTCATTCCTCATTTTATCTCCACCCTGTCCGTATTAGGGGAATTACGTGGTTATTTAAAAATTTGGAGTCCGCAAAATGGTGGCCCTTCCTGTTTGCTGAGTCTCTGTGGCCAAGTTTTTGCGCCTTCAGCCTCAGACACGCATATTTGGCGACTGAAAGCTAATGGGGAGGGGGCTCGGTCGTCCTTCATCACTTTTGGTTATGCCTGGTGGAACCTTTTGTTGAACAACAAATTTTTCGGCAAATTGAGCAACAAAAGTACCGTCTAGTCCCTAACATATGACAATAATTCACAGCCAAATAAGCCTTATTAAAGCCCCATAATCTCTACTTTGTTAAAAATTTATTATCAGACAAATTAGAGGGGAGCAGAAAAGGGGGGGATTTGCGGGGATTTCGCAAAATCTGTATCTTAGGTTCATAAATTTAAACTTAGAGAGAGGGTATAACCCCAAGTTAAGTGGCTGGAGTCCTCATGCAACGCAGTTTAATTCCCGTTAGGTTAACGGATCAAAGGGTTAAACGAGGGAACAGGAAGGATATTCGGATTCCAGTAAAGGAAGTGGACTGGCTGGAGAATCTTCTGAAGGAGGCCCTAGTTTAGGAGCTTAAGGCTCCCCATGAAGATAATCGTTTCTTTATCCTGACTCTGGTTCCACTATGACAGCGGTGCCCGTGGCTGAGATCATCACGGTGCTCTGGAAAATCTCGGTGGTCTCCAAATCTAAGCCTATGATGGCGTTGGCACCCAATTCAAGGGCCCTCTGCTTCACTCGGTCCATGGCTTCCGCCCGTGCCTTTTCCAGCTCTGAGGTGAAGGCAGTAACCTCCCCTCCTATCATGGATTGAATTCCAGCCACAAACTTTCCTCCTAAACCCCTGGTCCTAGGCGTTAAACCAGTGACGACGCCCAGAATTCTCGTTATTTTATACCCTGGAATGGTGGGCGTGGTCACAATTATGAAGCTTGGAATTCCGGGCTTTGAAGCTTCTAGCTTAACGGGGGCTCCACACTTTGGGCAGAAACTCACGTTTTCAGGCAATTCAGATCCACACTTGGAACAGAATGGCATCTGTCTCACCAAGATTTAGTTAAAGTGATCTAAGATATAAGGATTTATTAATCAGCTCCTTGCCGATATTCACCTTTGGACGGCAGAAAAGATTAGAAAAATTTGTATTTTATGAATCTGCTTCTACAGTAGGGCCCGATTGGTTGAGAAACATACATTTCTCTTCTTTTAGGCAATGTAATACTGGCGGTGTGGGCCTCAAGCACCTCTGGGCTGCCGTGTTGGCACAGCCCGCCTTCACCGTGTGAGCGTAGGAGCTTCTCCATTTCTTCCAAGGCGTGGCTTCTGTTGGTGGATCGTATGAAGTTCATCATTCGTTCATATCTTGCCTTTGAATCGGCTTTTAGTTTCTCGTTACCTGCATCAAATTTCTTCATCTCCTCAGCAGTGAAGAAGTTTGTCGTTACGAGCCCACCATTCTCGTCCTCTATTATGGTACGGTTAGTTGGCGACACGTCACCTACGGCAGTGTTTCCAAATTCATCCAGAAAAATTATTCTTCCTGTGTTGGCGATGCCGGGTTTTAAACTTTGAAGCAGATCGATTGCCTGATCAACAGTGGAGCAATATTGGATGGCAACACGGTGGAAAATGTACCATGGGAAGCCCCGATTCCTGTCGGTAATGGGCACCGAGGAGCTGCTAACGCATAATCCTTTTTCATTGATGGACCGGGCGGTTCCGAGCATGTCGGCTCTACACCCCACGTCGGCGAAGGCGTACCCATTTCTTGGCTTAACAACGGTCATAACCCGCCCCACAGCCCTGCCAATATCGAGGGTTGACCCAAGGATCGGCCCCACTTCACTGTTGGTAAGGGACACGTTACTGCAGTTCCCTAAGCTGGGCGCTGTAGGATGGTCCCACCACGCATTCAGGAGCAGTACGTCATTGTAACTAAGTCCTGAGGCATCAGCCATTCCCTGGAGCTCCGCAATGAGCTCCGGATAGGTTTTTTCAAGCAACCGCTCTAAATGTTTAGCTGTCTCAAGAAGCTCTGCCCGCGCCTTTTCAGTTAGCGTTACCTCCGCAATGGCGAGTAGAAGCTCACGGAAAATTTTTCCGCGCTGACGCCCAATTTCACGGGGGGAACCAGACAGTACCACGGGAATATAGGACAAGTTCATCACCTCATTAACTTCAATTAAGGCGCCTGCAAATTTAAGATTTTAATCCTATCAGGAGCCCGTCTCTCATTGAACCCCTAGTTAACTTTCTAAAGTTTGCGTTATTAAATATCATAACTTATATGTTACTTCATACCCAAGAAGAGAAAGGGAGGAAAGGAAGTTGGAGAAACTCGCCCTTCATGGGGGGCCAAAGGCAGTTACCTTGGATGATCGCATTGTCCAAGGGTGGCCCATCATCACCGACGAGGAGATTGAGTTAGTTACAGATTTGATGCGTAAGGGGGAGATATCCACTTCACCGATTGTTGCAGAGTTTGAAAGGGACTTCGCCAGGTATCATGGAGTAAAATACGCCTTGGCGCAGAACAACGGCACTTCCACCCTCCATGCAGCCTATTTCGCTGTGGGGGTGGGCCCAGGCGACGAGGTGATAACCCCAGCCTATTCCTGGCACCTGCAGGCGACGCCCATCCTCGCCACCAATGGAATCCCCGTCTTCTGTGATATAGAACCGAAAACCCTCTCCATTGATCCGAAGGAAATTGAGAAGAAGATAACACCTCAAACAAAGGCTATTGTTGTGCTCCATCCGTTTGGCCATCCTGCAGAAATGGACGAGATAATGAGCATCGCCAAGTCCCATGAAATTCCTGTGATAGAGGATGCCTCCCATGCCCACGGCGCCACTTATAAGGGAAGAAAGATGGGCACCATAGGGGACATAGGATGCTTCAGCCTTCAAGGAAGCAAACTTATGGTAGCTGGAGAGGGGGGCGTCCTGATAACGAACAACATGGAGTATTATGAACGGGCTGTAACCCTGGGCCACTATGAGCGGATACCGAGCCTCACCATGGAGAAGTATCGGAAGTATTACCCAGACTATCCTAAGCCTCCAGCCTGTTTCGGCTTTAAGTACAGGATTCACCCTCTGGCTGCGGCCATAGCCAAGGTTCAGCTCAAATACCTTGACCAAAGGAACGAGGTGCGGAAGAGAAACCTTGACTATCTCACCAAAGGCTTAACTGGAATTAGGGGAATTGAGCCGCCATACACAGCGCCCCATGCGACAGTTTACTGGCTCAATTATCTGACGCGGTACCACGCAGAGGAACTAAAGGGTGTCCCCAGGGACAGGTTCATCGAGGCCTTGAGGGCCGAAGGGGTAAGCGCGTATAGTGGACGGGTTGGCTACTTGCCCCTACATTGGAACCCTGTATTCCAAGAGAGGGAATTTTACGGTAAGGGATGCCCCTTCGACTGCCCCCACGCCAAGCGGAAGGTATTCTACAAGATAGGAGACTACCCTATAGCCGAGCAGATGTACACTAAGCTGATAGGTTTGCCCACGTTTCCGAACCCCTGCGAGAGGGAGTTGTTGGACCAGTACATTGATGCCTTCCAGAAGGTTGTTTCCAACGTAGATCAGCTGCTCTAAATTTGAAGGTGGAGTAGTGGGTGGCTTGAAGGACCTGGCGTTCTTCGACTGCAACTGCATGGTGGGTCGATGGGGCACCTTTCAGCCCGGGTCCTTCTACTCCGTGGAAGGCCTTCTGGAAGAGATGAGTTACTGTGGAATCGGGGAAGCCCTTGTCTTCCACTCCTTGGCAAGAAGTTATAGCCCGGCAGTCGGAAACGAGAAGTTGTTGGAAGAAATACGGGGAAAACATCAACTTCACGGATGTTGGGTGCTCCTACCCCATCATACAGGTGAGGCGCCAGAGCCCGAGGACCTCGTGGAAAGTATGCTGAGTAAAGGGGTGAAGGTGGCTAGGCTTTTTCCCAAGGAGCACCGATACAGCCTAAGTGAATGGGTCCTTGGTGGGCTCCTCACAGTTTTGGAAGAACACAGGCTTCCTTTACTGTTGGACTTTGGAAATGTCCATTGGAGTGACAGTTTCACAGACTGGAATGCCGTGGCGGAACTTTGCTCCAAATATCCAGAACTTCCTGTGATCCTTATGCGTGAGAGCCTAGCCGCCAGCAGGAACCTCTACCCCCTCTTGGAGAGGTTTGAAAACCTGCATATGGACACCTCCTATTACTTTGTTCATCGGGGTGTGGAGGAAATCTGCGAGAAGTTTGGGGCTAAGCATCTAGTTTTCGGTTCAGGGATGCCAACCTACTCGGCCGGACCGCCCATGATGGTAATAACCTACAGCAGCATCAGCCAAGGAGAGAAGCAGCTCATCGCGGGGGAAAACCTTAGGAAGCTTCTAGGAGGGATACGGTAACCTTGGAATGCAACACTAGGAGGGGCGTACTCCTAGACACAGCCATGAAGGGGGAGCCCCTTAAGGGTGCCCACATTATAGATTGCCACGCCCACTTAGGCCCGTACAACGTTTTTCACATCCCCCACAACGATGCTGAAGGCATGCTTAAACCCATGGACAAAATGGGGGTGCAACAGGCATGTATAAGTGCCATAGCAAGCATCGGGCCAGACTATAAACTGGGAAACGACCTCGTAGCCAAGGCTGTGAAGGAGCATCCTGAAAGATTCATAGGATACGCTGTTGTCAATCCGAACTACCCCTGGGACATGGAGGCTGAACTCAAAAGGTGCTTCCGTGAACTGGGGATGAGGGCCATAAAGCTCCACACGGAGCTCCACGGATACCCCATTGACGGCCCCAACTATCGCCTGGCTCTGGAATACGCAGATTCCAACGAACTTACTGTCCTCTGCCACGGGTGGGGAAGCCCAGAGACCCTGGAACGCCTAAGCCAAGAATATCCTAGGGCAAACCTCATCGTCGCCCACGGGGGCGCCTGGAACGGGAGGAGCCCCAACAGGATTCTTCAAATAGCCAAGAGTAGAAGCAATATTTTTCTAGACACAGCTGGCTCCCTCGTTTATCTCGGAGGGCTGGAGCAGCTGGTAAAGGAAGTGGGGGCGGAAAACGTGCTCTATGGATCAGATTTTCCATTCCAAGATTCCTACGCCATGATGGGCACAGTAGTTTATGCCAAAATCAGCGATGAGGACAAGGAAAAAATTTTAGGTCTTAATACGGCAAATCTCCTGAAAACCAGCGGATGACTTCCTTAACGGGGAACATAGTATGAGAGACCTTAAAGACGTAAGTGGGGCTTTCAAATTTTTCTTTAAAATGACCTTCATTATCGCAGTATCCTTCCTAACGGCTTCCTATCTCTTCGCCATGCTTTTAGGCCCAAAACTTTTTTTCTTTGAGCCCCTCTCAGCCCAATATTCTCCCAACTCTTTAATTTTGAAATTCCCAATAATCCTGTTTGCAATAATTTTTGGGATACCCACAAATGTTAGCTTCGGGCTGGTTTTCCTATTTTTCTGGAGCATTTATCTCCTATGCTTTGTCATCGCCTGGAAACTCAGAGAAAACTTCCATAAAGTAATTAGGAACAGTTTTTCTCGCCCCTTTGGTCACGTTTTCAAAAACTGTCTATTCACTCTGCCCATAGTAGCGAGCATGACACTGGTTGCCGTGGTTACCATTTACTCTTTCCAGGAATCCGGCGGTGTTCCAACGGGCGAGCCACCTATATCGAAAGATTCTTTAGTAGCCTTCCTTGAGTTAACTGTTTCTCCATTGATTGAGGAAATCGGTTTTCGCATAACTCCCATGGGCACGCTCCTTCTATTTTACCTGTTAACGGTGGAAAGAGAAAGAAGGGCTTTGACAACTTTTGGTTTGCGTCTAAAGTTTTTCTTTTTAGCCTTCCTTTATCCTCAGAAAGCCAAGAAAATGGTCGGTGTGAGGACCGTGGATGACTCGGGGATGTGGAAAGGTATAAGTTTGGCTGAGTGGATACTGATTTTCTTAACGTCTGCAGTTTTTGGATTGGCCCATTCGCCCAACCTTTACGGCGGTACTTGGGAGATAGGAAAGATCACGTTGGCCTTTGTGCAAGGTTTCGCCATGGGCTTCACTTATCTGCTCTACGGTGTTCAGGCCCCGATCCTGCTGCACTGGTTTTTCAATTACTACACGTACGCCTACGGCCTTGCGTCAGAGATATACCCAAGCATCTCCGCTTTCTATCTTCTCCTTGACATAGTAACCTTAATCCTGGGGGTACTCGGATGGCTAGCAATCGCGGTTCTGGTAGTAAGAAAAATTGTAAACGTTATCGTAGGAAAGCCAAGCCGCCCAGAAACCAAGGCGCTTAACGGCTAACTTACCCATCTTACTCTCAAAATTTATGGCTTATCGGCCATCGTCCGCATGGCTCCTAGCTGCTTTAGACTGCTCGCCTTTATTATCTTCCCCGCTTCCGGGGTTGCCCTGTTCCACCAGAACCTGGTGGGCTCATATCCTCCCTCTTCAAAGGCCTTCAGGGTCGGTATGTAGCCAATGTAGCCGTTGGCGTACCCTATCACGAAGGTGTTTTTCACCCCTGACTGGGCCTTTATCTCCCGGCCTATCTCCACAAACATTTCGCCCGGAACAACCACTAGGGCTATGTCATTTATCCTGAAAACCTGCACTTCAAGAGGCACCTTCATTCCCTTCGCCTTCTCTTCTCTGAGGAGGTGGAGATTTCGCTCATAATACTGCAACACGGCTTTATGCTGCGCAATTTTGTTGGGTTCGGCGCCCTTCTCCTTTAGTTCAGCCACCTTCTGTTGCGCGTCCCTAACGTAACGTTCCGCCTCTGCTACAGGTGGTTCCCCTACGGAAAGATAGTGGGTTACGCTACTGGTTTGGATTTTCGCCTCACCTGAAGTTTCTATTTGCTCCAAAGTCTTTAGGGCTTCTCCAGCTATAATGGAGCCCAGCCGCTCCGCGTCCCCGAAGGTTCCGGGGCAGGCATAGCCCACACTGGAGAGGGGATTGATGTCTCCCGCCGCTCCGTTCGTGAACATGGACGTGAAAAATGGCCCCTTTATCCTTTCGAGGACCGCGTTTACATAGCCCGGGTAATCCGCGGATATCAGCAGGTTCTCTGGCCCAAGGACCACCGCGTGGCACGGATAGTTTACAACAACCGCCAGGGGATTTCCCTCGTTATCGTCAACACGTATGACTCCCACCTCGCTGTCAATGGGATTCTCACGTTTCCTCCTGTTAAAGCCTATCACGGCTTCCCCCTTACCGCCTCCTATCCTGGCCTCAGTCATGTTTCTCCAGGCCATGTAGGCCACGCCAACAAGGTACCTCTCCAAAACCTTCATGTAGGCGCTAATGTAGGGATCGTCTAGACCAGCACTTATCCCTAGGGTCTCAGGACCCGAGTGGGTATGGATCGCAGCCACCATCACGTCCTTTTTGCCGAGGCCGGTAATCCCCTGAATCGAGGCTCTAACTCCCTCAACCAAGTCCCTAGGCAACGAAAGAATATCGGCGACGATCAGAATAGCCGTCTTATCCCCGTCACTTAACGCCAAGGCCTTGGCGTAAAGGGGATCGTGCACACCCTGAGAGGGCCCTATTCTGCCAGCAAAGCCCCCTAGGGGTATCCCCACAGGCGGGGTTACGTCCACCCTTGCCACGCCAGCTTTTAAATTACCCATACTTTCACCCTACCTTATTTAACTATAAAAGAGTAGAGCTTTAAACATTTGAAAGTTTAGTCCCCGCTCGATCTTAAGGCCATATCTAATGTTTTGGACAGAGTTATCTGCTGACCATAGGGAACCCTGTTGACCTTATAGCATTGAAGTTTGGAAAAGTTTTATTCGACGACAGTTTTGTTGAGGGGCCTCGTTCTGGACTTTATTGTCAAGGTTCCAGGTCTACTGCAGGGCATAGAGACATCGCAAGCCATCCTAGAAGCTACGCGAATATTACAAAGCAAAAATGAGGGCCCTCTATTCAAAGATGTCGTCATATCTCCTTTGAAAGGTCCTCTATCCTAACCACCTTTTGCTCCCTCTTCTTCATGTCCCGGAGAACTGCTTTGCCCTCCTTAACTTCCTCGGGCCCCAGGATGACTGCGTGGGTTACGCCCCTTCTATCCGCGTCGGCCAGGGCCCTAGTAACCTTACGGCCCATAACTTCCACCTCGGCGGAAACTCCAGACCTCCTTAGGGTTAGGGAAACCTCCAAGGCCTTCGGCATTAGATCTTCGCTGACAGGCACAACTACTACCCTTTTTTCTTCTTTACCCCCTATAGGAAACTTCTGCCCTTCCAAGGCGAGCATGAGGCGGTCGATCCCAGGGGCGACTCCCACTGCAGAGGTGGCCTCGCCCCCAAATAGCTCAATGAGTTTGTCGTAGCGGCCTCCACCTCCTAGGGCTATTTCCATTTCTGGAACGTAGAGTTCAAAGATCATTCCTGTGTAGTATTCGAGGCCCCGCGCAAATCCCATCTCCACCCACACGTCAAAGTCAGCACCCCCCACCCTAGTTAACTCAAGAATTTTCTCCAGGTTTTCCACGGAGGCAACGGCGTCTCCGTAGCCTTGAACCATATCCTTTGCCTTTCTAAGAATTTGAGGGGCATCTTTCCCCTTAGTCTCAAAAAGTTTTTTTAGGGTAGCTGAACATTCTTGGGAAACCTTGAGCTCCTCGGCTACAGTTAAGGCTTCATCCCAAAGTTTTTTGTCAATCAGCTGCATAATTCGGTTCTGATCCTCCTCCTTCACGCCTTCTTGGCTTAGGATGCCCCGCAGAATTCCCACATGTCCAATTTTAAAGTGGTAGTTGCGGAGGCCCAGCCTCTCCATCAAGTCGTAACTGAGCGTAAGGATCTCGGCGTCTGCCTCAGGCCTATCTGAACCCATGAGTTCATAGTTGGCTTGCCAAAACTCCCGATAACGTCCATACTGGGGCTCATCATAACGATACAAGCTGCCCGCGCAGAAGAGCCTGAGGGGCTTAGGCACCTTCATCATCTTACTCGCCACCAACCGGGCTATGGAAGCGGTGAACTCGGGCCGCAGAGCCACCCTCCGTCCGCCCAAATCCTTGAAAGCGTACATGCGCTCCCTAATCTCTTCACCAGACTTTGCCGCCAAGAGGCTGTAGGATTCCACAATGGGAGTTATGACCTCCCTGTAGCCGTAAAGCCGGGCG
>Ga0315312_1002925_pt1 | contig 11395 bp, 10 predicted proteins | sample TDP7_MG_FD_203629 | JGI IMG/M metagenome (GOLD analysis project Ga0315312, IMG submission 203629) | Freshwater sediment microbial communities from Lake Towuti, South Sulawesi, Indonesia - TDP7 | ecosystem: Environmental > Aquatic > Freshwater > Lake > Sediment | place: Indonesia: South Sulawesi... | reverse complement strand
AGAGGTCAGTCACCATGCGACGATGGGTGAAGATAGTGCTGTTTGCGGTCCTCCTGCCTTTGATGCTGATCGGTGGCTCGGCCACCTTTGCGCTGATAAGGCTGCGCGGCAGTAGCAAAGCGCCCCGGACGGCGAAGGTGGAACGCGGCGATGTCGTGGTTGGAGTGAGGGAGACCGGCTTCGTGGAGCCGAAGAAGCGAGTCGAGGTGAAGTCCAAGGTAGCCGGGATGCTGGCCGAGCTTGTCGTAGAGGAGGGCGATCGAGTGGAGGAGGGGCAGCTCATCGCGCGGCTCGATGTGCCCGAGCTGGAAGCCCAGCGCGACCAGATAAGAGCCCAATTGGACGCGGCCCGGGAAAGATCCAGACAGGCGCGCCTCTCGCACTCCCTCGATTCGGAGCTGATAGCCTCCCAGCTCCAGCAGGCAGAGTCGAACTTGCGGGCCGCCCAGCACGGAGCCAGCGAGGCGGAGGCCCGCCACCGCGACGCGGAGCGAATCTATGAGACCAAGCGGCGCCTCTTCGAGAATGGCGGCTATGTCTCCCAGAACGAAGTGGATTCCGCGAAGGCCGCGCGCGAGGTCGCGGCACAAGCCTGGCAGTCCGCCAAGGAGCGCGTCGAGCAGCAGCGCGCCGCGCTAGCCATCGCGAAGGCCAGGCGCACCGACGTGCAGGTGAGCCAGTCCCGCGTCTCCGAGGCCGAAGCCTCTGTCAGGCAGATAGAGGATTCCCTCACCGAGATCGAGACCCGCCTCCGCGAGTCTCTGATCCGCGCCCCCTGCGCAGGTGTGGTGATCGCTCGCCACGTGCGCGAGGGCGAGTTGATCACGGCGGTCTCCTACTATGGCGCAGGCGCGCCGATCGTCAGCATCGGAGACCTCTCCACAATGCTTGTGAAGGTGAACTTGAACGAAGTGGATGTCAGCAAGGTCAAGCTCGGGCAGTCGGTCACGATCACCGCAGACGCCCTGCCAGACAGAACCTTCGAAGGCCGGGTGACGCGCATCTCGCCGGCCTCGGCGGGAGAGGTGAGAGAGTCTGGCATCGTGCGGTTCCCCGTCGAGGTCACCGTTCTCGGCGACAGCGCCGATCTGAAGCCCGGGATGACCGCGAATGTAGAGATCGTCGGAGAACGAGCCGACGACGTCCTCTGGGTCCCTAACGACGCCCTCTTCGAAAAGGACGGCGAGTGGTTTGTCACGGTGGTCACCGGAGAGAAGAAGGGCAGGCCCATCACCAAAGACCGGAAGGTGACCAAGGGACTGGCGACAGATTCTCGCACCGAGATCCGCTCCGGCCTCAAGGAGGGGGAAGAGGTCCAACTCGGCAAAGCTGAGATACCGGAGCGGAAGAAGATAGATATCGAAAAGGAAGCGAGAGGAAAAGGCGCCTAGGAGAGACGACCTATGAGCTTCTTCCAGAGTCTTCGCGTTGCCCTCTCCTGCCTCGCGGCCAACAAGCTGCGCTCCGCGCTCACAATGCTGGGCGTCATCATCGGGGTCGCTTCGGTGATCACCATGGTTGCCATCATTGAGGGCGCGCGTTATCAAGTGGTGAAGCAGTTCGAGGAGATGGGCTCCCGGCTGGTGGTCATCTTCTTCTCGCCGGAGGAGCGGAAGAAGAGCCAAGGGCGCTCTCACATCGAGCACCTGACCACCGAGGACGCAGAGGCCATCCGTCGGGAATGCCCTCTGGTCAAACACGTTTCCCCCGAGCTGCCAATGGCCGACACCGTCTTCGAAGTCGGTGGAGAGGAGTTCAAAGGAAGGCTGGTGGGCTGTCAGCCGGAATATGCTCGCCTGCATAATATCGAACTCGATGCCGGCCGCTTCTTCTCCCAGGCCGACTACGACTCGTGGGCCAAGGTCTGCGTCATTGGTGCGACGGCGGCAAAAGAGCTGTGGCCCGACAAAGACCCCGTCGGCCAGTCGCTGAGGGCGCGCGGCGTGGCTTTCACGGTCATAGGGGTGGCAGGGCCCAAGGGCCGGACCATGGGAGAGGATCCAGACAAGGATGTCTGCGCTCCCCTGACAACGCTTCAGAAGCGAGTGACGGGAGACAACCGGGTGTGGGTCATGTGGGCCCAGACCGAGGATATGCAGCACACCGAAGAGGCGGCCGATCAAATCTGGGCGCTGCTGATGCGCCGCCACGGCAATCAGCCGGACTTCACCGTTGACTCTCAGTCGCGCATCTTGCAGGCGATCAGCAAGATACTCGCCATCTTCGCAATCGTCTTCGCAGGAGTGGGCGGGCTCGCCTTGCTCGTCGGGGGCATCGGCATCATGAACATCATGCTTGTCTCGGTCACGGAGCGCACCCGGGAGATAGGACTCCGCAAAGCCGTGGGCGCGAAACGACGCCACATCATGGTCCAGTTCCTCACCGAGGCGATGACACTCTCGGGGATAGGAGGGGTGTTGGGCATCGGTCTCGGAGCCGGGCTCTCCCGGGTGGTGGGGGCCGTGAGCAAAGGCGACTTGCCCACCCATATCCCCGTATGGGTTGCCCTCGGGGGCTTCCTCTTCGCCTGCGGGGTGGGTATCTTCTTCGGGCTTTATCCGGCGTGGCGGGCGGCGCGCCTCGACCCGATCCAAGCGCTCCGCTATGAGTGAGGAGGTGCTTCGCATGCGTCATCTGATACCTGGCCTGTTGGCCGGCTTCTGTCTCCTCCTGCTGAACCGGCGAGCCCTTGCTGCCGAGGCGCAGCTCGCCGCCGCGGAAGGGAAGTACCGGGAAGGGGTGGGCATATTTGTGGAAATCCTAGATGCGCAAGAGGCGGCCGCACGCGCTCGCACCAACGGGGTGCGCGCCCTGTATGACTGGCAGACCGCCCTTCTGGCGCTCGACAGAGCGCTGGGCAGCTTGCGCAACAACGCTCGCGTCGGAGCGAACCTGTGATCCAGACCCACGACATCCACAAGTGCTACCACATGGGGCAAGTAGAGGTCCCTGCTCTCCGCGGCATTTCCCTCACCGTCGAAGAAGGGGAATTCATCGCTATCATGGGGCCATCGGGGTCCGGAAAGTCTACGTTCATGAACATCGTCGGCTGTCTCGACCGCCCCACCCTGGGTAGCTATCGCCTCGATGGACAGGAGGTCTCCGCTCTCTCTGACGATCAGTTGGCCGACATCCGCAACGCCCGCATCGGCTTCATCTTCCAAACCTTCAACCTGCTGCCCCGCATGGATGCTTCGCAAAATGTGGAGCTGCCCCTCCTCTACCTCGGCGCCCGCAACAGGCGGCGCCGCGCCGAGGCGGCCCTCCAAACCGTCGGGCTAGCAGCGCGCATGCACCACCGCCCGAATGAGATGTCGGGCGGCGAGCAGCAGCGCGTGGCCATCGCGCGGGCCCTGGTGAATGATCCGGCCCTCATCTTGGCGGACGAGCCCACGGGGAACTTGGACACGCGTACGGGAGAGGAAATCATCGCGATTCTGCAGGAACTGAATCGTCGCGGGAAGACCATCGTCCTCGTGACACACGAAGCCGAGATCGCACGTCACACCCAACGCATCGTCAGCTTCCGTGACGGCCTGGCCGTCGCGGACGAGCGGGTCGCGCAGCCGCGCGACGCGCGGGAGATCCTTCGCGTCCTCTCCATTCAGGATCCGCTCGCTCTCCCCACAGCAGATGCCGCGCAAAGCTAGGAAACCTCCACCCCTCGCCCTCTTCCCCAACTCCCGCCGTCCAATGCTTCGGTAGCCTGCTGCCCGAAGCAACTGCTTGATGAACGCACTTCGGTACGCGCATATCCCTGTGGGAGCCCCGTCCTCGGGGCGATCGCAGTTCGGTGTCGGTGTTTCGGGACTTCAGTCCCGAAACACCCCTAACTCTTGACAACGTATAGCGGCCAGCGTCTGGAGGTCGCCGTTCTGTACGGCGGGGCATTCTCCGATGCCCCGCCGGTCGGTCTTGCCCGCCTCAGGCGGGTCCGCCTCCTGCTCAAACTTACCGGCCGCCCATCACCCTCAACAACCTCAACCCCGACTCCTCATCGAACGCCCGCTCCGCCCTCACCCCGACCAGCTCGATGACGATGACCTCCAACACCAGATAAACCGACATCCCGGCCCTCGGGCACCCAACCAAGGCCGACTCGCCCCGCCCAATCCCCGCGTGGAAATGAAGCGATAGCTTGCCCTCTGAGAGGAAGACCGTTCCCACTCCCACCAACTCCCGCGCATCATCGAACTCCTCGTAGTGCGGCGTCACCTTGCCCGTGGGACTCTCCGGGCCGGTCACCACCTTTCCCTTCCGCATCCCGCCCAGAGCCAGCACCATTGCCGAGGAAACGCCTTCCCGCCGCGCGATCTCCTCCACCGCATCATAGACGGACTCGCCATCCTCCAGCCGCGCCACGAACACACGGCCGAGCCTGCCCTCCGTATAATCCATGAAGCCCTCCCTGACCTCCCTGTAGGGCGGCCATCCGCCGTAGCCTTGGCGGAGGCGGATCGCCGCCGCACTGCTACTCCGGCATCTTGTTGAAGATTACCTCCACCGGGCTGCGCGTCAGCAGCGCCTCCGCCGTCCGCCCCCACCCCCGCGCCGCGCCCTTGCGCGGCCCAATGCTCAGCACGATCAAGTCAGCCCGATGCTCCTTCGCCGCTTCGATGATTCCGGCGCCGGCCTCTCGCGCCCTCCGCACCACTGCGCGCACCGGCAGGTTGTGCATCGCCACCACTTGGCTTGCCGTCTCCAGCGCCGCCCGCGCCTCCTCATCCGCCTGCCGCAGCGGCATATCAAGCTGCAGGCTGCGCGGCACCTCGATCACATACAGTAGCAGAATCTCGCCCCCCTGTTCCTGCGCCAGACGACACGCGAACTCGACCCCGCGCTGTGAATGCGCCGTTCCCGTCGTCGGCACCAAGATCAGCCGCGCCGCATCCAGCGCATGTCGCGCTCGCGCCACCTCCGCTGCCACCGGCCGCGGCACCCGGAACATCCACACCATCAAGGCCCCCATCGCGCCTGCAAAGCCCACCGCGATGACGATCCCGGTGACAGAGGTGTGCGGCTCTGGGCTCATTGTGGCCCCTTCCTCTCGCGCAGCGCCGTCAAGATGAGCTTGCTGCGATAAAGCCCGTAGGCCAGGAATGCCACCCCCATCACGTATCCGCCCACAGGTGCTCCCCGCATTCCGGAGCGAATCAGGATCAGTCCCCCGAGCACGATCATCAGCGCGGTAGTCAGGATCTTGAAGTAGTCAATCGCGCGCAGGCGTCTCATTCGCTGTCTCGTCTCTGTGCCCGGTCGCGCGCCTCTAGGGCAGCCCGGTAGCGCTCGAGCAGGTCGAACTCCTCCGCATCCCTGAGCACCGCCCGCTGTTCCGCCTCCCAGTCTCGCTTCACCGTGCGAAACACCGGCAGGCCACGCCTCCTTCGGTACCAGGCGTAGTACAGGAAACACAGCAGCACCCAGGCCGGCCCCGCCACCCGGCCTATCGTATGCGTCAAGACTACCTCGGTCAACACAAACAACACCCCTGCTGTGCCGATGAATCCCAACAGCGGAACATCCACCTCCCGCCGTTTGTTCTTCAGCCTCACATTCAGCGGCATCTTGTATGGCCGCGGACTGTGCGGGTCCACGAACCGCAGCCGGATCAGCGCAATGAACACTAGGCTGTACCCCAGCGTCGCCCCGAACGCGTACATGTTCCCCAGCACCTCCATCGCCCGGTCCTTGCCTACTAGGAATGCCAGCGCTATCTGCACCATCCCGATGCCTGAGAACACCGCAATCGTCCGCATCGGCGTCCGATACCTCGGGTGCACCCAGTTGAACCACTCGCTGATCGCGTTGAACCGGCTCATCGAAAACGTCAGCCGCGAAGCCCCCACCACGCCCGAGTTCGCGCTTATCAACAGGATCGTCGCGCCCAGCAGCGCGGCAAACGGCCCCGCAACAAAGCCGATGTACGGAATCTCGTGCGCCAACATCGCCACCGGGTCCCCCTCCCGGCCCACGAACGCCTGCCACGGGAGCACCCCCAAGCTCAGGCTCGAAAATGCAGTCGCAAACAAGAACACCGTGAAGATCAGCGCAATCGAGGTCCGCGGCACGATCGTCGCCGGCCGGCGCGTCTCTTGCGCCGCCTGCGAGATGGACTCCAGCCCCACAAACGAGATGATCGCCAGGCTCGACCCATACATGAACCGCTTCCATTCCCAGTTCGCTATCTCCATCTGCCACTGGTTCGCCAGCAACTCCGGCCGCCACGCAAACAGAAAGCCAAACAGAATGATGGACGATTCCGACAGTATGTCCACCACCCCCAGTATCTCGTTCAGCAGCGAAGACTCCCGGATCCCCCGCAGATTCAGCAGAATCAGGAGCCCCACCATCACCAGCGCTTCCCCACACCACACAATCGCCACATCGTGGAACGGCCCAATCTCCGCCGTGATCTTCGCCGCCTCCGGGAAGAAGAAGTTCACATACCCTGCCGATGCCACCGCAAACAGCGCGATATCTATCGTGTAGTCCAGCAGCAGCGCCGCCCCCGCCGCAAATCCCCAGAAATCCCCCAGCCCGCGCAGCGCAAAATACTGCCCACCCCCGGCCACCGGATACGTCGCCGCTAGCTCCGTGTACGCCAGCCCGATCATAATATACACGATCCCCGCCAGCGCAAACGCTGCCGCCGCCGCGCCCTGCGACGCGACAATCACCAACCCCAGCGCGCAGTAGATGTCGGCCCCGACATCCGCATATCCCCACATGTACGAGCCCCACACGCTCACCTCGCGCCGGAGCCCCTCGTGTGGACGGCCAGTCTGTTGTGTCTCTTTCTCTGCTGCCATCTGCCCCTACACCTGCCAGTAGTCCAATCGAGTATATGAACTCGCACCAGCTTGTCAAGAGCAGGCGCAGCCTCGCCCCGCAAGAGGAGTCAACCCTTCCCCTCGTCGAATCAGGCCTCAGCTTGAGGTGCGCTAGCCCTATGCCGCGTTTCGTGCTCGAAATCGGAACCGAGGAAATGCCCCCGCGCTTCTTCCCCCACGCGCTGCCCCAGCTTCGCGAACAGGGCGAGAAGATGCTCCAGCGCGCCCGCCTCACCTATCGTGAGGTGAAGGTATATGGCACCCCCCGCCGCCTCGCCCTCATCGCCGAGGACCTCGCCGACCGCCAAGCCCCCGCCGCCCGCGAAGAGCGCGGCCCCCCGGCCCGCGCCGCCTACGATGAACGCGGCAGGCCCACCAAAGCCGCCCTCGGCTTCGCCCGCCGCCACGGCGTCGCAGTCGAGCAGCTCCAGCGCAGACAGACGGATCAGGGCGACTATGTCTTCGCCCTCATCCAGGAACCCGAGCTTCCGGCCAAGCAGGCCCTCGCGCCCCTCCTCCCCGCCCTCATCACCGGCCTCACCTTCCCCAAGATGATGCGTTGGGGAGCCGGCGAACTGCGCTTCGGCCGCCCCATCCGCTGGCTCCTCGCCCTCCTCGACGATCAAGTCGTCGAGTTCCAACTCGCCGGCCTAAAGAGTGGCCGCCTCACGCGCGGACATCCAACGCTGGCGGATGGGCTGTTTCCCGTCGCCGATGCTAGGGACTACGAGGAGGCGTTGAGGGAGCTTAGCGTCCTTGTAAATGACAACGAACGGAGGAGGAGGATCGAGAGTCAGATCGAGCAGATTCAGGCCGCGCAGAACGCCCGGGCCTTAGGCCGCGGCATGAGTGCCTACATTCAACTGGAAGTGCTCAAAGGAATGCCGGAAGAGTTCGCTCGCGAGATCGAGACAAACCTTGAGCTACGAACAACCTTCCTCGTGGAGTGGCCGACCGCGGCCCTGGGGCACTTCACCGAGGCCGGGGTCGGGCTGCCGGCTGAGGTGCTGGAATCCGAGCTGACCTACGTGCAGGGCTACTTCCCCCTCGTAGCCCGTCGCACGCACGGCTTCCTGCCCGGGTTCATCGCGGTCAGGGATGGCGGCGACCAGGAGATCACGCAGGTCGTCCGCGGCTGGGAAAGCGTGCTGCACGCGAAGCTGACAGACGCCAGGTACTTCTACGAGCAGGACTTGAGGACACCTCTTGAGCAACGCGTGGAAGCCCTCCGCGGCGTCGTGTTTCAAGAGAGCCTTGGCACCATGTACGACAAGATGGAGCGGCTCCGCCTTATCGTGGCCGAAGCTGCTAGGCAGCCTCTTCCTGGCGAGAGTGTCGACGCGCAAGCCCTGGACCGCGCTGCCTTCCTCTGCAAGGCCGACCTCACCACCGCCGTGGTCGCGGAACTGCCCGAGCTAGAGGGGGTCATCGGAGGAATCTACGCCAAGCATTCCGGCGAACCACGGGAGGCGTACACCGCGATTGCCGACCACTACCGGCCTCGCGGTGCCACCGATCAGACGCCCGAGACTACGTCTGCCTGCATCCTCGCGCTGTCGGATAAGCTCGACACCATTGCCGCCTGCCTTGCCGCTGGTCTCCGGCCTACTGGATCCGCCGACCCCTACGGGCTGCGCCAAGCCGCTACGGGTGTGATCAGAATACTTGGGGAGAATGGTCCCAGGCTCTCCATTGCCACCCTCGTTCGGGCCGCTCTCGATGCACTCTACCGGCAGGTTCAACCAGCGCGGCCCAAGGAGGAAGTCTTCCCGGAAGTGATGGCCTTCCTGCGCCAGCGTCTGGACAACTACCTCCAGGCCCGGCGCATCGAGCGTGGAGGCCCACTCTACGCTGTGCGACATGACTTGGTGGATGCCGCCCTCGCCGTCGGCTTCGACGACGTCTCCGACGCGACTGCCCGCGCTCGGGCCTTGCAGCACCTGGCGGACTCCGAGCGGGACTTCCTCCCCACCGTCATCGCCGCCACCCGACCCAGTAACATCCTCGGAGACTTCAGCGGCGGCGAGGTCAATCCAGATCTCTTCGAGCACGACACCGAGCGCGCGCTGTGGGAAGCCTACCTCGAGGTGAAGCCCCAGGCAGAGCGGCAGGCCGACGAAGGCAGGTATGAGGACTTCTTCAGAACCTTGGGCAGCTTGAGGGAACTCATTGACACCTTCTTCACCGACGTCCTCGTCATGCACGAAGACCCCGCCCTCCGGCGCAACCGTCTCGCCCTCTGCTGGCAGATCAGTCAGCTCTTCCGCCGCCTCGCCGACTTCTCCCTCATCGTCCAAATGTAGGGCGGGGTCACCGAACCCCGCCGGCCGTACGGGCCGTTGGTTGGGCAGGAGCTTACCTCCTGCCCGCCGGGCTGTTGCCATTCTGTAGGGCGGGAATGTCGGCGAGCGAAGCGAGGCGCATGCCCGCCGGCCGTACGAACATGCCAACACCGCGAGAACAAACAGAACAACTCGAACACCAGATCCTCTCCCCCCACGCGGCGAAGAGCTCCCAGACCCGCGGCCGCGCCCGCCCCGAACCCCCATGCCCCATCCGCACCGCCTTCCAGCGCGACCGCGACCGCATCATCCACTCCAAGGCCTTCCGCCGTCTCACCCACAAGACCCAGGTCTTCATCGCGCCCGAGGCCGACCACTACCGCACCCGCCTCACCCACACCCTAGAGGTGGCCCAGATCGCTCGCACCATCTCCCGCGCCCTCCGCCTCAACGAAGACCTCACCGAAGCCATCGCCCTCGGCCACGACCTGGGGCACACGCCCTTCGGCCATGCGGGAGAATGGGCCCTGGAGGCGGCCTATCGCGAGTGCGACCCCTCGGCCCGCTTCCACCATGCCGAACACAGCCTGCGCGTAGTGGAGGCGCTCGAGAGAGACGGGCAGGGATTGAACCTCACCTGGGAGGTGAGAGACGGCATTCGCTTCCACAGCAAGGGCATGGAGGACCTGCCGGACTGTAGGGCGGGCATTCCCATGCCCGCCGCCGACCACTCCCTTCCCGCCACCCTCGAAGGCTGGGTCGTCCTCTACGCCGATCGCATCGCCTACATCAACCACGACATTGACGACGCCCTCCGCGCCGGGCTGATAACCGCGGATTCACTGCCCCGCGAGTGCCTCTCGGTATTGGGCGACACCCATGCGCGGCGAATAACCACCATGGTGAGCGACATCGTGGCCCACAGCCAGGGCCGCCCCGAAGTGAGCATGGGCGGAGAGGTGCAGGAGGCATCGGATCGGCTGAAGGATTTCCTGCTGGAACGCGTCTACTCTGCTGGCGCGGAACCCGAGCGCGTAGAGCGGGTGCTCAAGAGCCTGTTCCGTTTCTATATGGAGCATCCCGACGAGGTTCCCGGGGGGCGCGAGGCAGCACCCCAAGGCACGGCGAGCCTAGCGCGTCTGGTGTGCGATTACCTGGCCGGGATGACCGATCGTTTCGCAGTGCAGCAGTTCCAGTTGCACTTCCTGCCACGGCGATGGCGGGGAGCGTAGACGGCAGATCGCGACCTTTATGATCGCCAAGTGTCAGTGAGAGTGTAAAGCCTATGATCTCTGAGCGGACCCAGAGGCCCGCCACCGTGACTGGAACCCTGCTGCGCAGACTGCGGCCATTGCTTGCTTGCCTGGTTATCGTCTCATCGCGGCTCTGCAATCCTCAGGCCTGCGCCTCCTCCGGAACACGTCCTGCCGTGGCGGTCGCCTCTCAGGCCGACGGAACCACCGTCATTCAGGCGGAGGGCTACCGCGCCGTGATCGGCGCAGACGGCAACCTCCACTCACTGACTGTTAGCGGGACAGAAATGCTCGACGACCGCGTCGCCTTCTCCCGCGGCGCTTTCCTCTACGCAGACGGCCCCCGCGAACTGGGCCGGATAAGCCAGCCCCGCCCCGGCCTGCTGGAGGCGACAGACGGCCTTTTCGCACTGCGCTACGACTTTCAGCCCAAGGGAGTGCGCATTACCCTGAGGAATCAAAGTGCCAGCCCGGTTTCCCTCTTCGTTGTGCTCTCCCCTCAGGTCACCATCGTCAGCAACCTGGAGACCGGCAATGCCGCGGCCGCGCCGGCCAACGAGCAATGGGGAACAGTGCGATTCAGCACCGAGAGCGGCGCCTACCTGGAGCTTGTCGGAGGCAACTGCATCTGGGGGCCGTGGCTGGGCAGACAGGTCTGGGAGGTAAGCCCGCTGGCCCCTGGACAGAACCGAGAAATACACCTCCAGGCGGGAATCGGAGGACGTCCCAAGGCCACGCTTGAGCAGTTGGTAGGTATGGGTGCCCGGATAGCCTCGGACAGCGGCTTGGTGGCCGCCGGCCAGCCACTAGACCTGCAGGTCTCAATCACGAACCGAGCGGAGAGGACATTGCACGGCCTGCTCTCCCTGGATCTATCGGGGTGTCGCAGCGAGCTGGTAATCCATTCCAGCTCTCCGGTGCAGTTGCCGGCCAAGCAGCTCACCAATGCCAGTTTCCAATGGCAGGTAGAGGCCCCGGACTTTTATACCGCCCGGGCGAGATTATCGGTGGAGAATCGGGAGGTGGCGCG
>Ga0315312_1002924_pt1 | contig 11396 bp, 13 predicted proteins | sample TDP7_MG_FD_203629 | JGI IMG/M metagenome (GOLD analysis project Ga0315312, IMG submission 203629) | Freshwater sediment microbial communities from Lake Towuti, South Sulawesi, Indonesia - TDP7 | ecosystem: Environmental > Aquatic > Freshwater > Lake > Sediment | place: Indonesia: South Sulawesi... | reverse complement strand
GGCGTGTGCAACTGACTCGTTGGTCGGCGTGCGTTCAGGCTCCGCGTGAATGTCATGCGATAATATGTTAGTTTGATACCAAAAGACACAGATCGCCACCCACTCCGTGTTCGTGTCTGCCAAGAGAGCCAAAGACTCGTCAGAATCAGAGCTGTTGTAGGCGTTTCTGGACCAAGCCGTGTAAGACATCCCCTTTTGAAAAATGGGCTTTCCTGAAGAGACTGGTGAAGATTCTGTGAAAACAAGTGATCTAGCAACATCGTTTGAACCCATCCCAGAAAGCACCATGGGAAAAACGGGAAAGATAAGAACTCCCAGGATCAAAAAAAGAAGTAGCGAATGCAAGATCACCGAGCCTTGTTGTCTTTTCATCTTTCATCCTCCAAGAAGCTGTTGTCACCATTTCTTCATTGAGGTTCGGGAAGCTGGCTAGATTCGGTTTTCTTCGCTAGGAACTCCGTTATTTGAAACATGGTTTTCGCAATTCCTAGGAGATTAACCAAGGTGAGTATCGCTAGGATTGCTGTAAGGTCAGCTGCAAGATTCACTGGGGCCTCTTCCATGGGCATTGTCAATCTGATGATGCCGCCGTGAAAGACAGCGATAAGGTAGATTATCATAACCAACGCTCTCGTCATGTTAAATGCGTGTTCAAGAATTGTTCCAGAAAAAAGCTTAGTGATGACAGTGAAGAAGACGGTTATTCCTACGAACACGTAAAAAAACTGGCTGTACTCGATGGGGAGAAGTTCCATAGGATATAGGAGCATTGGCAAGAAATAGACAAACAAAAACGTAATCGTACCCCATAATGCCGCCTTGAGAACGTTTGGAATCAACCTCCTCATTAGTCCTTTTTTGTTTCCCTTCTCAACCATATGGCACCCACCGCTCCACCGCAAAGATTGGAGTCACAAAAATGAAATGCACTCTCCCGCTTTCTGTTAGTTTTGAGACGTCTGCGGGCATGTCAATTTGTCCCCCATATAGTTGTTGCGACGGTGTGGCTAGGCTGGTTTCTCCAGTGGCGATCAGCTCGTTAACGTCATTGTATACATCCAGCTCAATTGTTCCTGTTATGTCAAAAAAGGAGTGGTTTTCAAAGCTCAGCGGTACCGCTATGCTGTCGTTGTTGCTCTGGATTTCTCCGACAGAGAGATTATGGAAGGGCGCTCCCCAAGGCACTGGAATGTTCATAGACAGCTGAACTGGAACAAGGCGTGCGAAATTCAATGAGACAAATGTGTCAAACATAAAGAAACTGTCGTTGAAGAGGAGTCCGATATTCTCCATGACATCGCTTAGTTCAATGGTTATGTTGTGCGCAGCCTCAACATTGCTCCCTTTTGAGACCAAAGGAACAAAAGTATCGGACGTGGACAGCGTTGTCCCGTTAGAATCCGTTATGCTTGTCGTTATGTTCAGCTTAGATATGTCATAGTAGCCGCTGTTGTTGAGGGAGAAAGGCAGCGAAAGCACTATGCCCCTGCTTGATGGAAAAAATTGAGGCTCTCCAAAGCCTATGCCCAGTTTCATGACCGAATAAAGAGCCGTAACAGCGAAAACAATTAGAATTATCCAAATCATTATTGTTGCTATGCCCAGCGCCCTTATGGCTGGCTTCATTCGTTCTTCTTCCCTTTCGTCTTCGCTGAGGAATTTCCGGGATTTTTGGAGCTCTTCGCTACGGGCTCAACCTTTGGAACAGTTTCTGCCTTGACCTCTGATTTGGGCGAAGTTAGGAGTTGCACTCCTCTTATGGTCACTATGGAGCCGATCCATCCCATTATGCCAAGGTACATTACTCGAATACATGCCTCAATCAATGGACCTAAAGCTTCACCGAAAAGATTCTCAAGGCCAGATGTAGAGACTATGTTTAGATTCTTTTGAAGGAAAATGTAGGCGTTAAGAAACGCGAACACCAATAGGACTACACCCACAAGCAGAACAGTGAACCTCGGAACCTCAAGCTTGCTTATCATATTATTCGAGACCTCCTATAGGGGATAAGTTGAAGACTTACATGTATATTAAGACTTATGTTTCACTAAACTATATTCTTCCTCACTATCTTCACTGAAGTATCCAAGTTCATGTTCAATAGGCTCTGACCAAGATAACCAAACGCATTCATTGCTGAGCTTTTAAATAAGGTGAACTTTATTATTGAAACTAGAGACTATCATGTGCATTAAGATCATGAAAAGGAGCTGGTTGGTTGAACCGGATAGTTTTTGGAACAGATGGTTGGCGCGGAGTGATTGCCCAAGATTTTACATTTGAAAATGTTAGGGTGGTTGCCCAAGCCGTAGCTGACTATCTGAGAGCCAGAGGGTTAGATCAAAGGGGGTTGATTGTTGGCTACGACACACGTTTTCTGTCAGATATGTTTGCGAAAAGTCTTGGTGAGGTTGTGGCTAGCAACGATGTCCCAGTTTTTTTGGCTTCTAAACCAGCCCCCACGCCAATAGTTTCCTTCACTGTGAAGAAGCGCAACGCAGGCGGAGGAGTGGTCATCACTGCCAGCCACAACCCGTCTATGTACAGTGGAATAAAGTTTAAGCCGGAGTACGGGGGGTCAGCCCTAACCCAAATCACCAAAGAAATTGAAAGCCTTCTTTACAAGAGTCCAGTAAGGTATGATGAGGAAAAGGCGAAGCGGTACGTTAGGGAAGTGGATTTCGAAACTGACTATGTTGACAGGATAAAAAGGCTGGTTGATTTAAAGCTCATCGGAGAGGCTGGTTTCAAAATCGTTGTTGATGCCATGCACGGGGCTGGAGACAGGATCATTGAGAGGTTTCTGTCGGCTACCAAATGTAAGTTAAAGAATATTCGCTTTACACCAGATCCAACGTTTGGTGGAGTGAAACCTGAACCTATCCCCCAGAACCTGCAGCCCCTTATTGAAACGGTGGCTGAGTGGGAAGCTGACATCGGGCTGGCCACAGACGGAGACGCGGACAGGTTTGGGGTGATCACGTCGAAGGGGGATTTTGTCTCTCCCCATGAAGCGTTTGCGTTACTTATCCTGCATCTGCATAAGAATAAGGGTTGGAGAGGTGGAGTGGTTAAAACAGCCTCAGTGTGCAACATTGTGACCAGAGTGGCTGAGAAGCTGGGTTTGCCTATCTACGAAACAGCGGTGGGATTCAAAAACATATGTGAACTTATGCTCAAGGAGGACATCCTCATCGGCGGAGAGGAAAGCGGTGGCGCTGGCTTCAAAAACCATGTGCCAGAGCGCGACGGGATACTGGCGTCTCTATTCATCTTGGAGATGATGGCGATGGAAGAAAAGAGCATCGACGAACTTTTGAAGGAGCTGAAGGACGAGTTTGGCGAGGTGCACTATGATAGAATCGACCTGACGTACGACAAGCCTGACCGCATGGAACTTGTCCCCCGCCTACAGTCTAACCCGCCCCGTCAGATATGTGATTTGAAAGTGGACAGGGTCAGCACCTATCGTGGGGTTGAAGTTGTTAACGGAATTAAGTTTCACTTCGCTGATCAGCGGAGTTGGCTTTTGATAAGGGCTTCAGAGACAGAACCTCTTCTGAGGATCTACGCAGAGGCAACTAACGACGATATGGTGCAGCGACTGCTGAGAGAAGGGCAGCGGTTGCTGGAGAGAGGTGGCTAAGGATTAAGAGAGACTGCCTTTCTCTCCTTCTTTAAGGCGCGTATGAGATTTGACGCTTCGGAAGCAGATTTTGCGTAGGCAACCTTCCTCACTTTTTCCAAAATCAATCGGGCTTCACAGTGAGGGCATAGTCTCGTTTTCTGGGTGTCCTTAGCCAGCAGGAGTTGTCCACACTTGTAGCAAAGGATCACTAGGTACATTCGACGTGCCTCGATAGGCGAAAAGCTTTTCCTCAAAGCCGTTTAATTGCTGTAAGAGGATGTTAATAAATGGATAGTGCCTCCCTTCTTGATCTCGCAATCACGTATTTCAGACAGAAGGGCTACAAGATAGAGAGGAACGCAGTTTTAGAGGGGTTTTCCGGACTACCGCACAGCTTTGACCTCGTTATTCGCAAGGGTAAAGAGCGGCGCATAGTCTGGATCAGAGACTGGAAAAGAACGGTAGGCGTCAACATGGTGATAAACATGGACAGGGCTTCGGCAGATGTTGGCTTCTCAAACCCTGTGATGGTTTCTGGAAAGTTTAGCGGACACGCCAAGGCATACGCTAATCGTCGAGGAGTCACGTTGTTCACGAAGCGTCAGCTCTCGCGGGAATTTGGGTAGACTAGAAGTCTTTTAGAAAATCTTGTAATCGTCCTTCCTTTTCCAGTTTCCCCAACCAGTCCACTATGCCCACTCTGCATTTTCTTTTCCCCTCTAGAATCGACACTATCTCTTCTACGACCTTTTCTATTTCTTTGCCACTGGCGTCAATTTCGCACACTTTTTCGGAGCCGCAAGTTTGCACAGCATCCCATAGGCAGACGTCTAGAACTTCGGCGGCTAGGTTTTCCCAGAGTTTTCTTTCCTTAAACCCCCGTTTCTTCATTGCTTCTTTTAGTTCTTCGGGGTCCCGCCTGAGAACAAAGACGAGATGGATGTCTTTGGCTGGCAGAACGTCTACTGCGTAATGGCCGTCGATTATGATGTCTTGCTCGCAGGCTGCTATGATTTTTTGTATTTGTTTTGAAACCTTTTCGGTGTCAGCGATTATGGTTCCTCTGGCTTTGTCCACGCCGCTGGTCAGCTTTTCTCGTTCAACGAGTTTTGTTAGGTCTATGTGGGTGGCGTTTAGTCTGGAGGCTAGGAGGTGGGAGACTGCTGTTTTTCCAACTCCAGGGGTGCCTGTGATCAAGATGGCTCGTTTGAACTTGTTCACCATCCTTTGCCAGTCTTATCTACTTCTCATCTCTGATAAAAAACTTCATCTTGTTTGATGTTCGTGTTAAACTAGATACGGATTCTTTTTCTGAAGAACTTCTCTCATTTCAGAGTTTGAACAGATATACTCTGATTCCAACCACGTCTCTATGCGCAATTGCCGAAGGATATTCTCTGGTCTAGTGAGAGAAGGAATATTGAGCAGTCTCTTAGTTAGGTCTGCTAGGACCTTGTACCTGTCAACTAACCTTTCCATAGCCTTATTTCCTCCTTTCCCTTTCCAATAGTATTTATGTCTGAAGAAGTATATTTACCTCTTCTTTCGCTATGGCTAGACCGTCCAATGCTGAGAGCGCAAAATAGTTATGAATGAAAGATGGAAAAGAATGTAGGCGAATATAGGTGAAGATAAGCAGTTTCAGACTGTTTCTCATTTTTCTAGTAGTCTATGCGGTTTTTGTGTCGTCAGTTTTCTTACTCAACACAACGTATGAACATGAAAGGGGCTACCTCAGAATCTATGAGGTGGATTCTGCATCCATGGCGCCTGCGCTGAAAATAGGCGACAAGGTTGTGGTCAAACCGGTCCATTCGGCCACTCAGGCGAACATCATTAGTGAAGGCGACATAATTGCTTTATATGAACCTGATGGTTGGAAGGTAATATTGAGTAGGGTTGTAGAAAAATATCAAGCTGAAAATGGCACATTGTATTTCATTACTAAAGCTGACGCAAGTGCAACAAATGATCCTTGGAGTCCGATTATTGTTGACGAAGTAATAGGAAAAGTCGTTGCCGTAAACCCTGTCCTACCGACATACATGCCAGGATTCACTTCCCTGCTATTGGTTTCGGCAATCTTTGGCATTTGTTGCTTGTCGATCATCTTTTATAGTGTCTACATGGAAAGAAAAGCGGGCACCTAGAAGGTGTGCACGTAACTGGCTGCCAAGGTGTACTCATACCATAAATTTGGTGCTCCGGCCTAGATAGCAATTATCGTTTAAAATTACCGTTTCGCCCTGATGGGGAGCAAAAATTATTCACTTCAAATTCTCAATTATAGAGAAATTAAGGAAACTTTGGATGTTGTTTAGTTGAGTTATTTGCTGGGTCGATGTGGATTACACAATGCTGACAACGTGTTTCTCGACTGACCCTTTCCTTAACCTCTTCAGCTATTCTGTCTGCTTCTTCTATTGGTGTGCCTTTCGCCACCTCTATGTGGAAACCCGTGTGAACCACGTTTGGTCCTACATACTCAGCCCTCAAATCATGGATGCCCAAAACACCTTTCACTAACTTTGCTGTTGACTCCACTTTTTCCATGAATTGCCTACTAGGTGCTCTGCCCACAAGGGCATGAACGTTGTCCTTAAAGAGATATAGACCGCTGATGGCGATTATTGTGGCCACAAATATGGATGCTAACGGGTCAGCTAAGTAATATCCTTGCGCAACGAGGATTACAGCTATTAGCGCGGCTATGTAAGAAACTTCGTCTTTAAGAAGCGCAATTAGTTGCGCTTTTACTGAAGCCCCTCTTTCTTTCACTCTTGAGATGTCTATGATTGGAACAGCAACTACAAACATGCCTACTAGTATTACAATCAAAGCGAGACTTATGTTTTGGAATTCACCAGCCTCAGATTGGAATATTTTTGGAATAGCCTCTCGAAAAGTTTCAATGCTCATAAAAGAAACTAAAATTGTGGCCGAGACGAGTGCCGCAACGTTTTGGGCTCGCCCGTGGCCAAACATGTGAAATTCGTCTGCTGGTTTCCTCGACCAAAGGGCAGACAACAAAAGAAAAGTGGAAATTAAAACGTCACTTAACATTTCTAACGCTTGTGCCAATAACACCAGAATGTTGGTCAAAACGTATGTTGCTAGTTGCAGAACGACTAGTGTCACATAGCTTAGCAAAGCAATTTTTATGCCACGGGTTTCAGTGGCGTGTTCTGTCATCTAGGCCGTCCTATAGTGTTCTGCTGTATTTGGTGAGCTCTTCGTACCCCTTGTCCGTGACCGCAACAGTGTCCTCGATTCTCATCCCAAATTCGCCTAGATAGAGACCGCAGTTGCCAATTGATATCACCATGCCAGACTTCAGCTCATCCTTAGGTTCCTCTCCGTGGAAGAAGGCATGTCCAGCAGGTAGGGGCGGCTCTTCGAATTCCAAGCCTACACCATGAATCGGTGGACCGATAAAGTACTCTTCGTAGCCTTCCTTTTCAAATATCTCGTGCATAAGATTTTCAAGGTTTGTCATTGTTGCCCCTGGCCTTACGGCTTCTACCGCTGCTCTTTGAGCCTTCAAATATACCTCGAAGGCCTTGCGTTGTTTCTCAGAGGATTTTCCGACGCAGATTGTCCGGCAAAGGTCTGCGTGATACGCGTTCACTGTTGGGTGGAGGTCAATCATGACTAAATCACCCTTCTGCACCTTCCTGTGACTTACCAGTCCGTGGGCTATCGATGACCTGGGACCTGAGGCTACATAGGTTCTGTAGAATTCTTCAGCGCCATTTTTCCTCATTGCGTATTCCGCTTCTGCAGCGATTTCCGTTTCAGCTATGCCTGGTTTGGCTACTTTTATTGCAGCATCTATGGCGGTGTCAGCCACTCTTGCCGCCTTCCTGATCAATTCGATCTCTTCGCTAGACTTTACTATTCTTAAATCGGTCATGATGGAGGTTGCATCAGCGAACTCTAGCTTCTCAGGCTTTGCATGTGGATGTTTAAACATCCCGAGCATCGATACCTTGAGGAAAGTATTTTCAACGCCGACTTTTCCCCTTTCCAGTCCGAGCTCCTTCCAAATGTGCATCAGTGAATGCAGCATTTCAACCTCGTCTTCGAATCCGAGGATGTGCTCTGATGCACACGACTTTTTCACGTCTTCTAGGTCTGTCTTGGGTACTCCAACGTGGGTGGTGCCTCTTTTTGAGACTATGGTGAAAGCACATAGCCTACTATCTCCTACAAGGTACATCATATTCTGAGGCTTTGTTAGGAGGACTGCATCGAGGCCTGCTCTTTCCATCAGTACACTGGCGCGCTTTACTCTTTCTTTGAATACCCTACTTTCCGTCATAGCGCCTCTATGGTACCTCACTTGTTCTTCCAAGTCGGGCGGCACACTCCGCTTTTACTTAGATTTGACATACTTCTCTGGGTTTCTGTCAAACTTCTGCTTACACATGGGTGCACAGAAGTAGTAAGTCTTCCCTTTGTACTCAGACTTCCACTTCGCTGTCTTCTCATCGATCTCCATCTTGCAAACTACGTCCAAAACCATTTCAGTCACCTTATTTTGGTTTGACTAAGGAAACTAATCTAGTTTTCGATTATTCGCACGGAGGGGAAATCATTTGTCACAGGTACCGAATATTCACCAGAAAACAGAGAAAACCGATAATTTAAACAGTGGCTAGAAATTTGGTGCTCCGGCCGGGATTTGAACCCGGGTCGGCGGCTCGAGAGGCCGCTATACTTAACCGGACTATACTACCGGAGCCCTGAGTTATTCTACTTTTTCCATTTGCATTTGCGATATATATAGCCACTCCATTGTTCTCGCCGATTACACAATCTCATTGAGGGCGCTTAAATCTTCCAGAATGGAAAAAAAGTCAGTATAACCTTGTAGGATCTACTTAATTCCTACGCTTTAAAGAACAACGTGCTCTATTTTGTGTATTCTTATGCCTTTTTTATCTAGTCGTTGGATGACTGCTGTTTTTTCTTCCGGCGCCAAAGCTTCTGGGGCAACCACTCCCTTTGTCTTTATTTTCCCTTCAGCAAATATTTCCGTGAAAACTTCCGCGCCTGTTCCTACGTAATAGGATGTGGCCGTTACTCCGGGCATTCTCTTATTAGCTTCTTTTAGGGTTAGCATCGTGTAGAATGTTGATTTTACTTCTCTGCCCCTTCTCTCACCCTTAATGTCTAGCAGCAGACAACAATTTTCATCCATTAATATTCCGTCTGCAATTTTCTTTTCAATCTCTTCCGGCGTCAACGCTCTCGGAGTCAACGCTAGAAACACGTCAAGAGGAGCAACTTTAACTCCCTTGACTTCTACGGGTTCCTGTTTTGCGACGCCATAATCGAATATTGCCTTGGCAAACGGCATATCAGGACCACACATTTTAAACTCCACATATTTAAGGTCCTTAAGGAACATGGGCAGCGTAATGGGCTCCTCATGTAAATGGTGGTAGCATGGCTGCGATCCAATCGGGTCAGGAAATGCATAGATTTCTTCTCCACTGAATGGCGGAACTCTCTTGAATTTTCCATTCTCAAAGACTATAGGCTCATTTGTCATATCTCTCCATAAGAGGTCCGGCGCCCATGTGGAGATAACCTCTTTGGCTTTCATGATGCTGCAATCTTTCATGCGCACTTCGTAAAGGTGGTCAAGGTTGTCTGCGGCATAGCCCGCGATTAAATCCGTTATTCCCGGGTCTTCTCCAGTGCTGATCAGCGCTAAGGTTCCCACGTCTTTAAAGTTGTGATCGAGCTCTAACTCTTTCTCTACAACTTTCTCCATTGGTTGATCCATTGTTTCGATTGACCAGGCAGAGGCAAGGTCCTGATAGTTCACTCCGCTCTCAGCGCATGCTTTCATCAATCGCAGGTTGTATATATAGGATGCAGCATTAATCACCAAATCGACATTCTTAACTGCTGCGCGTGCCTCATTGATGTCGTTTAGATCTACGCGGTTTGCCACAAGCTTCTCACTTTTGTACTTAGAGACAAACCGTTTGGCTTGTTCAAGTTTCCGTCCAGCGCATATAACCTCTGAGACTTTGGGATGGTTAACAAGTTCTCGACAGATGACTTGTCCTTGGGCTCCATATCCACCTACTACCAAGACTCGCATCGTCTACACCACTTAGACCTTACTTTGTTTCTCCTTATGTTCTGACATCGTATAGATAAAGTATTCTGTCCATGGAAACAAGCAAATGCTCTATAGATTACTGGGTCTCGCCGCAGATGTACTTTGTCTCCTTTAGTTCTAGGGGGCAACCCCCGCCACAGATTTGCAGTTGTAGGCAGCCCTTGCATTTTGGCTCCACGAATTCTCTCTTTCTTATTCGTAACGCAAGCGGATGGTTCCAGATTTCTTGCCAATCATCTTTAAGGATGTTGCCAAGGCTCTCAAAGTAGCTTTGACATGGGTAAACGTCGCCATTCGGCCCAACGCACATGTTAATCATTGCCGCTGTGCATGATTTGACGCCTAAACCTAGCTGGACGGGATCCAAGCGGCAATATTGAGTTGGAGTATACCATAAAAACTTTAGTCCGAGCTGATTCGCTTTATCATGAATCTTGGGTAAAAGTTCTCTCAGTGTCTCGAGTGGCAAGACAAATTCTTCGCTTATCGCATTAGCCTTTCCCGAGTAGATCAGGCTGTTGCATCCAAAAGCAGCAACTCCTAGCTTTTTTAGAAAGTCTATGGTTTCCAAAAAATTCGAGGCATTATATTTGCTAAGAGTAGCGTTTGTAGTCGCGTAGATTTGTGTTGGAATTATGTTCCTGATTCCAGCGACGGTTTCCTTCCAGCTTCCCTTGGTTGCTGTCATTAAGTCATGGATTTTGGGCTTGTGCGATTCAAGGGTCACCTGAATGAAGTCTAGTCCAGTTTTCTCAAGGGTTTCAACATAGGTTTCGTCTTTTAGTCTTCTGCCATTGGTGATAAGTCCTGTAACCATACCCTTGTTTTGGGCATGAAGCAACAGTTCCGGCAAATCTCCACGTAGTGTCGGTTCGCCTCCCGTGAAGGTCAATATAAACACGCCAACCTGATGAAGGCGGTCAATCACTTCTTTCCATTGTTCTGTGGTAAGTTCAGAAGTCTCGTGAGGTCCGCCAGCGTAGCAGTGAACACAATTGTTCTGACACCTAAAAGTAAGCGCCAAATCCACACGCAAGGGAGCTGAAAACTCTTGGGTGAAAGGTTCCACCCTCTTTACGTCGAGAAAAGATATGGGACAGACTTCCTCAGTCTGCGCCAACGTGCTCACGGTGTAAATTAGCTTCTCATAGTCGTTCCGTGCCGTTTTCTCGTCCACTCGATACATGCGCCTGATTTTCTTAACGGCTTCATCCGTTGTCATGCCTTGCATGAAGAAGTAGGCATGGGCTGCAGCTGTTTTGTTTAGATACAGAACCGTGTTAGCGTTGATGACCAATAGACCCTGACCATCTGGCTCTACACGAAGTTGAAGAGCCAAACCCGTGAAATTGCCTCGTCCCCGATAAGTGAAGCGTCCCTGAGGAATTTCAGGCGCACGAAACATCTTGCGCAAGAAACTCATAATCCCTAATTGCCCCCTTTATCCCACTCCTCCACTTGCACAGGCGCAAGCACACGATACACAAGCACACACGCACGCGCAAGCAGCACAAGCGCACACGCAGCTGGACCTTTGGTGAGCCGGTTGTGAGGAAGCCTTTGCAGCTGGCATCGGGACGATTGCGTTGGCGAATTTTTCGAGGTTTGTAACAATTTTGTTTGAGG
>Ga0315312_1002923_pt1 | contig 11399 bp, 15 predicted proteins | sample TDP7_MG_FD_203629 | JGI IMG/M metagenome (GOLD analysis project Ga0315312, IMG submission 203629) | Freshwater sediment microbial communities from Lake Towuti, South Sulawesi, Indonesia - TDP7 | ecosystem: Environmental > Aquatic > Freshwater > Lake > Sediment | place: Indonesia: South Sulawesi... | reverse complement strand
CTAAAAGGTCTTTCTGAATTTTATTTATATGCTCCTTCGCTTCTGCTAGCCGTCTGTAGGCTTCAATGGCGTCCTGACGGTCTTGATAAATCCACTCTTTGTGTAGACTTTTGTAGGCGCTAACTATGTCCAGAAGCTTGCTCTGCCCCTTTTCCTTTTCTATTGCTTCCCATATCAGTTCATTTTTGATCAATTTAAAAACAGAATCTAAGTCGAGAAGGGATATCTTAATCAGGTTTCCTTCCTCTAGGTCATCGCAGAGTCTTCCTTCCCCATCTATTAAAGTCTGTCCTGGAACCCATAGAAGCCTGTATTTGACTCTTACCCCGGCGGTTCTTTGTAATTCGTCCCAGAAGCGTTCTATAACCTTCTGCCCTTGTTCAACAAACTCGTCGGACGGTATGATCTTCCCCAGTCCACTTCCATGAAAGCTTACGTAACGGACATGTTTAACCGGAACGACATCAATTTCTCCAATTTTCTCAGGCACCCGTCGACCGTTAGGGAAACGGTGATAGATAAGTTCCTTGGCGATCACAACATATTTTCCGTTCCGTTCAACCTCTCCAATACGTAGAACTATACCTGAGTAGATGTTGGTGCGTATCTCTCTCCGTTCATCCATCTCAGCCGATAGGATTGTTACAATGTCCCCGTTTTTTATCTTCTCAACAGAGTAACTTGGCTTTTCTTCAGCAAGACGCTTAATGGCTATATCCATCATCCCTAATACCTGCTCTTTCCTCTTTTCATCCTCTTCTCTCCTCCAGGTCACAATATCTCTCTCTCGCCTTGCCATTATCACCGTTTGGTATGCCACCTGATCTTCATAGAAATACCTCACCTCAAAGGGTATGTACTCGGTTCGCTTTTCAATGGGGATGTTAAAACGCCTAAGCTGCTCCTCCACTTTCCTGGACATCTTAACGTAAGCTTTAGGCTCAACATACACGTCAAAGTCAAACTTGGTACCGTCTGGGAGGTTATATCGTACATGGATGAGGATTTGATGCGGCCGATCAGGTATCTCAGTCTTCACAATCTTTGCAGTGAACCAGCTTCGATCGGGAAACTGCTTCGATCTAAAAAATTCACCGGTTTCCATGATGCGAGCAATCGCATAGTCGAAACTGCTGTGGACTTCCTCGCCCAGTTTAGGAGGCAGTCTCTTCTTTTCAACCATCATCCTTCCCGTCCTCTAAAAACTTTAACAGGGCCCTGCGAATAACGGCGGAACGATTGGGCTCTGAGCCGTCCTTCTCGGCTAACTCGGCGGCTTTAGCATCCAGTTTTTCCAATAGGCTCATGGGCAATGTGACCCCGACGGCAACATATTTCTCAGCCATTTTCTCTCTCACCCAATATTAGAAGATAAAAGGCAATGCTATTATAAAAGGTTATCGTTTTATGAAAGGCTTAAATCTTATAATAGGCTCAATATAAAACGGTGGAAAGGTATGATTGATTACCGCTTGAAGGGTGAGCGTTCTTCTCTCATTATTCCTGGCCTCGCTGTTCTCGCCACCCGTATGGCTATGGGAGATGTTGATGAATGGTTAAAAAAAGATATAGTTGATGAATGGGTTAGAACTTATTTTAAGCCACAAGGGAAGGAAGAAAGGAAGCCAGGTGAAGCTGAAACCCCGGCCGTTTCAATTGGTGTGTTTCGGATGGTAACTGAGATTGCGTCACCTAGAGAGAGGCTCAACGAACATACTAGGTTCTATACCATTGTAGGTGAGGACCCAACCATTGTTTATGAATTTGTAATTGAGGTTAATTGTAGAGTCTACGGCTTAGTTAACTCCCTAACTCCTAAATGGCGTGAAGTCTTATGGAAAAGGCTTGTTGAACATAAAAGCTTAACTCAGATAGCTTTGGAGATGAAAGTTAAACCGCAAGCCGTAGTGGCATTTATGGCATCCATTAGAAAGGCGGTTCAAAAACATCTATATCAAACCAAAAAAGAGTATCAACATGATGCAAAAACGTCGGGCTAGAGCACGGCGAAAATTTTTTCTCCTAGGATTTTTCACGCAAAGTTGGACAGTTAAACAATATGGAAAGAGTATCAACATGAAGCGAGAGCAACGGGCTAGAGATATAACAATTATAACGAATATAACAATCATGTTCTGCTCAACTGCTCAATGTTGCTCAATGAACTATTTAAATGCTCAACGAAACCGAGTGAAATGATTAACATAATATTGGGTTTACTATATATAAAGAACCCTATAGAATTAAAAGTCACTAATAGGGATATTAGTAACTAATAGGGGTATTCGTGAATTGTTAACGTTGAGACAGGCTAACAATATAAAAGCAAAGGTTATGATTAACGCGAGGAAGTTACCACTAGGCATTATTACTATCATTGATAACTTTAGAAAGCATCCTTAAGTCCCCATCGTCGGAGATGAAAATTTTAAGAAGGCTGGGTCCTGGGTCTTAACTATTATTCCTCAACTATATATCACAAAAAGGGAGAAGTGTGTTCTTCATGCATATTGGCGAAGCTATGGATGATCCAGGGTATGGTGAACTTAAGGTTGCGTCCGGGTTGCTTCAACCTGTAGAGGATGGGATAAAGGGCACCTGCCAAATCCACCAGAAACCTGTCAAGCCCATTCCTATATTGGCCCTGAATACACATGACTACTACTATCCGCGTTGAATACTCATGCACTTCTACGTTTACAGAACTGTGAGGTAGCCGGAGCAAGTCTAACATTTTGATGTGGCCTATTTCATGGAGCAACGAAAAAACAAGGGGAAACCTATGCCTGCCATCCCGGGTTAATCCCTGATTTGACTCAACAAAGCGAGCTACGTCCTCATCTCTCAGCCTCATGAACCTCACCTTTTCCGTCCACTCCGATAAGAATCCAGCCATGGTGACGGAAGACCGTTCCATTGATCTTCTTTGTGTTCCTTAACGTGGTCACTAGGACGGCTTGGTTGTAGCCGAAGGCTGAAGCCTCTGCCAATTGCCCTAATCCGCGTACAACATCGTCACTTGGAGTTTTAACTTCTATGGCTGTCCGCTCTCCACCGGGTCCCAGGGCTTCACCGTCAATCTCCGCGTTACCCAACCGAATCCGCCTCATGGAAACCTTGAACCCTTGAGCCTTAAAATGTTTCTTTATGGATCGCTTAAGGAAGGCTTCGCTCATAATGGTTCACCCAGTTAAAATGTTCCTTCTGGTATTGGTTCCGGTCCTCCCAGCCTCTTTAAACATCTCTTACATGGAACATAATCCGTCTTTGAGGTCCATTTTAATGCATTGGGTGGTCCCCGGTCAAATATCTCGTCAATGCAAAAAGCAAGTATGCAACATGGAGGATAGCCATAGTACAATCCCATAAGGAAGTCAGATAGGGCGTTTAATATGTTATTAAGAGATAGCTTCTGCGGATAGTCAATGATTATTGCTTTCCATCCATGCTTTTCAGCAATCCTATCTACTTGTTCATAGGATACGTCACCCCTGAAAGTTTTAATTATAAATCGGTCTCCGTCCTGCCATATAACTCTCATACTTCTCTCCTTCAACATCTCATTCAGCCTCTACTTAACACCCCTAAGCACTTAACCCAGCTTCACGTTTAAGTTTTGTAACATATTCGGCGTATCTCCCATAGAACTTATCTGCCTGTCTCCTAAGGACCATATAATGTTTAGCTCCAATCCTCTTAGGAACTCTTCCTTCAATGAAGTCCGCCACCGACTCAGGAACTTCAAGCTCAATCATCTTATCGAAGACGAATTTTCGGACATATTTGGGTCCTACGAATCCAAATTTATCGAAGTAATGCGACGCATTTAACGGGTTTAAGGTTTCGCCTTTAACTTGCAACTTCTGATAGGTTGCCTCCGTGAAATATGCGTAGTACGATTGCTTGGAGCCTCTAAATTCGCCTACTGGAACCCTATAGAAGCCATTAATTTCTTCTGCTCTCTCAAACTCATTGACCACCTTAATTGCTTCAACTAAGCGAAGCCCTGAATCTAAGAGAAGGTTGTACAGGGAATCATATTTCGAGGCACTCTTCCGTAGCGACTCCAATATGCTGTGCTCTTCGGGAACTTTAAGATCAATTCCGCAGTTAACCTTAGGAATAGCTTTGCGTAACCCATTCAAGTAATCTACGTTATAACCCATCGCTTCTAAGTAGTTAAAGAGAACCCTAAGTCCAAGCCATACATGTCTCCGCCCCTTCTCGATCTTAGCGAAGCATCGAATAATATCCATCGGCGACGATATAATCCGCACATACTTATCGAGATAACTTAGCATACACTTCTGACTCCTCAAATTATATTCTTTAGCCTTTAGATATTCAACGAAGCCTCCTCGAACCCTACGCCACACGATAGCGTCGGCGTCATGGATAGTCCGTGACTCGCTCTGCCACGTCGACAACCCGGGTTCAAATCCCGGCGGCCGCACCACATCCTGCTATCAGAACCACTGTTAAACTTGTTTTCAGATTTAGAGTCTACTGTTCCTTTTATTGCCCTCCCTTAAAAAGAGTGATGGTAAAATTTAAATTGTAGAATCAAGATTGTTACAATCATGATTGTAAAATTTGTGGATCGCCTTGATGAGCTTAGGGCCCCTCAACAACCTTCTCCAAGAGGCAGACTGACCCTTTTGTTGCTTTATGGTAAGGCGGGATAAAATTCGTCGAGCTTGCTGATCTTTAAACCTAACTTTTCCATGCAGTCCTTCACCGATTTTTGCAGTAGGTGTTTGTCTTCGGTTAACAGGTCTTTTGAATTTAACACAGCAGTGGACAAGTTTACTGCATCAGAAGCGTACAAGTTTAGTTCGATTTCTAAGTCCTTTGCCTTTTCCAGTAAACTGGATATAGGTATGGTCCTAATGAAGCCCAATTCAGCCATTTCTTTGAGTGTCTCATAGGATTGGATGATCTTGGCTTTGGGATATTTGGCCTTGACGAGGGCCCTAACGACTTCCAAGTAAACCCATTCCGATAGGATGGGATTGACAGTCGCTGATAGGGTGTCGTCACGAAGTTTTAACGCTTCTTTTTCGTGTTCTTCTCCTTTCTTAAACCATTTCACGATTATGGACGAGTCCACACCCACCATAACGCTCAAAGCTCATCTTCCTCTTCATGGGCTTCAACAACTGCTTCCGTAACGCTGGGTGCTCCCTCAGTTCCTTCCCTGATTTCATCAATTCGTTTGGCCAACTCTTCAGCTTTGTGGGATTTAATTAGGAGTTGCAATGCCCTCATGAAGGCCTCCGTCTTGCTACTGAAATAACCTTTTTCGATGAGGCTCTCCACTTCTCTAACAGCCTTTTCATCAAGCTTCAAGTTGACCTGCACTCTAGCCATGGAATCTACCTCCAAAAAGTAGATAAAGAAGGTAGATTATAAAGCTTTTTCCACAGCTGCACTATACCTCTTATGATTTAGGATAACTAAACCTTCTGAATCAATGTTTTGTGCGGTTGCATTTCCGTCATTTCCTCTGTCTGGAGGCTTTAGGTCTAAGTTTTAAGGGTGTTATGGCAGGGTTTAAGAGGTTGAATGGAAAAATATTGGGAGGGATGTCTGTATAGGGGAGGCTTTAAATTCCGTGGAGAGGCTTTCTACGGGTGTCCCGGAACTGGATAGTATGATGGGTGGGGGTATACCCCGCGGTTTTGTTGTTGCCGTTACAGGGGAGCCTGGAACGGGAAAGACGATTATGTGCATTCATTTTATTGCCCAGGGAGTTAGGGAGGGGGATCGCTGCATTTACGTTACCACAGAGGAGAGTAGGGACTCTATCCTTGTGCAGGCAAGCCAATTCGGCTTCGACTTTAAAAGGGCCGTGGATGAAAGGAAGTTGGTCATTATAGACGCTTTGATGGGGCTTGATGACCGTTGGTCCCTCAAGAGCCTCGAGATGGAGGAGCTGGTGAACAAGGTCATTGAGGCAAAGAGGGCCCTTGGCTATGGGAGGGCGCGTCTATGTATCGATTCCCTCTCCGCCTTCTGGCTTGACAGACCCGCCATGGCGAGGCGCTACTCCTACTTCGTTAAGAAGGTCTTGGCCAAGTGGGACATCACCATCGTTGCCACGTCCCAGTATGCTATCACAACGTCAGACGCCTTCGGCTTCGGGGTGGAGCACATCGCCGACGGAATTTTAAGGTTCCGTAGGTCGGTGAGGCACGGGTTCCTTCGCAGGTACGTTCTGGTGGAAAAGATGAGGCAGACGGCCCACAGCCTAATCATGTACGAAATCACCATCGAAGACGGGAAGGGGCTCGTTGTTTTGGGGCCGACGGTGGAAAGGAGGGAGGATGTGGGGCTCTCCCAGGAGGTGTCGGAGAGGGTGAGGGAAGCCAAGAGGAGTAAAGAAGCTGAGATCCCGTAAAACTTTTTAAACATGTGTCTATAATACGTTTTGAGGTTAGAGAAGTTTGTCTGAGGATTACTTGATAGTCTCCGATCCTGCTGTGTGCGGAGGAAAGCCCGTCATTAGGGGGACCCGCGTCCCGGCTCAATACATCTTGGAGTTATGGGATATGGGTTACAGCGTTGAGCGCATCCACAAGCAGTATCCAACTGTTCCCAAGGAACTGGTCAAAAAGGCTATCGAGCTACTTAACGAAAATCGTACAATCAAAATTTTGCGCTAGGTTAGCATCAAAAAGCGCGTGTAACGTTCAAATATTTAAAGTCAACCTCGATTCCTTCCACCATAAATGGTATGGGTTTCCTTGAGGTGGGTTTATGATGAGCAGGGATGAGGTGGCCAAACATTATGAGAATCCCAGGGTTAAGGATGAGATTGTAAGCTTCGCCAAGGGAAGATGGGTGGGCCTCCACTGCACCGAAAGGGATAGGAACGGTAGACCCCACCTCCTCAGATACCTCGGCAGAACAAAGCTTCCATTAAAAATAGAGGAACCCAGCGATGTCACCAAGATCCTAAAAATCTTCAAAAAGTTCGGGCCTAGAACCTTCTACGCCACGGCAAACGTCTACAAAAGTTTAAAAATCACGGAGGACGTCATGGACCTCTCAAACATATTCGCTTGTATGCCAACTTGGGACATCGACAACGCCCTTGAGAAGTGGCAGGCCACCCTAGAAGTTGTAGGAGAAATTATTGCCTTCCTTGAGCAGAACGGCGTGGAGCGCTCCTATTTCATAAAGTGGTCGGGGAAAGGTTGCCACGTACACGTTCATTGAGAAGCCGTGTCCGAGGAGCTGAGGAGAAGGTTTAATCCCCTGGACTTGGCCTACGCCGTGGTTGAGTATGTAAACGTGAAGCTGCGGGAAAAATACACGGAGATTCTCATCCGGCACGGGGCTGAAGGACTAAGGGTTGACAACGAGATGGACCCCCAAAGGCTTTTCACGTGCCCCCTAAGCCTCCACAAGGAACTGGACAAGGTCTGCGTCTGCATTAACAGGGAAGATTTAGACAATTTTACACCGGAATGGGCTAACATGGAAAAATTTAGGCACTATGACGGTTGGAAAGAATACACGGTAGGCGAGGCTGACGAGCTGGCAATAAGGGCATATGAAACCATGGGCCCGAGTCCATCCTCACCACGGGTCCGCAGAAGGAGACACCCACCCCTAGACGAGCAGATAACCCACTGGATAAAAAGGCTCGAGAGAGAAGGTTAGAACCACCTTATACCTTAACGTGTATCATTAGCCTTTGCTAGGGGGGTAAATGATAAATATGAAGGGCATAGTCAGAAAAGGTGGCGGATGTGAGTAGAAATGGAGATAATTGATGCTAATACTCTCTTTGGGTTCTGGCCCTTTCGCAGGCTTGACATGTCCCTGCCAACCTTATTTGATAATATTAAAAGGCATGGAATAAAGGGGGCCTGCACCCTTTCGGCCAAGGGCATTTTCTACGATTTTGTTCAGGGTAACGAGGAGACCCTTCAGGCCGCCCAGGCCAATGACTGGGTTATCCCCGTTGGGACCGTTGACCTAAGGAAGTTTGTGGGCTATGAGGAGGAGATAAGGAAGCGAAGGGAGCAGGGGTTTAAACTCTTTAGGTTCTTTCCCGACTATCAGACTTGGTCCATTGAGAGCATCCTTTTTAGGAAGTTGCTTAGGGCCCTTAACGATTTGGAGATGCCTTTCATGATACCGGCCAAGACCCTTAAAATGACCAAGCTGGCGGAGGCAACAAGGGGCTTTAAGCCTCCAATCATAGTTGAGTCCCCCCATTACTATGACACGGCGGAAACCTTAGCCGTCATGGAGGAGAGCTCCAACATTTACGTGGAAACCCACTGGCTCCACGGACCGGACAGCATCGAAACCTTTGTGGAAAGGGTTGGCGCGGAACGCCTAGTTTTCGGCTCCTCAGCACCCCTTTTCTACATAGCCCCCGCCCTTAACCGCGTTTTAAACGCGGAAATAACCGATAGGCAAAGGGAACTTATTTTAAGCAAAAACCTCTTGAAGGCGGTGATAACCCCATGATGATTGATGTCCACGTCCACTTTGGCGACTGGTTCTTCCCCATAGAATCTGCTGGCGTAGAATCCATCCTGAAATTTATGAAAAAGTACAGGATCGAAAAGAGCATAATTTCCTCCAGCCTAGGGGTCGTCTACAACTTTATGGAGGGAAACAAGAGCCTAGCAGAAGCCATAGAAGGCCATGATAACCTGCTCGGCTATGTGACGGTGAACCCCAACTATCAGGAGGAATCCCTGGGGGAAATGAGGAAGTACCTAGCCCAGAAAAACTTTGTGGGAGTAAAGATGCACCCAGGCTACGTGGGGCAGCCCTTCACATCAAAAGAATCCATAGCCCTCATGAAAATGGCGGAGGACTTCAACGTCCCCCTTCTCCTTCACACCTACGGCGAGTCCGCATATCAGGCGGCAGAAGTGGCCAAAAAGTGTCCCAACCTGAAGATCATTATGGGACACATGGGAGGCAACGTCTGGAAGGCGGCCATAAGGGCGGCTGAAGAAGCCGAAAACCTCTTTCTGGAGCCCTGCAGCAGCTATCCAGAAACTGACAAGATTAGAGAGGCTGTGGACGCGGTTGGGGCGGAAAGGATAGTCTTCGGCTCCGACTCAACGCTAATAGAGCCCGTTTACGTCATAGGCATGATCGAAGACGCCGACATACCACAAAAAGAGAAGGAAATGATCCTCTACAAAAACGCCAAGAAACTGTTTAAGATTTAATAAGGGGAAGTTTAACTCAGTTCTGATAGCCATCTTTGACCTCGCAAGCGGTCTGGGAACAGTGACTACCTCCAAAAAGTGTGAAGGAGGTGAAAAAGAGTGGAAGATAAAGGAAAAGTGATTAGCTCAGACATCTTCTACCATAAGGAAAAGGTAAACACGTACATTATCTACCTACCAGAAGGATCTAAGGAAGCGGCGGTAATCATATTCACAGGGGCAGCCCCGATTCCAAGGGATCATAAAATAAGGATAGTTGGGGAGGAAAAGCGCTTTCAAGAAACAGGAGGCTATAGAAATTTGTTAAGTCAATTCGTCCAGAAAGAAGGCGTCAAAGAAGATGAATTGGGAGGCAGAGTCCTTGAATATCTTCCGATGGGGTTAAGGGTGTTAACAAAGGAATACATTGATCTAAGCAAGATGCCTAGGCTATCTGAAGGTTTATTCTATCTACTTAAAGACCACCGATCCGTTGAGGCAACTGAAATAAAAGATGAAACAGCTAATGTCCATTACTCCTTCATGGCCACTTGAGGAAGGACTATGTCCGCGCAACGAAGACAAAGAACATGGAAGGACTTAACTTCCAGAGAACTTATAAATTCATGAAGGATTTGAAAGGCAAAGCTTATTACCTTTTGATTGCAATAAGCCAAGCCTAAGCTGGATGACGTTGGCGTGGCAAATAAAGGGCTCTATTCAGGTCCTATCTTAACGCTTGGCGCAGTCTCGTTAATAGAGTCTTTAGCCTTCTCCCTGCCCTTCTCCTATTTCCCTATGTATGCAATGTCCCTGGGTGCTTCCGTGGCTTCCATCGGCCTTTTTACTTCAAGCTTTATGCTGGCTTCAGCCCTCATGGCACCAAAGCTGGGAAGCCTCTCCGACAGAACTGGGAGAAAGAGAATTATATTATGGGGTCTGTTTGGTGACGTTATCTTCGGGGCGCTGACGGGTTTAGCGCCGACTTGGTATTGGCTCCTACTTATAAGGATTTTAAACGGAGCCATGACAGCGGCTGCCACATTACCAGCTGAGGCGTTGCTTATTGACAATGCACCTGAGGGTAGGAGGGGCGAGGCCGCAGGGTTTGTCATGGCGTGCGGAATGGTGGGGCGAAACTCGGGGCCTGCCATCGGGGGCATAATTCAGTTCGCTTCATCCGCAGTGGTGAGCCTCGTGGATAGTTATAGAATTCCATACTTCGTTGATGCTGCACTTGCCGCCGTTGCCATGCTCCTAGTAGCCTGGAAGATCAGGGAAGGCGGAGATAGCATTAGCGTTAGGCCTTCCACTTCCCGTGTGATCAAGGAGGGAAGCGAAAAGATCCATATATCCCGATCCCTGAAGGTTCTTTTCATCTGCGCCTTTGCAAACGGAATCGCCTTAGGCTTCATTCTGCCAGTCAGCGTCCTATTTTATCAGGATAAATTCGGCGCCGAACCCGTTGAAATCGGCTTCGTGGTTAGTCTCTCAGGATTTATAGGTCTCATGGCAAGCTGGATTGCGGGACGGATTTCTGATAGGCTGGGGAGGAAACCCATTATAGCCTTGGGAGTGGTATCCTCCCGCCTCTCTGGGATGGTTATTCCCCTCACTTCAGATTTGAATCAAGCCACGTTTTTCATGTCCTTCCGCAGCCTGGGATTTAACATAAGCCAACCTGCGATGCATGCTTTACGGGCGGATATAACGCCACGAAAGGCAAGGGGCAGGCTCTTCGGCCTCTACAACACCTTCTTTAACGCTGGAGACATCGTGGGCCCAGTAATAGCCACCTACCTCTACGATTTATACAGATTCGAAACCTTAAAGATTGGGGGACTCGCCCTACCCGGATACGGAATACCATTTTTCGTAAACTCGGCGATCGGCCTATTATCTTTGGCAATACTGATGATCTTTGTAAAGGAGCCAAGGAGAGACGAGTCCCTGTGAAAGTTAAGCAATGGATAACCGCCGGTAAGCCTTAAAGCCTCGGGTTGATTCTGTCGTCGTCACGTTAATTCCCAAGAAACCTTAACAAATCTGTTTAATAGTTGTTAAGTGCCTATGGCATGTAGAGAGGAGGAAGTGATTAATGGACCTCTCATTTGGATATGGAGCCTTAGGAAGCTTGCCAAGGCTACGCGATTGTCGTGTCCGACGAGTGTCAAGTTGTGATCGTTCTGGTGGAAATGCAGATTATGTTGTTGT
>Ga0315312_1002922_pt1 | contig 11399 bp, 16 predicted proteins | sample TDP7_MG_FD_203629 | JGI IMG/M metagenome (GOLD analysis project Ga0315312, IMG submission 203629) | Freshwater sediment microbial communities from Lake Towuti, South Sulawesi, Indonesia - TDP7 | ecosystem: Environmental > Aquatic > Freshwater > Lake > Sediment | place: Indonesia: South Sulawesi... | reverse complement strand
ACGAATTTGCTAGAACCCTTCATAGATTAGAGAAAGCTTGGAAAAAGATTGTAAAACCGACGGTGATCAAAAGTGAGAGAATGGGATAGTGGTAAAGATTTAGAGGGTAAAGTTAAAGAAATTCTTAGCCAGAGCAACTTCTCTTTTAAACAAGAACCTTATTTGACCAATTTTGGTCTAAGAGCCGACTTTTTGGTATCTTTTGAAAATAGAGATATCGTAATTGAGGTTAGCCAGAGAAATTCCAATGAAGACATTCAAAGGTTATGTCTCAGAGCTCAAATTTATAGAGACAATTTGTTCAAAACCTTGATAATTATACCGGAAATTAATCTTACTCCTCAAAGTCTTCGTAAAATCCAATTTCTACTAAAATTTTCTGATGCATTTTTATTTGTAAAAGATCTTAATTCTTTACCAGTTTTTCTTAAAGATCCCACATATGGTGCATTTTTCAAATATATTTCGACAAAATTAAGCATGATTTATCCAGAAGTAAGCAAAATTTTCAAATTTTTACAGGAGAATAAGAGGATATATTCCACACTTAAAGAAATATCAGAAGGAACCAATGTTCCAAGAACTCGTGTCAGATCGCTACTTCACGGTTTAAATCTAAATTTAACAAAAATAGGTCTTTTAGAGGTTTCTGGAAATCAATACCGGCTAAATGAGAAGTTTTTAATCAAATAGAGGTTTAGAAAATGAAAATATCACCTTCAACAAAAGAAGAAATAGCTTTGTTTGCAATAGGAATAATAATTTTGGTAATTCTGGCCTTATTAGTTCAACAAAAAATGCTTTAATTTCTTAATAAACTGCGCCAGACATTTGAATGTACTGTGCATTTTGTGGATTTTCCAAATATGTTCTAAAATATATATTTTTTATTTTCACATAGTTTTCTTTAAAGGGGATTAAATTTACTTTATTTCTATTAAATAACTCTTATTTTACCTTTTTAACTTTAATGGCTTTTTTAAACCTTTTGATATAGGGTATGGTGCCCCTTTAGGCTTCTGCAGACCCATTTTTGAGCACTTTTTATATTCTGTATTATATAATAATTGTTACATATTTAATTTAATAACTGCAGAAAAATATCTATGATATATTATGTTTTAACTAACATACTTTTTTAAATATGTTATAATTTATATATGAAAATGTGAAAAATTCATTCCTCATGAAAAGTGAGAGTTCGAAATGATGGTATGGCGCAGTTTTTAGATAGAAAGAAAGTGATAACTGGATTGCGAAAAAATAAGTGAGAAATAGGACCCGATAGAACTATTGAGAATTTTAGCTCATTAACAATCGTGAGGAATAATAAATTTATACTTGTAAAACTATAATTTAATAGAGAAAAATGGGCATTTTAGAACGTCTAAAAAATTTACTGCGCCATCCATCGAAACTTCAATCAATTGAATCAATCAATCAAGCAGATATTCAATCTTCAATCAATCACTCAATCATAGAATCAATCAGAGAAGAACAAAAAATTCCTGAATCCCCACCCTCTTTAGAGCTCCAAAAGGATTCTTTACAACTCGGTATTGCTGCAGGTTATACAGGAAAATTTATTAAAGATGTAGAATCTTCTCTCAATAGAATAGAATCCAACATGGTTACTAAGGATTGGTTTACCTCACAGTTCGAAGATCAAACACCAAAATTGATTGATTTAATGAAAGAACATGATGAAAGTCAACAAAAGAGATTCTCTACAATTGAAAATTTACTTAATTCACTTCAAAAAACTGCTACAAAAGTCCCAGAACCCCTAAAAACCGAATTATTTGAACAAATAAGGACAATAGAAGCTCAATTACCCATCACCCACAAAATGCAACAATTGTTATCAATAGTAAAAGAATTTGGAGAAATTAATTATGCAGAACTTGCAACTAGACTTGATATTACCCAATCTGCATTAAGAGGTCTGTTATCAACTACATTAAAGAGAACTAATAAAATTCAAAGATTTAAGAAACAGGGTAGAGGTTGGGTGCGATTTATTTCATAAGTGATTTAAATCAATCAATCATTTCAATCAATCCTTGAAGGTGATTGCAATCAAGGAGGTAGAACTTCAAGAAAAATTTAAATCAATCATTCAATCGCAAGGTTTTTCTATAGTCCACAAGTTTATCCAAACCTCACCTGATTTAATCATCGAAAAAGAAGGCAGAAAAATTGGCGTAGAATTAAAGGGATCAAGAAATACGACGGTATTCGCTTCAGCACTAGGGCAGTTACTATATAGTAAATTTAAGTACAATCTTGATGAACTTTGGCTTGTTTTAGCTAAACAGCCCTCTTCATTTTCAAGAGATTGGATAGAATTGTTGCAAAAGCACAATATATCCATATTCTTTTTCTCTTCAGACAAATTTGTTAAATTTACGCTGGAATCCTTTAGAGTAAATAGAAAAAATCCTTTAGAAATAGATAAAAATATATTAAATTTATTACAAAGTTTTCCAGAAGGACTAGGAATACGTGAAATAGCAAGAGCGCTCGACATTACTGAAGAAACTGTTAAAAATCATATAGAAGGAGGTGGTATTTTAAATAAATTTTCTATTCTTAAAGGTAAAATAAAAGTCGAAAATGACAAAATCAGCCTTTAAGACTACTTGTTTATCTTCTTCATGACAGAAATAAACCTAAAAATACCGTTAATATCCGCGTTCGGCTTCAACCTCACAAATCTCAAGTTAAAAGGCTCCATATTTTGCTCCTCTATGAACATGGTCAAATGCTCGTCGATCAGCCTGGAAACGGTCTTGTGGTGGAGCCCAGTTCTTCTGGAAATTTCCCTCACCCAGAGCCATTCCTTGGCCTGCAGCAAGCACTTGACAATTTTCACGACATTTTTTATCGTGTCTTTCCTCATTTGCACCACTTCTTATAATATAATTTATACCACCTTGGCGCATATAGTTTTGTGTGTGATTAATGAGCTTTGATATTTATATCTCTTGTCTTTATTTTACTTAAAATGAGCTCTTTTCTTTTTAGTATAGGGAAGAAGTAATTATTGGGTTGTAAATTATAAAAAAAGATTTAATTTTACTCTATATACATGATTTTAATGTTAAGTGTAACTTATTACTCACACCCAGCACAGCAATACAAGTAATCCAGCCAAGAAGAGCGATATTGAATAAGTAAATGGTACTGTCTTTAAATGTCGTAGCATTACCAGCCAATGAACATTCTGAGAAGGAATCCAATATAAAGGAAGAACTCCGACTACTGCACAGATGAATGCCATAGATTCAAACAGGATAAATTCTTTCGGCAGAAGCGCTTGACCTTTTATGGCCGAGATAGCAGCTGCAATGATCAGGACCGTACTAATTGCTGTGACCATATGTGCTGCATGTTTTTCCACAGTTTCGATTAACCTCAATTCCACTTCATATTTTTCATAACTTATGGCAACTCTCCAAAACGATATAATTGATATTAGAATGAACAAACACGAGAGAAAAGGAAACCAGAACAATAAGTTCTGACTCATAAATTCATATCCTCCCACGAAATACCAAATTGCCAACCAGAGGCAGCAGCCAAGAAAGTAAATTAAAAATACACTCCTCCTCAGTTTTGACTGTGTTTCAATCTTATTTTTGTTCATTACCTTTCTCCATCTCGACACAATTTTTCTCAATAGTATATATTTCTACTCTTCATAATTAAACTTCTAAAAACAAATTTAAAAAGTTCATCGGAATTAACGGAAGTGAGGCCCCGAAAAATATATACCTTTGTGAAATACTCTTACTTTAATTATGGTAATAAAAACTGGTATAGCCGTTCTTCCACTCCATTACGGTCGAGCGCCCAGATGGTTTTTTGGTAGAATGGTAAAGCTTTCCAAATCTATATCAACTGTTATCGTTGACGAGTACGGTCAAAAGGAATTTCTTTCAAGAATTTCAGACCCATTTTGGTTCCAAGCTTTTGGTAATGTCCTTGGTTTTGACTGGCATAGTTCGGGGTTAAGCACAACTGTCTGCGGCGCATTGAAAATTAGTTTGGAAAAAGCCGATTTGGGGATACACGTAGCCGGAGGAAAAGGAAAAACTTCCATGAAAACTCCAGAAGACATACAAAATATTGGCGACGAATTTTCACTTTCAGAAAAGAAAATAAATGATTTGATTTATTCGAGCAAGATGGCGGCAAAGGTCGACAACTCTGTTTTGCAGGACGGCTATCAACTCTATCACCACTCTTTCTTTGTTTCAGAAAAAGGCGATTGGTCGGTTGTGCAACAAGGGTTGAATGATATTAGTAGCACGGCAAGAAGATATCACTGGCTAAGCTTTCACACAAAATCTTTTGTCAATGAACCAAGAGAAGGAATAATTACCGATTTGCGTCACAAGAAAGTTATCGATATGTCCGCAAGGGAAAGCGAGGAGGCGAGAAAGACTAGCGTGGATTTGGTGAAAGAAGGGCCGGAAAAAGTTAACAAATATTTCAACGAATTAAAAATAGATTACAAAAATTCTTTGTTAAGATTTTTCGAAATGCCAAAGGGATTGAATAGAATTGAGATAAAAGTTGAAAAAGAAATTCTCAGGATGCCAAGAAAATTTAATTGGAATATAATGCAGAATGCTTTCGAATTCAATCCAAAAAATTATGAAGAGCTTGTTGCTCTGAAAGGAATTGGCCCAAGTTCGATAAGGGCTTTGGCTTTGATTTCTCACTTGATATTTGGTTCGAAGATGAGTTGGAAGGATCCTGCAAAATATTCCTTTGCGCATGGAGGCAAGGATGCCATACCCTATAAACTAAATAAGAAGCGCTATGATAAGTCAATAGAAATTTTGGAAGCTGGTATTAGCGAAGCAATGATAGGAGATAAAGAAAAAATTCTTGCAATTAAAAGGTTGAAAGATTTTCTTGAACTTTAAATTCTTTTCTTTTTATTTTATTTTTATGCGAGGAATTAGGTATAGGAGCACAAAAGGTTTTGCTAAAACAGTTAATTTTAAAGAAGCTATTTTGAGAGGTCAAGCTCCTGATGGAGGATTGTATGTACCCGAAGTAATACCCACGCTTTCGTTGGATATCATTAATTCTATGAAAAGCATGACTTATCCCGAAATTGCATTTACTGTCTTGAATGAGTTTTTAAAAGACGAAATACCTTCGAAAGAATTAAGAAGAATAACTGAAGAATCTTATAATTTCGATGTTCCTTTAGAAAAGGTTTTCGATAGAAAGTATATCATGAGAATGGATAGGAGTAGAACACTTTCTTTCAAAGATTTTGCTACAAGACCGATGGGAAGACTCATGCAGTATTATATGAAAGATGAAAACAAACGTCTCATAATTCTAACCGCAACTTCGGGAGATACCGGAAGTGCTGTTGCAGATGCATTTCATGGTTTAGATAATATTGACGTAGTCATCTTATTCCCGGAAAAAGAGGTTACAGATAGGCAAAGAAAACAAATGACAACTCTAGGAAAAAATATAACTACGCTAGCTGTTGCTGGAAAATTTGACGATTGCCAAGCTATGGTAAAAGAAGCTTTTGCGGATTCGGAGCTCGATTATCTCAACCTCTCTTCTGCCAACTCAATTAATTGGGGTAGGTTGTTGCCTCAGACGATTCAATATTTTTATGCTTATTCTAGAGTAGCGGATGAAGGAGAAGAAATTGTAGTCGCTGTCCCATGCGGGAATTATGGTCATTTGACAGGTGGTATTTATGCAAAAGAAATGGGCGTGCCCATTCATAGATTTATATCGGCATCGAATGAAAACGATGAAGTTGTAAAATTTTTTGAAACGTGTATTTATACGCCAGTAAGGCCTTCCAAGGCATGCATTTCAAATGCCATGAATGTTGGTCATCCAAGTAATCTTGCAAGAATTTTTGATTTTTACGGAGGGAATATGGATGAGAAAGGAATTGTTAAAAAAATGCCTAGCATAGAAAAAATGAAAGAAGATATTTTTGCCATAAGTATATCGGATGACGAAACTAGAAAAACGATAAAAGAAGTTTACGAAAGGCGCAATATCATTCTCGAGCCTCACGGGGCTGTCGGATGGGCGGGTTTAATGAGATATTTAGAAGGAGTAGAAGATTGGAATCCTTGCGTTTCTTTTGAAACTGCGCACCCTGCTAAATTTCCAGAGGAAATAATAAAGACAATAAACGTTAATCCAGAAATTCCAAAGATTCTAAAAGATTTAGAAAAGAAAAAAGAAAATTGCATGCCAATCAAAGCAGATTATGATGTTTTCAAAAATTTATTAAAAAGTTTATAGGGTTTTTTCTTTTATTTATTTCTTTAAACAAATAGTTAATTAAATGCCTGTAACAAAGATAAAATGTCCCAAGTGCAAGAAGCTTGTCCCGAAACGCATACTCAAATTAACCCACGGCAAATGCAACAACTGTGGGTTTAGTTTGGCGAGCTCTCTAACAAAATTCACTACAGCAAGGTCTAGGATAAAGAGTAAATACGGACGTTAAATTCATTTTTCATTTGTCTACTTCTTTAATTTTACCAAAAGTCCTTTCAGGAAAAATAGAGCGCCTACCAACATCAACATGTCTGGCCAAAAATGTTCTACGGTTACCCCCAACAGGTTTGTCTCATTCGCGTACCATAGAAAGCCGACCAAAAACAAGAGACATCCTAAGGCCATCTTTTTTTGAGGGAATCCCAGACACTCTTTTTTTGCAACTCTTCTTGCAGCCATTAAATTTCCTCCTATATTTTTTTCAACATGGGCAAACCAGTTCTTGGATTTTCTATTACTTTGTACCTATCGGGTTTATCTATCGAGCCATCCTCATTCTTCGAGAAGAAGAACAGCGTTGCTCCTCCTTTACCAACTCTTTTATGCAGCCAATATGTTTGTCCGCGGCTATTTGTATGACTGAAACCCACGATTTTCACCTCTAAATAAATTCTGTTTCTTATCATTTAACTATTACTGTTTCTTCCGCTTGCGCAACTTTCCCGTTGGTTTCTTCTTTTAAAATTGGGTATCCGATTAGCGCATTCACATCCGTTAGCTGCTTTAGTGCTAGGTCAATCTTTGCAGGCGTTGTCACTTCAGTCAACCATCTCTTTGCAAACGGCAGTCTTTCAAAATCATCCCTCGCTTTTTTTAATATTTGTCTGGCTTCCCAAAGTCTTACAGGTTTATCTTGCACGTATTTATAAATTAAAACGGGAGAAGATTCCTTCACCAAGCCCGAGCCATTTGTAGTAAAAACTTCCATGGCGATCGCCTGTCCAGCTTCTATCTCGTCCTGTATCGTGTTCTTCCCATTCGGTATAGTGGGGGAAGCATGTTGGTTGTATTGCTCTAAACCGTGGCCGCACAGGTTGTAAATTGGTTTGAAGCCAAGGTCTTTTATCGTATTTTCAACGACTTCTGATATTTCGCAAACTTTTGTCCCAGCTTTGATCAGTTTCAAAGCTTCCTGCAATCCTTTCTCCGATGCTTCAATGAGAGGATGAGTTTTTTGCCCGATGCAAACTGTAAAGGCCCTGTCCCATATGTAGCCGTTGCAATGAGTGCCTATGTCGATTTTCACCAAATCGCCTGCTTTGAGCGCAATATCGTCAGCAATATCGGGCGTGTAATGAGCGGCATTTTCATTTATCGATATGTTGACCGGGAAGGCGATTCCCACTCCCGATTCTTTTATTTTCTTTTCAATTTTTGCAACAATTTCAAGAATTTTCGCATTTTCTTTAAGCAGAGTTTTTGCAAAAGTTATGACATCGTCGGATGCAGACCGAGCTTTTTTGTAATTTTCTAAAATTTCTTTTTCCATTCCAATCAGTTTTTTCTATATTTCTAAAAGGATTTTGTCAATTTAACTTTAAGAAACATACATAAATCAAAACTTATTTAAAAGAAGAGAAAAGCTTTTTTATATTTAATATTAAAAATATCTTGATAGACTATGGAACCATCGGGCTGTCAACCACATTCCCTAATCCTAAGAAATTGGTTCTGTGTAGTCTATACAATGTCTGGGATCAAGACAAAGGCTTAAGTTGGGATGATTCCAGGCTGATGCGTTGTTGTTTTTGGATGACCACGTAATGAGGGTTTAATTCTGCATAAGCGTTGAGAAAGGATAAACTGTAACCTCGCGGAGGTATTCCAACAATTACTGATCTTATAGTTTGCAGTCACATCCCTCAAAAATATTTTATTAACTAATATAATTTATGGGGAAGTTAACTCTTTACCTAATTTTAGCATGCGTCGCAATATTTTTTCTTGAATTGTTTATTTCCTTCGAAGATTTTTATTTCACTCCAGCTTATGCTTTTGAACAGCCTTGGACATTCGTCACTTCTATATTCTTGCACGCGGATTTGACTCATTTGTTTTTCAACATGTTTGCCTTGTTTATATTTGGCATATCCTTGGAAAGCAGAGTTAGCAAAGGAACTTATTTGTCAATTTTCTTCCTCGCTGGAATAGTCGGCAATTTGGGTTACTGGTTGACTGCGGCCGACGCCACCATACCTGCTGTAGGAGCGTCTGGAGCCATATACGGCATAATGGGATGCTTGGCGATGCTTACACCGCTCATGATAGTATATGTTGGCGGGATGCCGATGCCCATGATAATTGCTGCAGTTTTCTGGGCTTGGATGGAAATTTCTGGCGCGCTCGTTCCCGTCGGCAATATTGCGCACGGTAGTCACCTCGGTGGCTTAGCAATCGGCACATTGTTCGGAGTTTATCTCAAAATTAAGAAACGTTGATTTTGTTTCGATTAAATATTTACTTTTAAAATTCCAAATTTATAATAGGTGTTTTGTTTGGTCAGACGGTCGAGAGTTAAAGTCAGAAAATTTAATGCGGAGAATAATGCAGAGAAAGAACTCGAAGAATTGCTCTGGGAAGAACACCTAAGATATCTCAAGCTTCACAAAGAACACGAGAAGGAAATAAAATACATAGGGTAGTTATTTTTTCTTAGAACGTTTCAATTTTCTTTTCAAAGCTTTTGGCAATAGAGATAAGGCATCGACAGGATAGCATAGTTTTTGTATCCTCGGACTTTTCTTGATGGTTTTAAGTTTTACAAGGCCATAATCTCTTAGCCTGTATATCGCGTGCCTGGCTCTGCCGCCGCTCATGCGCATTTTTTTTGAAATGACATACGTGTTTTTTCCAGGATTTTTACATATAAACCTGTAAATCTTATCCTGCGTTGACTTTTCTTTGGCCATCTCTAGCTTTCCTCTTCAAATTTAAAAGACAAATAATAATTCACGAAAGGATTTAAATAATTATCGATGCAGGTTTTTAGAAAAAAATATTTTTTGAATTCATTTTTATAACATATGTTGGATTTTAGAAAAGTTTATTTACTCAGATAACATATGCTGTATTTATGGCACTTACAGAATTTGAAAAAACCATTTTACTCTCGCTATTTATTTTAGTAAAAGGTTCTACTCGTAAGTATACGTCCGAAGAAGAACTGCTTTCAAAATTTCCAATAAGGCAGAGAAAGAAAGTGAGGATGTACCTTGTCGAGCTGGTAAAGCAAAAATTTCTCGTTAAACAAAAAAATGCCTACAGGATAGATCAAAAGGCTTTGAAGTGCATATCTGCCTATCTGATTTCTGGTCCAAGGGCTAGGTTATAGGAACATTTCCTCTTTAGTTTCGGGCATGAACATTTGTTCTCGTACAAAAATGCCTTTCATCCTGTCGTAAAACTGGTAGAGTATTCCTTTTAACGGCGGCTTATACTGCTCGTCGATTAACCGAGCTGCCAACCGCATGAAGGCAATGGACGCGGCAGAATTTGGCTTGCATTTGACTATCGGTTCTTTTATCGCTAGGCTGTATTCGACGTTTCTATCAAAAGGTATGCTGCCGATCACTGCTGCGTCTGTAATGTTTTCTATCGCATTGCTTACCATTTCACATTTCTTGTTGCTTACCATATTTACTACAATTTTGAACGTCTTATCGCCCAATTCGTTGATTATATCTCTACAGCGAAGCACATCGTTTATCATCGGAACATGTGGCGTGGTAACGAGCATAACTTCATCCGCAGCGTCCAGCACGCTTATCGCTTCCCTGCCCAAGCCAGGAGCAGAGTCGAGGAGAACGAAATCTATTTTGTCTGGATTGCGCAACTTGTTCACGTATCTTTTAAATTTCATCGGCTCTATGCCGATAAGATCCTTCAACTGCAAGGAAGCCGGGACAAATATTATCCCGTTGTTTTGATGAAGAGCATATGCTATATTTGCCTTGCCACGCAAAACGTCGTTTATCGTCGCGTTGTACTCAAAAGCGCCTATGTAATAACCAACATGAGGGGTGGATATGTTGCAGTCGATGATGACAGCGGTTTTGCCGAATTGTTTTAAGGCGTAAGCGAGGTTTATCGCAACAGTGGTTTTGCCAACGCCTCCTTTGCCAGAAGAAATCCCCATGATTTTTGTCAAAAGATCTTTCATCTCCTTATCATTCGTTAAAAAGTAATTTCGAATTCCCGCTAAATAAAGGTTTTGTTGCTGTCAAATTTAAAGATTTAACTCAAACTATTAATTGGTTGAGATGTGGTCGATGCCTCGCACAATTTTGCAGCACCCTATTTTTACAAGCTCTTATCTTAACTTGATTTATTTGGGTGCAGTCTGCATCTTTGCTGCCGCGTTGTTTAGACTTTTTTATGCTAAAGAAAAAATAAGGAGGATGCCAGAAGAGTTTAGGGCCGTTCGATAACCCCCCTTCCAATTTGTATATTCCACTTCCAAAAAATTTTTATTTAAGAACAACGTAAATTTTGTTGCATAGTTATTTTTATCATATTTCGTGGTTAGATGGCCGGCAACGAGGAGGTTTTGCAAAGGCTTAGAAGCTTGGCGAGAATTAAGGGTCGAGTTCTACCTTTAAACTTGGTCTACAGGACGTTAATCAAAGAAGGTTTGTACAGCTCTACGGCTAACATATCCAAGGCATTGAAGAGGCTGGAGATTTCTGGCAAGATAAAACCTGTCGCCTTCGGCATGTCGATAGAGCTTCTAGATGTAGACAGGGATGAAGTACAGACACAGTCAAAAGTCGAATACGTCCAAAGCACTTTGTAGAGATTGTTTTGTTCTCAATAAGTTCGGTTGAAAAAAATTATATTTTCGCTTTCACAAATAATAATTAAGGTCGAAAGTGGTAGAAGAAACAAAAACCGCGGAAGAAATTCCTAAAAAGAAATTTTCTTACGATGGCAAGGAATTCGCTATAGACAATTCTGGTAAAATTAGGACTTTTGCTGATTTTGACGAGAGGACGAATACGGTTCTTGTGGATTCTAATATACCAGAAAAATTTTTTGAAGGTTTGGCTGTACAT
>Ga0315312_1002921_pt1 | contig 11401 bp, 6 predicted proteins | sample TDP7_MG_FD_203629 | JGI IMG/M metagenome (GOLD analysis project Ga0315312, IMG submission 203629) | Freshwater sediment microbial communities from Lake Towuti, South Sulawesi, Indonesia - TDP7 | ecosystem: Environmental > Aquatic > Freshwater > Lake > Sediment | place: Indonesia: South Sulawesi... | reverse complement strand
AAAGCTATGGGATTAAAGAAAACGACCTAATGATCCTTTTCGTAGGGAGGCTCGTATGGGTTAAGGGCGTAGATAAACTGATCATGGCCATGCCCCATGTTTTGGAGAAAGTGCCTAATGCCAAACTTTTGGTCGTCGGTCTAGGCGAGATGCAGCCCTACCTAGAAAAATTAGTTAATGACTTGAAGCTCAATGATGTTGTGAAATTCCGTTTTGAATTTATACCCGAGGAAGAGAGGATCGCCCATTACGCAGCCTGCGACGTATCAGTTTTCCCAAGCCTTTACGAACCCTTTGGAATCGTTGTTCTGGAAGCCATGAGTATGGGGAAACCCGTAGTGGTAGGAGCCACGGGTATCAGTGGAATGAGGGAGTCCGTTATTTCAGAGGGTCCCAATCAATGTGGCTTTCATGTTAACCCAAATGATCCAGCTGACATTGCTTGGGGTATTGTTAACTCTTTGAAGAATCCTAACCAAAAGGTATTTCTTGGTCAAAATGGAAGGAAAAGGGTTATCCAAGAGTTTAGCTGGGACGTAGTTGCCAAAAAGACGGCACAAGTTTACTCAGAGCTCTTAGGGACTAGAAAGACTTAAAATTGTGCCTACAGTCTTTCAAACTCGGAAGATGTTTATGTCCATTAATGAACTACGCAAGGACTACCTTTTAGATCGGTGGGTCGTTATTGCAGCAAAAAGGAAGTTGCGGCCCACAGACTTTGTGAAAAAGAAGGAAGAAAGAAAAGCAGGAGTCTGCCCCTTTTGTCCAGACCATGAACGTGAAACTCCGCCAGCGGTCCTCGTTTATCTTCCTCTTAATGGTGGGATCAGAAAAGATAGGGATGAAAATGGCTTTCGCCACAAAAACTGGATAATAAGATGCGTACCAAACTTATATCCCGCGTTTACTCCTCCAGAAAATGAAGAAGTAAGAGCCCACGGGCCTAGTGCCATAGCGAGAGCTGATGGCCACCACGAAATCCTCGTCGAATCGCCCAATCATGATGAACATCCCGGCACAGCAAGGGTTTCACAACTGATCCACGTTATCAATGCGTATCTTGACCGACTGAAGGACTTTTCCAATAAAACTTATGTGAAATACGTTTTGGTCTTCAGAAATCACGGGCGAGAAGCAGGAGCATCTTTATCCCACGCCCATAGCCAAGTAATTGCTACTCCCATGGTTCCAAAGATAATAGCTGAAGAACTGAAGGTGAGCAAAGAATTTTGGATGAAAAACAAGGAATGCATTTTCTGCGGCATTCTAAAAAAGGAGAAGGCAGGTCCCCGTTTTATATGGGAAAACGAGGGCTTTGTTGTTTTTGCCCCCTGGGCCAGTGTCAACCCCTTTGAGTTCTGGATTTTTCCCAAAAGACATCAATCAACGCTTTCGGATATAACGCGAAAGGAGACGGAGGCTCTAGCCCAGTGCCTAAGAGCAAGTCTTGGAGGCTTAAACTCCATGTTGAATGATCCGCCATACAATTTCGGTTTTCACATAGCCCCAAGCAAGGAAGACTACGATTATTATCATTGGCATCTCGAAGTTTATCCCAGGCTGGCCATATGGGCAGGCCTTGAGAAAAGCGCTGGAATGTTCATAAACACCATGCCTCCTGAAGACGCCGCTGCAAACATGAAGGAAGCAATTCAAAAAGAAGAAAAAACCTTCCTTTAATACAAATTATCGCCAGCTTTTTCGTTCAAGATTAAGTGGGCTTCCAAGGCACCGAGCTCCATTCGCGTAAAACCTTATTGTATACGCCAAGAGTTTGTTCGGCGATTCTTTCCCAGTCATAGTTCCGGAGGCACTTCTCATAGGCTTTTTTAACAATCCGATTCTTCAAATCCTCATCTCTAAGAATTCGCTCAATGGCAGTTGCAATGGCTTCTGGGTCATCTCGTGGGACCTGCAATCCGGTTTCTTCATGGTCCACTATTTCCGCTAGACCTCCTACGTGGGAAACCACGACGGGAACCTTGGCCGCCATGGCTTCGAGGGCAACTATGCCAAAGGGCTCAAAACGGGAAGGAAAGGCAGCCACGTCGGCAACGCGGTAAAGGGCTCGTAGAGTGTCGTCATCAATGTACCCTGTAAAGTACACTTTTTCGCTTAATCTCATGTCCCAAGCCATCCTTTGGCACTTCTCCCTTTCTGGGCCTTCACCTACAGCTACAATCTTTGCAGGTATGCCATGTCGAAGTAGAATAGGCAAAGCGTTAATGAGGATGTCCAAGCCCTTTTCGAGCACCATTCTCCCCACGAACAAAACAATTTTTTCGTTTTCTGAAGCGAAGCGGTTTCGAACCCCCCAATAGTCAAAGGGAAACTGCCATTTACTCGCGTTCACCCCGTTTGGAATCGCGTCAATTTTATCTTCGGGTTGATGAAAGCACCAGGAAACATGGTCTTGCATGTAGTTTGAGCAGGTGATTATACGCCATGCTTCGTGGCAAAGCCATCCTTCGATTTCGTGAATGCTCCTTTGAAGGTCGTTGTGTAAGCCATTTCGCCTTCCATATTCAGTGCTGTGCATGGTGACAACAAGGGGCTTTCTGTACAAGTGTTTGAGTGCTATGCCTGCCACGCCTGAGACCCAGTCGTGGGCATGAATGACATCTAGGCCTCCAGCGTTGCTTATTACGTCGCTGGCCTTAATTTCCATGTTCTTCTGCATGCGCAAAACCCATCCTAGAAATGAATCACTGGCTGCATAGGCGTCAAAGCGATGGACATTTACGCCGCCTATGTTCTCATACTCATCAGCCCCCGGAAAGTTACAGGTTACTACATGGACTTCTGTTCCCTTATTTTTGAGGGTCCGTGACAAATCAGACACATGGGGCGCTATGCCTCCAATAATTCTCGGCGGGAATTCCCAGGTCAGTTGAAGCACAAGCATCGCGGAAGCCTCAATTAGCGCCAATGCCTTTCTCGTAAACGCTTACAATTTTTGGAATCCAGTCTTTTCTGGTAGGTGGTACTACGTTAGTTTTGCGTTTATGCTCCTTGCCGTAGTATCTTAGGATCTCATCTTTCATCCATTTAGTGTTGGCTATAACCCTTACAGACTCGTGGACACCCGTTTCTTCGATTTCTTTTATGGCTATGCTCGTTGGCCCGAAGGCGTTATGGCATCGGTGTCCCTCTAAGGAATGCAAGGTTAATATTAAGGGTAGGCTAAATGTATGTTTCAGTGATATAGCCGTGGGTACGGTTAGCCATTCATGGGCATGAATTAGGTCAATTTTCTTTTCTATTTGTCTATAATAGTAAACAATGTCAGAGGCCTCTTGTTCCATTCTTACAGATGCTGTCAGCACGGAAGTTAGTATGCTTCCCATTGGATGCGTTTTCACCGGGTTAGCCACCCTATGGACCTTTACTCCATCCATGTCTTCAAATCCCGGTTTCAAGTCGTCCTCTGCTAGAACTTCGACTTCATGTCCTCTCTCAATCAGCTTTCGAGAGAGGGCGTAAACATGATCCGATATGCTCCCCAAACGTTTGGGCGGGTACTCCCATGTAAGGATCATAACACGCGTAAGTGTCCTCTCCCTTTAATTATGTGAAGGAAGAGCAAACTTTGATTATTCCAACCGTGGTTAGGTAGAATCTTTTGGCTCCACTCTGGTCCGTGTAGCTTTTCACGTAGCCATCTGATTCATGCTTTTTCAGTGCGTCTGAGATATCGTCTATGGTCCTTTGTAGTATTTGTGCTAATTCGCTGGAGGTTTTGCCAACCTCTGGACGCATAACCCCTAAATTGTGCATTGTAAGCAATATTTTTTCTGAGGGAGAGATACTTTCTTCAGTCAACTCAAGTTCACTCTAATAACTCAGAACCTTAAGAACGCTATAAAATCTTTTGGGATTATTAGTAAGCAATGGGATAAAGTAACTGTTTCATATACCGTAAAGATAAAATTGAGGGTGAATGAATTAATGTTTTGATTGACATGATAATGAAAAAAGCAGTTCTGTTTACGTTTGTATCAATTTTAATGTTGCCAGCAATAATTGGGATACAGCTCAATGCGGCTGCCGTGACAAGCCTTAGTGGAGCTAATGTTTCAAACAATCATCAGACTAACTCTATAATTTCAATTGCTGAAACCATTTGGGTTCCAGACAACTACACAAAGATACAAGAGGCCATAAACGCGGCAAATCCTGGAGATACTATTCGTGTGAGGGCTGAAATCTATTATGAACACTTGACCATAGATAGGCCTTTGACGCTTCTAGGAGATGACAGAAGCACTACCATAATTGACGGAAACTTAACTAGGAGCGTTATCAATCTGACCTCCACAAATGATGTGCAAATCAGCGGATTCACGATACAAAATGCAATACACGGTATCAACCTAACCTATTCCACCAACGTCACAATTAGCGGCAACATCATAACAAAAAATATTCAGTTTGGCATCTTTCTACTTTACTCTAGCAACAATACTATTTATGATAATATAATTTCAGACAATGGTGATCGAGGCATCTACCTGCGTAACTATTGCAGTAACAACATTGTTAGCAATAACACTATTTCAAACCATAAGGAGTGGGGCATCTACCTATACAATTATTCAAGCAACAACATTGTTAGCAATAACACGATTTTGTACAGTAATGATCGTGGCATTTATCTAATTAATGCCAACAACAACATTTTCGACGGCAACACGATTTCAAACAACACCTATGGCATCAGCATATGGGACTCGGTAGGCAACACCTTAAGAAATAACAAAATGACTGACAACGGATATAACTTTGACATAAGTGCTGGCGCCCTTGGGCAATACATCCAAGACATAGACGCCACAAACACGATAAATGGAAAACCAATGTACTATTGGGTGAACCAGGCTGATAAGCAGGTTCCAGCTGGAGCGGGCTATGTGGCTGCCATAAACTCAAAAAACATCACTGTTAAGGACCAAACTCTAACAAAGAACAAACAAGGAGTTCTATTTGCTTATACTACTGACTCCACCATAGCAAACGTGAACGCCTCTTACAATTACATAGGTATTTACTTATTTGAGTCTGACAACAACAGCGTTAACTGCAATGTTATAACAAATAGTTCTGATGGCGTCGAATTAGCTTTTTCTAGCGGCAACGCCCTTACTGACAATGATGTAACAAGCAAAGATTATGGTATCTGGCTAAAGAATTCTAGCGGTAACAGAGTGCACCACAACAGGATTGCTGATAGCGGAAGAATTTTCAATTTTTCTGGTGAATTAATTCCAATTGGGGGCGGAGTCTTTCTATCCGATTATTCTAGTGACAATGTAGTCAGTGATAACATGGTGTCCTCAAATGTGGATGGCATCCATCTAGACTATGAATGTAACAGCAATGCCATTTCTGGAAACGCGATATCAAACAATAGTGTTAATGGCATCTACCTATATTTTTCCAACAATAACACTATTTACCACAACAACTTCATCAACAACACAAATCAGGTTTACATCGAAATATCGATAAATACATGGGATGACGGCTATCCATCTGGCGGTAATTATTGGAGCAACTATATGGGGGTTGACGAGTATTCTGGCGTAAATCAAGATGAGCCAGGTAGCGATGGAATTGGCGATACCCCCTACGTAATTGACGAGAACAATCGAGACAACTATCCGCTGATAACTTCAGTAATTGTTCTAGTTGATCAAATTATCATCAGCGACGATAGGTGCGATGTGGGGAGCCTTCAAACTGTTGCCATCCATGCTGTTTGGGCGCATAATAATTCCAACGTAGTAGAAGGCAGCCTCTATGTTAACGGAACGCAATATATTACGAACAGCACTGGATGGATCAGCTTTAATGCGGCCTATGACACTGTTGGAAAACGCGTATGGACCATAACCGGTTTTGTCAGCTTCCAAATAATTTGGGACAGGATCAATATTACTATGTTGATGTCTAACAACAGAATCGACGTGGGAAAAAACGCCACAATTACTTGGAGTGGCACATACGAATATGATGGTTTCACCTTCAGCGGCTCTCTAACCCTGAACGACACTCAAACCTTGTATAATGCCGTTGGCGAGAGGGGATATACTACTCTTTCTGTATCAGACCCAATCTATGGGTTGACTGCCTTCACTAGTAACATCGTCTACTGTATATGGGATAGGGTTAAAATTGTTGAAGGAGGGGTCTCCAAAAAACAAACAAACGTAAATCAAGAGGAAACAGTCTGGTTCAAAGCTGTATACGAATACGACAACGTAATCTTTGATGGAATAAAGGGAACGCTATATGTGAACGGCTCCGCCATGACCTGGTCAAGTATAAACAACAGATGGGAACACGCCTATTCATTCAACACATCTGGCATCAGAACCTTTCAAGTCTCAGAAGTATCCGACAGTTGGTACGCCCTAACAGCCATCAACGATGCTGTGGGAGCCCTGTCAATAATCTGGATTGAGGCAGTTCCATTATGGGTGCAGTGGTGGTTCTGGGCAGCAATAGGGGCGGCGGGAATAATCGTCGTTTTTGTTTTAATCTACTTCCTGAAGATGAGGAAATCCGTAAAGAGGACAGGGCTTGGTTCGAGCTCCACGGCCATAACAAAGGCTCGCGTAATTCTGCTCCCCGCCTACTTTTGTAGTCGGTTTTCGTAGGGCGGTCTTTTCAACAGGATGTCCTCGATGTATGCCCTTAGGGGTTCGGCTATGCTCCAAGCCTGGGAAATGCATCCTTGAGGTGAGTGAGGGGGATCAGCGTTGAATATTTCACTTATGGTTCCGAGCCCCGCTTGGAAGACCTCCTTCTGAAAAAGCGGCTTCAAAAAGTTTTCAAAGGCAAAAGCTCGCCAGCTTTTCTCGTAATTTTTAACTTTCAAGAAAGCGGTTATGAAGGGTCCTAGGAGCCAGGCCCAGACGGTTCCGTTGTGATATGCGCTGTCGCGGTGAACCCGATCCCCAAGATAAATTCCAACATAACGTGGATCCTCTTCCGTTAGGGTCTTCAGTCCATATGTGCCCCAGAGTTTTTTCCAGACCGCCTCAACAACTCTCTCTCCTATTTCTTTGTTAAGCATGGAAAAATCTAGTGAGACCGCTATAACTTGGTTTGGCCTTAGCGACGGATCTCCTCGCTTTCCACTGACTACATCGAACAGATATTCTTTTTGTGGGTTCCAGAACTTCTCAATGAAGCTTTTTTTCGTCTTTTCGGCTATAGAAGAACATTTTTCCGCTTCTTCTTTTTCGTTGAAGTGTTTTGCAAGCATTTCCATGGTCTTTAATGCGTTATACCATAGGGCTTGGATTTCCACGGCCTTTCCGTCCCTTGGCGTTACAACCCAGTCGCCGACCTTGGCGTCCATCCATGTCAGTTGTGGGCCGTGGGCGATTAGGGCGTCGTCTTCCATACGTATGCCGTATAATGTTCCTTGAATGTGATGCTCAATGATGGATTTTAAGGTGTCCCACAATTCTTCCTTAACGAAATCGAAATCGTTGGTGTATTTTAGAAATTGCAGAACAGCGTTGAAATACCATAGGGTAGCGTCCACAGTATTATAAATGGGCTTTTCTTCAGGGGAGTCTGGAAACCTGTTGGGAATTACGCCCTTGTAACAGTAGTGCTTGAAAGTCAACAGAATCTCCTTGGCATCCTTAAACCTCCCGGTGACAAGGGTTAACCCTGGCAAAGAGATTAGGGAGTCTCTTCCCCAGTCCTCAAACCAGTGGTATCCGGCAATCACCGATTTGGTTTTAGTCGACATCCGATCCACAATGAAGGAGTCAGCCGCAAAAAGAATCCACTTCAACCAGTCCTCCATCCTTACGTCAACATGTTGCCTCTGAAATTCCTTCAGCAAACCTTCTAGGTGCCTCAGTTCCGAACTGTGCAAGGCTTCGATGTCGCCAATAGATGAGAAAACCTCTCGCGCTTCGCTCTGACTTTTACCTGCAATTGCCAATACATGAAATCTTTTTGTTTCCACCGGAGCTACGTCAAACTCAAAAAATCCGGGCTTATATTCGTCGTCTAAGAAGCTCTCTCCTCGGGCGTTGTCAACTCGAAAGTAAACTTTCTCGATCCATTCGCCCTCAGTCGCAAAATAGCGTCCATCGCTGGAGGAGAGAATTAGCGTTGAAAACGGTGTGGATGGTTGAATAATTATTACCCCTCCATTAAACGACTTTTGGAGAAAGCTCCAATTGAGTTCGTTTTTGTTTGTGGTGGCGTGGAAATGCCTAGAATTAACCAGAGGTGAAACTTGGATGGTAACCTTGTTTTTGTGAGGATTAAAAACTTCGTAACTTACGACCGTTGCATTTTTTCCATGGGGCATAAATATGGTTTTTTGAAGCTGCACACTCTTTATGTTGTATTTGTATGTTGGAAAGGGTGCGAGGGAAAAATCGGAGATAAACTGATAACCCCTAGGATGAATGACGCCCTTAAATTCGTTTGATCCAGTAAGGCAAGTTTCGCCATTAAAGGTAATTTTTTCATCAAGTTTAGTGAGGAGGACTCTTCGGTCCACGGGTGGGTTGAAGGCGGCGATCAAGAGGCCGTGGTATTTTCGCGTGTTGATCCCTAAAACGGTTGAGGAGGCAAATCCGCCGAGACCGTTGGTTATGATCCACTCCGTTTGAATAGCTTTTTCGAAATCTGAGAGATTCCTTGCTCCCATGTGAATTTTAGGTAAATCGGGCTTCATTTTGACCGTTTAACATTTAATATAAAATATTACGTAAAAATCCTTGCATTGAACAGACACAAGACAAGGAAAAAGAACCCGCCGCATCTTCCGAAACAATGTTATGGTTGTGATTTAGTTCCATAAGTTTTAAGTTTTATTCATATCTAAGAAGTTGGAGGAGAACATTTCATTGTTTATGCCCAAATGAAAGGAGAGTATGAAATGGAAAGGAAAGCAATCAGGGGAATAATGCTAACACTGTTGTTAACCAGCATGTTAACGTTGGCATTTAACGTTCAACCAGCAAAAGCAAGCATGTCTGCTAGGGCTTACGTTACCCCAGAGGGGAACGTGGTTCTCGAAAACCCACTGATAAAAGTGGTCTTCAACGCATCTATTGGCGCACGAGTTGAAAGCTGGATAGTTAAGGCTACTGGGACTGAACTTAGCTTCCAACAATGGGGGCTGGATGAAGGGATTTTGGCGGTGTATAAAGGAATCTTGGCAAATCGGATTGGGGCGCTATTAGACCCTAATTTACCTGCTCAAATTCCAGAGTTGTGGTGGTTTGATGAGTGGCCGTCTGAGATTGGCCTGTCCGCCTTCTCCTACGAGATCCTTGAGACAGATGGTGTAACTGCCAAAGTTAAATTCTCCTATACGTGCTCTCTTCCATATATTACAGGGCTTAAAGTTAACAAAAATGTCACCATTTCTGACACGTCGTACATCCTAGATGTTGTGTATGAGCTGACGAACACTGGAACCACCACAATTTTATCCCCTGAAGGGAAAGGCCTCTCCTTAACTGTTGAGAGCACCACCAATTTCACCGCCACCGATGCCTATGCGGAGTGGATGGTTGATGGGACCATCTATCGGCAAGAACCATATGGAACCAGTGGTGAATCTATGGGAAATGTCCAGTGGGCATACGTTGCAAACCCCTCAATGGGTTATGCGGTTGGAATGACACGACGTATAGGAGATGTAAACAGACTATGGCTCGAAGCGGTGGGGTGGGTGGAAACTGGCAAAGTAGATGTGGAGTTCGTTTTCGAACCCGTCATTCTGGAGCCTAGTCAATCAGTTGTATACGAACTTTCTGTTTATGGTGGACCGCTTCCGTTCCCTATAAGTGAACAACCGCAATTAAAAGCGCCTTGGGTAGGTATTGCAAGAATCACTCAAGGAAATAAGGGGGCAACGAGTCATTATGACCACGGCACTTGGGATAATACCTATGCAATAGATGTCGCTTTACCCGTTGGTAGCGATGTTCTTGCCCCTGCTGACGGGGTTGTAAAATATGTTGATAACGATCCAAGCGGGGCTGGTGGAAAAGAGTTAGCCATAGAGCACACTGGCCCAACTGGAAAGAAATTCGTTACGGTCTACCTTCATCTCAATGAGATACTTGTGAAAGAAGGGGATTCTGTAAAACAGGGTCAAATTGTTGCTAAAAGTGGAGCTACAGGAGATGTAAGTGGTCCGCACCTACATTTCCACATATGGAGACCCAAAGGAAGCGAACCCGAATGGGCCTACGACTCTCATACAATGCCAATTGAGCGCTTAGTTATGAAGCAAGTCGGTGTCGATAACGATTTCAGAGAATATGATGCCAGAAAAGGCGAATTAGACGATGACAAGATTGCAGGAAGACTTTTTGAATCCAATAACACTCCTGCATCTGCTAATGACATATACTGGCTTGCAAAGGCAATTGTGAACGAAGCTGGTGGTGTAGACATATCGGAACAAGAGCGAATTGCCGTTGGATGGACTGTGCTAAACAGGCTCTATTGCGGTTGGTTCGGAGAAAGTGTTCAAGAAGTAGTTTTAAAGGGATATGCACCATATTGGACAGAGCCTCATAAAGAACCAACCGATTCAGAGATAAAACTGGCCAAAGACCTTCTGGCGCGGAAAATTCAGGACCCTACAGATGGAGCAATAAATTTCTTTTCTCCGCGATCACAGAAAATCGGATATGGACCTTATCCAGTCCCAGGGACTTCAGAGAAGGAGCTTTATCCTTATTGGGCGGAACCCAGAGACGGATGGCAGATAATAACCGAGACCATAACATACTACGTTACGATAAAGAATGAATTTGAATGGAGACCACTGGAAGGTATTAGAAATTGGTATTTTATGTTTTATCGACCTTATACGACGCGGATTCACGTAGAAAGGAAGAGTCCAGTCGAACTCAGGGTTTATGACTCACAAGGACGGGTTACTGGTTTAGTGAACGGAACAGTAATCATCGAGATTCCAAGATCAGATTACTTCGAAAACACTGTCACAATATTCTTTCCAAACGAAACCTATCGATATGTAGCAGCTGGTACAACAGAAGGGTTATACGGTTTAACTGTGACCGCTGTTACAAGACAGGAAAACATTACTTTTTCTGCTATTAATATTCCCACATCAGCCGAGGCAATTCATCAGTACACAGTTGATTGGGCTGCTCTGTCTCTGGGTGAAGAAGGCGTTACTGTTCAAATAGATTCTGATGGTGACGGCACCTTTGAACGGACTATTATTGCGGACAGTGTGCTTACTCGAGATGAGTTTCTGCGCGCACCTGTCGGTGGTGTCATAATTCCATCCGATAAGCCTGCCTTGTTGGCTCCATGGATTTTCTTAACTATGTTAGTAACGGTTGCTGCCATGTCAGTTACAATATACTCCAAA
>Ga0315312_1002920_pt1 | contig 11402 bp, 14 predicted proteins | sample TDP7_MG_FD_203629 | JGI IMG/M metagenome (GOLD analysis project Ga0315312, IMG submission 203629) | Freshwater sediment microbial communities from Lake Towuti, South Sulawesi, Indonesia - TDP7 | ecosystem: Environmental > Aquatic > Freshwater > Lake > Sediment | place: Indonesia: South Sulawesi... | reverse complement strand
CTAGGATTTAAGTCTTACTGTTGTTCGAAATTCGAGAAGCGAACAATTAAATACTAAAACGCACCCTTTTAAGGAAGATGAAAATGAGCATCTCCGACCTGGAGCAGACCACAGCCCTCCGCATCCTGATCTACCTACTAGAAAAGGGAAAGGCTTCAAGAACCGACCTAAGAAGGGACATAGAAGCCAGCGTAGCCGCCATATACAACGCCCTCCCAAAACTCAAAAATCTAACGTTAATAGAAGAAGAAAGCCAAGAAAAATTCCCCTTCACCGTCCATGTTTCCCTAACCCGAAAAGGCCAAAAAGTTGCGGAACACCTCGTTGAAATTGACAGCATTCTGGCCGAGAAGGCTGAGTAGGAAAACATCTTATTACCTGTTGGTAACAAGGTTTATAGGGAAGTTTGTTACTAAATAGTAATAGGAACATTTGCACATTGACCTAAAAAATCATAACGAAATCGCAGGCCAAGAGGAGAGTTGAACTTTGGCTGAAATAAACCGGAAATCGGGACCCTCAGATCTAGTCGAGGCACTGGAACGCTGCAAGGACTTCGGAGACGTGTTCGAAGTGGTCAAGAGGGCAGTAAAGGAAAACCTTGGACAGGCAAGAGTAGGCTTGATGCTGTACCTTGGAGATTTGCCCCTACATGTTGGTGCCTTCCATCAGGTCGGATCTAACGGAATCGTAATGAACCGAAAAATTCTAAACTTGGTCATGGCTTCAGCTAAGTCCACCACAGAGTTGAACGCCTTCATCTTCTCCATATTGCTCCATGAATATTTGCACTCCCTGGGCTACATGGACGAACGACAGGTAAGAAAACTGGTATATGAGATCAGCGAAAAAAGCCTTGGAGCAGACCATCCAGCCACGGAGATGGCCGCCAGCGGACCCATGGCAATGTTCCCTATTCAAGAAATCCAAGACAATGAGGACCTAGGCGATTTCGAACTCATAAGGGACTTCGAAAGATCGAACCAAACCTACATCAGCTAAGAAAAACCGCGTTTCTTAAGTTCATTTTTCTGTTTCATTGAGCGAAAATAGAGTTAAAGTTTTAAATCAACGCCAAACACTATGTGCCATAACCTAGGGGAGAAAACATGACAAGTCGTGGGAAGCTCTACGTGGTTGCCGCAATTCTAGTACTTATTGCCTTAGGCGCTCTTGTGCATCAATTCTTTGTTCACGGCGTGCTCATAGAATTGAAAGATGTTCTTCATCACGAATTCTTTGCATTTACGCTCTTGGCCCTCGCTATAGGAATCCTATGCGCCACTTACGCCGCTTCAAAGTAAAATTAATGTTCTAATTACTTATTACAAATCTATATTAAGGATTCATACACGGTTTTTAGGTCTAACATTTAAATGCAACATGGCAAAACAACTTTAGCTCTAATACCCAGAAAGAGAGGCTAAGCCTTGACGCCCCGAAACGTCTTGGTTTCTATAATAATACCCACCTACCTAGAAGAGAAAAACATAGAGCACTGCCTGAAAAGCATAAAGAACCAGAACTTCGAAAAGGACAAAATCGAGATCATCGTTGTGGACAGCAACAGCCACGACAAAACAAGGACAATCGCCAAAAAATATGCCGACAAAGTGATCAACATAAAAAGTCGAGGTGTCGGTAGGGCCAGAAACTTCGGGGCGAAAAGGGCCAAGGGCGAAATACTGCTTTTCTTGGACGCAGACACCGTCCTGGATTCGGGCTTCATAAAAAGAGTGCATAGAAGTTTTTCTAACCCCCATGTGGTTTGCGTTTCTGGCATGGTGGAGGGCCTCGAAAGGCTTGGAGTAATTGATAACCTATTCAAGTTTTTCCATTATAGCCTCATGAACAAGATATGCGCGTTATCAGCACGTTTAGGTTTTCCCTTCTTCCCAACCGTGTGCTGTGCCTGCAGGAAATCGGCCTTCAATGAAGTCGGAGGATTTGATGAGGGCTTAGCCATTGGTGAGGACATTACCTTCTCTTTGAGGATGGGAAAGGTTGGGAAATGCTTGGTCAACAAGGAGGCTATGGCCTTCACTTCCTTGAGGAGGGTGAAGAAAAACGGTAAAATGAAGAACTACCTCGTTTACTTTAAAAATTATTTCAAGCTTTTTGTTTTAAACCAAAAACCTTGGATCTACGACTTTCCCCATACCCTGGAAAGCTAAGGAAAACTATTTCTTTGCGATTATCCACCATTCCGGAAAGAAGGAGGCATTTTTTCTGATTTTATTAAAAATCGGATTTTTCTGTAAGCGAAGGCAAGCATCCTGAAGCATTTTTCGATCCTGAGTTTATTCTTTGACAAGAATGTTTTCCACCTTTTAGTCAAAAGTCGTTTGTATGAGTCTCGTCTCTCAATCTAAGTAGTTGCCAACCGTCCACAAATAATTTGAATTTCTGCCCTCAAAATATGCTTCGTCTTAAGGATTTTTGTCCAATGAACGCACCAAATTTTACTCTTATTTGCGTTTGAATTTTTGGGCTAGCTTAGCAAAGGCTTTCTTCACGTTTTTCTCGTTCAACACGGTGAATCGGTACTCGCTGGCGTGGCGATCCTTCAGCGTAACGTCTTTGCTGTTAAGACCTAACAATTCCCGGAAGACCTCTCCGATTTCCCTTTGCACTTCGTCGGCAGCCTCCTCAGTGCTTGCCTCCTCTCCTTTCAAATAGATGAACAAAGAACCCCCCTTGCGATAAGCCAAGGAAGCCACGAACTTGAGGCCTTCCACGTCCACAAAGGTTGCACCGAAGGCTTTATCGACCTCGGAAACCCGCACTGAAGTCCCTCCGTGTGTTGCAGAATAGCCTTAATAGCTTAATTTTTTTAAAAGCTTTATAGTTGGTTATGGCGTTTTCTCGCAATATTGGTTTTTGGAGTAATTTTGACTTAAATGCAAAGGGGTCTCCAAGATTATCTTGGTTGAGGGGTTTGAGCCTGATTTTGAGGAGGATCAGGGATTTCTCTCGGCGGCTGAGGGAGGCAAAAGAGCGGGGAGTTTTGCTGCCAGCCTGGAAGGAGGCCTACGGGGAAATGCCGGCGGTCACATTCAGTGATTTAGTGGAGATTTACTTGGGGGACTATGCGGCAAAGGCGGCTGTGGACTTTCTGGCGGATCAGGCTGTAGGCTCTGGTTTCTACACGACGGCGAACAAGGACTACAAGATGGCTGACAGGGCGAAACGGATCGTGGACGAGTTCAATGAAAGCGTGAACCTGGATGGTTTGCTGCAGGTTGGAGCCCGGGAAATAGTGGCTTTAGGTAACAGCTTCTGGGAGAAGGTGACTCCTAATCGCCTGGAAAGCCTAAAGGTCTTGCCCATCACCAGCATCGAGAAGGTTTTGAGGGATCAGTACGGCGGCATTAAGGGCTATAAGCAGACGGCGGCCTACGGCGGCAAGACGTTAACGCCAGAAAGCGTTGTCCACTTTTGCTGGAATCCAGTGAATGGGGAACCCTTCGGCACCGGGGTCTTAAGGGTCCTAGCCGAGAAATTGACGGTAGACGGTGAAACTCGAGACAGCCTCATTTCAGTTAAGGCTAGGCTGGAGAAGGTGATGCCTGAAATCTTCGAAAAATACGCGGGCCCCGACGAGCTTTGGATTTTTGAGGGAGTTGGGGACGACAAGCTGGCTGAATATCAACGCTTGATTAAGGGGAAGCCCAAGGCTGGCGCTCGATTTGTTTACAACAGACCTGCTGACATCAAGACGGTGGCGGTGGACCCTAGGGCTAGGTTCAACGGCTACGTGGAACACCTAATAAACCAGTTTTACTTAGGCCTTCAAACCCCTCTTCCTAAGCTTTTCACTACTCCAGGATTTACTGAGGCTAGTGCTAGGGCTGCCATCGAGATGGCGGAGCGCAAGGTTGTGTCGCTTCAGCGGTTCATCAAGCGGATTGTGGAAAGGGAGATTTTCCAACCAGTGGTCAAACAAGCTGGCTTAGATGCCGAGAAGGCTGGTGTGCGGTTGAATTGGGGTTCTCCTCAGGTGCCTGAAATTCGTATTGAAGATGTGCTGAAGGCGGCTGAACTCGGCTTTGTGAGGCTTGAGGAGCTTCGAAAGATGCTAATGAAGATGGGTTGGGAGCTCTGGGAGCCCGAGGAAAATTCAATTAAAAGACCGTGAAATGAGGTGAAAAATGTTGCGGTTGATCCTCAGTAGCCTCCCTTTCGGTTCCAGACGACTTGTCAGCTTACTCAGTTTCTAATGCAAGTCGCCATAAATTGAGGTATGCGACGGTAAATTCTATTGGGAAGAAACAAAAAACAAGACAAGGATTCATTGTCCAAATCCGAAAGGCATCGTCTTAGAGGTCGAGAGAAGCAAAACATCTTAGTTTATACTCTCTGAGGAGCATAACTTTGCCATTCAGTGTTGACAGATTGTGTTTTGAGTTTCGTGTTTAGGATCCCTGCTCTTTTTTACTTTTAGCTTCTATGGCATCTAAATGCACAGCCAAGGCCCAAGCAATCCAATTAGCTATGCCTGTCAGGCAAAAAACGATTGACAGCAGTAACCAAGATGTCGGTTCTAAGCCGAGAGTGATGTTCCTAGCATCACCAATAACTCCAAATACAGCGAATGTAATACCAAGCAACCAAAAAACGAAACCCCCATCGCAATGTGCACCACCAGCATCCACTATCTCTTTACGCTTCATCGCACACTTTCTCAACCTCATAGGGGATATCACCTCCTTTCATTTTAGTCGAACTCTCAGTTAGCGAAAGCTGCAGTATATAAGGTAAAGCCTTGTAGGGATTCGAACTCTTTTCTCAATAGTTCCATATTCAATGATGAGCTATTTGACTGATTTTGTAGGCTCTCTTTTTTGCCGTTCGGGCATAAGGTCAGCTAATACAGCATACACATTCATGTGTGCTATTGCTTCAATAAAGAAAAATACTGCCACAACCCCAATGGCAACAGACCACCACTCTGAGGAATAGTACGACCAGACCAGAGCTAAGATAACACTTACAATCAAGAAAAGGAAACTCATTAACCTTAAGGATGAACTGGAAGGCCATTTTTCGCTCATAGTTTTATCACCTCCTCTTTACTTGATATGAGATTTTATTGTTGCACTTGTCTGTCGAATGTGATATAAAATTTTTGGGAGGTAGTTTGTTTCTCATGGAAGGAGAAAAGTTAATTGTGTTATTCCACCAGCTTTATTATACAGAATCATGGCTAGATTGGTGATGAGAAAAATTATGTCGCTTATACCAGCTTTTAGGTTAGGCTTGTGGAACGCCTGGATTTTTGTCCTTTCTTTTTTCTTAATAGCTTTTGGTCTGACATCATTGATTATGAAAGTGTTCTTTCCTAATAAAGAAAGTAGACCCGATAAGCCGCCATTCAATGAAAAGGAGAAAAGACTCTACTCTATCTCACAGGTGGCCATCTGGGCTTCAAATATTTACAGTATTTTCTTGCCGCTGAAACTAGGCACAGCCTGGTTCTATGCAGGATTCGCCATTTATTTGCTGGGAATGATCTTTACTATCATAGCAGCGATAAACCTTGAAACTACTCCATTGGATAAGCCAGCCACAAAAGGGCTATATCGCATTTCAAGAAACCCCATATACCTTGGCTGCTTCTTGATATACGTCGGAATAGGCATAGCCTGCGCTTCCTGGCTTTTTCTGCTATTAACAACGATATGGATAATCCTGTATGACATTTTAGTGGCTCCCGAAGAACATTGGTGCCTTGAGAAGTATGGGGATGCATATCGTGAATATATGGATAGGACCCCAAGGTGGATAGGAATACCGAAGTCAGAGAAAAAGTGATCTATTTTATGAGCCTCTTACTTTGATTAAGAACTTCTCAGCCTTTGCTCTTGTAGCCCTTCTTGGGTTTTTTAATTGTCTTTTCACAAGTGAAATTATTTTTTCTTTATTGTCGACCTGGTCAATGTATTGACCGAAAGATGAGATGACGTTACCTAACAGGATGTTTCTGCATTCTGTTGTTTTGTATTGTATTTTTTCTACTTTCAAAAGTTTCTTTGTGATTTTGTTTTTAAGATGTGGCTTAGCCCTGGCAATTTTAGCTGAATTATCAATAACATGTCCAGCCGTAATCATACTCTCATCTGAAAGAAGATCATAAAATTTTTCGAAGATTTCATCAAACTCATTTTTTGAATCAACTGAAGATAGATTTCCAATAATATCTATTGCTGTCCATTTAAGGATATTATTTTCGCTTTCAAGAAGATTTACAAAAAAGTCCATCTTAGAATACAATATTTTGGGATTCTTTTCACTTATAATTCTTAGAATTTTAGCAGATTTGAATTTTATTCTTGGATTCGCTGAAGAAATTCCATCGAATATTTCTGGTAGTAAATCTGGATTCCTTAATACTTTATTTGATAAATCTTCTGCCTTAGTCTCTCTTTTACCAAGTTCATCAAAAATTGATTTTTTCATATTACTCTCCACCTTTAATGTTTTTAACTTTAATTCAATAGCCCCTTTTAATAGCAACTTCATTCAGAATTCCCTTAAAAGTTCTTTCTCCTTAAATTATTAATGCAAGTTGAAATGAAGATTCGCTGTAAAAAAAGAAGGATATGGTTTAAGGATGTGACGATTTAAGCTATTTCTGTGCTTTGAGATAGAGTTCTGCACCTTTTCCACCTCCTTTAAAGTGAAGTTTTTACATGCTTGTTACAACTTCTATTTAATATTATTGAACAGTGACAGTTTTACCTTGCTGGTGATATTTTTCATTGAATACGAATACCAAGCATAAACAAAGAAAGAACAACCTTCTCCAGAGCCTAAGGTTAAAGTTATGATTCCTATGTATGAACCATTAGAAACCTCAAAATGTGAGAAGTGTGGTAAGGTTATCTTAGAGCCTAAAGAACTGGTAAGAATCACAAAAATTAAAAGGGAGACAAGAATTCGTTGGTAAGGCTTATGCTTTCTGTTTAGACTTCCATGCATACCAGACAATCAGTACTGGAGCAATAACCATTGAAATGTCTAGCAGTAATCCAAAGGCGTAAATAGAAAGGTCCAGCGTGAAAGCCATAATCAAAGAAACGATGCTGAGGATAGTAATTACTATGCCCACGATAATGTTTGCCCAGCGATTTATCGAATCTTTCAAGGTCAGGGACAGCACAGCCATCACCAACGGAACCAACAGAAAAATTGCGTTCATTAGCAAAAATTCACCAGTTACTGGTTCTCCCACGAATGTTCCCGCTCTTATTTCGTCTATTATACCTGGTCCAAAGAACATCAATGTGAAGACGGCTAACATAGCCATTGTATAAAAGAACCACAGTGCTGCAATCTTTATCTTCCAATCTTCCAATTTCTCACCTCCCTATGAATAGTGTTTTAAACATTTGTGATTTCAAAGCATATAAAACTTCACACCTACTTCAATGCTCTTAAACATCTGTCGATCCTGTAACTACTTTCTATCTGAGAACAAGTATTGGTGTTATGAAAGAAAATGCACGTTGAACCAGAACAGTTAATATATGACAAGTTCAAACCACAGATAAAGGGACCACTTGACAAATACGTTTGATGCTGAAATCACCTCAGTATGTTTTAGTGTTTTAATTTTAGCTGGGTTAAAGTGGACGAGGTTTTTAAGATGAAGTTGCGAGGAACCCCAAAAAGCTCATAAGAGTTCAGAAAGCAAAGGAATGACTTACTCCATTCAAAATTCCCTTAAGAATTTTGCTTTGATTAAATTTCACCCAAACTTTTGCAGCCGAACAAAAATTTAAAAGCCTGTTAGCCTTGTACTAGGGTTTTGGCTGGGGTATTAAATGGCAAAAACGGTTGTGGAAGTAAGTTCCCTTGTCAAGCAGTATGGAAGCCTTAGGGCTGTTGACGGCATCTCCTTTGAGCTTTATGAGGGCGAGGTCTTTGCCTTCCTTGGCCCTAATGGAGCCGGAAAAACGACAACTGTTGAAATCCTTGAGGGTATAAGGCCTCTTACAAGTGGTTCTGCCAAGGTCTTTGGATTCGACGTGACCAAAGGAGAGGATGTGAAGGAGATTAAGAGGAGGATAGGCGTTTTGACCCAGGACTTTAGTGCCTTGGACAAACTCTCAGTTAAAGAGAACATAGACTTAATCGGAGGCATGTATGACAAAAAACTGGACACCCTTGAAGTCATAAGGCTCCTCGACCTAGAAGACAAGACCAAAGAGAAGTTTGAAAGCCTCTCCGGCGGCTTAAAGCAGAGGGTTGGGGTGGCCGCAGCCCTCGTTAACGATCCTCAACTGGTCTTCCTAGACGAGCCGACCACGGGACTCGACCCTAAAGCGAGGAGAGAAGTGTGGAGCGTCATAGAAAATCTGAAGAAACTAGGTAAGACCGTCTTTTTAACAACCCACTATATGGAAGAGGCTCAGGTACTCGCTGACAGAATAGCCATAATAAATAAAGGAAAAATTGCCGTTATCGGCTCCCCTCAAGACTTAATATCTCGATACGGCGGACTCAAGGTCCTAATTGTGAGGAAAGGAGGTAAAAAACTAGCCGAGACCCTCCAAAACAAGTATGGCGGCACGACCCTAAACCATGGCGGAGACGTTTTCGTCAAGGTTGATGACGTTAAGGAGATGTGGCAGGCCTTATCCACATTAACAGACATGAACATAGGCAAGGAGATTGAAATCCAAACCCCAACCATAGAAGACGTTTTCCTTAAGGTGGTTGGAGGAAGAATAACTGAGGAGGGTGAACTGAAATGATGAGGCCTATAGCAATATTTACAGCTGTTACTAAGAATTGGATGAGGAGCAGATCAGGGCTCTTCTTCAGCATAATGTTTCCCGTTCTGCTATTACTGGTTTTTGGGGCAATCTTTGGAGGTGTAGGAGGAGCATCAAAATATGGCATCTTTGTCCAGAACCTTGACAGAACGGCAGACGAAGCACCAACCGAACTTTCAGACGCCTTTATTGAAGCCTTAAACTCCACAGAAACCTTCGCCATAACAACTATCCCTGTAGATGCAGACGCTAGGTCTTATGCCAGAGACGCCTTGGGTCCCTTGGGAGGCAACATCCGCATCCTCATAATTCCAGAAGGCTTCCAAGATGACTTGCTAAATGGCACCGTGAAAGTGAGGGTCGGAATATCATATGGCACCATTGTGACGATGTACGAGTTTATCGAGCCCTATTTAAACGAGACTGAGAAAATGGCTATGCAGCAAGGCATAGCCCAGATGGGCCAATACAACGCAAGTTTGCCTGAGCGAAGTGCATCATTAACTCTTATCCTTGACCCTTCAGACCAGTCTGCCGCCATCGTCAAAAGCATTGTGATAAACATTGCTAACGCCTTCAACTACCAGCTTATAGGGGCGAAAAGCGTAATCAACTTCGCAGAGGAGCAGGTCACCGTTAGACAATTTAGGGGCATAGACTTCTATATTCCTGGAATCATAGCTGCCTTCATCATGACCAACGGAATAATCGGAGTGACGACGAACACCACGGAGTTCAAAAGGAGAGGAATAATAAAGAGGCTTTCCGTAACGCCCCTTGCTAAGATCGAGTGGATCCTCGGAAATGTCCTCAGCCAAACTGTGCTAAATCTCATGTTAACAGCCATTATAATCGTGGTTGGTTGGCTGGTCTTTAATGTGCAAGCCATACCTGACATTTTTTCCATCCTCCTAATCTTTCTGGGGTCAGTCATGTTTTCAGGCATAGGCATGGTTCTGTCTGGCCTCGTAAAGGATGTTGAAGCCGCTTCTGCCATTGGAAACGCCATAGCCTTTCCCATGATGTTTCTGTCTGGAACCTATTGGCCCGTTGAGTTTATGCCCGCTTTCCTGCAATCTTTTGCTAGAGTACTTCCCTTAACCTACTTCTCAGAGGGCCTCAGATACGCCATGATCTTCAAATACAGCGAAGGCATATTCACGAACATGGCCATCGTCTCAGCGCTTGCAGCAGCCTTCATAATCCTAGGCGCCCTAGTAACGAGGTGGAAGGAGAAGTAAAAAGAAGAACAAAAACTATCAAAAGAACTTTTTATTTGGTTTTTAGTGTGTAGGCGACGATTGCGCCCGCTGCTGAGAATGTTGCCATGGTTACGTAGCTTAGGGTTGCGGATTGGGTTAGGTCTAGGATTGTTCCTATGGTTGGGGGTCCTAGGGCGACGCCTACATTTGCGCAGATTGTTATCACTCCGAAGCCTTTTCCGGCTTGGGATGGCCCTAGGACTTCTGAGGTTAGAGTCATTACCATCGGGGGGACCATGGCCGCTGCTATGCCTAGGGCTCCTATTGAGGGAATTAGGGTTGAGTTTGGTGAGTATGCTATTAATGTTAGGGTTATGAACATCAGGGTTGAGCCTATGACCATGAAGGGTTTGCATTTCTGGATTTTGTCTGATATTAGGCCATAGAGGGGTACGAAGGGTATGGCGGCGAACATTTGGGCAGTTGCCAGTGAACTCGCTAGGACGGGGTCCATGCCCCTGAAGTCCTCCATTAGTTTCGGTGTCCATGTCGCGAAGGAAAGGGCTGCCACTTGAAAGAAGAGCCAGACTATGCCGATTTTCCATAATTCAAAGTTCTTTAGGGCTTGAAGCGTGCTTGAGCTTTGTTTTCTTTTCTCGCCTTTGAGGGGCCCTTCCTTGACTAAGAGGGCAAAGACGCCTATGGCTATCACTGCTAAAACGGTGCTCACATAGAAGGGGTAGCGCCAATTATAGTTAAGGATCAGCATGCTCGAAGAAGGGAAGGCTATAACTGTGGCCAGGGGCATGTATATTCCGTAAATTCCCATGGCTTTGCCCAGTTCTTGGGGTGGAAACCACTGGGGGATAATCGTATAGGTTGCTATGGCCATAAGGGCTCCTCCCATGCCTAGGACAAGTCTTCCGAGCAAAATTGCGTCAAAGGAACTGCCCACTGCGGTAATTGTGCAACCTAGGGCCGTTAAGACAGTGGAAGCTAGGCCTATGAGCCTTATGCCGTATCGGTCTACGAGGATACCTGTGGGCAATGCTAGGAGAGTTCCTGGAATCACGACAATGGTCATGAGGAGACCAGCTTGGGCGTGGCTGATGATATCGAATTCCTTCATTATGGAGTCTATGGCAGGAGGAACCACCTGAAAGGCGAAGGCGTAGGCCACAAAGACATAGAAAATGGCAAAAAGGATGATCCAACGACTTCTGATGGTTTCTGGCATCTTTTCACGGTGTCCTTTGAAGGGTTAGAAAATGAGTTAAACCTTTCTAATATATGGGTTGCGTAAAGAAATGTTTGAAGGCAAAATTCTAGTCATGGTGAGAAGGCTTCTTTGCAAAGGAATTTACACGTCTTAAGATAGCAGCACGACGCTTAGATAAAGTCTTGTTCTAAAATTAGAACA
>Ga0315312_1002919_pt1 | contig 11403 bp, 9 predicted proteins | sample TDP7_MG_FD_203629 | JGI IMG/M metagenome (GOLD analysis project Ga0315312, IMG submission 203629) | Freshwater sediment microbial communities from Lake Towuti, South Sulawesi, Indonesia - TDP7 | ecosystem: Environmental > Aquatic > Freshwater > Lake > Sediment | place: Indonesia: South Sulawesi... | reverse complement strand
TTTTGGTTCTGGGCTTTACTCGCGTTAGTATTCCGCGCCAGACGAGCTTTGAAGGGATTGAAACCCCCGAAGCCGTGCAGGCTTACGACCGCATCAGCAAATGGCCCCAGTTTAAGCTCTTACGCTGGACGATTGTGAGAGAGTTAAGGAAATATCAGCCCACGGGAGTTCTGGTTGACGCCGGCTGTGGTCCGGGCTATCTGGTTGCTGCCATCGCTAGAGTAATCCCTGACCTGCATATCATTGGGGCAGATATTTCTCAAGAGATGACTGAAGTGGCGACGCATAATTTATCGGCACTGGGGTTTGGCAAGCGAGTGGAGTTCCGTCTGGGAGATGTCCAGAATTTGCCTTTTGATGCTGCTTCAGTGGACTTTGTCATCAGCACACTTTCCCTGCATCACTGGTCCGACCCGGCACTGGCTTTCCGAGAGATTTGTAGGGTGCTGAAGCCAGGTGGGCAGTTTCTTATTTTTGATTTAAGGCGGGACTGCCGGCGGTTCTTCTACTGGCTGGTGCGCTTTGCTCAGACCTTCGTCGTGCCGTCGCCAATGAGGCAAACTAATGAGCCCATAAACTCCGTTTTGTCCAGCTATACTCCCGACGAGGTGACAGCTTTTATCTCTGGGCTGCAATTGAAGCAGTGGCAGATAAAGCCGAGGTTTGGCTGGCTGTTTCTCTGGGGGCAGAAAAGCTAGCCTTGTGTCAACCTTGTGGACACAGTCGCTGGTGCATCAACTAGCGCAAATCTTAACTATAGAACCATAAAGACCTATAATATTAAGTAAACAGGGTTTGTTATTTGGATTGACTATGGAAAGTAGAGCCAGGTTATATCCCTTCTTCTGGGCGAGCCTGATATTTGCTTTGGGTGAGATAGTTACCTTTGCCGTTGTCCTGGCAGCCCGAGATTTTCTGGAAGAAAGCCGGGCTGTCGTTCCCGAGATATCCCTTGAGCTTGCCCTGACTTACTTTTTCGGGGTGGTGGTGGCGATGGGAGTAACCCTGTTCCTGATTCCCATCTCAAAATTAAGATTAGTCTTGAAAGCAATGTTTGCTTTTTTGTTTTTCTGGGGAATTTTTATCATCCTCTGGCTCACTCTACTGGTTCAGGTGGCGATTGTTGTTGCCTTGGTGGGTGGGTTAATGTGGTTTTTCAAACCAAAGATATGGCTGCATAATCTGCTACTGATTTTGACTCTGGTCAGTTCGGCGGTGGTTTTTGGTGCCATCATCGTTCCTTGGTCAGTGCTTCTTTTACTGCTGGTGATTTCAGTCTATGATATTCTGGCAGTACGTTTTGGCTATATGCTGTGGCTGGCAAGAAAATTGTCTCAGTCGGAGAGTCTGCCGGCTTTCGTCATTCCAAAGAGAATATCTGGCTGGAACTTAGAACTTAAAGAGACCGAGATCAGAAGGCTAATTGAGGATAAGGCAGCGGAGAGGGAGTTTTCCATATTAGGTGGGGGAGATATCGGCTTTCCACTTTTGCTGATAGTCTCGGTTTTCTTCGCTTACGACTTTACTGGCTCTGTAATCGTCGCTGTTTTTTCTCTGGTAGGTCTGGGCTTGGCTTACTGGATTCAGCAGGCTTTTCTTAAAGGGAAGCCCCTGCCCGCCCTCGCCCCAATTTCTCTTGGGTCATTCATCGGTTTTCTGATTGTGCACTTTGTCCTTTAAGCAACCTGCCATCTATCCTTACATCGGGAAGAATGTCGCCACCACGTCAAAATACTGTATCGTTGCGTCAGGGATGACCGCGACTCTGGCGCCGTCCGGATAATCTGTTTTCAGTATGCTTATGACTTCTTCCCAGGTTTTTGCCCAGACCACTGAGTCTGGCGGCGCCAGCCAGTCGGCACTTACTTTATTCTTATAGGGCATGAGTAGAATGAATTTTTTGACCTTAAGGGACAACTTGGGGGCTTTCCAGATACGTCCGCCGATGTGGTTGCCAAAGCTGCGGCGGAGGTAATGGGGCACTTCTCCCCAGGGATTGTTGGTTATCATAGTCAGAGTGCCGCCGCTCTCTGGGACCACAGCTTCCGACACTATTTTGGCGATAAGTACCTCGTTTACCTTGGCATTACAGTTGCCCACTACGACATCGGGGTGGTCGGGCAGGGGGGTATGGTAATGACGCTTCGCCAGCTTTACCCCTTCATGGAACTGAGCCATCGGATCGCCCACAAAAAGGGCTGTCGTCTCGCGCTTGATATTGACTATGGCGTCAATTTTAACATCTAACCCGGACATACGGCAGGCTTCTTCAATGTCCTGAAGCTGGGCATTATTTTCAAATCTGCCCATACCGGAAGTACTTCCAACGCCACTCTCTCTTGCCTGCTTCCTCAGTGGTCCGTGATTATAAGCTATCGTGTCCATTGAAGCTATGCCCGGCAAAATAATCTTGCCACCACCACCAAAGCCGGCACTCTGGTGAGGCACAATCGCTCCAATACCGATTTTCAGGTCGGCGTTGAGGAATTCGGTATTCAAAGAAACTGGAGTCCCCCGGCTGGTTGTACCAATATAGGTGCAATTTTCATAGGGGTTGTGGTTATAGACATTAAATTGGGCGATGACATCCTCGCCCAGCTTTTTGGCAAACTCAAAGGCGGTCAGAGCGCCATGACACCCCAGGGCACAGATAAACTGAATATTGTTCTCATTTACACCACCCGCCGCCAGTTCTTCTAGGACGTAAGGGACGATTTCCGCCACTTTGGTAGGGCGGCTCATATCATCAAAAAGAATAACGACGTTCTTCTTACCACGTGCCAGCTCGCGAATTGGCCTGGTACCAATCGGATTACGGAATGCCTTGCGAAAGCCTTCTTCGGAGAGCTTTGGCGCGCTATGTCCTGCCATGTAGCAGGGGGTCACCTGCCAATTTCTGGGGAAAACCAGTTCCGCCTCAATATCACCCCACCAGGCAAGTTGAGGTACTTTGACTATCTTCTCGCCTTTAGTTTGAACCGACATAGCCATCTTCCCTTTTTACGATAGTAAATTGTGAACCGATGACGAAAGCTGGACTTTAATCTTTGGACGGTCGGAAACGCATCGCCGACCACACGTTGTCTATTACGATTAATGATGTTTTTATTTTTTTATTTTACCAAATCTCTTACTCTTAAGTGAAATTTGGCGGGGTGAAAGCCAAAGATAACAAAACTCTAAATTATGCTAGCCGATAGCCGCTCTAACATTTTTTAGGAAATTTTCTAGTGAGACAAAATTATTGTCCGCCTCCATAAGCTGAATTATCCGACTGCCAATAATCACCCCGTCGGCTATCCGGGCGACCTGTTTGGCTTGTTCCGGGGTGGCGATGCCAAACCCCACGCAGAGGGGCTGGTGAGCCACCGCTCTCACTCGGGCGACAAATGCTTTCAGATTTGCCGCCAACTTCTCTCTTGTCCCGGTGACTCCCGTAACCGATACCAGGTAGATAAACCCGCTGGACCTCTCGGCAACTAACTTGATGCGCTCGGTATTACTGGTTGGCGAGACGAGATAAATCAGGTCAAGCTTCTCTTTTCGGCATATTGCCTCAAGCTCAAAACCTTCGTCCGGAGGTAAATCAGGAATGATTAAGCCGTCCACGCCAGACGCCGAACATTCCCGGCAGAACCTCGGCATACCATAGTTGAACACTGGATTGAAATAGGTCATAAAAACCAGTGGCACATCAGTCTTCTGGCTTAACTCCTTAGCGACGCCAAGACAAAGCTCGGGAGTAACTCCGTTTTTCAGAGCCTGAAAGCTGGCATTCTGTATGGTAACGCCATCAGCTAGAGGGTCGGAGAAAGGAACCCCCAGCTCAATGATATCGCAGCCGCTTGCCGCCAGAAGTGGGACAACCTTCAGAGTGGCTTCAACGCTGGGATAACCGACCGTAATATAAGGTATCAGAGCGACGTGCTTATTACGATTGAAGACGGCAGCGATGCGACTCACTATTTCACCCCCAGCGTCCCGGCGACAACTTCCATGTCCTTATCACCGCGACCGGACAAATTGACCACGATGATTTGTTCTTTACCTAACGAGCCAGCGAGCTTGCTGGCATAAAATACGGCATGAGCCGATTCCAGCGCCGGCGCAATACCTTCCGTCTTACACAGTAACTGAAAGCCTTCCAGTGCCTCCGCATCAGTTACGGCGACATAGCTGGCTCGTCCGGTTTCTTTCAGGTAGCTGTGCTCTGGTCCAACGCCCGGGTAGTCCAGACCAGCGGAGATACTGTGCGTTTCCCTGATTTGTCCGTGGCTGTCTTGAAGAATGAAAGTCTTGGCGCCATGCAATACTCCCATCCTCCCCGCCAGCAGCGGCGCGGCGTGCTCACCAGTCTCAAGCCCCCTCCCACCCGCCTCAACCCCAATCAGTTTTACCCCTTCATCTTCCAAAAAGGGGTGGAAAATGCCGATGGCGTTGCTCCCGCCGCCAACACAGGCGATAATGTAGTCCGGCAGGCGGTTAGCCTGAGCTAGAATCTGATGCCTGGTTTCCTTACCGATTATGGTCTGAAAATCGCGCACCATCTCGGGGTAAGGGTAAGGACCGACCACCGAGCCGAGGAGATAATAGGTGTCAGTGGGGTTGGTCACCCAGTCTCTCATTGCTTCATTAATGGCGTCTTTCAGTGTGCAACTGCCCCCACAGACTGGTCTGACTTCGGCACCCATCAGTCTCATACGGAGCACATTTAGCGACTGGCGTCTCATATCCTCCTCGCCCATGTAGATGACGCACTTCAGCCCGAGCATAGCGCATACTGCCGCGGTTGCCACACCGTGCTGTCCGGCGCCCGTCTCGGCGATAACTCTCTTTTTCCCCATTCTTTTCGCCAGCAGTCCCTGCCCCAGGGCATTATTAATCTTATGCGCGCCGGTGTGGGCGAGGTCTTCCCTTTTGAGGAAAATCTGGGCACCACCGCAGTGCTGAGTAAGCTCATTCGCCAGAAACAGCGGCGTTGGTCTCCCGGAATAGTCGCGGGATAGCGATGCAAACTCAGCCCAGAAGGAGGAGTCGATTTTGACTTCCCCATAAGCTTTGGTCAGCTCGTCCAGAACCGGCACCAGAGTCTCCGGGACGAACCGTCCGCCATATTCCCCAAAGTAGCCTTTTTCATCCGGTAGCAATTTACACCCCCTGAGCAAGTCACCCTATTGTGACGAAATTTTGATTTGGCATCTGCAATAAATCAGCCGGGTAAAAATCAGGCAAAAGAAAGCGGGTAACGCCCAAACTCCCGTATCGCCTTGACCATCGCCACATAGTTCTCCGGCTTGACCCCGGAGTGAATTGAGTTGCTGGACATACAGATTAAGCCACCGCCCTTGCCCGCTTTACGGATGACCTCTCTGGTCTCCTGTCGCACTTCCTCCACCGTTCCCGAGACCAGGCTGAAGGCACAGCTCACATTGCCGCAGAGACAAATCTTATCGCCAAATTTAGTTTTTGCTTCGCCAATGTCCATGCCCGCCATAGGGTCAATGGGGTGAAGCCCGTCAGCACCGGTACCAATGATGAGGTCAACGATAGACCAGATATTGCCGTCAGTGTGCTTTATCACCGGCACGCCCCGACTGTGAGCATACGCCACCATCTTCTGGAAAGGCGGTACCAGAAAACGCCGGGTTGCTTCACGGGAGACCATCGGTTTTTCCGTCATTGCCCAGTCCCCATTGATAAAGATGACATCCGCACCCAGGTCAATGCAGTTCTTGATGTAGTGGAGCTGGTAGCCAAGCAGTAACTCATTGACCCGCTCAATGAAAGCGGAGTTCTTCACCATGCCCCGAAAATAGCCGACATCCCCCAGGAAATTTTCCCGACCTAACGCGAAAACATCAACCGCGCTGACGACTATCGCCCTCTCGCCTTTAAACCGCTTTACCAGATTTTTCAGGTGCTCATAGCGCCACTCTTCATCCGGGTCGGGAAGAACATATTTCTCTAGCTCCTTCTCCGATTTTACTGCTGGCTCTATTGGGATTGGATTGTCCCCCTCCGAAGTGTAACGCACCAGCCCGCCCCACTGGTCCCGCTTGATTTTCTTCGCTTCGTCCAGTGCCTCGTAGTGCCAGGAATGGGTGCGGTCAACAAATCTGATGCCGTCCAGGTCTAGGTATTCAATGAACTCCTCCTCCGAAGCCCCGGGCAGAATTGCCTCTCTTACTTTTTTCGCCACCCGCTCAAAGTGAGGCACCATATCAGGTTCTTTCAATCTCAATGCGGTGAGTATGCGCTCCAGTCCACTCATTTTCATCGTCTTCGTCCTTTTTAAGCCTTGCCAATCAATGTCGCCGCCACCTGAGCAGCCATTGGTCCATCTTTGGCATGGGCATCAGCGCCAATTTTCGCCGCCCACTCTGCGGTGGTGGGAGCCCCGCCCACCATTACCTTCACCTGCTCTCTCAAACCAGCCGCCTTCAACGACTCAATCGTTCGGGCAGCATTGGGCATCGTCATGGTGAGCAGCGCCGACATTCCCATAACTTGGTAATTGCCCGTGGCGACCGCGTTACAGAATTCTTCCGGGGAGACATCCACCCCTAGGTCAGTTACCTCCCAGCCATTGCCCCTCAGCATCATAATCACGATGTTTTTCCCTAGGTCATGGACATCACCCTGCACCGTGCCGATTAAGTATTTCCCCATATGGGGGGCATTTTCCTTACCCAGCACAGGCTCCAGAATTTGCAGTGCTCCGGCCACTGCATCCCCGGAGACGATTAACTCCGGCAGGAAATACTGCCCACTTTCAAAGAGGTTGCCTACCTGTCGCAAGCCGGGTATCAGACCATTATTCAGAATATCGTGGGCGGGGATACCGGCTTCCAGGGCTCGCCGGGTGAGTGTCACCGCCGCGTCCTCATCCCCAGATACCACCGCCCGCCGCAGGTCTTTCAGATTGACCATATGCCTCCTCAAAAACCAACTGCTGTGAGTTAATTCTTTAATACTGTCTTGGCTTTGTCAAGTAAAACAATCGTTTGATTGACGAACACCGTTTCACTCACTGTGCACAAAGCATGATTGCCCCAGCCTCAAGATTTCAAGTATAATAATGTCAACTTTAATCAGGACAACCGTAAGAGACTGATTTTGAGTAACATTGCAAAACAGCTTTCCCCCGCCAAACACAGGCTATTTCACGGGTACTGGATACTGGTAGTTGCTTTTCTTTATCTTTTTGCTTTCTCCGGCTGTGGTGTTGGCGTCTTCAGCCTGTTTGTGACACCACTGCAGTCGGACTTTGGCTGGGGCAGGGGAGAGATAATGGTTGCTTTTACGCTGTTTTTCTTACTCACGGGCGTCGCTGCGCCATTCATTGGTGGTCTGGTTGACCGGTACGGGGTAAGAGGAGTTATCTCAACCGGTGCTGGCGTCGTCGGTCTGGGCTTTGTTTCACTGACACGACTGGAGAGTCTCTGGCATCTTTATCTTGCCTATACGTTTATTGGCGCCGGCATGGCAGCCATCGGGCAGGTCCCATCAAGTGCCTTGGTTGCCAACTGGTTCAAAAAACGGCGCGGCACCGCTATTGGCGTCATGTCAACTGGCATCGGTACTGGTATCCTGGTTCTGGCACCAGTGATAGGTGGCTATGTCATTCCCAATTTCGGCTGGCGCATGGCTTATCTCGCTCTCGCTGTACTTGCCTGGACACTTATCCCCTTAACACTGTTCATCGTGAAGACCAAGCCGGAGGAAATGGGACTGCACCCGGACGGAAGTGAAGCCTCAGAGAGTGTCGGGGCACCTGAAGCAACACTATCCGACTTTAAGGGGTTAAGCCTCAAGATGGCATTCGGCACCGCCGCCTTCTGGCTGATGGCAGTCTCCTTTTTCATCAACGGTATTGGCTCTATGGGAGTTATCCAGAACCAGGTGCCACACCTCCAGGATATCGGCTTCCCCTTATCGCAAGCCGCCAGTGCTCTTACCGGACTGGGCATCGGGAGTGCCATTGGCAAGTTTTTCTTCGGCTGGCTTTGCGACCGGATACCAGCAAAGCACGCTTTTGCCATTAGTATTTTCCTCTTAATCATCGGGACGGCTATCCTTATGAATCTGAAAGCAGCTTCGCCCATGGCAATTATCTGGCTCTATGCCGTTGTTAATGGACTTGGTAATGGTGGCTGGCTACCCACTATGTCAATGATGGTCAATGTTAACTTCGGTTTACGCTCTTACGGCGTCATTCTGGGTATGATCAGTCTGGCTCAGGCGGTTGGCGCGTCGGCTGGTCCGCTCGTGGCGGGGTATATGTATGATACTATGGACACCTACACACTGGCTTTCACGATTTTCCTTGTGGCGTTTTTTATCGCTATCGCCGCCATACTGGCAGTGCGTCGCCCCCGAAAGTAGCGCTAACCGGGCGATGTGAAAAGTGATATAATAGGTGCGCTCTTGACTCAGATATAAAAAATAATTTTCTCCCAAGGAGGTGAGAAGCTAATGGCGAAGAAAGTAAAAATGACCGGCATTATTCCGGCAATGGTCACTCCATTTACCCGTGCCGGAAAGGTGGACTTTAATGGTATCAAGACGAATGTGGACTTCCTGGTTGACAGCGGGGTCAGTTGTATTATGTGCCTGGGAAGTACCGGCGAAGCGGCGACAATGACCAAGGAAGAGTGCATCAGAGTAATTGAAGCTGTGGTCAAAGCGGCTGACGGCAGGGTGCCGATAATGGCGGGCACGGGAGCGACCGGCACCAGGGAGGTGATTGAACGTACTCGTGAAGCCAAAGATGCCGGTGCCGATTCAGTAATGATTGTAACACCTTTCTACGAGATACCCACTCAGGAAGGTCTCTACCGGCATTACGCAACCATTGCGGAGAAAGTGGCTATTCCCATCGTACTTTACAATATTCCACCCCACACCAATGTTGAGATTGGACTTAATACGCTGGCAAGACTGGCGGAAATAGACCATATTGTCGCCCTGAAGGATAGCAGCGGTAATCTGAGCTATTTTGCTGAAGTGATGCGTCTGGTTGGGGACAAAATATCAGTACTCACTGGTGGCGATGATATTACCCTGCCATGCTTCGCTCTGGGTTGCGCTGGTGCTATCCTGGCGCTGGCTAACATTGCTCCCCGGCAACTGGTTGACCTCTATCAAGCGGTGCAGGATAAGCAAATGGTGAAGGCGCAGAAACTGTATTATCAGCTTTTGCCGATTGCCCGTGCTATCAGCGCACCCCAGAACTTCCCGGCACCGGTAAAGACAGCAGTGGCTATGCTGGGGAGACCTGCCGGTCCGGCAAGAGACCCGATATTGCCTGTCGGTCGGGCGGAAAGAGAAGCAATAAGGGCGGCACTAAAAATCGCTCGTCTAATATAAGACTTATCGGAGGAAAACGCGGGTGAAGATTACCAAAGTAGAGGCGATTGAACTCCGTTTACCCAAATCATGGCGTGGTCCCGAGCTGGGTGTGCGGTACGCGCTCATTATCAAAGTCCACACTGATGAAGGCATCATTGGCATTGGTGAGGTTGACTCCTGTCCTTCGGTAATTAAAGCTGTCATTGATGCCCCGCTGAGTTATGACCCGGTCTCCGGCTTGGGCCAGACCATCGTCGGCACGAACCCGCTGGATATCCGGGCACTGAATGAAAAGATGTACCAAGCCAGTCTCGTGTATGGTCGCCGCGCGGCAGTGGTTCAGGCGATTGGCGGCATTGACATCGCCTTGTGGGATATTGCCGGCAAGTACTATCAAAAGCCAGTCTATCAATTGCTGGGTGGCGCCTTTCAGAAAAAGCTGCGCGCTTATGCCAGTGCCCTGTTTGGTAAAAGCGGCGATGAGACTGCCCGAATTGGCAAGAAGTGGGTAAGTAAGGGCTTCACTGCCGTTAAGTTTGGCTGGGCGCCCATGGGGCAGAATGAACAACTGGACCTGGAACTTGTGGCAGGGGCGAGGCGTGGGGTGGGGGAGAGTAATGATGTCCTCATTGACGCTGGTTGTTGCTGGGATACTATCACCGCCATCCGCCGTGCCGAGCAGTTTGCCGATTATAAAATCCTCTGGCTGGAAGAACCGCTGGCTCAGGACAACATTGAAGGCTATGGGAACTTGACACGGGCATCTAGAATACCGATTGCGGCTGGGGAAGGAGAATCGGGGAGGTTTGCCTGGCGTGACCTGATTGAGCACGGTGGTATTCACATCGCTCAGATTGAAATTGCCCGCAACGGGCTGACTGAGGCGATGCGCATTGCCGACCTGGCGGAAGACCGCGGCATAAAAGTGGTCAACCACTTCTGGTCTACCGGCATTAATCTGGCGGCAGGCTTACATTTTCTGGCAGCGCGGAAGTCCAGCTTCATCCTGGAATATTGCGTGGACGCCAGCCCGCTAAGGTGGAAGGTAACCCGACAGAAGATGTCAATTGATGCTGACGGTTTGGTCGCGGTACCCGAGGAACCAGGGTTAGGTATTGACCTGAATGAGGCAACGATAGAACGGTATCGCGTGAAATAAAGGGAGAACTTATGGCGAAGAAACTGACCAGCAAGGTACAAACGGTACTGGGACTGATTGACGGCAATGAACTGGGACTCACCCTCCCCCACGAGCATTTGCTCCTTGACTTGACCGTGCGCTTCAAACTCCCCGATGACAGTATCAGTACTCGCATCAGGGCAAGGGAAAAGGTCTCACTGGAAAATATTGGCTGGCTGCGTTTCCACCTCTTTGAGAACTTGGATAACTTGATGCTGGATAATGAAGAACTGGCGATTAAGGAAGCTTATCGCTTCAAGCTGACGGGAGGTAAAAGTATCGTTGATGTTACCAACTGGGGCATCGGACAGGACCCGCAGGCTCTGGTGCGTATCGCTCGGGCAACCGGACTCAATATCATCATGGGCACTGGCTACTACACGATGGACTCAGGCTGTGCTGAGGTGCTGAAGAACAAGACTGAGGAGGAAATCTTTAACGATATTGTGCGTGACGTAATGGAGGGCACCGACGGAATCTGCCCGGGGATAATTGGTGAGATTGGCGCTGACTCCTGGCCCCTGCACGACATTGAAATGAAATCGTTGCGGGCGGCGGTCCGGGCGCAACGTGCCACCGGAGCCGCCTTAACGATACACCCTGGTCGCTTTGAGGAGTCTCCTTTACAGATACTGAAAATAATAGACAAGGCGGGTGCTGACCTGAGCCGGGTGGTAATTGAGCACATTGACCGCACTGCCTATTCCTTTGAGTCTATGGTGGCAATAGCGAAGACCGGTTGTTATCTTGAGTTTGATTGTTTCTCCATGGAAGGCTACTATCCGCGGCGCTACGGTGTGTTTGACACTCCGAATGATGCCACGCGGGTCAACTACATTATCCGGTTGATTGATAAAGGTTATCTGAACCAG
>Ga0315312_1002916_pt1 | contig 11413 bp, 9 predicted proteins | sample TDP7_MG_FD_203629 | JGI IMG/M metagenome (GOLD analysis project Ga0315312, IMG submission 203629) | Freshwater sediment microbial communities from Lake Towuti, South Sulawesi, Indonesia - TDP7 | ecosystem: Environmental > Aquatic > Freshwater > Lake > Sediment | place: Indonesia: South Sulawesi... | reverse complement strand
CGGTCGGTTGCCCTCCCACCCTTGCCTTCGGCTCGTACTTTTGGTAGTATTCATTAACTGAACACCATAGGTTCTCGTACAGGGGACTTTCACCCCATAAGCTCACGCCCATGCCGGGCGTACACCATTCACTCCAGCGGATGGCTTACAGCCACCGCTGATTTAAGTCGTTATCCCCTATTTTAATAAGATGAAGAGTAGCCCTTAAACCTCAATCTGACGTATCACTCGTAAATCTTCTCTTCCTCTCCTTCGAGGTCCCCTGCATCCTTCTCCACATCCCTCGCATCGCCCTCCTTCTCCAAGACCTCCTTGTAAAATTCATGCTGAATGAGAAGATCCATGATCTCGTTCGTTCCAGTCCAGATCATCTGAAGCTTGGCATCACGGAAGAAACGCTCGATCGGATAAACATTGGTGTATCCGATCCCGCCCATCACCTGCATCGAATTATTGACAACTTCCCAGAGCATCTCCGTGGAGGTCTTCTTTGCCTCGGAGACAAGACGCCTCGAATCGAGGCCCTCATCCACATGCCTTGCCGTAACATAGACGAGGCTCCGAGCGGCATCGAGTTTTGCAATAGAATCGGCTATTTTGAAACTGACGGCTTCAAATTTGCGGATTTTTTCGCCAAAGGCCTTTCTCCGATCGCTATACCGCGTCGCAAGCTCCAGACAGCACCGCGCCATACCAAGGGCTCCTGCAGCAGTGGTCAATCGTTCCGGAATCATCATCCGATTGAAGACCAAGGCACCTCCATTTGCCGGACCTACAAGATTCTTTGCAGGCACCTTCGTGTCCCGGAAGTAGAGACGGCCCGTTCCTCCTCCTCTTGAGCCAAGGAGCCCATAGACATGCTTGACCTCCACGCCCATCTCCCGTTCAACGATAAAACAGGAGATGGATTGGTGAGGTTCAGCTTCTGGTGCCGTCTTCGCATAGACCAAAAAATAATCAGCCCCTTCTGCACCCACCACAAAACGCTTCTGTCCGTTGAGATAATAATAGTTCCCATCCTTCTTTGCGATCGTCGTAGCTCCGAAGAAGTCAGACCCTCCCCGTGGCTCCGTGAGCGCTTCTGCACAGCAGAGTTTCCCCTCAAGGGTTGGCTTCAAATATTTTTCTTTCTGCTCTGGAGTTCCAAAACGATGGATCGCCTCTCCAACGATGCTCACCAATGAGTAGAGGCAGGTCATCCCGGATCCGAGGACGCCAATCTCCTCGATGCCCGCCACCTCTCCAGTCCACTTCATTCCTCTACCTCCCCATTCTTTTGAGAAGCGAAGACCGAGGAGGTTTTGGGCTGCCAAACTTTCCATAAACTCTTTTGGATATCTGACCTCATCTGCATCCATCGCTCGAATCAGTGAACTTGGAACCTCTCTGACAAACGTTTTAACCTCCTCCTTTAACTCCCTCTCCTCCTCTGTCAAAAGAATCTCAAACATAATCTCCTCCTTGCTCCTAGGGTGATAGTTTTTGTCGTTCATCACTCCTTCATGATGGATTCTTTACCTAAAATTCCTAAAGAATCAAGAGATTTCTTCATTTGACCCATTCCCTCTGGATGGGTTAAAAATGGTTTATGAAAATCCTTCTCATCTCACCAGAGCGAAAGAGGAAGAAGGAGGAGGAATTCCTCTTCAGGCTGAGTTTCTTAAACCTTCCCTATGTGGCTGCGGACACACCTTCTGGCGTGGAGATAAAGATTGTCGATGAAGCATTTGAGAAGCTTGATTTCGATGAAAAAGTGGAACTGGTGGGTATCACGGCCCAAACTCCAGTTGTGCCTCGGGCTTCTCAAATCGCAGAAGAATTTAAAAAAAGAGGTATTCCTGTGGTCATGGGAGGGGTCCATGCCAGCATGCTTCCTGAAGAGGCACTCCAACATGTCGATGCCGTGGTGGTTGGAGAGGCGGAGGAGGTCTGGCGTGATCTAATTGAGGATCTGAAGAGAGGACAATTAAAACGGATTTATAAGGGGAATGGATTTGTCAATCCCTCCCATCTCCCCTTGCCAAGGAGAGAGCTTCTCAATGAAAAATTCTATTTTCCACTGAAGTTACTTGAGACGACACGAGGATGTCCTCATCGCTGTGACTTCTGTGGTGTCTCCAAATTTTTCGGGTTTCGATACCGCAATCGACCGATCGTCGAAATTGATCGAGAACTGCAAACCCTTTTTCAAAAGGGTCCGGTGATGGACCTTGCCTTAAAAAAAATTCTCTCTTTATTGAGTAAAGACCTTCTCTACTTCCTCAAACGGAGGCTTTTATACATCATCGATTCCGATGTTGCCAGCGACAGACGTTTTTGCTTCGAGCTTGTTTCCCTTCTTAAAGCATACGACCTTCTCTGGTGGGGTCATGCCCCTGTATCCACTGCTTTCGATCAAAAACTCCTAAAAGGATTCTCTGAAAGTGGATGTATCGCCCTCAATATCGGTTTTGAATCATTCTCAACAAAAGACCTTCAGGTCATAGGGAAAGGGTTTAACCAACCTTCTCGATACGCAGAAGCGGTCAAAAGGATCCACGACTTTCTATTTTATCACAATACCGACTCAATCCTTTCTTGTGGATTTTTTATAGACCAAATTCATTCTTAAAGACCTATTTGTTGAGCCACAACTTCGCGATGAAAATCACCATCCCCGAAAGTAAGTTCAGCAGCTTTAGCCTTTCTGAAATAAAGCTGCATATCATAATCAATTATTATGCCGATACCTCCGTGAATTTTTATACCAAGCAGACATACTCTTCTGGAGGCATCGCTTGCACGAGCCTTGGCCATGGAAATCTCCTTTGTTGCTTGATACTGTTGACTTAACTTCCATGCAGCCTGATACGTGAGGAACTTAACTTGATCGACATCTGTAGCCATATCCGCACACTGATGTTGAATAGCCTGAAAGCTACCTATTAACCTTCCAAACTGTTCTCTTTTCTTGACATATTCCACTGTCATCTTTAATACCTGCTCCAAGAGACCCAGAATAAACCCACAATGAGCGAGAGCTCCCCACTCATTTATCTTGCTCATTATTTCTTCTCCCCTCCCGATATCTCCCAAAATGTTTGTCCTCGGTACTCTCACCCTCTCTAATATCACTTCACATTGCTTATCTGATGCTATCGTCTTTAATACACGTGAAGTTACTCCGGGATCTTTGGTATTAACCAAAAACAAAGTTTTACCACTATTGATTTTGGCCCCATAAATTAACCAACCGGCCATATGGGCATAAGGAACAAATAATCTAGTTCCACTTAAAATATAATCTTCTTTTTCCGTAACAACTTGATCTGTCATCTCTCGCTTGCCTGTTGAGGATTCTGGTGCAATAATTGCTGGAATTATAATAAGTTCACCCTTCGTTAGCTTGGATAAAAATTCCTTTTTTTGTAATTCGGTACCATATTTAAAAATAGCTTGCCCTGAGCAAATGACTGTTGGGATATACGGTCCTGGGAGTAATACTCTCCCCATTTCCTCCAACATTAAGATTAAATCAACAAAGTCGCCCCCGCTCCCCCCATATTCTTCAGGGAAACCTACTCCCATCCATCCCAAAATAGCCATTTTTTGCCATATTTCAGGCGAATATCCACCTTGACTATCTTCTGCCTCTCGAGCGAGATCTTTCGCCTCTTTTACTAAGAACTCTCTGACAGCGTTTTGTATGGCTTCTTGATCTTTAGTCAGGTTAATATTCATAAAATCCTCTGCTCCTTGGTACAAAATTTTTTTATCCTCTTGGAAGTCCCAATCCCCTTTGAGCAATAATATTTCTCATTATTTCGGAAGTACCTCTTGTCACAAGAGCTTCTAGAGAGTCTCTATATCTCCATTCATACTTCCCATTTAGGGGAGCCCACTTCGAACCTCCCTTAAGCTGACCATAGAGACCAAAAATTTGCATTACTGTATTCACAAGCCTCTGTTCCGTCTCCGCCACAATCATCTTCAGCATTGCTGCCTCATAGTTTGGAACTTTACCACTGTTCAACATCCAAACCACTCTAAGGGAGAGGAGCTTAGCTGATTCAATATCTATAGCTAACTCAGCAATTCTCTGTCGGATTAGAGGATCTTTTCGTTTCCCATTTTCTTTTATGTAATCTACAACTTCCTGAAAATCTCTCTCAAGTCCAGCAGTTGTTGAAATTCTCTCATAATCTAAGGCTTCAAGTATATAATAAAATCCTCGATTTTTCTCTCCTACTAAGGATTCTTTAGGAACTTCAACATCCTCATAAAAAACCTGATTGGTTCTCATATTTCCTAATGTATAATCAGCAGTGATTGTTATTCCAGGACTCTTAAGATCGACTATAAATAGTGAAATTCCTTTATACTTAGGAGTAATATCTTCAGTTCTAGCTCCAAGCCAATGATATTGGGCATAATGCGCTCTGGTGTTAAACATTTTTTGCCCGTTAATAATAAAACGGTCTCTTTTATCCTCGGCTCTAATTTCCAGAGATGCAAGATCAGAGCCAGCTTGAGGCTCAGTATATCCCAAAGCGAACTCTATTTCTCCTCTGGCTATTCGACGTAAATATTCTTTCTTCTGTTGGCTGCTTCCATGCCGCAATATGATGGGCCCTGCCATTCCAGCTCCTACAGTACCAAATATATTAGTATAATAGTGCATTCTCTCTTGCACAATATAGCGGTAAATATATGGAAGCTCAAGACCACCAAACTCTTTAGGCCAGGTAGGGCAAAGCCATCGATTTGCCCCAATCTTTCTTAAGATTTCCCAGCAGTAAGGACCAAAACCTTGACCGGAATCCCACTCCTCTCTTGCCTTAGGAACAGCTTTCCCTTCCCTAATAAAAAAATCATTAACTTCTTGTCTAAACTTTTCTTCTTCTTGTGAAAATCTAAAATCCATTTCTTACCTCCATCAAGAATTTGGAGTTAATCCCTTTTTTAGTTGAAATTCTATAGCGGCTTCTACAAGTGTTTAGTGACATCTCTTAAGCAGCTTCCTTTGTCTGTCCCTATTTGATGGTCTGCGTTTCAATCTCCCTCTCGATAGCAATCCTCAGTTAACGGAGATCTCTGTATCACTTTACGTTCTTAAGCACTGGCTCAATGTCCAGAAGGGAAACAGCTAACCACCAATACTTCTGATCACTGGTCTTCCAATAACCAACCTTGTTGGTCTTCTGTTCAGAGGTCATTAAGGACTCGATACAGTTGGTGTTTCTAGGACTGATCACCAATTCTTGAAAGAGTCCTGATCGGTGGAGTGTCAGGGTCTCCTCTAACCTTTCATCCAGACTGCTGATCATCGACTGGCTGATGAGCTGTAATTCCTTACGAATCCTAAAATTTTTTCTTCCACCATCTCATAGGTGGGCTCCTGATAAGCCTCCTTAAGCTTTCGATTCATGCTCGCTTGCATCGATTTCAGAAAATAGCTCACCAACCTTAGCAGGCATCGCGAGGTCTCAGTGCGAGCACTGACACAAAAGTGTTTACGCCCGCTCTATGATACCGGAGACTCCCATGCCGCCGCCTCCACAGATGGCGAGCATGCCGTACCCTGACTGGCATCTTCTCATCTCGTTGAGTAACGTGACGAGAATCCTAGCCCCGGTAGCACCTAAGGGATGACCAATTGAAACACAAGAACCGTTGACGTTTACTCGGTCATAATCCTTTTCAGTTATTCCTAATTCTTTCAAGTTGGCCAGCGTTTGGGCAGCAAAAGCTTCGTGTATCTCAATGAGGTCAATCTGCTTAATAGTTAGCCCAGCCTTTTTCAACGCCAGTGTCGCTGCCACCGATGCTGCCTTCCAAGCATAACGTGGGTCGGCACCGCTAAAGGCAAATGCCTTTAGTGTACCCAAAGATTCCAGATTTAGCTCTTTAGCTTTTTTCTTTGACATCATGACGCAAACAGCGGCGCCATCATTTTCACCGCATGAATTACCGGCTGTGCAAACCCCGCCCAGCACTGGTCTTAGTTTGGAGAGTGCTTCCTGAGTTGTGTCGCGGCGAGGGCGCTCATCCTCACTGAACAGCACCGTCTCGCCCTTACGCTCGCCGAGAGTTACAGGAACAATTTCCTCTTTGAATTTACCTGAGTCCATGGCAGCACAGGCTCTTTGGTTGCTCAAAAGGGCCCATTTATCGATTTCCTCTCTGGTTATGCCGTATTCCTTAGCGGCGGTTTCTGCCCAAGTCATCATGGTGGATAATATGCCGAACCTGTCGTCCGGTTGGGACATGACGCGGGCTCGCTGGATTCTGTCATAGAACGGCATCCCCCACATTGACAGGCTACCGTGGCCACGTGGCATATCCCTTGTCCCACCGATACCCCATCGAATGTCGCCCGGTAAATAAAATTCAGCAGTGCTCATGCTCTCCACACCACCAGCCACGATGATATTAGCATTGCCGCTCTGGATAAACATTGCAGCGAGACAAATGGCATCAAACCCGCTGGGACATCTTCGGTCAATGGTTAAACCAGGTATTTCGACTGGCCAGCCGGCCTTGAGGAGTGACATGCGAGCAACATTGACATATTCACCACTTTGGTAGTTCTGTCCCATGATGACCATGTCTATTTTACTGGTATCTAGCTTTGTCTTCTTGAGTACCTCATTGAGGACCAGGGCACCCAGATCATAGGCACTTATGCTTCGCAGGGAACCGCCGAAGTTCCCCACCGGTGTCCGCACCCCACCAACAATGGCAACCTCTTCCATTTTCTCTTTTCTACCTCCCTTTTTAAGTTTAATTTAAAATATGTGCAGTTTTGCCGCCCGGCTTCTTGTCAAGTTAGCCGAAACCGACCATCTGTTTTCGGCAACCATGGTGGTGCCCATCCTGGATCACAAGTAGGCTTATAGGGCATTTACGCTATTTAGATGAGCGCCTGACCCACTTGGAAGCCACTTTGGGCGCAGACCTCTGAACAATGCCATACCCCACATAGTCCCCCAAGAACGAATCTTCTTGACTTCCATTCCTCTCCCAAAAGCTATTTTCCTTTGAACTCGGGCTTTCTCTTATTAAGGAAGGCACTCATCCCTTCATTATGGTCTTCGGTGGCAAAGCAGAGCGCCCATTGAGTCTTTTCAAAAGCCAAGCCAGCCGCAAGGTCAGTGTACATGCCCCGAGTTATCGCTCTCTTGAGATATTTGATGATGATCGGGCTTTTGTTAACGATCGCCTCAGCTATCTGATTGACTGTTTCTTCCAGTTTGTCGTGGGGGACGACTTTATTAACAAAGCCTATCCTTTCGGCCTCAACAGCATCAATCATCTTTCCAGTGTACATCAACTCTTTAGCTCTGCCCACGCCAATTAACCTTGGTAGTCTCTGCGTTGCGCCACCTCCCGGGAAGATGCCGACATTAATCTCCGGAAATCCGAATTTGGCCTTCTCGGAAGCAATTCTGATATCACAAGCCATGGCCAGTTCGCCACCGCCGGCAAGGCAATACCCGTTAATCATGGCGATGAGAGGGATATCCAAATTTTCCAAGTCTTGATAGAGTTGCTGTCCTAATGTGGAAACAAACTCCTCGATTTCCACCGGGGTTGCTTTTGAAAGCTCAGTAATATCCATGCCACTCATGAAAGCTTTATCACCGGCGCCTGTGATGATGAGCACCCTGACGTTCTCATCCTTTTTAAGGTCTTCCATGGCGATTCGGATTTCTCGCCTAGCGGCCTTGTTCAAGGCATTCCTTACTTCGGGTCGGTTAATCGCGATTTTGGCTGTCTTTTTGTCCTTATCTTTGGTGTAGATAATGTTCTGGAATTCCATATTACCTCCTCTAGGGTTGATATCCAGAGTTGTCTCTAACTGCAGCCACAAGAGTGGTTAAGCTGGTTTAGTTGGAGATGGTGGTTCGGGAGGAGCCGGATTAACTAGACCAGATAATAGACTTGCTGGCATAACCGAAGCCAGTTCTTCAAAAGTCCATCTACCTTTCTTATAGACAGTCTTTATCTGTGTCGGTGGGGCGTAGAGACTTATGCGGCCCCCGCTGGCAAAGAAAACCTGGCCGTTGATATTTGCGGCCTGGTCACTTGCTAAATAGACGACGATTGGGGCAACATCTTCAGAAGCCCCAAAGATTCTCGTGTAAACTTCTTCGTCAGGAATGCTTGCCGCCTCTTCCTTAGTTACCAGACCGCGTACCACCCCCATTTCCCGAGCGCGCTGGGGAGTAACGCTCCGCCAGATTCTGGTGTCCGCCTGGGGAGAGAGAGCATTGACGGTTATCCCATATCTCCCTAGGGCCAGCGCACAGGATTTGGTGAATCCCAGAATCCCCCCTTTGGCGGCACTATAGTTTGGTTGACCAGCATTGCCGTCAATGCCAGCCTGAGAGGTGATATTGATAATCCGGCCCTTCCTTTGTTCTCGCATATATGCCGCGGCAAACTTGGTACAGCCAAAGGTGCCTTTCAGGATAGCATCGACAACTTCGTCCCACTCCTCCTCGCTCATATTCCAGACCATGCGGTCGCGGTTGAGCCCGGCATTATTTACCAAGATATCAATTGTACCCCAACGATCGATCGCCGTTTTTATCAGTTTCTCACAGACATCCATCCGGGCAACATTGCCATAGACGGGGATGGCTTCACCGCCAGCCTCCTTAATTTTCCTGGCTGTCTCTTCAGCGATGCCTCCTTTCGATTCAGGACTGCGGTTATTGACCACTACTTTGGCACCTGCCTCAGCGAGTGCAAAGGCAATCGCTTTCCCTAAGCCTTGCCCCGAACCCGTCACAACAGCCACTTTTCCTTTCAGAACCATGGTAATACCTCCCAAAATGATTAATAGCCGAAAGCTCCTAATCTATCTTTATCATGCAATCTATATATGATAGTTGGTTTCCTCGTCAATCTCTAAAATTCTTACGTCCTTGAAGCATGCGTATCTGGTGATTCTAATTCTTAACGTCTTGACCTTATGTAACCGTTACAGCGCATAAAGGCTGAGGCACCATGTCGCTCTCAAGAGCGGTGCTGACGCAATACGGGCAACGTTCCTGGTTGCAGTTTCGTTGGGTCCGCTCCTCAATCACCCCAGCTTAAGAAGTTTGGCCGCGTTACCTCCCAGAACAGCTTCAATCACCTCCTTGGGAAACTCGATGCCAGCAGCCTCGTTTTGCCAGGACAAGCCAACATTGTTGTCTACCTATAATTTGGAGAGGATCCATTTTGGGGTGTTTGTAGATCTGCCTTCTATGAATAGATAATCATTCCCCTGGCGTTTTTCCCAGCCTCCAAGTCCTTAAAACCGGTATTGATCTCCTCCAGGCGATATCGATTGGTGACGAGTTGTTCTAAATGAATCCGCCCAGCTTTATAGAGCTCAAGGAAGGTTATAAGGTCAACGCGACTATCCCCAGACCCATAATTGCAGCCCAATATGCTCTTCTCCATGACAGGGATTTCATAAAGGGGAAGAGTCAACTTTGCTTCCAAATCCGGGATCCCCACAACCACCGCATAGCCCCCCCTCCGAATCAGCTTATAGGTGGTCAGGGTTGTTTCAGCGTTCCCGATTACTTCAAAGGCATAATCCGCCCCTATACCTTTAGTTATCTCCAGCACCTTTTCAAGGGGATCTTCCTTGGACGCGTTGATCACATGAGTAGCCCCGAAGACCTTGGCCAGTTCAAGTTTGTTATCCAGAATATCAATGGCTAAAATCTTTGTGGCATTGGCCAGCACCGCCCCTTGGATCACATTGAGTCCCACGCCGCCGACACCCATTACGGCGACCGTGCTTCCCGGCTTCACTTTAGCCTTATTGATCACCGCTCCCACCCCAGTTATCACGCCACAACCCGCTACCGCAGCCATGTCGAAGGGAATGCTCGGGTCAATCCCTAGAACACTCTGCTCGCTTACCACATTGTATTCACTGAAACACCCGACTCCCAACATGGAATGAATATTCTGGGTCCCCTTTCGTAATCGGCAGGTTCCGTCGAGCATGGTTCCGCTTCGGGTCTTATCCTTTTCCGCGCACAAGTAGGGTTGGCCTCGCAAACAGTAGTAGCACTGACCGCAAATCGGCACCCACATTAAAAGAACAGGGTCCCCAGGTTTTACTTTGGTAACCCCTAGCCCCACTTCCTGAATCACGCCTGCCCCTTCATGGCCGGGTATACAGGGAAGTGGGGGCATGCGCACGGCTCCGTTTATGACTGATAAATCAGTGTGGCAGAGACCTGCCGCCTTATTTTTGACTAAAACCTCCTTTTCTTTTGGAGGGGCAAGCTCCAATTCATCGATCACCAGAGGTTTCCCGTACTCGTAAAGAACCGCTGCTTTCGTCCTCATGATTTTCTCCTTCGGGAAGCAGATTCGTAATAAAGAAAAGGGAAACGTTGTCTAAAAGAATAACTAAGAATGGATAGAAACATGAGGGGGAGAAGAAAAGCCTTTAGGTAATCGGTCCTGACCCCGTATCGACCAATTCCCTCCTTTCCACATTTGAGCCAAAGAGTCTCCCCTTTCAATCCCGTCCCGACGCCCAATATAACGACTGGGAACCCGATAACATCCCAGCGAAGGCGCCGCAATGGGCCTGCATTCTCCCCATCTCCCTCGCGAGGCAAAATAATCTCGCAGCCTATCTGCAACTTATATTAGACTCCGTGCCAATGGGTAAGAGCCCCCAGCGGCTCGCGAGTACGTTCAAAGTTATTAACCTTAGCCTCAGTTTCAGGGTAACCAATGGCTATTGCCAACGCAATAAGCTTGGATTCGGGAATGCCGAGGAGTTCTCTCAAAATTTCGGGCCAGGCGACCGGCGTAGTCATGAGGCAGGTACCCAAGTCATAGGCAAGAGCAGCTAGGGCAATCGTCTGAGCTAGCAGACCAATATCTAAGATTGCCTTCGGGCAGATTGACCTTTCTGTGTAGACTATGATTGCATTGGGGGCCCCATAGAAACGCCCTCCATAAAGCAGATAAGCGGTCCTTTTTTCGTCCAGACCCGGTGTTCCGGGAGGAAACTGGTAACTGTCAATACGGTTTCTTACGTTTATCGCCCGCTGGCGATAGGGCTCAGGAAATTCGGGAAAAGGGATGTCCGGGGTGAAATTTCTGAAAGTCAGACGATCGGTATCCCATTCCGTCTTCACCTTCTGTATAAGACGAGCATTTACCTCCTCCATAACTTTACCTCCCAAGACGGCAAACTCCCATGGTTGGGTGTTGCTGCCGGAGGGTGCCCATCGGCTGGCGTCTAAGACCTCTTCCAAGACTTTTTTGGGTACGGGAGTCGGTTTGAAACTGCGAATGGACCTTCGGCTACGTATTGCCTCGATAATTTCCATGATATCCTCCTTATTTCGTTCTCTATTCAAAGAGCGGCAATTTCATTAAAAACGCAGTTTCTGTTGCTATC
>Ga0315312_1002914_pt1 | contig 11424 bp, 15 predicted proteins | sample TDP7_MG_FD_203629 | JGI IMG/M metagenome (GOLD analysis project Ga0315312, IMG submission 203629) | Freshwater sediment microbial communities from Lake Towuti, South Sulawesi, Indonesia - TDP7 | ecosystem: Environmental > Aquatic > Freshwater > Lake > Sediment | place: Indonesia: South Sulawesi... | reverse complement strand
GAAGGTCCCACCGTCATAAAGAGTCACTCCTTCTTTAAAAACTTCGTAGATCAAGAGCGAACCTACCTTCAAAAGAAATTGGAACCTGGATTGGAGCTTGGATTAAACTCAAAGAAGAAATTATCAGAGCAGAAGAAGGGTCATAGGTTTCAATTGCTTGCTCACGGGATCTACCTCTAAGCCGAGTTCTTCTAGTGTCGTTACTCCCAGCAGAGGTGTATCCTCGTCTTCGCCGAAGATCACGATCGTTCCAGCCACTCTATCCATGTACTCGACTACAGCTACGCCGATATCGCGTTCAATCTTCTGCTTATTAACAGTTTGAAAAACCCTCTTTTCCCTTCTTTCAATTTGAAGTTTTTCTAAGACACCCTTTGAAATAATCGTGTAAACAGCACCCGTATCCACAACTAGCTCGAGGACCTCAGAGAGACTAGGTTTCTCCGCATTCACCAACTTCATCTTTACGTAGGTAAATCCCAAGCTCCCTACACCTATTGTTAATGGAGCCAGACATCCAATTAAGGATTTTCCCAATAGGGCTCGACAAGATTTACCATCAGCACCTCTCCTCGCCACTTTTGTTGCATGGTGCGGGGGATGGGATTCCATAATAGGTAGACTTTGGTTTGGGCTAATGTTGCCAGTAATCTTATCACTTTAGCTGATTATCAAGGTATTTACATTATTCGTTTTAACATTTTCATCAGCCGCGATGCTACTGCACCATCCAAACCCATTTAAGCTACGTGGGAGCCGACAGCTCTTAAAAGAGGTGTACGAAGGTTTAAATATTTCACCCATGAGTATAACTTTGGATAACTATGGTTGGACTCAGGGCAAGAGTTAGTAAGAAGGGGCAGATACTCATACCTAAAATCTTCAGGGACAAGTATGGTATCGAGGAGGGGCAGTCTGTCGTTATGGAGCCAACAGCTGAGGGGCTTCTGATAAGAGGAAGGATGCCGCCAGAGGAGGTAGTGGTCAAGCTTAAGGAGCATATAGATAAAATTAAGAGTATGGGTGTAACTGGTCCGCATCCAGGCGATTTGAGAAAGGTTTACCTCGAGATGGAGTTTGAGGAGAGCACATCTTGAAAGTATTCCTAGACTCGAATTTTCTGATATATATGAACGCTATGACTGATGATCATAAAGACGGCGTTGATAGACTCTTCAGGAAGCTTCTAGGGGAATCGCTTTTCACTAACATGTTAGTCATCGATGAAACCCTTTACGTATCCAAGAGATATGGTGTCCCATATGATGTTACGCTAGATTTCCTCAGAGAGATAGTATTACCTTACGTACAGGTCATACCCATCGGAGAAGAGGATATAAAACCCCTTCAAAAATACCTCCTCAAATACGATCTAAAGCCTTCTGATGCCATACACCTAGCCACTATGGAGAGGACTGGAGCAAACCATATAGTAACCGAAGACGAAGACTTCGACAGAGTTGAAGAGGTTAGAAGAATCTGGCTTGAACGGTTGGGTGAACCTGGCAAAACATCAGAGAATACTTAATGACGAAGGACTTGTGGTGACAAGCTACTTCACGGATAAGGTTAGGGTGGTTGAAGAGGTTTGGGGAGAGATAAACTTCTTCTTCGATGAAGAGAGCGATGTATTAGACCTTTCCAGATGACCTCAAACGTTTATAGTAGCCCCGCGAAACTCCAAGTAGGATTTGCCTTACTTTCATATGGTCTTCTGGGCTTAGTTTTCCTAGTTGGTTGAGGTTTGTTTCTTCTGCTTTCGTCTGGATGGGGCACCTTCATCTTTCGCGAGTGCCTGTTTATATGGATGGACGCACACAAGGTGGGATATAAAGGGATGTTCAAAATGGATAGCAAAAAGTATTCGTATGGAATATGCGGCGTCTATTGCGGTCAATGCCCAAACGGGAATGGAAGAGTGAGGATGATCGCAGGCGAGTTGAAAAGACTCGTCGATACAGTTCGTTACGAGTGGGTTGAGTTCGCCGTCAAATCGTTCAAGTTCTCAGAGTTCAGAAAAGGCTTAGAATGGTTTGCAGGAGCGCTATGCCCCATGTGTCTGAACGGTGGCGGTGCACCTTGTGAGAACAGAAAATGTGCGGCTGAAAAGAATCTTGAGAGTTGCCTTCTCTGCGATGGTTATCTTACCTGCGAGCACACAAACTATCAACGAGACTGGTATCCTTTTGTAGTCGAAAACTACCAACGTGTGAAGGAAGTAGGCTTCCAAAAGTATCTTGAAGAAGAGGAAGAAAGAGCTAATGCAGGCGTAGACTTGATGGGTCACTTAGAACGAAGATGCTGTAAAGTGGTCAAACTAGAAGACAAACAGTAGGCTATCTCTCGGTTCACCAGATGATAACGAATACGCTATATTCACCGAATGTTCTTGAATTAGGCGAACAGGAAGTGTTTCTGGCTCCGCGAAGGCAAAACTAACTGTTTGGAAAGCCGAAATGGAAAATACGGTTATGACAAAAAGAGAACAATCGCCTCATGTAAAGGCGATGTTGCTTTCCTCCCCCTTGGAGACTACATAATCATCTATCTTTTCAACCCTTTTGAAGATCCACCTGTAGGGAAACTTCGCGCCTAACACAGCGTTTCTCCTCGGATAAGCCTCAAACATGTCCAAGAATTCGAACAGCTTTTTGATCTGGTCCTTTTGGAAGTACGCCCTATCTGAATTGGGAGACTTGACTTCAAAAGCCAATAACATATCGCTCTTCGTCGCAAAAACATCCGGCAACGGTTCAGAACTGGGCGCTGAGACCGGCACTCTAACAGCTCTAAACCCATAGTTACGGAGCTTCCTCACAAGATCACGTTCAGCCCTATAGCCTCTTCTCCTGATGCGTCTAATCTCCTTAACATCAAGCAATCGGCCACGACGTCCAACACCTCTACCTCTATTCTTAGCTTTGGAAGCAAGTTCGCGAAGCGACAACTATTTCTTCTCCTTTTCCAATGGGCGGATCACAAGTCTAATCAGGTCGTTCAACCAATCAGAGAAAGTCCTCGCGTTGGCGTACTTCTGATACTTCTTCCGGTGCGGGATCTTAGAGACCATATGCATCTCAAGCATCTTTCGAAGATAGTATTTCGCCGTCGACTGAGGGATGCCCGCCTCTTTCGCCAAGTCACCGCTAGTGAAAACCATGTCGAGGCGCGAATAAGCAGATATCACCGACCCCGGAAAAGGCATAGACGAATTCACTATCTCAATCAGTTCATCATCCAGCCGCGACATAAATTCCGCTCCTTTTCAGTTCAATAATTTAACCATTTCGCCTTAAAAGTCTTTCATCGTGCCCGAGTCCAAAGAATAGGAAATAGATCACGTCTGAACTGCTGAATCGTTTCGAAATGGAACCTCTTTGAGGACTTTGTCCCGATGAAGGCGCCCTCCGCTGAAGAATTCTTTGCTCCTCGTAAATTTGGGACGACAAATTAATCCGTATAGGTCATTTCGATCTCAAGTTTCGCTATGGCCAAGAATAAACATAAATGCTGTCCATTATTTCAGCGCCCAGTTTCGCGCTTCTAACCAGATTCACTCTAGATACACTTGAGAGAAATGCTTCAGCGAGTACAGGTAAGCGGGCATCCCCTCGAGGAAACTCCTGACTTGAAGTATGGGCACTATCGGGACCTCTTCGTGGAACTTGAGATCGCTCGGAGTCAACGAGAGGATTACGGGGACGAATCTTGCTTCTTTCCATCTTTGTATCCCAATCTTTTCGCGCAGAACCGGCGAAGCTTCCGAAAGGGCTTGCGTTCTCGCAATGTGACTGCTAGCAATCTTTGCTACAGATGAGCCCCGCCAGCCTTTCTGCCAATGCTTACAGTCCACTGACACAACAATGGGATTCTTCAAGGCAAGGATGTCGATCTCCCACCTTTTGCCGAGAGATTTGAAACGGTAGTGCTTCTTCACTGAGAAGCTATTATTTTCAAAAGCCAGAGCTGAGACGTCCTCAAACTCATCCCATTCTAGCAACCTGCTCACTCTTTCGAGATCGCCCCCGAGCTCAACAATCCGAATAGCTGCTCGTATGCGTTGTTCCCCGTTCATTACGACAGTTCTGCCCTGAAGTCCAACGATCTCGGTCTCTGAGTTTCTCTTCAGAATACGGTAGACGATCTGAGCAGCAACCCTGGCGTCCAGACCGATCTCTCCTATCTTAGCGCTATGCTCCTTCGTCAACTTCAAGGCAGAAGCAAGAACATCTCTTTCAACAGACATTGAGCGTCACGCCCAGTAACTGAGGTTTTCAGAGAAGAGCTTAAAAATCCTGCCGTTTTCTAGCGTCATATGCTTTGGTTCCAGATTTCTGTGAATTCCTCTTCGTAGACGGTCGCTATATAGGTGCTTCTGATTACTAAAAGGTTTTCGTTATTCTCCTCTTCCGCGTGAGCTGTCCAGTTGAAGCTGCCGGTCGCCACGATGACGCCGTCCACAATCATCACCTTATTGTGCATATAATTGGGGTTTGTGTCGTTGCGAACAAATATTCCAGCAGCCCTCAGTCTCTGATATTCACTGTGTACGGTTACCTGACCCTTCTCAAACACGATCTTGACGTCGACACCTCTGGATTTGGCATTTACCAGTGCATCGCCGATTGAATCCAAGGTGAAACTGTAGATGAGAATGTGAATGGAGCTATTCGCTTTGCCAATCCAGTCGATGATTTCATCTTCGCTTCCGCCTCGAGGAGAAAAGTAAATGCCTAAGACCGATTGCTGCCGAAGAGTTACTATCTCAGACTGCAACATCCCGACTTGGCTCTGAAGAAGAGCGATATCCCTTTCCTTTTCCGCCAATCCACTTTGAAGGCTAGCAATCTGACCACTCGTGCCTAGATAACCGGCGCCCAAGCCTGAAACTAATCCAACAACAAGCGCTGTTGCGAATGCGGCAGTGACCTTATTAGCCATTAGGCAACCTCCCCAAGTAGAATATGGCAGAAAGGATTTGAGTCTAAGCACAGCTCTAAGGACCCTGAGTCTTGCGAAAGCAGTCTATCACAAACCGAGTTCTGAATTGCGAAGAGGTCATCTCGACCCATTTGAGTTCCAAGATCGCTATTAATGCGTCTTAGGTCCCTATTACAATGTTTCCCGCTATCTTTTTCAGCGTGGCTATTGCTGAGAGGGCTGCTATGTAACTTGTCTTGGGGTTATTTGGGAAAGGTTTGTTAATGGTTTTCGTTTCAAACTCGCCGAATTCTCCCTTGACATGGATCTCATGAATGATCTCTTTTGCTTCAGGATCGGTGATGATCCTAACCTTGGTGTTATCAGGGCCGACGCCAGCAAGGCTGAGCGAAGCGGCGACATTGACGTTGTTCGGGAAAAGTTTCACCGCATCCCGCGCTGGGCCTTCATAGAGCAGTAATGGTTCCCTAAGCGCACGTAGATCAATCTTACTGCTCTTGATGAATGGAGCTCCCTCAAAGCTCAACGGGGGTTTCCTCGTTGTAAGAGTGACTTCGTGTATCTTGCCAATCGCTGCAGATTTGATGTTGTCTAAACCAACGATGGCTCCTGAAGGAACGTAGATCTTCCTCCCCCTTCTTTTCGAAGAGGCCAGTATTCTGCCAAAAAGGTCTTCATCAATCAATGCGCCGGCGCTCATAATCATAAGATCCTTGTCTTGTTCCAAAACCTTCAGCGCGTACTGTCTCACAGCTTCTTGGGATGCAGCCTCTACGATAAGACGGATATTTACGCTTTTGATGAGTTCATCGGCACTTTCAGCTATGAGAGGCCTCTTAGATAGTCTGCCAACTAGTCTCTCAGCTTGCTCTTTAACTATATCGTAAACTGCTGAAAGTTCAACGTCGCCGACCCTTCCCGTGTCAATGGCCTCGGCTATGATCGTCCCGATGGAACCGCAACCTATCAGACCAATCTTGAGGTTCGTAGTCCTTTCCATCTTCTTGCCCTTTTGATGAGCCCGCTGTTTAAATCTCTTACGGGTGAAGCTGAGCCTATTTGAGGACATTAGAAATGGACAACGATATAAACATGAACCCGAGATGAACGGCCCCATAGTTCAATGCCAAACAAAAGATATAAGAGCAAACACTATTCTTGAGAAAGAAGATACTTAAAGAGGCCCGTGAGAAATGGAATGGCTAGTAATCTCGCCTATTGCTGGTTTCACTTCAATCCTGTTTGCCGTATACATGTTCCTAAACGTTAACAAACAGGAAAGCGGAACCGCAAGAATGGAAGAGATGGGCGCAGCAATAAAGGAAGGCAGGAGGAGGCATATACACGAAAAGAGCCAATGTAGGCGCTGGTCTTATGGGCAAAGTCGAGATCGGCATCCCCGAAGACGATCCTAGGAGTCCAGCAGTGATAGCTGACACCGTAGGCGACAATGTTGCATCTCTTCAGCTTTCAAGTCATGTAATAGACACAGACCTAAAAGTAGTTGCTTCATAAGATTCTCACACCATCTAGGTTCATAGAAGGAAGGTTAAGTAGAAGCTTAACGTACTTCAGCTAGGCTAGTTACAGAAATAAAGGCCCAAACACAGTCGCAGCAAGTGCCATGACTGTTATCATTGTATTCAATGAAGGCCCGGCTGTGTCTTTAAACGGATCTCCCACTGTATCGCCGATAACCGCTGCCTTATGCGCCTCAGAGCCTTTCCCACCAAATTTTCCTTCTTCGATGTATTTCTTAGCGTTGTCCCATGTTCCACCAGCATTAGCCATCAGTAAGGCGAAAATTATTCCTGTAATTATGCTTCCACCGAGGAATCCGGCTAGCGCTTCTTTGCCCAAAGCAAAGCCTACCGCCAACGGAACCACTATAGCCAAGACGCCTGGAAGGATAAGTTCCTTTAAGGCTCCTGTAGTTGCGATGACTACGCATTTCGCGTAGTCGGGTTTGGACTTGCCTTCCATTAGGCCTGGAATTTCCTTAAATTGCCTTCTCACTTCTTCAACCATTCTGTAAGCATTTTTCCCCACAGCCAATATTAACAGCGCGGAGAGCACGGGTGGCATCATTGCACCTATAAACACGCCACCTAAAACATTCGGGTCCATGAAGTTTATCATCATGCCGGAAATTCCAACCTCCGCTGAGTAAGCAAAGAACAACGCAAGAACTTGTAAGGCGGCGGCGCCAATGGCGAAGCCTTTCGATATGGCTTTTGTAGTATTACCTGCAGCATCCAATCTATCCAGTACCTCAATTACTTCTTCACCTAAGCCAGATTGTTCTGCGATCCCTTTCGCATTATCCGCTACGGGACCGTAAGCATCTGCAGCAATTACCGTTCCCAAGGTGGCTAACATGCCAACGGCTGCCATAGCAATTCCATAGAAGGGATTAACGTTATACATTAAGGATATGTTCCATGAAGCTAAGATTGCTGAGACTATGCCAATAATGGGTGGAACTATGCTCAGTAGACCGTAGGAGAAGCCAGACAAGATGTTTATTGCAGCGCCAGTCTTTGCGGATTCAGCAGTCCGTAAGACGGGAGTTCTATCTATCGATGTGAAAAAGTCTGTTGTTATCCCTACGATTACGCCAGCAACTAATCCAGCCATCGTTACAAAAAATATGCCGAGTCCATGTTCGCCCATATTCAACGAATTGACTGTCAGGAACATTGATACTGCAAATATTATGCATGTTGCAAAAGTTGCTCTGTTGAGTGCGGCGCCTGGATTTCTCTTGACTCCGACCTTTACAAAGAATATTCCGAGAACAGACGCAACTATTCCTAACCCCTTAACTATTAGTGGTAGGATCACATAGATTGCTTCATGGTATATTGCTGCGCCAAGCAGCATGGATGCTATCATGCCAGCGACATAGGAGTCGGTCAAGTCGGCCCCCATTCCAGCCACATCTCCCACATTGTCGCCCACATTATCTGCGATGACCGCAGGGTTTCTGGGATCATCCTCAGGGATGCCTAATTCAACCTTACCTACAAGGTCGGCGCCAATGTCAGCCGTTTTTGTGTAGATGCCTCCGCCTGCCTTTGCGAACAGCGCAAGCGCGCTAGCGCCAAAACTGAAACCCAAAACAGTGCTTAGCGCTGTTTCCAAGTCTTGATAAATGCGGCTGTAAATGTAATAGAGTATGCTTGTTCCCAGAACAGCTATTCCAACAATAGACAATCCCATAACCGCTCCACCAAAATACGCCACCGGAAGAGCTTTACTTAATCCATTTTTAGCGTTGTTTGCGGTTCTCACATTTGCCCTGACAGCGGCATTCATTCCAAAATATGCGGCTGCGGTGGTGCAAAGTGATCCAAGAATATACGCTAATGCCAAGTGGTAGTTGGCAAAGGTGACCCCAAGTGTTATCGCCATAACAGTAACGAACAAGGCCAAAGCCATGTTTTGCCTCTTTAAATAAGCGTTGGCTCCCATCCTTATTGCATCGGCGATTTCCTTCATCTTAGGAGAACCAACGTCATGTCTGTTGACGTAACGATAAAGGTAAAACGCAAAGGCAATCGAAACCGAGCTGGCAATTGGCGCAAAGGTTATCCATTCCATACTATACCCTCTCCAAGGGTCCAAAGATTTTCCCTCATATAAACTGTTCTGAAAGCAGATACCTCTAATAAACTTAACTGACGGGCCTTCTTCATGGAACAACGAGTATTATTTCATCAGCAATTGGCATCTGTGTCGCCACCTCGGCTTCTCGGTTACCTCGACGATGCGTTTGGAATCAACCCGGTATACGGAATTGAAGTATCAGCCTTGGGAATGCTTTCAGTTGTTGGAATGATGATCTCCGTTGACGGGTATAGTTCAATTGTCGATAACGTGAAAGGAATCGACGAAAGGTGCCTTGAAGGAGCTTTTGCTTCCATGTTTGCTGGCAATTGTCGTTCCTTTGGACACGTGGTTCGTTCTATGCAAAGAGGCACTCGGAGGTTCCTTAGCTGGGAGCATAGTTGCAGGCATAGTCTTTGCATTATTTTTGGCCAATTCTGGTGGAGCATGGGATAACGCTAAGAAATACATTGAGGCAGGAAACTTTGGAGGCGAAGGCTCAGAAGCTCACAAAGCAGCAGTTGTCGGCGACACTGTTGGTGATCCCTTTAAGGATACAGCAGGTCCTTCGCTCAATACGATGATAACCGTTATGTCTCTAGTAGCTTCCGTTTTCACCTCATTGATAGCACAGTTTTCGTTGCTCGCCTAAGCCCAGAAAATCTCAGATCAATCCCCTGAAGATGGATTAGGGCGGTTTTCGTCCCGATGTCAACATGGTTCATTCGCTGCTTCACCTCTCCCTCGGTTGCTGACCGAAAAGACATGAAAAGATTTTTAAGCGGAGATATTTATCACATACTAAAAAGGTGAACAATTATGCCGAGAGAAGAGGCGATTCTGGGCAAGATTAGAGATGCCATTGTTAACCTCGATATTGACGGTATACAGAAGGCCTGCAAGCAGGTTGTTGACGCTGGCATACCGGCATATAAGGCTGTAACCGAAGGTATGGCTAAAGGAATGGAGATTGTCGGTCAAAAGTATGAGGCCAACGAGTACTTCCTAGCTGAGTTGATCATGGCTGGAGAAACAATGAAGGAAGGCATGAAGGTACTTGAACCACACTTAAAGGCAGGAGACGTAAAGACCATTGGGAAAGTCGCCATAGGAACTGTCAGGGGTGACCTACACGACATCGGCAAGAACGTTGTCGTCACGCTTCTGAATGCCGCGGGCTTCGATGTCATAGACCTTGGAGTTGACGTCCCGTCGGACAAATTTGTCGAAGCCGTGAAAGATGGCAAGGCAAACATCGTTGGTATGTCTGCGCTGCTTACGACAACCATGGTCGAGATGGAAAGCATAATCAAGGAACTTAAAAAGGCTGGTTTAAGGAAAAACGTGAAGATCATCATCGGAGGGGCGCCAATAACCTCAGAGTATGCGAAGAAGATCGGTGCTGACGCAGCCGCCAGAGATGCCGTAGAGGGCGTCAACATCTGCAAATCATGGGTTGCAAAGTAGCAGACAGCAGATGCTACTGGTCCTCGTCAACAAGTCCCAGAGGGATCGCATAACTGCGGTCCTAGGAGAGAATGTCAATAGATCGTTTCTTTTTTGTTCACTTGAAGGAAGTCTTGGAGCCTTTTTGTTTCAGAGCTTCTAATCGTTTCTGCGCATTTTCTCGGGTCTAACGCTTTGAAGTCGAGTTGCAATGCGGCTAGCAGTCTCTGAACGCCTTTGGCTATGCTAGGCGCAACCAATATTCCTCTAACCTCCCGGTTCGTCGACTCCTTCACAGATTCCACATATCTCGCTAACTGCAATGCCGCTTCTTTTCCGGCAGTTTTCCTTTTGATCTCTATGATTACCATTCTGCCCCTGTCGTCTATGCCGTAGACGTCTATGAATCCGGGCTCTACTTTTTTCTCATAGGTGATCAGCTTCAAGTCTTTCTCTACGAGAGAAGGCTGGACCAAAATTGCCTTCTGCATGTCCTCCTCACTGGCGTACAACGAGAACCTTCCTTCATCGACTAGGCTCAGAACGGAGATTAAGAAGAGCCTGTCAAAGTGGATCCTTAGTACCTCTCTAGGTTTTTCTCTTGCTGCTCGCAGAGATAAGAGACCTCTACCGACGGTCGAACTGAAGGTGCATCCAGGAGGCTGCCAATTCACCGGCTCGTATCCCACTGGCCTGTGGACAAGGAGCGAGCCGTCTTGCTTTAGGATAACTATTCTTTCGCCCGGTTCCAGCTTGGAGCTTGCTCTTCCTTGGTAGTTGATCCAGCAATTTCCGACGATAATCAAGGCTTTCCGTCGCAAGATCGCCTCCTCGATTATGTTTTGGGCATTCTCAACGGTTGGATTCTCGAACACTGTAAAGGATTTGCTGTTCATCAGAAGCCCCGTAGACAGTTTCACTGCGCGGAAATCCAGAATCTAAGTATGACATAGAAGACTATACATTTAACTGTTGTTCGACCTAACTGAGTGATGTCGCAAGTCTGTAGCCCGAACCCGAGATTCTTCCCGGCCTGTTTTCGGGGCGATATCGACAGATCAAGCGAGAAGGTCAATATGAAAGAGGGGAAGAACTGGAAGATAAAACGAGATATAGCAAGGAAATATGATGCCATGGCTGATGCTTACGACGCGTTGTACGGTGAGGAACAAGAAGCCGAGATTAGGTCTACGTTGGAATCTCTCCGATTACGCCCAACTGATCTTATCCTGGATGTCGGATGCGGAACCGGCGTCCTCTTCCATCACATTGAGGAAAAAGTCGAACTTATTGTGGGGTTGGACATCTCACGAAAACTTCTGGAAAAAGCTCGATCCAAGTCAAGACTTTTTTCAAAGATATCTTTGATCCGTGCCGATGCCGACTACTTGCCATTTCTAGATGAGACGTTTGATAAGGTATTTGCAG
>Ga0315312_1002913_pt1 | contig 11426 bp, 9 predicted proteins | sample TDP7_MG_FD_203629 | JGI IMG/M metagenome (GOLD analysis project Ga0315312, IMG submission 203629) | Freshwater sediment microbial communities from Lake Towuti, South Sulawesi, Indonesia - TDP7 | ecosystem: Environmental > Aquatic > Freshwater > Lake > Sediment | place: Indonesia: South Sulawesi... | reverse complement strand
AGACCTAACCTCTTATGTACGAGTTAATCCCCTTAGGTTCGAAGATTTCTGTCTCAAGGACAGCGTCCATGAAGTCGAATATTCTCCTTCTGTTCTCGTAGCTGACGTTAGGATAGAAGAGGGGGTTAGCTATCACCAAGCTTCTGAAGGCGTAGAAGGGCTGTATGACCCTCAGCAACTCCTCGTCCTTCGTGAGTTCCAAGTAATGCTCCATAAGGGTGTTGAAGAGAGTCTCGAAGGGTTCTCTAAACTCGTCATATCCCATTAGAGACCAGAAAAGGTAGTTAATGGAGAGGCAGGAGACATCGTCGGCCGCTTCACCCCACTCCCCCCTACTCCTATCCAGCAACATGAACTTCGATGGACCCTGCCACAGGATGTTGAAGGGATGAAGGTCACCGTGAACTTGGCAGAGTCGATGGGTCTTTCTCTTTACTCTCCAACGCCATTCAACACACTTCTTCTCGATCTCCTCAAGCTCCTCCTCGCTCGTGAAGCTGTAGGTCCGCTCATCCTTGGGATAGGAGTCAATGATTCCGGCAATACAGTCCCCCCTCCCGACGAGGTCCCGAATCCGGCGCACATAAAGCCCTGGCGCATCGTTCTTGACTTTGTGGATCTTCGCCATATATTCCGCAAGGAGCCGCGCCCGGTCGATATCCAAGGCTAGGAGTTTCCCCTCATCCCTTACTCTGTCAAGATCCTTCGCATACTCCTGCCCCTGCACGTACTCCATCAGTATGAAAAACTCCCGGGCATCACCCAACTTCTTGAGGCCCCCCCCACCCATAACCGCCCCTACATCAAAGGCTCGGACGTGGCCAGGAAGCTTATTGTACACCGAGTTGGCGTAGATCAGCGTGTCAGCCCTGTCCGAAGGATACTCCTGACCGAAGCCGCTAGGGTTGGCAAACTTCAGCACCAGCCGTTCCTTCCTTTCCTTGATCTTCACGTCCAAGACATAGGCAAATCCGAGGACCCCTGAACCCAACCTGTTGATGGATAAGACAGGGGTCGTGTCCCCGAAGACCTCAGAAAGATACTCCGATACCCTCTCTCGACCCAGGGCGTCCAAGCCTGAGAGCCAACCGCCACTCTCCAACCGCTTCACGCTCCATTCCAGCGACTACTCCCACCTAACAATTAAAGCCTTCAACCACACATATGACAATGTCTTAGACGGAGGAGCAAAACCAAGAGTGGAGCCTCAGGATGCTTCGAGCCAGCAGTTGCGTTCAGCCCTAACCAAAATTATCGAGGCGGGCTACCAAGTGGAACCTGAGACCCTCACGGTCATGAAGGACTTGGCGGAACGCGCCCTCTTGGAACAAGCCATTAACGCAGCCTTGGAAGAGCTTGCAGGACAAGAGCAGAAGCCTCTCTTCTTCCCAAGAAGCCTCCTCAGGATGCGTGAAACCGAGCCAGAGCCCCCCTCCGAAGCCCGATGGGAAAGCGCATCACCCGAATTGGAGACATATGCGAAACAAGTTGAAAGCCGAATCGAAATCATAGAAGACCCAGGAAAGAACGTCAGCGTCACGAGAGGTACCGAAAACCTCCTGCAATATTTTAGAGACCGATTTTTCAAGACTTCACGAATACTTAAACAGAGGATCGACGCTCGAAACGCCGTAACCATTGACGAGGCACTACGGGCGCCACCCAAGACAAGAAGCAAGATAATTTGCATAGTCACCGAAAAAAGGGAGCGCCCCCGATCCATCTCCCTCACCGTCGAGGACACCGAATCCAGAGCCACGGTCATTGTACCATCCTCGTATGACCGAACTGTCTTGGAGAAGGCGGCTGGCCTCTTTCTCGACCAAGTGATCTGCATCGAAGTCTCTAGAACCCGGGGAGAACTCCTCATCGCCCATGAATTCATCGACCCTGACATTCCAGACAGGCCCGTTAGAGGCTCGGACGAGGAGGTGTATGCCGTCCTGCTGTCGGACCTTCATGTCGGCAGCCAGAAGTTCCTGTCAAATCACTTCAGACAGTTCCTCGAGTGGTTGCGAGGAAACTCCGGAGGCCCCGGGATCCGTAAGATAGCCAGCCGCGTTAAGTACATTGTAGTCGCGGGAGATTTGGTGGATGGAATAGGAGTCTACCCAGGTCAAGAACGAGAACTCAGAATAAGGGATATCCATCAGCAATACCATGAGGTCGCCAAAGTCCTATCAGAGGTTCCTGAGTATATTGATATCATCATAAGCCCAGGCAATCATGACGCCACCCTTCAGGCGATCCCCCAACCCTCTGTACCAAAGGAATACGCAGGACCGCTGCTTGACCTCAGGAATGTAACCAGTCTCGGGAACCCAGCGTCCGTGCGTCTTCACGGGGTCGAGGTTCTGATCTATCATGGTCGTAGCTTGGACGACATCGTTGGAACAGTGCCGGGCGTGACCTACCAGAATCTTGACAAGACCATAGTGACAGCGATGCGTTCCCTGATGAAAGCACGGCACTTAGCCCCGACCTATGGAGCCCGAACGCCCATCGCCCCTCAGAGTCAAGACCGCTTGGTAATAGATAGGCCCCCGGACATACTGCACTGTGGCCACATCCATGTCAATGGATACGAATTGTACCGTGGGACCCTCCTCCTAAACTCGGGTGCTTGGCAAGCTCAAACAGACTACCAAGAAAGAATGGGTTTGGTTCCTACCCCAGGTACGGCACCAATAGTCAACCTCAAGGACCTTACGGTCATCCCACTTAAGTTACCCGCTTGACCTATCTCCTACCGGCCGTCTTTTCGAATGGAACGGGGAACATAGCTCAGTAGGGGACCAATCCAAGCATCGTCGTTATAGACCTGCTTTAGGGACTCATGTGGAATGCCTAGGCTGATCCTCTTGGTTCTCCCGTAGCGGCCCAGGCTGACCAGCTGCGTATTAAGAAGCCCTAAGACCTCCAGCTCGTTGATCAGGCCGCTCACCCTTCTCTGAGTCAGCGGTTCGGTCCCGGACTGCGCACACAGGTCCTTGTACACTTCGTAGATGTTTCCTGTAACTGTTCCTCGGCCTCCAGTTGTGGAGAGGATGTATGCTCCGCATAGAATGAGCTTGGAGTGTAGCGGCATGGAGCGAAGAACCGCGGAGACCCTGTCGGTTTCTATTCTCTTCTGAGCCATCGAGACGTGAATGTCCCTCACGCTCCTGCTTCCCTCCCTCTCAGCCACCTCGCCCGCTACTCTGAGCAAGTCTAGGGCTCTCCTAGCGTCGCCATGTTCTCGCGCAGCCTCTGCCGAACATAACGCCAACGCGGACTCCTCCAACACCCCTTTCTGGAAAGCCACAGCCGCCCTCCCCAGGAGTATATCCTTGATCTCCAAGGCTGTGTACGGCCTGAACACAACCTCCTCCTCACTTAGGCTACTGAGAACCCTAGGGTCAAGTCGTTCCTTGAACCTCAGGTCATTGGAGATACCGACGATCGAGACGCGACCGTAGTCGAGGCTCTCGTTCAGCCGGGTTAGTTGATACAGAAGGCCATCCCCATGTTCCTTTACTAGGGCGTCGATCTCATCCAGTGCGACAATGAAGAGAAGCCGCCTAGAGCCAAGCGAGTGCTTGAAACGGGACAGGACTTCTGTAGTGGCCAACCCAGTGAACGGCACCTCCACGCCTAGGGTTTGGCCTAAGCAAGCGAGGACCCTATACTCCGTCCCCACTAATCTGCAATTGACGTAGCATGTCTGCGCCATCGACCCCGCCTCTTCGGAGCGACTCTGCAGCTTGTTCAGGACGAACCGAATGACAGCTGTCTTCCCTGTCCCTGTCTGGCCATATACAAAGAGATTTGAACCCCTTTGCCCCTGCAAGAAGGGCGCAAGCACGCCTGCCACCATGCGAAGTTGTTCTTCCCGGTGGGGAAGACGGTCCGGAACATAATCTATCCTCAATGCATCTCGGTTTGCGAATATTTTGGGGCCGCGGAGGCATGAGTCAAAGATGCTGTCGACAATCTCATCGGAAGACACCGGTCCAACCCCTCCGGAGAGCCTAACCGCATTCAAGGAATGGGAAAGGCCTGCACAACTGACCTGATAGCCGAGGCTGCCCTCTCCCCGACCCCTTGCTTTCCGTTGGAGGAACCGGTTTGTGTTTTTCATTTGTTATAAACATCGGTAGAGAGCCCCCGCTGGGTTTGCGCTCTGGTCCTTTTTATGCGAATGGTTTTCCAAAGTAACCTCCACACTCGAAATTAGTTGAGCTGTCGCGTCCCGGCGTTGCTGACTTTCCACTGGAATCACTGGGGGAGGGGTACTAGAACCTGTTGTGAAGAGCTGTGAAGGAACGCGAGTCTAAAGACCGCTTTTCTGCCATTATGGGAAAGATAAGCAGTATTTGAAACCTGTTCTAGTGGAAATCGATGAACCCCTTCCTTTCCACTGCAAAGCCGATTCGGAGGCCCTGACCGCCAGCATAATGCTTCGGAAATGCCTAGCAAGGTAGGCCCAATGACATGGCATGCTCAATTTTTCGGCTCGGGGTGCTCCAGCGGTATCGGCAAATATACTTGTTCACTCGCTCACTCGTCAAGGTTTTAAGCTGTGAATTGTGAAATTATTACTGCCTGGTGGGGGCCTTGAAGAAGAAAGTTAGGATTGAGATAGCCGGGGGATCCGGCGAAAAGGTAACGATCACCTTAGAGGGCAGGATGGACAGGGAGTTGATAGCGCGTCTGCTTGATGTTCTCCAGTTACTCGAGACATCTACCCCTGAAGGGCAGCGTTACCAGGCCGATGAGTTGTCGAAGTTCGACAAGGTTCAGGTGCTGCTTCAGAGGAAATTCCCGGCCGGATGGTTTACTTCACAGGATGTTATGGTGGCGTATGAGGATGCGTATGACGAGCCCATAGGTCTTAGCACGGTGTCGACATATTTGGCGCGTTTGGTGGAGCGCGATGAAGTTTCTAGGTCTGGGGGAGCAGCAACGAGGCGTTATAGATTACGGAAAGTCGGAGGAAGCAGCCAGAGGCAAGGCGTAATCCCGGGGAAGGACGAGGGGCTAGCCACTTAGCCAGGGGGGCGCTCCAGAGTGCGGAGAGCGTCGGCAGCCTTGTACGTGAACGGTATCTTGTGGGTCTCTCTTTCTATGTAGCCTTGCTCCCAAAGCTTCTTCATAAGCCTCGCCGTGTGTTCACGGGTCTTGCCTATTTTAGCCTCCACCTCCCTCGCAGTCTTGGGGCCCTCATTAAGGAGGAATTGCAAAACTAGCGTTTCTGTCTCGGTCAAATTGTGAGTGTTGCTGATGGAGTTGTCCTTCTTCGTAAGAGTGGATTGACGCTTGCCTATCAGGGGTGCACTGGAGAGGGACGAGGAGACTTGGGTCTTAAGCGCTTCCTGCGCTTCCTTTAGTTGCCTGACCTCCTCGCGGAGGACCGAAACGTTGTTTAACAACTCATCGCTTGCAGTCTTGGACGGCCCAAGGGCTAAGCTAGCCTCTAGGCGTCCGGTTAGCTGGGCAGTCGATCTAGCCACTTCCTGTGTCGTTGATTGGAGAGCGGAGACCTCTGTCCTTAGTTGCTGTAGACCCGATTGCAGCCCGTCATACCTTCTCTTGAAGGTGGTGACGATTCCTTCAACTATGTGCCGGGACTCGAGGTACTGTTTGTTAACATTCCTGAGTCGCCGGTAGTAGAACCCTACAAAGGCGAGGGTTGCCACCGATATCGCGGAAACTGTCAACGTCAACATCAGGCTCTCTGTCGCCACGACTCCCAACCCCTACAGCGGTCCTACTCCAGCGGATAGGACGTCGATCTTTGTAATTATACCCAGCAGCTCGCCGTTGTCGACCACGAGTAAGGCGGGTTCGCCCGACGATAGCAACTTGATTACCTTCTCTATGCCATCGTTCGGACTAACTGTGACAAACGGCTTGTCCATAAGGTTGTATACCGTGCTAGACAGAACCGGCTCAGGATTCCTGCTTCTAGACATCCTCTCTAGTATGGTGGACTCCTGCACATGCCCGACGATTCTCCCGTCCATCAGGACGGGCAACTGGGAGAAGCCAGTCCTCTTCATCTTTTCCACGGCGCTCTTTACGGAATCTCTGGCGTCGATGCTCTCCACCGGCGAGGACATGATGCCTCTGGCGGTTCGGGTGGCTCTGGAAGGGGCTAGCGCAGCCACGATTCTCCTAAGCGTCGAAAGCCTAGGGTCAACGGTCCCCCTTTCTATTCGAGCAATGAGTGATTGGCTGACGCCTGCCTTCTGTGCAAGCTGCTTTTGGGTCAAACCTGCTGCCCGCCTGAGCCTCCTGAGCTCCTCAACGGTTATGATATCCATCTGTGATGTCACGTTCGCGTTGCCCCGTTACAGGGAGGACGCTGTGATGTCACATAAATCTTTCGCCTTGTGATGACGAGAGCGGGCATTTGTCGGTTGCGTGAATCACGCGTGACGTTTCTGTGATGAAGGCATGGCCGTGGTCGGGCAGCTGCAACGTCTGTATTAGCCCGCTCCGGATCGGCATTGCCTAGGAGGCGGGAGTTTGCCCATTCCGTGGGCTGCGATGCGTGATGTCACAGGGCTGCCGCTAGGGCTTGGGCGGTCGTCGTGTGGTGATATCACGAGGTCACAGGCTTCCCGGACACAAGGAGGTAGAGCTGTTCTCTGAGCATTTTCTCCATTTCCGTCCTCTTTGCTAGCCCCTTTTCCCCGGAAAGCTTCAGGTATGGCTGCGTCGGTTCGCGGGAGCGCAATTCGAGGTACTGCTGCATCTTATCAGACGTTTCTATGAAGCTAGTCCATCTACTATGCCCCAGTATTCCTAGATAGCCCAGGAGCAGCATGGAATAGAGCGTTTTCTCCAGCTTTGTTCTTGCTTGTCGCAACACCCGGTTGTAGGATCCTCTGGATCTTCCCTTTGCTTTCTGTCTCGCCAGCGTTTTTGAGGACTGTGGTATCCTTGGTTCCATCGTCCCATACGTCAGATAGTCAATCAGGAGCGTCTCGAGCTGAATTTCGGTAAAAAAGGATTTTTCCATGAGAATTTTGCAAAGGGGGTCCTGGAACAGTCCTGATATTCTTTTCTGGACGTGTTCTATTTCGCTGGTGATTTGCACCAAAGATCAACCCCTAGTGGATACACATCTGTATCCACCATGTTAAGGGTTGTGGTTTGCCGGATGTCACGGAGGTGAGTCCACCGGCCTATAGCGTTCTGGACTTGTTCTCTTGACCGTTTTATTGAGGCTTTTGGTGTGGAGTGGTCGGATTTGGCGCTTCCCGTAGGGTAGTTCCACGATCGTCGAACCCGCAAAACAAATAGGGCGGGACGCGTAAAGACCAGCTGTCCAGGTAGGAGAGTTGGGTAGGAAGAGAAAAAGGGTAATTAGGGGACCTAGAAAGAGCTTGCCGAGGGTTTACGCCTGCCCCAGATGCGGAGAACAGTCTGTGATGGTCGTGATATCACGGGAGAACAGGATAGCATCTGTAACTTGCGGCAACATCAAATGCGGTCTATCGGCAAATGTACCGGTCTCCAGCGTTGATCAGGTGGTGGACGCCTATTGCAGGTTTGCTGACATGTATCATTCGGGGAAACTGCCTTGAACAAGCTTGGAAGGGTCGAGCAGCTTCTCCTTGACAGAATAGGTGAACGGGGAGCGGTTCATCTCACTCTGATCGACCCGGAGGAGGTTTCAATGGAGAATATGGCGGAGCTAACCGAAGTGTTGGCGACTATCGGTACTGATGGGATAATGGTGGGAGGCTCGACCCTAGCGTCGACGTCCCAATTGGATGATGTGGTGAGGGCGCTCAAGAGGGTAGTGAGCCTACCCATAATCCTATTCCCGAACAGCGTCACAGCGATAAGTCGCTACGCCGACGCGATCTGGTTTATGTCCCTCCTCAATTCCAACGATCCCTTGTTCATCACCGGGTTCCAAGCCTTGGGCGCTCCAATCGTAAAGAGGTACGGCCTCGAAGCCATCCCTATGGGATACATCATCGTTGGCGAGGCTAGTACGGCGGCCTATATTGGACAGGCCCACGCGATACCCCTGAAGAAGCCCGAGGTGGCGGCTCTCTATGCTCTTGCTGCGCAGTACATAGGTATGCGCTACGTCTACCTTGAGGCTGGATCTGGGGCAGAGGTGCCAGTGCCTCCTGAGATGATCCGCCGCGTTGCGGGCATGGTGAATATCCCCATAATCGTTGGTGGCGGAATAAGGACGCCTCAGGATGCAGGGAGCGCTGTAATGGCCGGGGCCTCAATAGTTGTTACAGGGACGATAGGCGAGGAGGACTCCTCGGGGAAGACCGTCAGAAGGATCATTGAGAGTATTAGAGAGTCAGGTGTCCGGAAGCTCGAACGGAAAGTTAAGGAGTAGGTACACTACCAAAGGCCCTGGAGTGAGGTTGGGCAACCCATTTATGCTTACGTGCCTAGAGTCAATTGGCGAATAGTTTGCAAGTCTCCGCGAGCGATGACTGCAACAAATATCTATTGTCCCTCGAAGAGGACCTGTCCTTCCTCTATGAGATTGCTCGTAAGGCGAGGTCCAGGGGACTAGATCCTGCCCGTGAGCCTGAACCTTACGTGGCTAGGGACCTTGCGGAGATGGTAGAGGGTCTCGTTGGCCCCAAGGGGGTCGCTGCTAGGATACGAGAACTCGCGGCGGCGAAGATGGATAAGCACGAGATGGCCTTCGTCGTGGCGTCGGATGTCGTTCACGCGAAGTTCGGGCACACGGAGCCCGAGGGAGCGGCTGAACAGGCGGTTCGGACGGCCTTGGCGATCATGACGGGCGGGATAACGGCTGCGCCCATACAGGGAATAGCGCACGTGCGAATCAAAGAGAACCTTGACCGCACCCGTTACCTGGCTGTATATTTCGCTGGACCCATACGGTCGGCCGCTGGAACTGAGCAAGCTCTGATCTTGGTTGTGGCCGACTATGTGCGCCGGATTCTTGGGCTAGAGCCCTACAAGCCCACGGAGGTTGAGATCCGAAGGTTTCTGGAGGAACTCCGCCTCTACGAGCGTGAGGTCTCCCGGTTTCAATACCACGTGTCCGACGAGAACCTAGTCTTTGCACTCCAGAATCTGCCCGTCGAGGCGACGGGTACGGAGACGGACCGCATCGAGGTCTCTTCATACAGAAACCTCCCCAGGGTCGAAACTAACAGGATAAGGGCGGGGGGGCTAAGGGTCGTTAATGATGGGATAGTAGGTCGGGCGCAGAAGGTTCTGAGGATTGTCGAAGAGAAGGGTATTACGGGGTGGGATTGGCTAAGGAAGCTTAAGCAGGATAGGCGAGATGAGGGGAACAACGACTCCGCCTATATGGATGACATCATCGCTGGGCGTCCCATCTTCGCCTTTCCCTCAAGGATAGGGGGCTTCCGCCTAAGATACGGTCGGTCCCGAAACACAGGCTTGGCGGCGATGGGGGTGCATCCGGCTGCCATGGGAATCCTCGGAGGGTTTCTCGCTTCCGGGACTCAGATGAGAATTGAAGGACCCGGGAAGGGATGCGTCGTGTTGCCTGTTGACATGATTGAGCCTCCGGTGGTTAAGCTGAGTGATGGTTCCGTTAAGCGTATCGAAACATATGAGGAAGCCATTACTGAGAGGGAGCGGGTATCGGAGATCCTTTTCCTAGGAGACCTCTTGATAGCCTTCGGCGAGTTCTTGGAGAACAATAAGCCGCTTGCGCCCTCAGGTTACACGGAGGAGTGGTGGGCTCAGGAGGTTAGAGAGAGGATTGTGACAAAGTGCGGCGGCGTGGTTGGAGAAGCAGCGGAGATCGCAGGCGTCGATTCCGCCCGCCTTCAGTCGATAACACAAGATCCTCTGCGCATGAGGCCTAGTGCCGAAGAAGCGTTGGTATTATCGAAGAAGCTTGGGCTGCCACTGCATCCTCGATTTACATACTTCTGGAGCGATCTTGGCTTTGAGGAACTAAAGATCCTGCGGAGGGCTTTACTCAGGAGTGAGGTCGTAGGTGAGGAACGTAGCAACCCCTTCGTCAAAATCCCTTGCACGGATGAAGTAAAGCGACTTTTGGAGAGGATCTGTGTCCCTCATACTCTTGACGGAGACGAGGTGCACCTAGGTGAAGATGGCTTCATCTTGAGGGCTCTTTTCCGTGCTGACGAACCTAATGCTCAATTAACCCACGGGAAATCTTCAGTTGAGACGCTGTCCTACTTCTCGTCCATTCCCATCAGGGAGAAAGCGCTGACATTTGTCGGAGCAAGGATGGGGAGGCCGGAGAAGGCCAAGAGGAGGGATATGTCCCCTCCAGTTCACGTACTCTTTCCTGTGGGTCTTTCAGGAGGTAGTCATAGGAACATTACCGCTGCGGCCACCAAAGGTACGGTTCAGGTGGAAATCGTGAGGCGTAGATGTAGCGCCTGCGGTACGGTCACTTTCAGAAGCACTTGCCAGAACTGTGGCGGTACAACGACTGAAGAGCGAGTATGCGCTCGTTGTAACCGAGTAGTTCCAGTCGAGGTCTGCCCTGCCTGTAAGGCACCCGCTGTCGCCTACGAGAGCAGGGATATCAACATCGGAGAACTCTACAACAGGGCTCTCACGGCTCTCGATCGGCCTCGTCTGGAGATGGTGAAGGGGGTTCGGGGGCTTACAAGTGCTTCAAAGACCCCAGAACTCCTCGAGAAGGGTCTACTTCGAGCCAAGCACGATCTCTCAGTCTTCAAGGACGGCACCATCCGATTTGACGCAACAAACGCTCCTCTGACGCACTTCAAGCCTAAGGAAATTGGGACCCCAATTGGCCGCCTAAGGGAGTTAGGGTATGTCCATGACATTAGAGGAGTTCCCCTGCACGATGAGGTGCAGATGTGCGAGTTGAAGGTCCAGGATGTTATTCTCCCCCAGGAGGCTGCCAACTACCTCATTAGGGCATGTCAGTTCGTCGATGAACTCCTCGAGAAAGTGTATAAACTCTCGCCATACTACAACGTGAAGTCCAAGGTCGACCTAGTTGGGCAACTAGTCCTAGGCTTTGCACCTCATACCTCAGCAGCGGTGCTTGGGAGGATCATAGGCTTCTCTCAGGCGAGCGTGTGCTACGCTCATCCCCTCTGGCACAACATAAAGCGTAGGGACTGTGATGGAGACGAGGATGCTATCATGATGGTGCTGGATGTACTATTGAACTTCTCGAAAGCCTACCTTCCAGCCCAGATAGGTGGACTAATGGACGCTCCCCTCCTTCTAATTTCTGCTGTTGATCCCTTCGAAGTGGATGAGGCTCAGAACCTCGATGTGGCTCCGTCCTACCCCCTAGCCCTGTATCAGAAGACTCTGGAGCATGCGGACCCCAAGATAGTTGCCGAGATCGTCGATGTAGTGGAACATAGGCTGGGGAGACCGGAGCAATTCGAGGGATACTCCTTCACCCACGAAACCTATGATATTAACGAGGGTAA
>Ga0315312_1002912_pt1 | contig 11428 bp, 8 predicted proteins | sample TDP7_MG_FD_203629 | JGI IMG/M metagenome (GOLD analysis project Ga0315312, IMG submission 203629) | Freshwater sediment microbial communities from Lake Towuti, South Sulawesi, Indonesia - TDP7 | ecosystem: Environmental > Aquatic > Freshwater > Lake > Sediment | place: Indonesia: South Sulawesi... | reverse complement strand
GCTTTTCAAAGCTCTTCCTGGCTTTCCATACCTTCCAACGTAATGTGAGCCACAAGACGAGAAGGTTGAATAAAAGATGGGTTAGAGAGAAGATAATGCTGAATATCAGGCGAATCCTCATGAAGGGTTCCCCTAGGTTTGTCAACCGAGATTCTTTCAGTCTTCTCCTTCTTCTCCTTGTTTTTCAGCTAGTTTCTCCTTGATTTTTCTGGAGATTTCCTCTCCTATTTCTACGTGTTTTCTGGTTTTTCCTTCGCCTGCGAACTTCTTCATAGCATCTCCAAGGCTGGAAAAGACCGATATGTAGTTTTCAGTCATTTTGACAGCTGTTTCTTCAGGCATACCCGCTTCTTTCAGTTCCCTATAGAATGCGGCTGCTGCTTTTCCCATATCCCTACCTGCTTCTTCTGAGAACACGCTTCCGATTATCCCTTTTATCAATGCTGGAACTTCCTTTGAGACTACGCCTAGGATTTCTTTGAGTTCCTCGACATCCTCTTTCTTTTTCTCTTCTTCACTCATCTATGCTTCACCTCCTACGTTTTCCCCAGGAAATAGTGAGGCTGGACACCTTAGTTTAATATTGTGGCAAAAAGTGTCCAGTTCACTGATCACTCTTTTCAACAAGTTCATATGCATTTCCGAGACCCTCAATTTTTCGGACTACATTATCTTTCTCTAGATGCTTTACACGTTCTCTAATGATCCTTCGCGAAGCTTTACCTCTCATAGCTTGAACCTGACGGGTGATGGCAGAAATGTTCAGACGTCCTTTCACGGCGAGGGCCTGAACAATACAGCGCGAGATTTCATCTTTAGCAATAGTCTCACGTTTCACATAGCGTTCAGCAACTTTCAAACGAGACATTATTTTCAACGGCTCACCGTAGAGACCTACACTTGCTCTTACTAGCCTAAGAGAGCCAGCAAGCTCTGAGTATTCAGGATTTCCCAGAATTATGTCCTCTAAGGTATCAAGCCTCTTCATAATTAGGTCGAGCTTTCCGCTCAGCTCTTCGAGGGTTGTAGAGTTCTTTTTTCCGCTCATGAATTGCCCACACGGAAGCCAATAATGATGATCATAAGCTTTTAGTCCGTCTATCTAGCGTTTTGTCCATACGGTGGCCACGCTTTCCGCCATTGCCCTTTGGTGGATTCGTTTGCACCTCCTTGCTCGTCCCTATGCAGTCTCGGATCATGAAGACCCAGTTTCCAGAAAGGAGTGACAAACGGGGTCTATCTGCATCAATATTTTAATTACTGAAGACTTCTTGTAAATTGCGGGAGCTTACCGATTATGTTATCTCGCGAGAGGATCTTAACCGCGCTGGACAGAGGTCAGCCTGATCGCGTTCCGATCACTCTGGGGTTTTTCCCTATGACCCTGCCTCAGATTCCAGATCAGGATCCAGATGAGTACTTCGGAACGGATATTCGCTACGTCAGTTTCAAGCCGTTGCAGGAAGACAAGAAATTCCTCCATTATCTAGAAAGCCTTCCAAGGCATATCCACATGGGTGCGCTGGACAATCTGCACACTTATTGGGAGTGGAGCTATCATCCCGAAACTCCTGGAACCGAGCCTCTAGCAGAGGCTCGAGCCATAGAGGAACTAGATCTTTCATCGCTTCCTAGGATGGCGGTTCCCTCCCGCTACGAAGGTCTCAGCAAGCGAATACAGATCTACCAAGATAAGGAACTGGCGGTGATGGGTATGCCACCTCACCTTGGCGGGGAGATTTTCGAGACTGCTTGGCGGCTGAGAGGTTTTCAGCAGTTCTTGCTCGACTTGAGAGTCAACAAGAAACTGGCAAATTATCTTCTGGATCAGATCACTGCGATGCTCGTTCACAACTCGGTCATCCTAGCGAACGCTGGCGTCGATATCCTATGTCTGGACGACGATGTTGGCACTCCAACATCCATGATCCTGAATCCCGTTATGTGGCGGGAGTTTCTGAAACTCCGTATGATGAAGGTCATAGAGCTCGTCAAGAAATCAAAATCGGACATCCACATCCTTTATCACAGCGACGGTTACATCGAACCCATCATCCCAGACCTTATCGAGATGGGAGTGGATGGTCTGAATCCTGTGCAGCCTGATGTGATGGATCCATCAAGGCTGAAAGAGGAGTATGGAGATAGCATAGCCTTCTGGGGAACTATAGGCACTCAGACCCTCTGGGCATGGGGTAGACCAAAGGATATAGAAGAGGATGTTAGACACCGTATCGAAACAGTGGGCTCTGGCGGAGGTCTCATCGTCTGCCCAGCTTACGACATTGATCTACCAGAGATCCCGCTTGAAAACATAGTCGCCTTCGTCAACAGCGCAAGAAAGTTCGGAAGCTATCAGTGAGGCCATATCGATTGGTCTTCAACCACGCGCGACACCGCTCACATAGGAATAAATAATGCAGGAGAAAACCCATCATAGACTCGATAGTACTCTCTCGGCATTCCGATAGCCCTAACCCCTAACTCTTCAAGTATCCTAGGGGCGACAGGACCCTACCCTAACTCATGCTCAGTCAGCATGTCAGCTAGCGGAAACCTGCTCGGTCTGACCAAGATTTCCTCTTGCGTCATCCTAACACCAACGCTCCCTCCAGCTTCCTCCTTGTTAGGTGCCTGCCAAAGAGTTTGCTCGCTATCATACAGAGGTCTTCTCTGACCTCGCCCCTCCAGCCTATTCTAGCACCTCAAGAAACATAATATAGATCTTTGAAATTCTCCCTGTTCCGTTCGTAAAGCTTCAAGTATATTTCATAGTACCTGTCATAGATCTTGGAGGTCTCAGGATCCGGCTCCTGGATCTCCGCAGTCCTCACCCAGTCCCTGATCGCTTCGTATCCTCTGAGAATCCCCGTTCCTACACCGCTTAGAAGGGCATCTCCCAGCGGTGTGCCAGGACTTTCTGCAACATATACTTGGGGAAACTTGGTAACATCGGCGAAGATCTTCCTCCACAGACGCGACTTGGCTCCGCCGTCAACCAGTCCCATTCTAGGCTCTAATGGAATATGGTTGGCCCTTGCCGTCTCAACATTGTGCCGAAGGGCGTAAGCGGCGCTCTCTAACAGAGCCCGGAATATGTGGGCTCTCCTATGGGAAAGAGTCAGGCCTATGATGAGCCCTTTGGCGTAAGGATCCCATATCGGGGTTCTTTCTCCCATGAAGTATGGAAGGACGATCAGACCTTCTGATCCTGGCGCGATATTTTCTGCCTGAAGGTCAAGCATTTTGTAGGGGCTGAGTCCAACCTGTCTTCCAAACGATACCTCAATCTGTCCCAACTGGTCCCTGAACCATCTGACCATCCCACCTGAGGTGGCGGATCCTCCAAATGTATAGAGCTTCTGTTTGTCATAAGCCACGTGTGGATAACTGATTAGGTTAGGCGTCAGCCTTAGCTCGTCTTGGATGACGCTCCAACAGGTTGAGGTACCTATCATCGCTGAGTGTTCTCCCTCCTTGAGGCATCCGAGGCTTAGGGCTGCCACTGGTGCGTCTACACCGCCGGCACAAACCGGAGTTCCCCTCTTCAGCCCACAGAGTTTGCTTCCTTCCTCTATTATCTCGCCGACAACGGTTTTGGATTCAACGATATCTTCAGGGAAGAAACTGCGAGGTATCCCCATCTCTTCCATCATCTTTCCGGACCAATCCCTCTTGTGAATATTGAATATCCCCCCATAGTTCCCAGCCGAAGAGTAGTCGACGCATATTTGCCCGGTCAACCGGTAGACGCAGTAACCGTAAGTGGTCACCAGCTGCCGGGTCCTCTCCCATGTCTTCGGCTCTTTGAACCTCAGCCATAACATCTTTGTAAAACCGAAGTAGGTATCCACGGTGTTACCTGTGATGTTAAAGACTTCGGTTTCACCGATGTTCTTCCTAACCCATTCGACCTCTTCTACAGCCCTCCGATCCATCCATATGATACAAGGCCTTATCGGCTCCATATTTTCGTCGCAAGGAACCCCTGAGCCGCTGTAGAGTCCGCTGATAGCCAATCCACTTATGTCGGCGGGATCAACTTGGGATTTATGGATTACAGAGCGGATTGTTCTGCAGACAGCGTCCAACCAAACCTGTGGAAACTGCTCAGCCCAAAGAGGCTGGGGGGAGATTATATCCGTCTCCTCGAAGGATTCCTCTAGAATTTTGCCGTCACAGTTCACGAGAACTGATTTCGTTCCGAAGGTTCCTATGTCTGTCCCCATAAGGAAATTTCCTTCAGCCAAGAAAACTCACCCTAAATTCAATATTCATGATAAAGCTTATTTTGATCAGCACGGAAAGATAAGATTTTGCGGAATTCCCGGATCAGAGGAAACGAAGAACTCACATTCCTTTCTGTTCAAATTCTGGCATTTCCTCCTCTGGTACACGAAGTAGTATCTAACACCGTCGTGAAGGAGAAACGATGCGGTACCTAGACCGCCAGCTCATCAGATTTGGGGGTTTCTTTGAACTGAACCGGGATTGAGCCCGTTAATACAGAATTTGGTCCATAGTCGGAATTCATAAAGTTGCTTCAAACTGAAAACGTAACTTTTATTAGAGTATGCTGTCTAATTCACTTCGAACAACAAGGCAAGATAGAAAGCGGGGTGGGGTAGCCAGGTTTAACCCGCTGGGCTCATAGGAACTAGTCGCTCGGAGAGACCCAGAGATAGCAGTCGCATGAGGCTGCCTCTAGCGGTAGTTCAAAAAGAGGCTAGGCGTCTAGTCTCTTGAAAGTCTACCCCCCGCTACCAATATCTCTTGGCGTGTTTATGTCTGCCAAAGCGCGGTGTCCTCTCTGAGAAGATTTCAATGAGAGTTTTTGGAAGAGGTCTCTGTCGGATGAGATATCACGGAAGATTCCGGTCGACAAGAAGACTTGTGCGCTGCTCGCTTGACCTTTGAGGAGATGAAGACTGAACTCGCTGGTGGTATTCATTGAAGGCGACAACATTTTCGATCTCATGTTGCACAAGGCTTTTATGTCTATGATCGTATTCAAAGAAAATGCGCGCTTCTACAATCGATGGAGAAAAGGTACAATGGTTCTTGGACATGCCGGTTCAGACAGCATCGAATTTGCGCAGAGAAAGGGCAAACATACCTCTAAGAAAAAAGTGGAAAGATGCTTTCAAAAGACGCTGGCAACTGAGGGAGGTCGTCATCTGAGGAGGTTCTCAGATATATTCAAAATTTCGTGGGTGAGAACCTCGGTAATCTTCGGGGCGGTAGTAGCGGCAGCGGGTTTGGTGGTACTCATCTTCTTAAGACTGCTCCATCCCGGCTACACGCAGCCTTTCTCGGATGTAAAGGCCTTTGTCACTAATTATGGCCTCATAGGCATATTCCTCGCAACGATCTTGGCTGGAACCATTGTGCCGCTGGGGAGCCCGGCCTTGGTGACCGCCGCAGCTCTTTTCGGTGTCCCAAAGCTTCCACTCATCTTAACCGCCACGACCGGTTTCACCATTGGCATGTTAATCAACTATGGTTTCGCGTACCATCTTGGCAAGCGTTACGTGGAGAAGAGAGTGCCCGTGGACAAGCTTGAAGACGCCACTAGTCTATGGCGTAGGTGGGGTTGGATCATCTACACAGCATTCGGTCTCATACCCGTATTGCCCGTGGAATTCCTTTCACTAGTCTGTGGGCTCCTAAAGACGCGTCTAGACATCTTCCTCGTCCTGACCTTCGTTCCCAGGCTCATTGTTTTCACTTTGTTATCCTATTTTGGGGAGTATGCGGGTATCTGGATCGGACTTTAAGAACCCGGGTATGCATCTCTTTGAATGATCATCTCTCCGAGGAATCGGCTTCTATCAGAACACGAGGAACATGCGCTCAGAAAAGAGAAAAAGGGGCGCGTTGATCGGTAGAGCCGCAATAGGCCATTAAGTCGGATTTTGACAGCAAGCCGCAAAACCCTTCTTTTTTCTGTTTTTGGATTAAAAGTAGGCAAAGAGGTCAATCCTTGCCGATGTCCTTTCAAAGGGGCCTCCAGTGCGTACTCTAATTCTGGAACTTACCTCTTGCATGTTCCGCAAGGCTTTATAAATGGCGACTAACCTCTATTGACGAAAAGCCGGAGAAATGGATTAGACCGAGCTAAGTGGTACCTACATGTCTGACCCCATGCGTGGGGATTCTGTTTGCCTTTTGAGAGAATCCTGCTGGTGAAGCCTTCTGGAAGGAAGGGGCTGAGCTTTGCATATGATCTGATACCTATTGGTCTAGAGTATATTGCGTCACATATCGAAGACGTTGTTGAAGAGATTCGCATTGTCGATATGGAGCTGGAGCAGAGAAGCTTCCGTCATTTAATTGATCTCTATCGTCCAGACCTAGTGGGTATCACCATGTCTGCAACGGAACATAACGAGGGGCTGCGCCTTGCGAAAATCGCCAAAAAAAGTGGAATCGTGACCGTGGTTGGCGGGTATCATCCCACAGCTGCCCCAGACTTGATGCTTTCTTACCCGCAGGTGGACTTGGTTGTTCGTGGTGAAGGAGAGCTTACCATGAGGGAGCTCGTGGAGAGGGGTAGCCCGGAAGGTGTGCTCGGAGTCTCTTACAGAACCGATGGGAGAACAGTCCACAATCAGGACAGGCCTACGATTAATGACTTGGACGGTCTTTCCTTCCCAGCCAGGCACTTAAGACAGTATTCGTATAAGGCCTCTGACCGAACGACCGACTGTGATGTTTTGGTAACGTCCCGGGGCTGCCGTGGGCAATGTAGCTTTTGCTGTGAGCCCAGCATGAGTCAGGGTCGTTTGAGGTGTCGCTCCCCAGAAAATGTTATGGAAGAGATTCTGGAGATGGTGAAATACCATGAGGAGAGACCGCTTAACGTCACCTTTGCTGATCCCAACTTCATGGGCAACCCAGAGAAAGTTAGTCATTTGTGCGACTTGCTGCAGGAGTATGAGCTAGACATAAAATTCTGCGCCATGGTGAGACCAGACAACATGGCTAGAAATCCAGAGATCGTGAAGAAGATGTGTGAAACGGGGATCATCTGGTTTGAGATGGGCATAGAGAGCCCGAACCCTAAGGACTTGAGATCAACTAAAAAGGGCATCACCACATGGGTTCATAGGGAGGCAGTACGGAACATCCGTGAAAACGGCGGCAGCGCAGGCGGTACTTTCGTGATAGGTCTTCCAGACCAGATGGAGGAAGAGATTAGAAGGTTCCCGGTCTATGCCAAGGAGATAGGCTTAACGGCCGCCGCCTTCGGCATCGCAACACCGTTTCCAACTACAGAGTTCTACAAGGAGTTAGACAGGCAAGGATTGATTTTCGAGACTAACTGGGACAATTTTGATGAGATGCACTCCGTTTACAAGACGAAACACTTATCAAAAGAGAAGATTGAAAAGCTCGCGACCTATTGCATGGCAAAGTTCTGGAACATAGATACGTTTATTGATCAGGAGAGAGTCTTTCAGAAAAGGACAAAGGCAAAGACGCCTCTAATCGATTTCATCCGTGAAAGGGCGCTTAATGCGCGTTTCATGATTAACAACGGAAGGAAGTTACAAAAAGACAACTTAGCCCAGCATACAAAGACGTTCCTGGAGGCTTACCCAGACCCTCGCGTGGGGGCATATACCAGAAAGGTTGGCGTGCATAACGTCTTGGAGATGTCGAGGTTTCTTCGAATCCTTGGTCCTCAGACAATTCAATGCACGTTAAGCCTAGACGACGTTACTATCAGTTTCGTATTTAAGACCACGAAAAGAACGGTTGAGTACATCCGAGTTATACGTGGAAGACAGGGCGATTCGACAATAAATTTTGACATCGATCTCAAGCGGATGAGTGAACCAAGCCAAAAATTGAAGATGGAGATAGTGAAGAGATCTATGGCTATGATTTCGCATGATTGGAACATCAAGAGATTATGGAATACTTTTAAGCTTCTTGTAGCAGTAGGAACTGAAGTCTCAATGTGGAGGCTGAGAATGATACTTCAACAACTTTAGCTGTCAACTCAACGGATTTCATATCCACTCTAAGGTCCTTAATCTTGAGGTTCGACCTGTTTCTTCTTTCACACTTGCGTTGCGCATAAATCTCTTCAAGATCGGGGTCCTTCTGGAGATTCAACGTTCTTTTCGGTTTCGTCGTTCTTGCCAGATTCTCATATGTCTACAACTTCCCTCAAGTGGACGGTGAGAAAGTGGTCCTGTTGTGATCGTCGATCCTCCGTCCATTTCAAAGCTCGCAGTCGTAGTTCCTTCATTGGGGTTGTCTGCTCACCCGTCGAGAACACGATCAGATATAATCGGTCCCTAGATCTTCTTCAGCTATTTCCTATTCTTACCCGGTGAACCCCATAACTATTCTATGTCCTATTACCAGACTCCTTCTTCACCAAAGCGAGCCTCAACACGCGATGGAAATATGCTGCGAGACTGCTTTTCTTGGCTCAAAGCTTTATTTTCAGGCCATTTCCAATTATGCTATGCTCTACGTTCTATTTACGACTGGACAATGTAATCTGAAATGCGGGTACTGCGGAGGGAGTTTTTCGTCTCGTCTGGTGCCGCGGGAGACAAGGTACCCAATTAGCCACCTGAAGAGATTTATCTGCGACGACCCTGAACCGGTAATTGCGTTCTACGGAGGTGAACCCCTCCTAAATGTGAGATTCATTGAAGAGGTTATGGAAGGTTTTCCTAACGCAAGATTCGTTATACAATCTAACGGTCTCCTAGCTAAGGTCCTGGAACCGCAGTATTGGCTTCGATTCAAGGCTGTGCTTCTATCTATTGATGGAAGAAGAATGGTAACAGATCATTACCGAGGCGTCGGAGTTTATGACAGAGTTGTTGATTCTGCAAGATGGCTAAGGGAGATAGGGTTTAGAAACGATCTGATCGCTAGAATGACCGTATCTGAGCTGACTGACATCTTTCTCGATGCCAGGCACATCTTGTCATTAGATCTGTTCGATCACATTCACTGGCAACTCAACGTGATTTGGAGTTCCCTCTGGAAGGACTTTAACTCGTGGTTGGGATCCTCCTATCTGCCAGGCATAAACAGGTTAGTCCGGCTATGGATTGAAGAGGCGCGGAAGGGCAGAGCCTTAGGTCTTGTTCCTTTTGTAGCCCTACTTCGGATCATGGTTGAGGACCGAAAGATTGGTTGTCCGCCATGCGGAGCAGGCATAGATTCGCTTTCCGTGTTGACGGACGGGACTGTGATAGCCTGCCCCATAGCGGTGGATATTAAATGGGCCAGACTAGGCAACTTGAGAACCGATTCCAAGCTCGACATGATAAATAGAGTCAGGATCAACAAGCCATGTACTTCCTGCAATTATCTCGCCTATTGTGGCGGAAGGTGTCTCTACGCCCACTATGAAAGACTGTGGGGGAAGTATGGGTTCAAGAGAATATGCGGAGCTACAATCCATACAGTCGAGGAATTGGCGAAGGTGAAAACCGAGGTCTTGGGTCTTATAAAGAGCGGGGTCATACCCAAGGAGCACATAGAGTATCCCCCATTTAACAATACAACCGAGATCATACCTTGACCGCGGAATGATAGTTGAAGCTGAGGAACTAGGTTTAAAGAGTGAATGCGTAGTTCCCTTTCTTTTCTAGGCTGGTTTCGGGAAGTCGTAGAAAGGCTTTGTTGCCCGAGGGCAAGCGGCACAGACCTGTCGCCTGTCTTACCGTAATCTGATGGCCATAAGTCAGCAACTTGGCAAACGACCTGCCCTCTCAGAATCTTTGCTACATGGAGCTAGTAGAAGGGCGTTAGGACGACGGAGAACCCCTGTTTACTGCCTGCAAGACAACTATTCTGGAAAGATCGGATCTAGGCCTTTAGTCTTGTTGGGTAACTCTGCTGCTTCATTCTTGCTCAGAGGCTCAAATCTTTCAGCTGCATCGCATGCCCACCACAGGAGCTCGGCGTGGCTTGGACTTACTGCGGCGATGATGGGCAGAGAGAGGGTAAACCTCAGGGCGAGCGACGCCTCTTCAGGGGTGTCCACTGGCGCATACCAACACTTCGACCACTTTCTCTCTTCACCTTCTTTCCATTTCCTCTTGGCCAACGCCTTCAAAGCAAGTATGGCAATGCCTTTCTCTTGCGCTTTTTCGACAACTCTCGAGCCGAATTTCTCCTGATGCCAACATACCCAGTTGAGGGGGAAGAGGATGCTGTCAAACTCATACTGGTCCAATAGGGATAGCGCGGCCTCCTCGGTGTGGGCTGAGAAGCCGAGATATCTCACCAATCCTTGATCTCGTGCTTCAAGGAAGGCTTCCAGTGCGCCTCCTTCTCCCATGATCTGGTTCACTTCCTCCATTTTGCTTACGGCGTGAAGTTGGTAGAGGTCAAAGTGATCTGTGCGTAGGCGCTTCAGAGACCTATGCAACTCCGCTTTGGCTTCTTCCTTCGTCCGTTTGGCCGTCTTGCATGCAAGGAAGACAGAGTCCCTATATTGTTTGAGAGCGGGTCCTAGGCGATTCTCAGCATTTCCATAGGTCGGTGCAACATCAAAGTAGTTGATGCCCCTCTCAATCGCTTGGAAGACTATGCGGCTAGCAGAGGAAGGACTCTCATTCATGACAATAATGCCTCCGAATCCCACGATTGAAAGCATCTCTTTTGTCTTTCCATATCTCCGTTTTTCCATCTACTCTCACACCGTTGTCTGACAGCTTCTAGTCATTTGATAATTGAGACGATGGTTCTTAAGAATCTTCTTGAATTGACAAAAGGTCGATAAGTTTGAAATCAATACTTGTTTGAGTCAAGCTTATCTCGGCGCTTCGTCGATTCGTAGGGTATTTTCCCCTCCATATGTCCGGCAATGATAAGATGGTTGAGCTATTACTTGAGCAGTTCCTTCCTTGCCCGCTTCACAGTCTTTTGGATTTCACGCAATACACTCTTTTCGACCTCTGGAGGGACGTATTCCGACGCGGCGTCAACGAATTGTTTGTGTGCCCTCGCAAGAATCTCTTCTTCAATCTGTCCATCTTCACCTTCCCGCCATGAAGCCCTTTGAAAGAGGCTTGGAAACCATTGAACCTTCCGATAATTCTGCGCCGTGTGCTTCTGTTGAAGATAGGTTTTCTGCCGTCCCAGACCCACCTTTTTTATCAAGTCCAATGCAATTGTATCCTCGGCCACCTCGATGCCCTTCGAGAACCTCCATAAGGCCGAACCAGTCTCCTGGTCCAGAATCAGCTGTTCTGGCGAGAAGAGCTTACCGGAGTCAAGGAGTCCAGTTCCTCTGTGAAAACTGTCCCCTGAGACGGTTGCAACCACAGCCGCCTTGAAGGTTCTTTCATATTCAGCCTGCAATCCAGGCACCTTGGCGTCAGTGTAGTCACTCCAACAGGCAGCATGCACATGTCCACCATAGATGCGCCGGAAAAGCTCGCAC
>Ga0315312_1002911_pt1 | contig 11431 bp, 10 predicted proteins | sample TDP7_MG_FD_203629 | JGI IMG/M metagenome (GOLD analysis project Ga0315312, IMG submission 203629) | Freshwater sediment microbial communities from Lake Towuti, South Sulawesi, Indonesia - TDP7 | ecosystem: Environmental > Aquatic > Freshwater > Lake > Sediment | place: Indonesia: South Sulawesi... | reverse complement strand
TCATGATAAACTTTCGGCAGTCCTCCGGGATCTTTAGCCAGTACAACACATCCTATATAGCTTTTTTCAACGTTATTTTCCAAGACCAGCGCTCCGTTCCCCTTGCTCCAAAAAACGAACGATTCATCGCTATTGGCATAACGCACTCCAGAGGCGGAAATGGTTTGAGGCAAATCAAAACTTCGTCCATCGCTTAAAACAATTTTTACGCTTCCCGTAGGGATTGGCATTTCTCCGGGTTCCACCTCTATGGTTTCTCCCTTATAGAAAGAGGCATCAATTGTTTTATCGTCGTTGCAAATATAAGTAACTTGAGCTATGGGAGATGGCGATGGCGGGGGAGGAGGACTTTCATTCCACTTATTATTGACATACCATATTCCCCCAGTCACAAGGATAACTACTATCAGAAAAATAAATATAAGATTTTTTTTCATATCCACTATTCTACCAAAAAATTTACCCCGTATAAACTTTAGTTTTGTACGGGGCTGCCTGATTTGCGCTAACGCTTCATAGCTTTAGCGCCGGAGCGGCGATTAAATTTTTACAGGGGGCAGACCCCTGCAAGTTTTGTATTATTAAACAAAAAACTGCCCAGCGATGGGCTTTTTATTTTTTAAATTTTTCTCAACTTCGGGCTAAATTTTGGTCGGCTGCTATTTCTATTTTAAATTAATATAGCTTAATTCAGGATTGCAGTTACTCAGCCAATTATCTGATGAGACAAAAGAAATTCTAATCAATTCAAGGCCAAATAAAAAACCTTTTTTAGACCGTTGATTTATTTCTAAAACTTTTTCAGCGATATTATCATATTCTTCGTTGGTTAATTTCCTAAAAAATCTTACTAAATTAACTCGAAATCGAATGCAGCCATCGTATTCGGATTTTTTGATTTCTACTGGTCTTAAAGTCGCCTCTTCATTAAATTTTTTACACATTTCTTTAAAGAAGTCACAGAGATCTTTGCTTGGAAATGCCTGAATTGCAATTGAGCTTTGTTTTTTTGTATAAATATATGCAAATCTTATTTTTTTCTGAGCTATTTCTCTTTCATTAAATGTTTGTAGGATATTTTTTATTTTTTCAATATATGGTTGCCTTTTTTGTCTGAATAATTCTTCTGAATCAATGCCTGAAGATAATCCCTCAAAATTTATAATCGAAAAATGAATAGTATCGGCTGGATATTTATATATGCCAGAACCAATTAGACTCTGCGAATTAATATCTTTCAGAATTTCTTCTTGTAATTTAATTGCTTCTCCGACACCGTTATTCAAATTTAATATTGCATTAATGGTTAAATAATAAGTTTTTTGTTTCCTATCAATATCTACACCATCTAGATTTTGAGGGAAATCAATTTTTATATCTTGATCCATATTTTCTCAGAAGAAATTGCGATTTCTACTTTCAAAATAGCCTGATTTTTGAGAAAGTTCAAGGAAAATAAAAAAGGTACGACGAATAAATTCGGCGCACCATCTTTTGTAAAATGAGAATCCTATATTACTTCGCGACAAAGTACTTCGAAGTTATACCATGAGGCAGGCATACCAACTTTATTCTTAGTTTCATTAAAATCTTCTTCGACACTAGCTGGAACATTACCTTCAATGATTATGATTGTTGGAAGATGATTCACCCTAGCGGCGCTTGTGAAAACCCTATATCCTTTCGATTCCAATCCCCCGATTAAATCTATTTCTATTTTATCAAAACGCAATCTTAAGAGATCCGATGCGTGCATTCTTTCCACTTCAATTAATTTAAATACATAAAGAGCTCTAACCAAGATTGTCACCTCCGTCGGTTGTTATATTAATACGATTAATGGAAGTTGTCAAATTTTAATAAAATTTGTCTGATGGCTTCATTCTAAATGAATTCTTTGACTGAATTCCTTTAGTCTTTCCTTCAAAAGAGGGTATTTTTTTAATTCGGGGTCTTTTTCTAAAATTTCTTTAGCTTCGTTTCTGGCTTTGGAGACCAAAACGATATCCGAAAGGGAAGTCATCGCTAAATCAGGGATTCCCCACTGCCTTTGGCCGGAAAAATCACCAGGACCTCTGATCGCCAAATCCTTTTCCGCTAATTCAAAGCCGTTATCGCAGGAAATAAGTGCTCGCAGCCGTCGGTTATAAACTATGCCCGTCGCATCGGTGAATAAAAAGCAATAAGATTGGAAATCGGAGCGCCCAACTCTGCCACGGAATTGGTGAAGCTGGGCTAAACCGAATTTTTCCGAACCCTCAATCATCATTGCGCTGGCATTGGGGATATCAACTCCCACTTCAACCACCGAAGTGGAAACTAAAATATCAGTTTTTCCGCTTTTGAAATTTTTCATTATTTTTTCTTTTTCTTCGGTTTTCATTTTGCCGTGAAGCATGGCGATTTTTAAATCGGGGAAAATTTCTTTTGAAAGTTTTTTATACTCGTCTTTGACCGCTTTTACCTCCATCCAGCTTAACGCTTGTAATGACAATTCTTCTTGGCCGACTTGCCTTTCCGTAGCTTTAGCGGAGGAGGGTTCAATTCGCGGACAGATGACAAAAATCTGACGACCTTCTTTGACCTGTTGCCTGATAAAGTTATAAGTTTCTTTTTTATCTTTCGGTTGAATAATTCTTGTAATTATTTTTTTTCTGCCTTTGGGCAATTCGTCAATAAGCGAGAGGTCAAGGTCACCATAAATAGTGAGAGAGAGCGTTCGGGGGATAGGAGTGGCGGTCATTGATAAAAGATGAGGAATGAATTCTCTTTGCTGACAGAGGCGGGCTCTTTGTTCTACTCCGAAGCGGTGTTGCTCATCAATTATGACCAGAGCTAATTTATTGAATTGAACCGGAGTTTTTTCTTTGGTTAAAAGATTTGTGTCTTGAATTAGGGCGTGAGTGCCGATTAAAATATCAACTTTGCCATCTCTAACTTCTTCCAGAAGCTTTGTTCTGGCCACTTTTTTATGATTTAGATAGCTTTCTTTTCCCGTAATCAAGCCAATACTCAAATCGAATTTTTTTAAAATGTCGTTTATGGTTTTGAAATGCTGTTTTGCCAGAATTTCTGTTGGTGCCATAAAGGCAATTTGATAGCCGGCTCTGGCAACGTTTAAAGCCGACATCGCTGCCACTACCGTTTTTCCCGAACCGACGTCGCCTTCCAGAAGACGGTTCATCGGTCTGGGTTTTTCTAAATCTTTCAATATCTGCCAGGCAGACCTTTTCTGGGCATCGGTTAATTTAAAAGGCAAACTTTGGCTAAATTTCTTCATTAAATCAAGGTTTAAAGGAATGGCGATTGCTTTTTCTCTGGCTAATTTTATTCTTTCTCTTATGACAAAAAGAGAAAGGGTAAATAATTCTTCAAAGGCAAATCTTTTTTTCGCTTCTTGGGCTAATTCCAAAGTGTCGGGAAAATGAATTTGCCAGATTGCCTTTTGAAAAGGTAAAAAATCATATTTCTCTTTTATTTCTTCTGGCAGGGGATCTGGAAGTTGATTTTTTAATTTTGTTAAAAGGGGTTTAATGATAAATCTTAACCATTTCGAAGATAATCCTTCGGTTTCAGGATAAACAGGAATGAGCCGACCGGTATGAGTCAGGTTATAATTCTTAATTCCTAATTCGTGATTCAGTTTCTCATAGGCCGGGCTAGATAAATATTTTGCGCTTCCCTTGCCCGTCACTTTACCTGCCAGACAAAGATATTCTCCTTTCTTGAAAGTATTGATTAAATAGGGCTGGTTAAACCAAATTACTTTTAATTTTCCGGTTTCGTCAGCGATGGTGGCCTGGGTTAAAATCATTCTTTTTCTGAAGGTTCTGATATTTTTTACATCCAAAATTTCTCCCTGAAAACAAAAAGGCTTGCCCGCCGAAGCCTCGGCGAAGGCGGGACCACCTTCTTTAATTTCGGCAATTTTTATCAAATTTGAAAAATCCTCATAACGATGAGGAAAGTGAAAGAGGATGTCAGAAACCGTTTTTATTCCCAATCTTTTTAATTTTTTTTGATATTGGGGACCAACTCTGGGAATTTCTTCAATGGGAGTTGAAAGATTCATAGACCAAAAAATTTACCTCGATATAGTATCGAGGTGTTTGTGCGCCTGGCAGGAGTCGAACCTGCAACCTTCTGGTCCGCAGCCAGACGCTCGATCCATTGAGCTACAGGCGCATTTTTTATTATGATTTTTTGCAGAGCAGATCCTAATTCTAATAACTCTTTTCTTATATTACTATCGCCGTAATAAATGAAACATATTCCTGCAAAATTCTTTCTGAACCTTTTCGTTTTACTTCGTTTTTTTATATAAATTTTATTGAACTGGACAAGCGACACATTAAGAACCTTCGACCAGAAGTTCTTAACTTTTTTTATTGAGTGATAATAATGAACGTATAGTCCTATTTTGAGTTTGGTTTCATCAATATTATAGCATTTTCTTAACAATGTTAGATATAGTTTTGCTAAATTTGGATCCGTATTAGCAAATTTTAACTTAGCCTTATCTCCTTCAGCCCAATATAGCATGGCAAGTAATGATTTATAGACACTCATATTTTCGAGAGGATAGCTTGCTAACTCTTTTTCTATTTTCATCTTTATTAACCGTGCTTCTTCCTTTCGTTTTCTTTCCCACTTCTTTTTTAGAGCGATTGAGGCTAATTTATGTATCCTGTCAAAATGTTTCCGTCTAGTCCGTTTATCTATCGGTCTTTTTAATGTTTTTCCAAACCAGGTGCTTATAGTGCTTTTTGGCACACCTAAATGTTTTCCTACTTCACTATAACTTTCGCCATTTACTAGCAACTGTTTTACCCTCTCTTTATCTTTTTGTGTATAAAATTTCCCCCGCATTTTAATCGAATTGATGAGTTATTTAAATATAACATATTTTGTACGAATACACAACTTAAAAGGGTTGACTAAATTCATTTTAGTGATTAAGATAAAAATATCGGGAGGAGTCGCATAATGGTCATTGCACCGGTTTGCTAAACCGGAACCGTCTAAAAAACGGTTTGTGGGTTCGAATCCCACCTCCTCCGCTGGAGGGTTGCGAGAATGGCTATTCGGCTAGTCTTGAAAACTAGTGTCCTTCGGGACTTGCAGGTTCGAGTCCTGCACCCTCCGCCTTCGCCTCGCCGAAGCCCTTTGCGGCGGAGGCGGGCTCGCCGAGGCTTCGGCGTGACAAAGTCCGCTTATGTATTACGTTTATATTTTAAAATGCAAAGATGGATATTATATTGGCTGTACCGATGATTTGGAAGATAGAATAAGCATCATCAAAAAGGTCAAATCCCAGCAACTGTAAATCGTTTACCTCTAAATTTAGATTTTTACTTCGCGGTAAAAGATAAATACAAAGCTTTCGAATTTGAAAAATACTTAAAATCAGGTTCAGGCAGGGCATTTATTAAAAAACATCTAATTTAAACAAGATTCTTTATCAAGAGACCGACCATTCCGCCAAGCCTGACCCCCTAATTTAAAAACCGGATTTCGCCGGTTTTTATTTTACTCTCAACCATTTATTCACTTTAAATCCAATTTATCTTCTCCGGGATTGGCTCTAGCAATGACAATGCCAATAATCTCTTTAGCTCCGGCTTCTCGCAAAACTCGAGCTGCCTCTTCCATTGTGGAGCCGGTAGTATAAACATCATCAATTAACAAAACATTTTTATTGTCAATTAAATTTCCGTTCCGGATTGAAAAGACTCCTTTGATATTTCCCCTTCTTTCTCTGTCTCCCAGTTCAACTTGGGGTTGAGTTTCTTTTATTTTCACCAAGACATTGTTTGAAACAGGGATATTGAGCAATTTTGATAATTCTTTTGATAGTTCTTCTGCCTGATTAAATCCTCGCCATTTCAATTTCCTTTTTTCAAGGGGTATGGGAATCAAAACGAATTCTGAAAAATTCCTTCTCTCCTCAATTAATTGGAAATGGTCTATAATTAAAGAAGAAAGGGGTTTAGCCAGTTCTTTGATAAAAGGTTCATATTTGAAGTTTTGAATTAATTTTTTAATGAGAAGTTTTTGATAGTTGCAAGGATGATATAAATCGGAAAGGTATTTTGTTTCGTATTTTTGATGGACATCCGAAATTTCGAGAGTGGCCCGGCAGTCCTGACAGAGATAGCTTCCTTCTCTCTGACAACCAAAGCAAAATTTAGGGAAAAAGAGGTCCAAAAATAAGGTTTTGATTTTGCTCTTTGCCATATATGGTATAATAAAATTATAATACAATGGCATTTCCAAGACTAATCCCTAAAAAATTTTTAGGAATGGATATCGGTACCTCGGCTATTAAAGTGGTTGAATTGAGTTCTTGGGCAGGCAGAATAAAATTGGAAAATTATGGCGAGATTTCCGCCACCGCTTTGTATCAAAAGCCATTTAGAACGTTTGAAAAAAGCACTCTTTTACTTTCCAGCGAAGATATTTCCAGAGCAATAAAAGCAATAATTGATGAGGCCAGAATTAAATCAAGAGAATGTAGTTTTTCAATCCCAGATTTTTCTACTTTTTTTACCACTTTTGAATTGCCATTAATGACTCTGGAAGAACTTCCCAGAGCGGTTACCGTCGAAGCTCGACGGCACATTCCGCTTCCCCTATCAGAGGTAACCTTAGATTGGCAATTAATTGAGGGAGCAGTTTCAGATAAAAAAAGTGAGAAACTGAAAATTCTTTTAGTAACCGTTCCCAATGAAGTTATTAATCAGTATCGAAATATTTCCTCAATGTTAAATTTTAAACTTTTATCTTTAGAGGCTGAGGTATTCGGTTTAATCAGGTCTTTGGTTGATAAAGAAGAAAAGAGGTTAATTGGGCTGATTGATATAGGAGACAGAAGTACAACCTGTAGTATAATTGAAAAAGGAATTTTAAAAACTTCTCATAGTTTCGATATTTCGGGCAGCACCCTAACCGAAAGAATATCCAAAGGATTGGGAATTGATTCTAAAATAGCCGAAGATTTTAAAAAGAAGTACGGAATCTTGGCTGCTCAGTTAAGTTTGGAAGGAAAGAATATCAGAGACATTTTAATTCCTTTGGTTGACTTAATTATTGGAGAAACTGAGAAAATTTTAAAAAAATTTTATTTTGAAGAAGGAAAGGAAGTTGAAAAAATTATTTTAGCTGGAGGAACGGCATTATTGCCTGGTTTTTTTGAATATTTCCGAGATTATTTTAAAAAAGAAGTAGAAATTGCTAATCCCTTTTCAAAAATTTTCTATCCGCCAATTCTTGAACAAACTTTAAAAGAAATGGGACCTTCTTATGCCATAGCCACCGGCATGGCCCTAAGAGGTCTCGAATAACACCAATGGTAGAAATCATACCAAGACCAACCGAAAAAGAACCTTCTTGGCGAAAAATCTTATTCTATTTTTCCATTTTTCTTTTTTTAGCAGTAATTATCAGTTACTTTGTTTTGAATTCTCTTCAAAACAAAGCCGCGGTTACTATTAAAAATCTGGATGAAGAACTGGCTAAAACAAAAACTGCCGAATTTACCTCTTTAGAAAAACAAATTCTAAATTATCAAAGAAAAATTAAAGACTTTGCTACCCTTCTTAGCCAGCATATTTTTAATACGAAATTTTTTCAATTTTTAGAAAGTATAACCCATCCTAAAGTTTTCTTTTCCCAGATTAATCTAAATTCAAACGAATTAAAGGTCAGTCTTTCGGGTCAAGCCGATAGTTTTATAGTTATCGGCCAGCAAATCATGATTTTAGAAAAGGAACCTTTAATTGAGAGTTTTAGTGTCCCCCAAATGTTAATTGGAAAGGAAGGAAAAATTGATTTTTCTTTAGAAATGACCTTGAGTCCAAAAGTTTTTAAATAAAAAAATGAAAGACCGAATTTATTTAATTCCAATCTCAATCTTTCTCTCAATGGTTTTAATATTTTTTTTGGTTTGGCCTAAATATCAAAAATTAACTTCTTTAAAAAAGGAAATACTTGCCAAAGAATCCGAAGTTCAGTCTCAAAAAAATTATTTTGAGGAACTTAAAAGAACCTCTGAGGAACTTAAAAATTTCGAAGATATACTATCCAAAATCGACCTGGCTTTACCTCAAAAAACTTCTATGCCAGAATTTTTAAACTTTATTCAAAAAAGTAGCGCCCAATCAGGTTTAACCTTAAAAGCAATTAGTTCATTTACCATAACTCCTAGTGAAGGAGGAAAGATAAATGAGATAAGAATAAGTTTAACCCTTGGTGGTAGTTATTCTGATTTCAAAAATTACCTTTCAGTTTTAGAAAAATCAGCCCGACTTATCGAAGTTGAAAATATTACTTTTTCTTCAGAAAAAGAAGGTCAATTCACCTTTAGCTTAACCTTGAAGGTCTATAGTTATTAAAAATATGGCAATAGTATTTGTAGAAAAAGAAAAAAGACAAAAATATTTAATTTATATATTTTTGGGTTTAATTTTAATTACAACTATTGTTGTTTTGCGAGGTCGTCGTCCGCCAGAGGAAGTATCCGAGGAACTAATTTTGAAACCGGTTAGAAAAATAGAAATAGATTTCGAAGTTTTAAAAAATCCTTTTTTGAAAGAACTTCAACCCATTGAAAAAATAGAGCCTCTGACAGAAGGAATTGGCCGTCAAAATCCTTTTGTGCCCTACTAATCTTCTAATATTTCATTATGTCTCTGATTAACGAATTAGTTAAAAGAGGAGCTTTAGAGAAAGAAAAAGCTGCTGCTTTGACAGAAGAAGTTAAAGCTTCCAAAAAAAGAGAAGAAGAAATTATTTTGAAGAGAGATGTTGTTGCTGAAGATTTTTTATTCAATTTAAAATCTGAATATTTAAAAGTTCCTTTAAAAGAAGTCTATCCCGAGGAAGTTTCTCTGGAAGTTCTGGAATTAATTCCCGAAGAAACTGCCAAATATTATCAAATGATTTCTCTGGCAAAAAAGGAAAATGTTTTGGAGGTTGGCATGGTCTATCCCGAAGATTTAGATGCTCAGGAAGCTCTAAAATTTTTAGCCAGAAGAGGAAAATTTAACTACCAGGTTTTTTTGATTACTCCCAGTACTTTTGAGAAACTTTTGAAGCAATATCGAACCCTGAGACAGGAAGTGGGAAGGGTATTGGAGGAATTGGAAACTGAATTAAAAGTAGAAAAATTTATTAAACCAACCGTAGAAGAAATAGAAAGATTGGTTGAGGAAGCTCCGATTGCCAAAGTAGTAGCCGTAATTTTAAGATACGCCGTAGAAGGAAAAGCCTCAGATATTCATATTGAACCAACCAGAGAGAAATTAAGAATTCGTTTTAGAATGCTTGGAATTTTACATTCTTCAATTTTTTTGCCGATTAGAGTTCATCCGGCCGTCATTTCCAGAATTAAAATTTTATCTAATTTAAAAATTGATGAAACCAGAGTCCCCCAGGATGGTAGGTTTACCATCAGAATAGAAGATAGAGATATTGATTTTAGGGTTTCCACCTTCCCAACCACTTTAGGCGAGAAGGTAGCGATTAGGGTTTTGGACCCATTGGTTGGATTGAAGAGATTTGAAGCTCTGGGGTTGATCAGTCGGAATTTAAAAGTAGTCAAAGAAGCCATTGCCCGACCCTATGGCATGATTTTAACTACCGGTCCTACTGGTTGCGGAAAAACTACCACTTTATATGCTGTTTTGCAAATCTTAAACAAAGAAGGAGTTAATATTATTACTCTTGAAGACCCGGTAGAGTATTTTGTTGAAGGCGTTAATCAATCTCAGGTCAGGCCAGAAATTGGCTATAATTTTGCCAGGGGATTGAGGCATTTAGTCAGGCAAGACCCGGATATAATTATGGTTGGAGAAATCAGAGACCCGGAAACAGCGTCTTTAGCTACTCACGCCGCCTTAACCGGACACATTGTTTTGAGTACTTTGCACACCAATAATGCCGTTGGAGTAATTCCAAGATTGGTTGATTTGGGAGTCCAACCATTTTTGATTCCACCAACCCTCAGCGTAGCCATAGCCCAGAGATTGGTTAGAAGATTGTGCGACAATTGTAAAAAAAAGATTAAACCAAAAAAAGAAATTGAAGATTTAATATTAAAAGAAATTGAAAATCTGCCCGAAAAAGTTAGAAACGAACTCCAAATCAAAAAACCGCTAACTCTCTGGGAACCAAAGGGTTGCAAGGATTGCAATAACGAAGGTTATACCGGCAGAGTTGCCATTTTCGAAATTTTAGAGATGACGCCTCAACTGGCTGCTATAATTTTAAAAGAGCCTTCTGAAGCAAGGATTACCGAAGAAGCGAAAAGACAGGGGATGGTTACCATGAAACAGGATGGCATTTTAAAAGCTTTGGAGGGAATAACTACAATAGAAGAAGTTTTAAGAGTCGCCGAAGAAAAATATTAAATATTAAAAAAATAAAACCTATGTCTAACTATATTACACAATTAAAAAAACTCCTCGATATTACCGTTAAAGAACAGGCTTCTGATTTACATTTAACGGTTAATTATCCGCCGGTTTTAAGGATATCAGATCGACTTTTGCCATTAGTCAGAGAAAAAAAATTGACAGCTGAAGAAAGCGAGGGATTAGCTTTTGCTTTAATGAGTGAAGAACAACGTCAGAGGTTTATTAAAGAAAAAGAAGTTGATTTTTCCTATCACTATGAAGACATTGCCCGCTTTAGAGTCAATATCTTTCTTCAAAAAGGATTTGTTTCTTCAGCTCTGAGATTAATTCCAGCTAAAGTTAAAACCATTGAAGAGCTAAATCTACCACCAATTTTGCATCAGTTTGCCAAAGCCAGCCAGGGTTTTGTTTTAATGTGCGGCCCTTCTTCTCAGGGAAAATCAACGACCTTAGCCGCTTTGATTGATGAAATCAATCATACTCGTGCCGAACACATAATTACCATTGAAGACCCTATTGAATATGTTTTCCAGCCGGATAAAGCCATTATTGACCAAAGAGAAGTTTATCAAGATAGTCTTTCTTTTGCCCGGGCTCTTCGTTCCACCTTTCGCCAGGACCCGGATGTAATTATGGTTGGAGAAATGCGAGACCCGGAAACAATGGCCACCGCCATGACTGCTGCCGAAACCGGACATCTGGTTTTTGCCACCTTGCATACCAATTCAGCTTCTCAAACAATCCATCGTATTGTTGATTCCTTTCCTCCCGAGCAACAGCAACAAATCAGAGCCCAGTTATCGGGTTCCCTTTTAGGGGTCGTCTCTCAGAGACTAATTCCCAGAATCAAAGGGGGATTGGTACCAGCTTGTGAAATAATGATTGCTAATCCGGCCATTGCTAACTTAATTAGAGAAAATAAAGTCCACGAAATTCCAATAGTTATTGAAACCAGCCTGGAACTGGGAATGATTTCTCTCAATCGTTCTTTAGCTGATTTAGTCAAAAGAAAAGAA
>Ga0315312_1002910_pt1 | contig 11431 bp, 15 predicted proteins | sample TDP7_MG_FD_203629 | JGI IMG/M metagenome (GOLD analysis project Ga0315312, IMG submission 203629) | Freshwater sediment microbial communities from Lake Towuti, South Sulawesi, Indonesia - TDP7 | ecosystem: Environmental > Aquatic > Freshwater > Lake > Sediment | place: Indonesia: South Sulawesi... | reverse complement strand
CATAACCTACACGCTGCCCTCCATCTCTAAACGAGACATTTGCCTCAGATAAATGACGGGCACACTTATATTCCTTAGTCTTTTTCTCAGCGCCCCGTCGTTGGTGGCCACGGGACACCTCCACTCTGACGCCACTCGAACAATCACATCGTCGTGTGTCTCCTCACAACCCTGTTCCACAGGGACTATCTCACATTTCTCGGCGAGTTTAAGCGCTAAGGATGCGTGGCGACGCGTTTTGGGGGGTCCCTTCTCGGCTATTTTCAGAAGCTCCCTATGGGTTGGAGAGAGAAGGACGGGGGTGTACCGTTGACCTAGGAGGTTCGTTAATTCTTCGAATATATCTACTCTGAATTTTGACGGAACGAAAAGGAAATTGGCGTCTAGAATTACTTTCATCGTCAAGGTTTTCCCAACAGAGTCCTAAGATGCGCGTCTTAAACTCTTTGTTGCTGATAAAGTTTATGCTCTTATTACTGTTTTTCTTTCTTCTCTGGTCCTTCTTCCTTTCTCCTTTCATTTGTCTGTGTTTCTCTCTTCCTCTCAGCCTTTTCCTTCCTGCTTTTGAGACCACTGAACCATTTTTGATACGTGTTCTTATAGAGGCAAAAGGTGTTCATCCTCGCGAGTTCCCGTGCCAACCACTACTTGATAATGTACGTCGCTACCGTTAACCTTCTCCACACGTTCCAGAGTCCCCGAGACCCTAACGGCATCACCACATCGAGCAACGTTTCTGTACATACCTACCATAGACACCACTTTTGTAGGGATTTCGCTTTCTCCAAGTTTTGAGGTTGAGTCCAGCGGTTGGTAGTTTGAGATTTGATAGATGGCGGGTCTGAACATGGCTTCACTGTCGTCAACGATCTGACTGGAAAAGGCAACGGGCTTGACCGGGGAGTATCGGTACTCGCCGTACTTGGAGGTTATTTCCTCGAGCCTTCGCACGGCGTTGTACACAAAGATCTTGCCTCTATAACGTCCTCGATGCTTCCTCATCCTATCGAGCCTCTTGGTAACAACAAAACTCAATGCGCCCTTATCAGCAAGGCTGTCAACCGCCCTTTCGAGACTGCGAAAGTTTCGCGACCCGTAAACCACCAGATCAATGTCAGACTCCATCGTATGCATGCCCAACGCAATAGAACCGTGAATCCCGAAATCTTCAAGGGGCACACCGGATTCCTTGGAGAGAAGAGTCACTAGCTCCAACGCCAGTTCTTGCAGATGGTCTCTCTTCCCCTTTTCAAGGAGGGCTTGTAAACAGTCTCTTGGAGCATAAACTCTTTTTACATGTTTTAATGGGGAGCTGATGACCTCTTTTCCATGGTAGGGACAGAGATATACGTATTGAGGAAATCTTTTTCGAAAGGTTTCTAGAAGCCTTTGATAATTCTGTGCCGTATAAAGTTTTTCGGATCGAGCATGTTCCAATTTTCCTAGTTTCCAGCGCTTTTCAAGGAAGCGCATTGGAAACTGGGTTCTCAGTTTGGACGGTATGTATTTCAGAAAGGAGAAAACTCGTCCTCTCGGGTGCTCATACCCGAACGTGTAGAATACGAAGCCGTCTTTGGTGAGGAAGGCTTCTCCGTCTCTGGGGATCCACTTCTCCATCAAAGACTCCTCTTCATGAGTCGTCTCTACGCGAAGATTACAAGGCGTTCGTCCTAAAATATATTCGTTAATATGATTGTTGCATATAGTTCATTGGAGGAACTTGAGCGGTGGAGAAGATTTCGGATAGGATCGCCAACGTTCTGGCTCGTGAGGGTGAGAGCAAGCTTTACCGGATGATGGCTGATTCGATGCGGGTCTTGGCCCTTTACAACGGGGTTAGCTGGAGATCTGAGCTTATCCCGGATCTTTTGACGCTCTATCAATTTCTAGGCCGCCATGAGGTTGTCAATTCTAGGCTCGTGGACGAGGCGTTAGACAAGCTCGAGTCTGAGGGACTGGTTACTGTAGAGGAAAGGGTGAGAGGGTCGTGGCTGAGGCCCGGCACCTTCACGGATAAGCTTGTTCGGCTGGTCGACCTCGCCACCACGACGGAGATGCTTAGGAGAGACGAGACCTTTGCGAGATACGTGCATGAGAGATACAGAGGATTTAGAGAGCGTTTAGGGAAGGGCTAAGCCCATGAGGAAGTTTAGGGACCGGGATTTCATACAAACTCGGGAGGGATTCTTCTTCTGCGTGGTTGGTCCCCTTCACCCCTCTGATCGTGTTATCTCCTACCTAAAATATGTTCCCTCCGAGCTAGGCGTTTGGGGGAGAGGGGGAAAGAGGTTCAAGAGGGCTATGAGAGCCTACACTATTCCCAGCCTGCTGGAAACCTTCAGCCTTTTGGAAAGAGATCACCCCCATTACCTGTTTTATTCACCCTTCTACAACATCACTATGACCGCGGTCCCCCACGAATGCGTAGCCAAACATTTTAAGCCCGAGGAAAAGCTGGCTCAACTTCTTCAAGCCACACGCCTAGACTCCCTACAGAAGAAACTATTGAGACTCGCATTCTTCTTGGCGGAGAGAAGCGGGGTCTCCCTTGGCTTCCTTGGAGTGACGGGGTCCCTCCTCCTCAACATCCATCGCCCAGAGTTTTCAGACATAGACCTGACCGTCTATGGGCTTAAAAACAGTTTAGCGGTGAAAAGCGCCTTAACCGAGGCCTATTCCTCATTGAGTTTCGCCGTCCGACGCTTAGAGGGTGAAGCTCTAAGGGCTTGGTGCGAGAGCAAGGCTCAATCTTTCCCGTTAACCGTTGAAGAAGCCTCACAAATTTATCAACGAAAGTGGAACCTTGGAGTTTTTGAGGGCACACCCTTTTCTATCCACCCCGTGAAACTGGAGCAAGAGGTGGGGGAAGCGTACGGTGAAAACGTCTATCATCCTATTGCCTCAGTCACCATTCGCGCCGTCGTTCACGACAACACCGATGCTGTGTTTCTCCCCTCTGTTTACCGGGTTCAGGAAGTAACCATTGTAGAGGGACCTCAGGTATCGGATATCCGAGAAGTGGTTTCGTACGAGGGCTTATACAGCGACCTAGCCGAGGTTGGAGAATCCATTATGGCGAGGGGAAAGCTTGAGCTGGTTGTTCACAAGAAGACCGGTCAGAAGCGTCACCGCGTTTTAGTGGGTTCACCTGAAGGAATGGGCAGAGAATACATTAAACCAGCCTAATTCTGGTAGGGAGGTAAAACATATTACGTTCTGGGTGAATCATTCATGGGGATGGTTGGATGAGTGTTCCTAGACCGACGGAGATGACGGTTAGGGATTTGTTGCAGGAGGAGTTGCGGAAGAGAGGAGTGACTGTTGTTCCGGAGTTTTCTGTTTCGACGCCGGCTGGTTTGTTGAAGCCTGACATTTTGCTGAAGAATGGGGCTCCGTATGTTGTTGAGACGAAGTTGGGTGCTGAAACAAAGCTGTTAGAGGCTATGGTGAAGCTGTATGATTATTCAAAGTATGTTACTGAAGCGAAAGGAGCTTTCGCCGTTCTGTTTCCAGAAGAACTGCGTAGGCCTTGGCCTCACGAGGTTTGGATGAGGATTGCTGTTGATCCAAAGTTGGAGTGTAGTGTTGTTGCCATTTTCAAGGATTTGAGGCCTAGTCAGCCTTTCAAAGGGAATTTATCGGAAATTGCGGACTGGATGGCTGGGCATGTTCTTAGGGCGCCCGTTGTTGAGGCTGATACGAGTTTTGCTATCAGGATTTTGCGGGAAGCATCTGACTATTTGAATATAATTGCGAGGCAGTTGAAGGCTGATGATTTGAAGGACATTTATGGCGGCAAAACTGTCTTTGAGAACATCTTGCAGTATGAAGAGGGCAAGTATCCGTTAGATGAGATGCGCCATGCCGCTGCGTACCTTCTTATTAACCAATTATTGTTTTATCATGTTTTGTCGCGTGTGGATGCGAGTTTTCTGGCTGTTGATGAGGAGAAGATTCGGCGACCCAGCGATTTGACGCAGTATTTTGAGCCGGTTTTGAAGAGGAATTATAGTAGCATTTTTGGTTTTGATGTGGCTTCTCGTTTGCCTGTGGATGCGACTGATGTTGTGAAGAAGGTTGTTATGGTTGTTAAGGCTTTGGCGCCTGAGAAGATTCGGCACGATGTTTTGGGTAAAGTGTTTCATGAGTTGATTCCTTTTGAGATTAGGAAAGCTGTCGCAGCCTTTTACACGAATAACGAGGCTGCAGAGATTCTGGCACAGTTGGCTATTGACAAGCCAGATGCTAAAGTTATGGATTTGGCGGTTGGCAGTGGTACGCTTCTTGTTGCTGCTTATAGAAGGAAAAGGGAGTTACTGCAGAAGGTTAAGGGAACAATAGAGCTTGAAGACCATAAAAGATTCTTGGAAGAAGATTTGACTGGAATAGACATCATGCCTTTCGCAGCACACCTAGCAGTAGTGCATCTTTCTCTTCAAGCATTGTTATATGAAACTGAAAAGGTACGGGTTGCGGTTTGGGATTCAACTGAGTTGAAGCCTGGGCAGACTATACCTGCGATTTGGAGTGAACTGAAGGCAGCATATCGACGACCAACCTTAGACATGTTCGTGAAAGGTGGTCTGCCAGAAGAAGCCTATGTAACTAAAGGCGCAGTAACATTAGAAGGAGTTGGTGGCGAAAGAATACCCCTCGAACAAGCCGACCTCGTTATAATGAACCCACCATTCACCCGACAAGAAAGACTGCCAAAAGATTACAAAAACGCATTAGAGAAACGTTTCCAAGAATACAAAGACTGCTCACATGGACAACTTGGTCTTTATGGACACTTTGTTTTTCTTGCTGACCGATTTGTAAAGGAGGGCGGAAGAATAGCGCTAGTATTACCTTCCACCCTACTTAGAATTCGTTCCGCTAAGGGTATCAGGAAATTCCTTGCTGAGAATTACTGCATCGAATATATCATTACAACGTGGCAAAGGGCTGCGTTCTCAGAGAGTGCAAAATTCAGAGAGATTTTGTTGATAGCAAGAAAGGGTTCAAAAGAAAATGATCGAAGTTGTTCTGTTATCAATGTTAAAAAGATTCCTAAAAGCGCTGAAGAAGCAAAAGCATTGACTGATAAAATCAAAGTAGCGGTTCACGGGAGCATGGAAGTAAATGATGATGACATTATTCTTTGTGTCACAGGAGGAATTAAGAGAGGAAATTCAAAATTGGTTCATTTATATATCATGCTACAATTTACAAACCCTAAGACATTTTAGAATGATCATGAAAACTGCGCGTGGAAAGCTTGTTCCGTTTAATTATGAAGCTGAAGAGTTTGATCTTAGGCACGTCAAGAAAGACAAAGTACATGGTTTTGTTTTAAGATACCAAGATAGAGCAAAGAAATCCATTGACCGTTGGTATGCCCGCCAAATCGATTCTGATAGTTTGGTTGCTGTGGACAGAATTACAAATGAACAAATTCGAATCCCTACGTCTGTCGTTTCCTTCGGTTTACGGAGTTCTTCTAATGTAAACACTCTTGATGTAAGCGATGAATCTGATTTTTTGCTCTTATCTCAGTTTAAGGGTATAGAGAGAGTTTGTCCAGGGCTAAATGCGAGTACCTTCGAAAAATGGCAGAAAAAAGTCAAAGAAAGAGCTTCCAACTTACTTATTGCTCGACGTTTTGTTCTTCCAGCACCGGGCTTGTCTGTCCTTGCTTTTTATTCAAGTAGACCAATAGTCGGGGTCGATTTGTGGTCAATTAAGGAACTGTACGATGAAGATGCTAAAATACTTGCTTTGTGGTTTAACAACAGCGTAAATCTCCTCCAAGTATATGTACTAAGAACACTTGACACATGGATGAAGATTCATGATTACACGCTTAATGAATTTCTCATTTTAAACTTTACAAAACTAAGTCAGAAAGAAAAGCAAGAATTAATAGATTTATTTAATGAAGTGAAAGCAACCAGATTACCGAGCATATTAGAGCAACTGAAACAGCGAAACCCGGTAAGGCATAAAATCGATGCAACGATATTGAAAGTTATGGGCTTTGCAGAAAGCGAGATTGATAAATTGCTCGATGAGCTATATTCTTTATTGGGTGATGAAATCAAACGCCTCAAAATTTTTATGATACCTAAGTGACTCGCTAAGGTGGTTAATTGTTATGAAGAGCCGTCGCAAATATCCTTTGGAGCTTAAAGAAAAAGCGGAACATAGGTTAAAGGAATTGTTAATGGCAGGTGATAGTTATCATAAAGCTGCTAAAAAAGTCTCAGATGAGCTCAATTTGGATGTTCATGGCTTAAGATGGCGAGCTTACCAATTGGCACAAGAATTAGGAATGGACATCGGACGCATTCAGCATCGAGTATGGACAGATCACGGTCATCTTATGATAAAAACAAAAGAGAAACTTTTGAGAGAAGGTTACGAGGTCATAGAGGAACAGAATGAGATAAGAAAGATATTAAAACGCTTAGGCATAAGGGGGAATCCTGATTTTCTGGCAAAGAAAGAGGGTGAAATGCAATTGGTGGAAGTTTACACTGATGACAAGAAATTAATAAGACAACTTAATGCATACCAAGAAGGCGGGAAAGTCGTGTTGGTTTTACCAGTTAGAGGTAACATTGAATTATGGGGATTGAACCATATTACCACCTTAAAGCCCATAAAAGCCACTCGCAGACGACTTGATGCACGGGTAAAATAATTATTTAGGGTGCTTGGTTTTGGTGATGATGAAATTGACCGCCTTGTGGATTACCTGTATCCAGCTTTAGCAAAAGAAATTGAACAACTTAAAATCTTAATGGAGGGATGACTGAAGCCCTTTTTTGAAGATGCCTGCTTAAGATTAAATGCTGCAGAGGAGCTGAATATTTTGAGTAATAAAAAACTTATCATAATTACAACCTCATATCGGCTTAACAAAGAAACGAAGGAACCCATGCCGGCTATTGAAAGATTTGACGGAGTCTATTTTCGACTTCTCAGAAAGTATATTCGTGAAGGAAACCTCCGAAACGCTGACATCTTAATTGTTTCTGAGAAATTTGGCTTGATATGGGCAAAAGATAAGATACCTTATTATGAGGTACAAGGAAAGATAGGCGCCTTAAATTTAGATAACAAGACTATAGAAGAGCTTCGACAGAAAAATCTTCAAAAGCTCAAGAAAATAGTAAATCGATATTCAGAAATCTATGTAAACGTTGGACGAGAATATTTAAAGCTAATTGAAGGGTTCGAAAAATTTACAACCTCAAAGGTAACTTATGCATCAGGGAAGGGTTTAGGACCCAAAGCTTTGCACATGAAACAATGGATAATGTCACAACAACATAATTAGATTCAAGATGTTAGTTTTGATGGTGAGGGTTAACCGCCTTCTTGACTATCTCTATCCTGCCCTAGCCAACGAGATCCAGCAACTAAAAACCCTCATGCAAGGATAAACAGATTTATAGTAATATACCCATACATCTTAGCGGGTGACTCCTCTTGGAGAAAACCGCATTACTAATCAAAAAATATGACAAACTAATGAGCCAACATCCTGGAAAATGGGTCGCCATCTCGGACGACAAAGTAATCGCCACATCCGAAAACATTGAAGAACTCACCACAAAAATAAAAGAACTAAACGACGTTCTGGTAGCCTACTCACCCACCCCTTCTGAGAAAAAAGTCGGCTACCTCCTCTAAACGAGGACAACCCCTTGAAACACACCTTCAAAACAATCATCGACGAAGACGGATTCGTAAGACTTCCCATCCGAATACAAGGACCAAACAAAAGAAGCATCAAACTCATAGCCATAGTGGATACAGCCTCAAGCTACACCATAATCCCACCATTCGCCTGCCAACTACTCAATCTACCCCTATTTGACAAACAAAACCCAGAAACCACAGTACTCACCGGAAGCGGCTACATACAAGCTCCACTCAAAAAAGCCACCCAAATCGAAATACTGGGCAGTCAAATTCTAAAAAGAAACATACCAGTCCTCTGCCACCACATCCCACGAGGCGTAACCATCCTAGGACACACCTTCCTAAAAGACTACAAAGCAACATTCAACTGGAGACAAAACACATTCACACTTGAAGAACAAAAATAGACAGGGGTAAAAGCGACATTCTTGACTATCTTTATCCTGCCCTAGCCAACGAGATCCAACAACTAAAAACCCTCATGCAAGGATAACAATCAGTTATAGTATACTTAGAATATGGTAAATTCTTGCTTCTCCTTGCTGAAACTCCAATCAAAATGCCTTAAGAAACTCATACCCAGAATACATGGCATACCATGAACCGTCTTAGCTAAAACCTCAACATTCTTCACAGAAAAATCTGTGCCCACAACACCTATAGACAAAGCAGAATACAGGTCCGCAACAGCCTCCCCCTTAACAGTCAAAATCAAAACCTTCCTACGCTTCTCATCCCTAACCAGCCCAAGATTGACACAATCTCTCTCAGGAAGAATAACATACGTTGAACCAGTATCAACCAAACCTAAATAATTACCCGAACCAAACGAACCCTCAACCACAACTGGAATCCTAACCATTCCACGCTCGTCAACAGAATAGGCACGCAGCCTTCCTCTCCTCCCTAGTCGGAGAATAACCAATCGCCACCTTTATCCCAGTCCTCCCCAACTTCTCATGAATCTTCTTCCACAACCGCTCATTGGAATCCGCCACAGCCAAAACCTCACCATCCACGGACAAAGCAAACCACTTCCCTTCCAGTTCATCCTCCAGCCGACGATAACACTCAAACAAAGTCTCACTCATAGTAATCAACCCACACACATATAACTTGTCAAACCCATTAAAAACATTACGGATCATCTATTTCCTACCTTAACCAACAAAATCCAACAACCCACAAACCCTCATGCAAGGATGATGAGACTTCTCAAACCCCTTGATAAAAAGCGGGTATGCCAAAGCGCTCATTTCGTTCAAACCCTTAATAACACCACAAAATATTATTAGAGCAGTATACTTCTATATGATTCAGGTGAACAAACGTGGACGTAACCGTCACAGAAAGCCAACTGAAACTCGTGCTACACAAACTAGACGCGGTCAGACTAGAACTTCTAAGGCTTAGAGCAATACTACTACCAGAAGAAGAGCTAAGCGAAAAAGAAAAGAAAGAGCTTGAAGAAGCCGGAAAGGAGATAGCAGAAGGCTCAAGCATAAACCTTGAGGAACTAATCAAAGAACTAGGCTGAAACAATTGTTCCAAGTAATCGTCTCCCAAAGAGCCAGAAAATCAATCAAAAAACTGCCCAAACATTATAAACGAAGGATAATTGAACTACTCCTTATTTTTCGCGAAAACCCCGTTCCAGCCGAACACTACGACATCAAGAAACTCAAAGGATACACAGATGCCTACAGAGCAAGAATCGGCGATGTCCGAGTAATCTACGAAACTCTATGGAACCAAAAAAGGATCCATGTGCTACTCATTGAGCGAAGAGAAAGAGCCTACTAATCCAACAAATAACAGACAAGTTCTTTCCAGGAAGACACGGTACCTCTGCAAACAATTATGTCTCCTTCTTAACATCCTCGATTGGAATGAATTCAACACTTCCCTTTTCCTTAACCTTCACATACTCCTTAATGGCCTTAACCTCGTCCTCCAAGGGTTCTTCTAATCCGATAAGCCGCTCCTCAACAAGCTCCTCTAACCTTTCAACCTTTTCACGAACAAGCCTAACCTCTTTCAAAACTTCTTTTAAAGCACCAGACATTGAAATCCCCTCACCTATACTTCTCCGACACTTCAGCCTTAACCTTTTTGTCCAACTCCAACACATCTTCCCCAGAAAGCCTAATCTCGCTCACAACCCTCTCCATCAACTCCAACTTTCGCGCATACTCCCACATAGCCTTCCTAGCAATCTCACTCCACCTAATCTCCGGATGCCGCCTCATAATCTCATGCAACTCTTCCGGAACAGCAAACACCTATGGAGATGCTCCAAAATTATCACAACTCTGCGCCGGACCATCTCTCAAAAAGTGCGTGGTCTATGCCTAGGCAATCCAAAACCTTTCCAACCACATAATCCACAAGACCATCAACATTCTTCGGCTTATGATAATAGGCGGGCATCGCAGGAACCATCACAACGCCCTGCCTCGCCAGTTCCAGCATGTTCTGGAGATGAACAACACTCAGGGGAGTTTCGCGAGGAACAAGAATCAGTTTCCGTCTCTCCTTCAACGCAACGTCTGCAGCCCTCAGAAGGAGGTTGTCAGAGTATCCGTGCGCGATTCCCGCCAGCGTCTTCATGCTGCAGGGAATAACGATCATCCCATCCGTTTTGAACGATCCACTCACCAGAGGAGCGGTTAGATCATCCACATCATACGTGTGATCGGCCAGCTTTTCCAAGTCCTCTCTAGTTATCTCAAGTTCATGTTTGATCACCCTCTCCGCGGCTTTGCTGACCACTAAGTGGGTCTCAACCCCCTTGTCCCTCAACACTTCCAGTAGGCGTTTGCCGTAAACAACTCCGCTGGCTCCAGTTATGGCCACGATTAACCGCATCGATATACCAGCTATTCTAGCTTTAAGACGTCTTTTAGGTAAGCTCGAAACGGCCCAAGCTTACCCCCATAATTCCCCGCCGAGATCTTCACAACACCAGGAACCCTTACCGCTGCCTTCACGCCCTCTGCCATCGCCCTTTCCACAACACCGGAATTCAAGCCGTTTATAACAATTTCATAGATGCAGTTCACGTTCTCTGGAACCTGTGAATCAGGAACGATCTTTCTCAATCTTGGACAGAGAGGATGATTCGTGGACGCAGCGAGCTTGTATTTCATGGAGCCTGCTTTCGATCCGGATCTGCACACACCCCCAGGAAAAGGCAAGATCACCCCTTCCGCCCTCTGGAAGATGGCGTTTACCGCCTCCTCTGCTGCTTGAAGGCCTGCCCTGCGACTCTCCGCCAAAATCAAGAAGTTTCCTCCAGCAACCGCCCTCATGGCGCCGAACTGATCTTCAACCATGAATTCCCCCTCCATAACCGGGATGCGCCAAACCTTCCGCCCCCCAATCGCATCCCTCCTCTGGAAACCGTCACCAAACAGACAAATACTTCGCCCCACCTTCAACCTTCTTTTAGCCTCGGGCAGGGCATCAAAGGCCGCGGTTGTCGGACATGTCATAACACACTGAGATATCCTCTGAACCATCTGGGCTCTTAACTCCGGCCTTGTCCGATGATAGATTTGAACTAGTGTTCCTGTCCGCCCATCCGGGGATTTATCAGCCGAAACGACGCCCTCTATCCCCGCTTCCGCGGGAGACATTATAATTGAGGCGGCGAAGCCTGTCGCCGTTCTCGCTGCGGTTAAGGCCCACTTTTCGTTTTCTGCGGTTATCAGGATTCGACCTGCCCACATCGGAAACA
>Ga0315312_1002909_pt1 | contig 11436 bp, 19 predicted proteins | sample TDP7_MG_FD_203629 | JGI IMG/M metagenome (GOLD analysis project Ga0315312, IMG submission 203629) | Freshwater sediment microbial communities from Lake Towuti, South Sulawesi, Indonesia - TDP7 | ecosystem: Environmental > Aquatic > Freshwater > Lake > Sediment | place: Indonesia: South Sulawesi... | reverse complement strand
AAAATGGGAAAGTTAAGTTGAGATTACCCAACCCTCAGGACTTACGGCTGAATTTTTCTTTAAAAGTCAACGGAAAAAAGTATACGTTTTTTTTCGTCAACACGGGTGTACCGCATACGGTACATTTCAGTAGGGATGTAGACAAAATTGATGTTAAAGGGTTAGGTCAAAAAGTACGTTTCCATAAATTTTTTCAACCTCAGGGTACGAATGTTGATTTTGTGAAAGTAAGAGATAAGAAGACAATTTTGATACGCACCTATGAACGCGGAGTGGAAGAAGAAACCCTATCCTGCGGGACAGGTGTGGTAGCGAGTGCTATTATTGCTGGATTAAAAAATTTAGTTCAAGCACCAGTGCAGGTGATAACCCGGGGTGGTGAAATTTTTAAGGTTTACTACCGATGTAACAGAGGGGCGGTAAAGGAAGTCTATTTAGAAAATTCACCAAAATTTGTTTTTGAAGGTAAAATTGAAATTTAACCGCAGAAAGCGCGGAGTTTCCGCGGAATCCGCGGAGATTTTTCTTTTGCGTTCTCAGCGGTATAATGGAGGGGTAAGAAAATGTTTACTGGTTCTTGTGTTGCTTTAGTTACACCGTTTAAGAATGGTAAAGTTGATTACGAAACCTTAAAAAAATTGGTAGAATTTCATCTAAAAAATGGTACTTCCGCTTTAGTTCCTTGTGGAACAACTGGTGAGTCGGCAACCTTATCTTACGAAGAACACGAAGAAGTTATTCGTTTTGTTGTGCAAGCGGTAAGAAAAAAAATACCAGTGATTGCTGGTGCTGGGTCAAATTCAACTCAGGAAACAATTGATTTAAGTCTGGCGGCAAAAAAAGATGGTGCAGATGCAGTATTGCTTGTTGTACCCTATTATAACAAACCGACACAGAAAGGACTATATGAACATTTCCATAAAGTTGCTGAAATGGTTGACATACCCATTATTCTTTATAACATTCCCGGTCGTACCGGAGTAAATATGCTGCCGGAGACCGTAGCGAAGTTAGCCCGAGATTGTAAAAATATTATCGGGATAAAAGAAGCAGCCGGTAGTTTAGACCAAGTAAGTGAACTTATTGAAGTTTGTCCGAAAGATTTTACTTTGCTTTCCGGGGATGATTCTTTAACTTTACCCAAACTTTCGGTTGGTGGTAAGGGGGTGATTTCCGTAATTGCTAACATTGTCCCTCAGGATATGGCAGAAATGTGTAATGCTTGGTTTAAAGGTGATATTAAACGAGCAAGAGAATTACATCATAAAATGTTTCCTTTAGTCAAAGCACTTTTCATTGAGACTAATCCGATACCAATTAAAACCGCGATGGGTTTACTTGGACTTTGCTCATCTGAATTACGTCTTCCTTTAGTGCCAATGGAAGAAAAAAATTTTGAAAAACTAAAAAAAGCTATGCGTGACTATGGTCTTTCAGTTTAAGCCAATCCAGCCCTCAATTCTAGACTTTTCCTCGAACCAATTTTTTACTTGCATTTGAAAGATTTTTTTGTTAAAATTAAAAAACATCTCAGAAAGAAAATAAAGAAAATTGTTTGTTTCTTACCGAGAAGAAATGGGGGTGTGGCGGAGTGGCCAATCGCACCAGACTGTAAATCTGGCGGGCTAAGCCCTTCGGTGGTTCGAATCCATCCGCCCCCAATGAGTTTTGCGGGAGTAACTCAATTGGTAGAGTATCAGCCTTCCAAGCTGAGGGTTGCGGGTTCGAGCCCCGTCTCCCGCTCCACTGTAGCGGTGGGCAGGCAAGCCAAGAGTTTTGGTAGAGTATCCCACCTTTTTTGCCGATGTAGCTCAGTTGGTAGAGCATCTCATTGGTAATGAGAAGGTCCGCGGTTCGATCCCGCGCATCGGCTTACTAAAAAGGGCGGGATGGTCGCCCTGACGAATCGGGGTCGCGGGCTTAGAAAAAAGGAGGAAAGAAAAAAATGGCTAAAGCAAAATTTGAGAGGACAAAGCCGCATGTAAACATTGGTACGATTGGTCATATTGACCATGGGAAGACATTATTAGTTTCAGCGATTACGAAGAATCTTGCTAAGTTAGGTAAAGCGAAGGAGATGAGTTATGCTGAGATAGCGAAGGGTGGAGTAATTCGTGATGAATCTAAGATATTAACCGTAGCGGTTGCTCATGTTGAGTATGAGACTGAGGCAAGACATTATTGTCATGTTGATTGTCCGGGGCATGCGGATTATATTAAGAATATGATTACTGGAGCAGCGCAGATGGATGGTGCGGTATTAGTAGTTTCTGCCAGTGACGGACCGATGCCGCAGACGCGGGAGCATGTCCTTTTAGCCCGTCAGGTGAATGTACCGCATATAGTAGTATTTTTGAACAAGACGGATTTAGTTGAGGATAAGGAGTTAATTGATTTAGTTGAGTTAGAGGTCCGTGATTTATTGAACAAATATGAATTTCCTGGGGATAAGGTAGCGGTAATCCGAGGGAGTGCATTGAAGGCATTAAATCATGGTTGTGGTAAAAGGGATTGTCCGGACTGTGGTCCGGTATTTCAATTACTTGATGCGGTGGACAAAAATATACCGGTACCACAGAGAGAGGTTGATAAGCCATTTTTGATGTCGGTAGAGGATGTATTCTCAATAACTGGTAGAGGTACAGTGGCGACCGGAAGAGTAGAGCGTGGGAGAGTAAAATCTGGTGATCCGGTAGAGATAGTCGGGATTCAAGAGACGAGGAAATCGGTAGCGACAAGTGTAGAGATGTTCAGGAAAGTTTTAGATGAAGGTGTAGCCGGGGATAATATTGGAGTATTATTACGTGGTATAGAGAAAGACCAAGTTGAACGCGGGCAGGTGATTGCTGCCCCTGGGACAATAACCCCACATACAAAGTTTAAGAGCCAGGTATATATCTTGACTAAAGAGGAGGGGGGTAGACATACACCTTTCTTTACTGGTTATCGTCCACAATTTTATTTTCGCACCTGTGATGTGACGGGTAATCTTAGTTTACCACAAGGAGTGGAGATGGTAATGCCAGGTGATAATACTGAGTTAAGTGTTGAATTAATTACTCCGATAGCTATGGAGAAAGGGTTAAGATTTGCGGTTCGTGAAGGTGGACATACTGTAGGTGCAGGAGTAATTATTGAAATAATTGAGTAACGGAAAGAAATGGCTATTACTACACAAAAAATACGTATACGTTTACGTGCATACGACCATAAAATCTTAGATGATTCTTTAGCACGTATCGTGGATACAGCCAGACGTACGGGAGCAACGATATCCGGCCCGGTACTTCTACCTACGGAGATAAAGAAGTACACAGTTCTACGTTCACCTCACGTTGATAAAAAATCACGTGAACAGTTTGAGATGCGTATCCATAAAAGGTTGATTGATATTATTGATCCTACACCAAAGACAGTTGAAGAACTAATGCGGCTTGATTTGCCCGCAGGTGTGGACGTAGAAATCAAAACTTAGCTCACGAATTGACACGAATACTAAAAAATTCGCGAATGTTCACGAATATAATGAATTTGTATAAATTCGTGATGGGTTAAATAATCCGCGTTAATTCGCGATAATAAAAGATGAAAGCAATATTAGGAACAAAAATAGGTATGACACAAATTTTTAACCAAACCGGTGAACTGATACCGGTAACTATAATTTCTGCAGGTCCTTGTTATGTGGTACGCAAGAAAACTTCTGAGACTGACGGGTATGATGCAGTACAGATTGGCTACCAAGAGAAGAAAAAGAATGTTAATCGCCCATTACAGGGGTATTTTTCTAAATGTGGTTTAAAACCTTTAAAATTTCTTAAAGAATTCCCCATTATTAGAGATGAGAATTTGACTTCAGGTGCTGAGGTCAAGGTTGATGTCTTTACTCAAGGTGAGTATGTGGATGTATTAGGAAAAGTTAAAGGTAGAGGTTTCACCGGTGTAGTTAAACGTCATGGTTTTGCTGGCGGTCCGAAAAGCCACGGTCAATCTGATAGATTACGTGCCCCGGGTGCGATAGGGTCTCAAAGACCCCAACGTGTAAAAAAGGGTACGCGTATGGCAGGAAGAATGGGCGGCAACTGGATAACTATAAAAAATTTAGAAGTTGTCAAAGTTGACCCAGAAAATAATTTACTTGTTGTTAAGGGTGCTGTGCCCGGACCTAAGAGGGGACTATTAGTAATCAAAGGCAAAGGTGGCTAAGAAATACATGGAAGTACCTTTATACAACTCCGGAGGACAAGAAAAAGGTAGGATCAATTTACCAACAATTTTTTCTACAGAAATAAATGTACCTTTACTTCACGAGGTAGTGATTGCTTATCTTTCTAATCAACGCAAGGGTTGTGCTTCAACAAAAACACGTAGTGAAGTTTCTGGTGGAGGACGTAAACCTTGGAGGCAAAAAGGTACAGGACGAGCACGTGCAGGAAGTATTCGTTCACCGTTGTGGCGTCACGGCGGAATAACCTTTGGTCCTAAACCGCGGCATTATACCCAGAATTTACCGAAAAAGAAGCTTAAGAATGCTCTTATTTCAGCATTAGCGGCAAAAAAAGACAAAATTAAGGTTATAGAGAACTTACAAATCGACGAAATAAAGACAAAAAGACTAAATGAGTTACTACAAAAAATCGGTCTTGGTGAGAAAAAGACTTTATTAGTTACAGAAAAAATTGACAATAAGCTTAAACTTGTGGCCAGGAATATTCCTTATTTAAGCTTACTGGAAAGACGGAATCTTAACGCATACATTGTACTAAATTGTGAAAATTTAGTCTTCACAGAGGAAGCATTAAAAAAATATGAATCCTTATGAGATCATTAAGCGGCCAATTATTACAGAACGATCAACAGGATTAAGAGAAAAAGAAAACAAATACACCTTTGTTGTCGTTAAGAAAGCAAATAAAGAACAAATTAAGTATGCCGTGGAACAACTTTTTAAAGTTAAAGTTGAGAAAGTTAATACTTCCATTTTCCCTGGTAAGAAAAGACGTGTAGGACTATATGAAGGATATCGTCCTGATTGGAAAAAAGCAATTGTTACTTTGAGGGAAGGGCAACGTATTGAACTTGAGGGGAAGATATAATTATGCCAATAAAAGTGTTTAAAGCCTATACTCCTTCGAGAAGATTTATTACAGTAGAAGATTTTTCAGAAATTACCAAAACCGAACCAGAAAAATCTTTGACAGTCCCTTTAAAGAAAAAAGCTGGACGCAACATAACTGGTCAAATTATGGTTCGTCATCGTGGTGGTGGGCACAAACGACGTTATCGTATTATTGATTCCAAAAGGAATAAATTTGACATACTTGGTAAAGTTATTGCAATTGAGTACGACCCAAATCGTTCAGCAAGAATTGCTCTCGTTGAATACCCAGATGGTGAAAGACGTTATATTCTTCATCCATTAGGTTTGAAAGTTAATAATACCGTGGTGTCCGGGCCCAATGCTGAAATAAAAGTAGGTAATGCTTTACCCTTAGAAAAAATACCCGAAGGAACTATTATTCACAATTTGGAACTTATTCCCGGTAAGGGTGGGCAATTGGTTCGTTCAGCAGGTGCAGGAGCACAATTAATGGCTAAAGAAAGAGATTATGCTCAAATAAAAATGCCCTCCGGTGAAATTCGTTTGTTTTCTTTGAAATGTTTTGCAACTGTAGGTCAAGTGGGTAATCCAGAACATAGTAGTATAAGTTTAGGTAACGCCGGCAGGTTGAGACATTTGGGTTTTCGTCCTACAGTTCGTGGTGTAGCAATGAACCCAGTTGATCATCCGCTTGGTGGTGGACGGGGTAAGTCTAAAGGACATAATATACCTCGTTCTCCTTGGAACCAGCCTGCAAAAGGATACAAAACCCGGAGAAAAAAGGTTTTTGACTGGATGATAATTAGACGTAGAACAAAGAGAATAACTGAGGGGGTGTAGAAGGAATGGGACGTTCAACAAAAAAAGGTCCTTATGTTGATGAAAAATTGCTTAAAAAAGTGCAGAAGATGATGCAATTAGGCGAGAAGAGAGTAATTAAAACATGGGCTCGTGCATCAATGATTATACCGGAATTTGTCGGCTACACATTTGCTGTGCATAATGGTAAGAAATTTATTCCAGTGTATATTACTGAACAAATGGTTGGACATCGGTTAGGTGAATTTGCACCGACACGTATCTTTCGTGGTCACGGTGAGGCACATACTAAAGAACCTACCGAGTTAACTTAAGAATAGAGAACTCTAAGTAACTGGAAAATAGAGTTTAGAGATAACATGGAAGCAGTCGCTCATGCCCGTTTTCAACGCATAAGTACACGTAAAGTTGGACAAATCCTGGATCTTGTTCGGGGTAAATCTGTGTTGAGGGCTTACCAAGTACTAAAATTTATTCCTAAGGCAGCGACATCGGTGATAGAGAAAACTCTACATTCAGCTGTAGCGAACGCAGGGAAAAATATAGACCCAGCTACTCTGTTTATTAAGCAAATTTGCGTTACGCCGGGACCGGCTTTGAAGCGATTCCGTGCCGGACCGATGGGTCGCGCTTTACCTTACCGACGCAAAACGTGTCATCTTACGGTAGTAGTTAGTGACAGTAAATAAGTATAAAGCAATTTAAGAGAAGGTTATATGGGACAGAAAATTCCACCGAAGGCACTAAGATTAGGTTATATTGAAGACTGGAATTCAAAATGGTTATCTCTTCGTAAATTTCCGGATTTTTTGGAAGAAGATTATCATATTCGTCGTTTGCTGAAAGATAAACTTAAATACGCTGCTGTATCACGTGTGGGGATTGAACGTCCTGGGAATAAGTTCCTGCGGGTAAGCATTTACACAGCACGTCCCGGTGTAGTTATTGGTAGAAGGGGTGCTGATATTGAAAATTTGCGTCGTGATTTGGAAGAAATGACAGGCAGGAAAATTATTCTCAATGTTATGGAGATTAAACAGCCTGAATTAGACGCACAACTTGTTGCCGAAAATATAGTGTTACAAATTGAAAAGAAAATTAAATATCGTCGTGCAATGAAACGTGCAATTGAGCGAACCATGGCAGCGGGTGCTTCGGGTATTAAAGTGATGGTAAGCGGACGTTTGGACGGTGCTGAAATTGCGCGTTCTGAATGGTTAAGAGAGGGAAGGATACCTTTACAAACTTTTCGTGCGTTGATTGACTACGGTTTTGCTGAGGCAGTTTGCACTTATGGCAAAGTTGGTATCAAGGTTTGGATTTTCAAAAAAGAACTTTTTAAAAAGTCCGAGAAAGATTTACTAGAAGAAGCAAAATTGGTTGAGGAAGAAAAAATAGAAGAAATAACGGAAAAAATTGTGGAAGAGCCCACGCCGGAAGAAGACACCCGAGGAGGAGAAGATGTTATCCCCGAAGAGAGTAAAGTATCGTAAACAACAAAAAGGACAAATGAAAGGTAACTCTAAAGGAGCAACTCAACTCAATTTTGGTGAATACGGTCTCAAAGCTTTAGAATCGGCGTGGGTAACCGATCGTCAAATCGAAGCGGTAAGGGTAACTTTGACTCGTTTTCTTAAACACGGTGGTAAACTTTGGATACGTATTTTCCCAGATAAACCAGTGACTAAAAAACCAGCGGAAACAAGAATGGGTAAAGGTAAAGGAGCGCCTGCCGGATGGGTTGCTGTAGTTAAACCAGGACGTATTATGTTTGAACTAGCGGGGATAAGTTTAGAAGAGGCGAAAGAAGCAATGCGCTTAGCAGCACACAAATTACCTATTGGTACACGTTTTGTTACTCGTGCAATGTATCACTAAGAACATTGTTAATTTTAGCAGAGAAGAAAACATATAATGAAAGCGAAGGAACTGCGTGAATTTACTAAATCGGAATTAGAAGCAAAGTTACGTGAAATAAGAGAAAAATTTTTCCAACTAAAACTTAAACATGAAACGGTTAAATTAAAAAATCCTTTGGAGTTACGTAGTTTAAGAAAGGATATTGCGCGTATTCTGACAGTTTTGAAAGAGAAATGACCCTTCAGCGAGTTCAGGATTATCGTGAGCCTTTGTCCCGAGCTCAGGCCGAGGGATGAATTGAACAATGAAAAAGGTACGGGAAGGTATTGTAATAAGTGATAAAATGAATAAAACACGTGTGGTCATGGTTATACGTCAAGTACGACATCCTTTGTATGAAAAAGTTGTTCGGAAACGTAAACGGTATTATGTGCACGATGAAAATAATCTTTCGCACAGCGGGGATAAAGTAAGAATTATTGAGTCACGTCCTTTGTCAAGACTTAAACGTTGGCGGTTAGTAGAAGTTGTAGAAAAAGCAAGATAACTGCTTTTAGTTAATGACAAATCTCTTAGTTTTGATTTGGCATTTTGCCGTTTTATTTTTGGGAAAGATGATCCAGGAACGTTCAGTACTTAATGTCTGTGATAATTCTGGAGTAAGAAAAATAAGGTGTATCCGTGTCCTTGGCGGAACTAACCGGAGGTATGCATTTCTTGGTGATGTAATTGTTGCTTCGGTCAGGGAAGCACTTCCTACCGCTGCTATTAAGAAAGGCGAGGTAGTACGTGCGGTAATTGTACGCACGGTCAAAGAACGACGCCGGATGGATGGTACCTATATCAAATTTGATGATAATGCAGGAGTAATTGTTGACATTCAAGGTGAACCCAAAGGAACGAGGATTTTTGGTCCAGTTGCACGCGAATTGAGAGAGAAAAATTTTCTTAAGATTGTTTCACTTGCTCCTGAAGTAGTGTAGAAAATACAATGTTACCAGTAAGAAAAAAAGACAAAGTTTTAGTTATTACCGGTGATGATAAAGGGAAAAGAGGAGAAGTGCTAAAAGTTTTTCCTAAAGAGAATCGTCTTATTGTGAGCAAAATAAATATAGTTAAACGACATCTACGCCCAACTCAAACTGATCCCGGTGGGATACGTGAGATAGAAGCACCGATACATATTTCTAATGTAATGCTAATTTGTCCAAAATGTGACCAGACAACACGCCCGAAATTTGATTTTCTTGCTGATGGGAAAAAAGTACGTTTTTGTAGAAAATGTGGTGAAATGATCATCTAGATGCAATTAAAACTCTAAATTCTAAATCCGAAATCCTAAACAAATTCCAAATCATAAATTTTAATGTTTCAAACAAGAAAAGTTTTGGGATTTAGAAAATTAGAATTTAGATATTATTTAGGATTTAGTGCTTGGGATTTAGGATTTCCTGAACGAAGTGAAGGTAGAATGGTAAGATTAAAAGAGGCGTATAAGAAATTGATTATTCCAGAGATGATGAAAAAGTTTGGGTACAAGAATCCTATGCAAGTACCACGTACAGAAAAAATTGTAGTTAATATAGGTCTATCCGAAGCAAAAGATAACCCCAAAGTGTTGGATGTAGCCACACAAGAATTAGCGGCAATCACCGGTCAAAAACCACAAATTTGTTGCGCAAAAAAATCTATTGCTAATTTCAAACTGCGTAAAGGGATGTCTATAGGTCTTAAGGTGACCTTACGGAATGAACGTATGTATGAATTTCTTGATCGTTTAATCAATTGTGCTATTCCAAGAATACGTGATTTTCGTGGGTTAAACCCAAATAGTTTTGATAGTTCGGGTAATTATAATCTTGGTTTAACTGAGCAGCATATATTCCCAGAAATTGACCTGTCAAAATCTGACCGAGCACGTGGAATGAATATTACTTTCGTCACAAATGCAAAAACTAATGAGGAAGCGAGAGAAGTTTTAAGCCTATTCGGTATGCCCTTCCGTAGAAAATAAACATATTTCTCTCAAGGAGAAGAATGGCAAGGATTAGTTCTGTAGCAAAACTTAAGAAATTACAGAAATTTTCTACACGTTATCGTAACCGTTGTCGTCTTTGTGGCCGACCACGGGGATACATCAGGGACTTTGGTTTATGCCGTATTTGTTTCCGTACCTTAGCACATCGGGGTGAAATCCCGGGAATAGCCAAGTCGTCTTGGTAAGAGAAAGAAAAGGAGTATAAACAAATGTCTACCGATCCTGTCGCTGATATGCTTACGGTTATGCGTAACGCAAATCAAAATTTTGTAGAAAAAGTTGATGTACCAGCATCAAAATTAAAACTAAACATTGTCCGCATCCTTAAACAAGAAAATTTTATCAGTAACTACAAATTTATTGAAGATCGCAAACAGGGTATCTTGCGCATATACCTAAAATATACACCGGAGCATGAGTGTGTAATTAAAGGGTTAAAAAGAATCTCTCGTCCAGGAAGACGCATCTATCGTACTTGGAAAAATCTACCTAAAGTATACAATGGTTTAGGTTGTGCAATTATTTCTACTTCTCAGGGATTGATGACTGATTCAGAAGCACGACAAAAAAAATTAGGTGGGGAAGTAATCTGCTATGTGTGGTAATAACGCTAAATCGCGAAATTATCGCTAAAATGCTAAAGAATTCTTTAGCGGTTTTGTGGGAAGCTATTTTAGTGTTTTTGCAGAAAACAAGATGAGTCGTATTGGTAAAAAACCTATATCTGTCCCAGCGAATGTAAAAATAAGTGTAGAAGATAATTTGGTCAAGGTAAACGGTCCTTTGGGGCAATTGGACTACCGTGTTCGTTCGGATATTCGGGTAGAGATAGTCAATGGCCGACTCTTGGTTCATAGCGAAACACGTAAAGAGCGTGCTCTATTTGGGTTGACACGTGCAATTATAGCGAACATGGTTCAAGGTGTGACTCAAGGATTTAGTAAATCTTTGGAAATTCAAGGTCTCGGTTATCGTGCGCAAGTAGAAAAAAATAAATTAGTGCTCTACGTTGGTTATACCCATCCGGTAGAGTTCACTTTTCCCGAGGGAATACAAATCAGTGCAGATAAACAGATAATCACAGTTAAAGGAATTGATAAACAATTAGTTGGTGAAACAGCAGCACAAATACGTGCCTTAAGACCTGCAGAACCTTATAAAGGCACAGGAATTAGATATTTGGGCGAGTATGTGCGCCGTAAGGTAGGCAAAGCTGTAGTTACAGCAGGTGTCACTGCTCCTAGTGCCGCTAAGAAATGAGAGATAAACTGGAAAGGTATTTTATCCGCAAGCAACGCTTAAGGAAGAAAATTTTTGGTACAGGCGAGAAACCACGGCTTTCGGTATACCACAGTCTTAAACATACTTACGCACAAATTATCAATGACGAAGAAGGTAAAATTTTAGTGGCAGTTTCTACGTTAACACAGGAATTAAGAAAAAAAATAAAATCTGGAAGTAATATCCTCTCCGCACAAGCAGTAGGCGAACTTATTGCTAAGAAGGCGTTAGAAAAAGGAATAAGAAAGGTAGTATTTGATCGCGGTGCACGGTTGTATCACGGTCGAGTCAAAGCATTGGCAGAGGCAGCACGACAAGGAGGGTTAGGATTTTAATT
>Ga0315312_1002908_pt1 | contig 11437 bp, 9 predicted proteins | sample TDP7_MG_FD_203629 | JGI IMG/M metagenome (GOLD analysis project Ga0315312, IMG submission 203629) | Freshwater sediment microbial communities from Lake Towuti, South Sulawesi, Indonesia - TDP7 | ecosystem: Environmental > Aquatic > Freshwater > Lake > Sediment | place: Indonesia: South Sulawesi... | reverse complement strand
TCTCTCAATAGAAGCAAGCCCTGAAGGAAAATCTGGATTCTATTTCGCCTCTCTCAGCCTAGGGAGTGTTGCAGGATCATTAATTAGCGGGGTCATCATCCTCTACAACTTCCAAACGCTCTTCATAGCCTCTGGCGTCCTTTTCGCCCTCGCCCTCGTAACCTCCTTGAAGGTCCCGGAAACATAGGTACGCTAAAGCGGGGGTCCAAGCACCACGTAGCTACTACTAAACAGCTTGCGCGTTTAGAGGCTTTCATCACTATATTTGTAGGATTAGTGCCTTGATCTGTTCCCAAATTTCATTAAACTATCTTCAAAACCCTTTTTCGCACCATTAAGCCTTCGTAAACCATCGCTCTCGTGAGTCGGATTATGGACTATGTTCCTTGTCTGCTTTAACCTTCTCGACGATCTCTTGAGAGATCTGTTCCTTCGTCTTTCCCTCTGTGCTTATCCCCAGCATCTGAGCGGTCTCAATAAGCAAATCGTCGCTGGAAGGTTCGGTCTCTATTTGGGAGAGAGATTTCGTAGTTTCCTCAACCTCTTTAGAGGCTTTTTCGAATGTCTTTTTTGCTTCACCGATCGCTCTAGCCAACTCAGGCAGTTTCTTCGGACCCCAAAGGATCAAGGCCGCAACGATAGCAACTATTACTATCCATTCCCATCCTGTGATCAAGGAAAACCCACACTAGAACACAAAAATAGTAGGCAAGATATAAAGGTGGCGCCCAACTTTGTGGCAGCCCCTTGCATTAGCTAGCACCCAAGGAAGTTCCACCATTTTGTTCACAATTGCCCCATGGGTTCAATAGAGAACAATCCTTCGGTTACCTCACCCTCCAATTGGCGAGCGAATACCAAGTTGAGCAATAGGCACGTGGGAAAAATGAATAATAAGCCGCCTGAAGTTTAGATGGTTGAAGGTGTGGGTAAGAATGGCTCTTGAAGAATTGGTCAGCTTTTTCAATCAGCTTCACCCGGGGATGCTGCGTCTATTCATAACCTTAGTTGTGGTGGTGGCGATAGCGGTAGTGTATAAAATATTTAGCCGGTCTCTTTCCAGTGTTGGCAAAAGGCTTGAGTTTGACCCTCACGTACAGAACTCCCTCAGACTCATCCTTCGTGTAGCGACGTTAGTTGTCGTTACTGCCACGTTATTTACTATTTATGAGCTTAACACCACGTGGTTTCTCGGCGGCTCAGCCCTCGTCGGAGCAGCCCTTGGTTTCGGTTCATCCCAGACGATAAACAACATAGTTGCAGGCTTCTACGTTATTGTAAGTAGGCCCTTCATGGTGAAGGATTATGTGAAGATAGGTGACGTAGAAGGCCAGGTCGAGGAGATTTCAATAAACTATACGAAGTTGTATACTCCCTCCTTCAACCTTTTAGAAGTGCCGAACGTACAGGTAATGAACAGTAGGATTTTAAACTGCACCCATGAAGGCTTCATAAAATACACGTTCTCTTTAAGCCTACCCCATGGACTCTCGAACGAGGAGATTATGAGGAAATGTATAGAGCCTGCAATCGAAGAGTTCCATGAAAAACATCGTGACAAGCAGCTTAGAAAACCGGAATGCTACTTCGAAACAAGCACCCATTTAGGCCGATCGTTTAAGATCCGTATATTTATACCAAAGGGCGAAGCGAGGACCCTGTATGATCTGCAACCCGAGCTATCGGATATGATCATAAACAGGTGGGACATGGAAAGGAAAAGTAGGGAAACATGAGACTTAACACTAAAAAGGAATCAAACTCGCCTAACTCCTCTAAATTCCCGTTTGAAAAGTTCTATACCGTGCAATATTTTTTTCTTCGCGTCTTCTGCTGATTCCCAGCCTTTAACCTTTATCCATCGGTTTGGCTCCCTCTCCTTATAATGCTCGAAGAAGTACTTTAATTCCTCATATCTCTCTGCGTAGACAAGATTCAACCTCTCAGGTGTAACCCCACCATACATTGGGTCAGCCGTGATGACTGCCAAAACCTTGTCATCCCTCTCCCCCGTGTCTATCGTGATCAATAACCCTATTGGCTTGCAGACAATAAGAGTCAGGGGTTGAATAGGCTCATCGCAGAGGATGATAACATCTATAGGGTCCTTATCTTCGTCGTAGGTTGATGGGATGAAACCGTAGTTTGCAGGATAACCGCCGGGAAAGCGCAGGATTCTGTCAACCTTCACAAGAGGAGACGGGGATACCTTATCAATTTCATACTTAACCCTGCTTCCCTTAGGAATCTCGATTATCACGTTAAATATCTCCGGCGGATTATCCCCAACAGGAATGCTAGCCCAGTATGGCTTGCCCATTTCTTTAGGCAATCATACCTCCTCCTTAAAAGATCTCAACTAACTTAGATTAAACATATTGTGCACTAATTAAATACTTCCAAAAGAACAACACGCGCGAATTTTGAAAGTAGCCTGAATACTGATCATGTGCATGCAACGCCCTTGATTGTGCTCGCGATGACCTCAGTAGGGTCCTCAAAATTTTTTGTTAATTTTCGTGCTTTTTCCCTTTGTTTTGCTTTAATGAGTTCTAGGTTATCGAAGGTTTTCACGATTTTTTTCGCAGCCTTTTCTGGGTTGGTTTCACGAAAGATTAACTCCTTGTTTATTAGGTATCTTTCGATGAGAAACGGCTTATCCGGATAGCAGGAGAAGGTGGGCACTCCCAGCAACGCGGCTTCGATGGTCATGGTTCCCCCAGCCCCAACGAATATGGATGTGAAGGAAAGGAGGCTTGGGCCGTCTATCGTGGAATCACAAATCACGGCGTTTTCTCCTAAAACTTCTCTTAGAGCCAAGGCCTGCTCTTCGTATCTGGGTATAACCACCATCTGAAAATCCCTAGACGCTTTGAGGAGCCTCTCGATTATAGGAATGATCAAGGGCTTTTCGGATGTTTTTCCTAGAAGATACGCGGCAAACGTCTCTTCTGTTCTGAAGGTTAAAATGGGCTTTGACCTATCTAAGCGTAGTTGCTTCAAAACGCTTTCGTTAGGCTTGAGGCTCCTCAGCCAAGCCCAAGCGTCCAAGGCGTTAAACTGAACTATCCTATCCGCTGAAATCCCGAATCTAACCCAAGCCTTTTTCGGTATCGCTTTGGGTGTTAGAAGCCTCTCTGAGAGGGGAACCGTTAGTCGAGCCACCGCCTCCGCGTGCGGCGAATCGTTCACACAGACGTGAGGAACCCCTAAACCGTAGGCAACGCGAGCCGCCTCAGGGGAGGAGAAAGAAACCGCCACATCTGGCTTCCACTCTTCGATCAAGGGGGCGAGTTTTAGGGTTCTTTCCGCGCTCGCCCTTAACTTTCCCGCCAAGGTTCCACCGCCGTGCTCCCCAACAACCTTCGCCTCTATCCCCTTGAGACGAAGAAGTTGAACCACTTCACGATATTTCCGGGTTGTCTTTAGAACATGGTGTCCCTCTTCCTTCAACCTTTCTGAGAGCCTAGAAAACAGCATGCACTGTTTCGGGGTAAGGATATCTAAAAACACCTTCACTTTCTTGCAACCTCAAACCGTTCAAATATTAGGATTGCTGCGTTAAAAAGGAAAATATGTAGGAAGTATGTGACGCGAGGAAAAAACGCCGCGACATGGTTCACTGGACGAGACACTTCGGCACGGCTGTTTAATGGCTTAACGGTGTAGCGACAGATCATGAAATGGCGCACACCGGAATACATCTACTCATGGAGATTAAAATTTTGTGTCTTGGGTTGCCCAGATGCAAGAAAACCTTAGAACCATGCTGAGCAAACGAAAGATGTAAGCTTAGGAAACTTATTAATTTATCACTTGGTTTTTAATATTGATTGGGGGAAGTAATTAGGACCTAGATGTGCAACTAGGAGACAAAGTTTTTGAAAGGCAGGGTGATTGCCCTTTTCTTGTTTGCGATTCTGTTCTCCTTTCTCGTGCCAGTGTTTGCCGCGTCGGAGAATGGTCCCTACAGGGTAAATCTTTCGATAGGTTATCAACTGTGGGCGTACCCTAACGAGGAGGTCGACATCTGGGTAGATTTCTCTCAGGAGCCGATTCCCCCGCCACCGACGCCACAACCCTCGCCAACGCCGTCGCCGATACCGACCCCTCCACCCATTCCCCCTGGGAAATTCGCTGGCATCCCCCTCCGTTTCGAAATGATGGACAAGAACGGCGAGCCGGTACCGATAACTCCTCCTATGCCGGAGGACTGCAAGACGGATGAGTACGGCTTCTTTGAGACAACTATAAGAGCGCCGGAGGAGGAGGGCAACTACACGCTCACGGTCTTCGCCACCTTTGAGGGCGAGGAGTACACCGATTCCGAACTTCTCCCGGTTTCCGCCGAGGAGAGGCCAACGTTACCGACGCCCACACCTACACCTGGACCTGCACCTACTCCTAGCCCGACGCCTAGCCCTAGCCCGACCCCAGCCCTTGAGGCCGTACCCCTGTGGGTTTGGGTCATCACAGCCGTATTGATAGTCATGATCACTGTTTTCGCAGGATACGCATCTCTCAAGAAGAAGCAAATAAAGCATCTTAAATTGAAAATAACAACTTTGGCGATTGCGATTGTTGTGGTTTTGGGAGGGGTTTTCTTTTATGCTTGGTTTACACCTCCAACCCCAACGCCTACACCCACGCCCGTAGAGATGATTAGCTTTGAGGAGGCTGTGGAATGCGCCTTAAAAGGAGGAAAGCTTAGGTGGGTGGAGTTTAGTGAGTATCGATGGTTGGAGGAGTTTGAAGGTGAACCATTTGTGACGCCGGATGGTTTGGTGGAGGGGTACTTTGAGTGGCGTGCAAGCAACGGAACCCTTTACGAAGCTGAATATCCCAACGGTAAGGTTCGCGGCAAGGTGGAGCATTTCACTGGGGTTGAGGACACTGAGGAATATTACGTTTGGACGATAACGTTAAAGGATGGCATGCGTGCATGGATTGACGCCCGAAACGGGGAACTCCTTAGCCTCTCTCCCTCTAGGGTTCCCGGTGTACTCACCTTCAATACGGCTGTAAGGGTTGTCTACGCCCCTCAAAAGAGGATCGAAGAGTGGAGGGTTCAGGGGTATAAGCGGATAGGGGATTTCGAGTTTGAACCCTTTGAAACCCCTGATGGGCTAGTGAAAGGACATCTATTGTGGCGTGCCAGCAATGGAACCCATTACGAGGTTTTGCTTCCCTTTATACGAGACATAAGGGGGAAGGTGTTATACATCGAGGCCCCGGATGACATAGAGGAGTATAACGTATGGGAAATAACTACCGAGAACAACCTATACTACATAGACGCTCGAAACGGCATAATCCGCCTTATCTTGGGGCTTCCCACTGCATCTCCATATCTTACCAAGTTTAGGCAAGAACCTGAGCTGTTTAGAGGTCACACAAAAATCATATATGTGCTCTTTGAGGGGGAGGATAAAAACGTTCTGGGTAATCTCACTGGAATACTCCAATTCACACGAGACGATTACAGTCTACACGCCACGCTCAATTACTCTCTTAAGGCTGATCCTAGTATTTCAAGCATAACTTTTGGGTCAGGCATAGTTTGGCTTATAACCCAAGGCGCTACACCTGTGCCGATGCCTTTCCCGCTGGGTAACACCTACACGTTGCGAGATGGTGAAAGAGTCGCCGTCGAAATGCAGCGATCTGACGACTTCGAACCATACTGGGAGTGGGCTCAATTTTCAGCCATAGCCATCGTATACAACTTTGAGGTACGGTTTGTTGACGGCCGCTTATGGAATCGTAACGAAACGGTTTACCTGCTCAACACAGGCCAAGACCTGTTCCAATTCCTACACAACAACCCCCTTGAAACTGAAACTGCAACGTACTTCATTTATCGATGAAGAGACTACGTGAGAGGTTAGATGCATTTATCAGAGGTTGAGGACCTAAGAGTTTCTAAACCTGTCGAGGGGCAGAGTCAGAAAACCACAAGTTAGGGTAAAGCAGACTCGTTTAGTCCTATTAACCGCCTTTCAGCTTGTCAACTACTTCACAAAGCTTTGCTTTGTATTCATCGATAAGCTGAACCGCCCTTTCCTTCGTTTTCCCCTCAGCGTAAAATCGGTAGATGGGCTCGGTTCCGCTGGGCCTTATGAGAATCGAGCTCTTGTCTGGAAACCGTATTTTTACTCCATCGATTGTATCAATGGTCACGTCTTTGATTTGTTGGATGAAATCCTCCAGCACCCGCTCCTTGAGTTCGTTTGGGCACTCGAGCTTGTTCTTCGATACGTGGTAGAGGGGTAGTTCCGCCAAAAGTTCGGACAGCTTCTTATCGGTTTTTGCCATGATTTCTAAAATTAATGCGGCGGTCATGGCCCCATCTCGCACCGGCAGATGGGGTGCATACAAGACACCCCCATTTTCTTCGCCCCCAAGTTTTGCATTCAATTTTTTCATAAGATGAGCGACGATGATGCTGCCAACCTTGGTCCAAACAACCCTACCCCCATACTCATCCGCTATCTCCTTGATAAGATGCGATGAGCTAACTGGTGTAATGATGTTTTCCCCAAGATTGTTCTGTAGAAAGAACTTTTCAATGAGCGCGAAGGTTCGGTCACCCCAATGAATTTCCCCCTTTTCATCCACAAAGATAGCTCGATCACCATCTCCGTCGTATGCTACGCCCACATCCGCGTTGACCGCCCTCACCGTTGATGCTAGTTCATGGAGATTCTCGGGTCTGGGCTCTGGGGGTCTGCCGGGGAAGGTTCCGTCGATGTTTGCATTCATGGTTGTGACTCGGCACCCCATTTCTCGAAGAAGATAGGGGGCGGCTAAACCTCCGACACCATTTCCCGGGTCCACCACCACACAGAAGCGTTTTGACTGAATAGCGTCAACGTCTACGTGTCGTTTTACAGCCTCTATATAGATATCTAAAATTCCGGGCAGTCGATTTATTTCCCCAATTTCATTCCACTCAACCCGACGAAACTGCTCATCGTAAAAAAGGGTCTCGATTTCGATTTCTCGCTCTCGTGGCAACTCGATGCCATCATCACCAACCACCTTAATGCCGTTGTATTCAGGCGGGTTATGAGAAGCGGTAATTATAACTGCACCATCCGCTTGATGATGCTTAACGGCGTATTGAATCGCTGGGGTGGGAGCCAGTCCTACATCGTAAACAGCGCATCCGGTAGACGTAAGACCCGCAACAACCGCTCGAGTGAACATGGGACCGCTGGTTCTGCCGTCGAAGCCCACTAAGATTCGTCCGCCCTTAAAGAAGGTTCCAACAGCCATCCCAACCTTCGTCACAAACTCGGGAGTTAAATCGCGATTAACCACGCCGCGGATCCCGTTAGTGCCAAAAAGCCTTCGTCTTGATTGCGTCATATTGTCTTCCTCGAAAGGTTCTTTTCTGCTGGAAAATAGTAAGGCTATGTTATAGTTTCACTGGATATTGCTGTTTTTCAGTCGGCTTTTAAACCTAGTAGCGGTTTTCAGCTCCTTCTCGGCTTCTTCTACGTCTTTGTGGGTGTCAATGGACTTCCAGAAGCATCTCTCAAATTTCACAACCTTTAACTTATCCTCTTTTGCGAGCGTCGGGAAGGTGGCTTTCTCCATATCCCCCTTATTGGGTAGGTGTTGCAAGACCTCTGGTTTAAAGACGTAAATTCCCGCGTTTATCCAGTGTTGCTTCAAGACTGGTTTTTCAACAAAGCTCTTAATGGAACCTTCGTCACTTATCTCAAGAACTCCATAGGGGGATTTTAAGGGAACGGCTGCTATGGCTCCCAAGGCTTCCCCCTTCAAGGGTTCAATAAGCTTTAAGGGGTTTAAGCTGGTTATGATATCCCCATTACATATTAGGAAGCAATTCTCCTTCCCTAGGAGGGCTGCAGCGTTCTTAAGGGCTCCTCCTGTTCCAAGAGGGGCCTCTTCAATAACATAGGCGATTTTTACTCCATACTTTAACCCGCTTCCCAACACTTCGATGACCTTCTCCTTCAAGTGACCCACGCACAGAATGAGTTCCTTCACCCCATAAGACTTAAGCCACTCGATCTGCCACTCTAAGATGGATTTGTTAGCCACTTCGATTAAAGGCTTGGGCTTATCATTAGTTAATGGCCTAAGCCTAAGACCAAGGCCCCCAGCCAAAATTACCGCCTTCAACTCGCTCCATCCTAACGGGTGTTTTATTTTGATAATACTCATGTAAAAGTTTTATGAAAGAAAGCTAATAAAAACGACGGTCAGCCAAAATTATGGCAGCGCCAACCAGCCGAACTCCATCACCTTGATCAAACCAAGCCGGTCCTCAAGCCTTCTGTCGATTGCTTAAGTGCCCTCCTTTTCCCTTTTCAATGTTCCCCTTACTGGTGTGTAAACTCGCCTTAGCGGCCACCTCACTTTTAACCCTGCAATTTTCAACCTTTCTAACGTTGTGTTGTACGGGTCCATCACCTCTTCCTCGAGGCTTAACAGCAGCTGTGGATCAATCTCGACCAACTTTTTCACCAGATTCCCCCGCTCTTCTTGCGTCATGATGCGCGGGTCCGCGCTCATAGCCGCGACATGGAAGCTCACGTTGTAATCCATTAGGTTTCTGATGGCCTGAAAGGGGATCTCGAAGGCCTCAGGCTTCGCCCCTGTTTTCCTAGTGAAGTCTTCGGGGGTTCCCGCCTTCAAAGACACTCGAACGTGCGGCTTGGTGAACTTGGATACCCTCTTAACGTAGTCTTTGTCTACGCCGAAGAGAATTCCGTTCGTTTCCAAAATGAAGAGGGGAAACGTGGACTGTTCCACGTGTTCTAACAAACTGAGAAGATGGTTCTTGCCTAGGGTGGGCTCAGCCCCTGAGGTGCGCAGTTTATTGACCCCGTATTTGTGAGCCGCTTCCTTAAGCCTGTTGAAAGCCTCCCAAGGTGAGTAGAACTCGCCGAGTTTCTCAGGATATTCGGGGGTTAGTGGAATTCCACTAATTCCTGTCCCTGCTCCAGTCCACCCAGCAGAATACGCACCTAAGGCAGCATCCGACCGTATACCCGGTCGCGATTCCGCCGTAGACGCCTGTAGCGTAAAAGGCAGTGTACTTACGCTCGCATTCCCCATTTTTATATCTCGTAACGATCTTCTCGGTCTCCCGAGCAAGCTTTACAGGGTCAAATGTCTCAAAGTCAGAGGTGACGTAGCGTGGATATTTCTTCATAGATAACGCCAAAAAAAGTAGGGCTTAGGCGTGTTTATAGTTTTCTAGCCTAGAACCTTTGGTACTCGGGTCCCTTGTTAGCGGGTTATTCGCCCACGTAGGCAGGGCCTCTCAACACTTTGCCTCCAAGCACGTCCTTGTGATACTCCCCTTTTTCTAAGACCACTTTACCGTTTACGAGCACGTACTCTATGCCTAATGGAGGCTTAGCCTCGTAGTAGGTTGCCGTGTCGATGATCGTCTTCGGATTGAAGATGGTGATGTCCGCGTAGGAGCCTTCCCTAATTATTCCTCTGTCTTGGCAGTTGATCCTGTGCGCTGGCAGCGATGTTAACTTACGCACAGCCTCTTCGATGGTGAAAAGCCTCATATCCCGAGCGTAGCGGCCTATCACTCTGGGCGCTAGTCCCCAGCCTGCGGGATGCTGTTTTGTCTTTCCCATGATGGCGTCGGTTTCAGGAGCCGCGTAGGGATGCTTTAGCAACTTGATTATGCCTTCACCGCGCCAATCTTCCTCCTTGGTGGCTGAGCAACCGAAGTATATGCACATCACGGCGCCGTTTTCCTCCACTGTTAGGTCCGCGGCGGCGAAGAATGGATGCTTGCCCTTAATCTCTCCTAGCTCAGCGAGGGTCTTTCCTTCAAAGCGCTTGTTCTTCTTACTCGCACACCAAATGATTAGGATCCAGTCGTACGGGGTGACCCTTAACAGGTTGTGACCCCATACATCGAACCAGCTCGGTACATACGTTTCTGCGTCGTGCAACATCTTTTCGCGGAGCTTAAGGTCCTTTAGCCTTTCTACTAGTTTTGGAACTCCTCCCTCTAGGGCCCAGGGCGGGAATATTGCCATGATGGTTGTGTTTGCACCTGAGTACGGGAACATGTCATAGGTTACGTCTATACCTGCAATGTCCCTCGCCTCTTCAATCATGCGTATGCCGGTGTCGATCTTCCAAAAAGTTTCCGGACCGTATGCTTCAAGATGATGAATGTGGCCGGGGCACTTTGCCTCTTGGGCGGTTTTTATCGCTTCCCATGTTGACTGGATGAAGGTTGCGGTTGAGCCCCTTCTGTGAGTCCCATAGTAGCCACCATATTTAGCTACGACCCTGGTGAGCTCGATAAGTTCTTCGGTGCTTGTGAACATGCCTGGAGGGTAAAGAAGCCCGGTGGTCATGCCGAAAGCTCCCTGCTTCATCTCCTCTTCAATTAGCAACTTCATCTTGTCCATTTGTTTCTCGGTCGGAGCTTCGGTGGCGAATCCCATGACGTTGATCCTAATCGCTCCTTGACCAACGTTGCAGGCGACGTTCGTGATAATCCCCTGCTTTTCCATGAACCTGATGAATTCAGCTAGGTTCGTCCATCCCCACGTGAGCCCAGCGTCTAAGAAGGCTACGTATGACTTCATTAAATCGGCGAACTCGGGGAGAAACGGGTGTGGGGAATAGCCGCAGTTGCCCACCACATGGGTTGTTATCCCCTGCCTTATTTTGCCCTCTAACATATCTGGGTGAGCCTTTACTGGGAGGACGAAGTCGTCGTGGCTGTGCAGATCCCAGAACCCCGGAGCGACCATCAGGCCGGTTGCGTCGATCTCCGTGGGAGCCCTCTCGGGGATGGAAAACCTTACCTTGGCGATCTTTTCGCCCCTGATGCCAACATCAAGCTTAGACCAAGGAGCGCCCGTCCCGTCGACAACCTTACCGTTCCTTATTATGATGTTGTACTCCTCCATTTTATCATTCATCTCCCTTTCCGTGTTTTCTCTTCATTATTATGTTTGTTATTAAATTTAAGGTGCACAGATTATTCTTTCCCATTTTAATCACCATTATCGCCGTTGTCAGGCTTATGACCCCGCTACTAGTTGCCAAATTGTTTGCAAACTGAAGCAACTTGGCATGTCCCACATGCACATATGCATGCTTGAACAACATACTTCTGGGTATTTGCCCAAGATCGTTCGGAAAGCGCGTGCATGTGAGGACAGTGATGATATAAAATTTATTAATAAATCTGAGAAGATGTTGGAGTATGGAACCCCGTTGTCCAGTGGCTTTTTCTCCCACTCTGAGAAGGCGGTGTTGCTCCTTACGGAATAAGGGATAGGGAATAGAGTAAGAAATGATTAAAAAAAGTTTTGCTCTAAGAAAAAGCCATGGTTTTGTTATGTTATCGGCGCTGGGTTTCAGTTTTATATTGATATTCTCAACCTTTCTTAAGGATAGTGGAATGTCAAGC
>Ga0315312_1002907_pt1 | contig 11439 bp, 5 predicted proteins | sample TDP7_MG_FD_203629 | JGI IMG/M metagenome (GOLD analysis project Ga0315312, IMG submission 203629) | Freshwater sediment microbial communities from Lake Towuti, South Sulawesi, Indonesia - TDP7 | ecosystem: Environmental > Aquatic > Freshwater > Lake > Sediment | place: Indonesia: South Sulawesi... | reverse complement strand
CGCCAGAAGTCGTATCGACCGCACAAGGCGTGACACTACGCCCTTTTCAAAATCCTAATTCTCTGAAAACGGGAGGGTTGGAAGTCAGCGGTGTTGAAGATGCGTCAAGCTGCTGGCCGGCGGGGAGGATTTCCGCGGAAAGGTCGTCGTGGTCTGCGACGACTCGATTGTGCGGGGCACCCAGGCGCAGACCGACCTGGTGCCGAAGCTGCGCCAGACCGGGGTGGCCGAGATCCACTTCCGGATCTCGAATCCCGAGTTGCGCTCTCACTGCCGCTGGGGCAAGACTACTGAAAAGGGCGAGGTCCTGGCCGGGCGGATTCCGGCCATTGCGGACCGGGCCAAGTATCTCGGCGTGGAGGGCCTCGAGTACAACACCATCGAAGACTTGGCCGAAGCCATCGGGTGGCCCCTCGAAAACCTCTGCGTGGATTGTAGTCTGGACTGAAGCGTCGGCCGCGGCTGTCGGTCGGCGGCTCAGCGCAGGTTGCGTCAGAAGCTGAAGCGGATGCCCACGCGGAACTGCCGCTCGTCGATTCCTTCCCGCGCCAGGCTGATGGTGCCAGTCACCTCCGTGTAGCCTGCCAGGTCCCGGATGGTGCCGTCCGGGTTCAGGGTCATGTTCGAGACATTCGTGCCGGGGTTGGAGAAGTGCGGTGTGTTGGAGAAGTTGAACGCCTCGGCGCGGAACTGCATCCTCAGCCGCTCCTTCAGCGGGAACTCGCGGAACACGCCGAAATCCCAGTTCACAATCCCGGGTCCGCGCAGCGCGCCGAATCCGGCGGTGCCGAAGCGTGGTTGGGTAACCGGCGCGAAGGCGAAGGGATCGAAGTAGGACAGGCCGCGGCCCACCCCGCCCAGGATTGCGACCTCCGGCTTGACCTGGTCCGCCCGCTGGCTGCTGTTGGGCAGATCCAGCGAGGCGCCCGAAGCGCTGGCATAGAACGGCCTTCCGCTCATCAAGCTCAGCAGGCTGTTAACCTGCCAGCCGCCCAGCAGGGCGGAAGCCAGCCCGCGCTGGTTCAGCCAGCGCTTTCCCGTGCCCAGGGGCACCTCCCAGATACTGGTGACCTGGAAGTTGTGGGTCCGGTCGTAATCGCGCACGCACCGGTTCAGGTTGAAGTAGGCGAGTGCCTGCACCCGCGGGCTGTCGTCGTAGCTGTTGTTGGTGATGCCGATGGCTTTCGACCAAGTGTAGTGGATGGCCGCTTGAAGGCCCTGCGAGAAGCGCCGCGTCAGGCTGGCCTGCAAGGCGTCGTATTGTCCAGTGCCGACCGGCCCGTACTCGGTCGTGACGGCGGTGCGGCCGAAAAGCTGAAACAATGGGCGGCCGTTCTGTCCGGCCCCGATGACCTGGCCGGCGTTCAGATCGCGCGAGCTGAGCTGCCGGACTTGCCGCGTGCCGACGTAGCCCGCCTGTGCGGTGAAACCGTACCTCAGCTCCCGTTGGAGGGTAAAGTTCCAGGACTGCACATAACCCCGGTTGAGCTTCTTGGGCACCGTGGCCACGGCGATGGTTCCAGGAATGTCCAGAATGCCGCTGCCCAAGTCGGGAACGGGCACGGGCGGGATACCGTTCTCTAGCTTCCCAGCGGGCTGGTAGGTGTTAGCTCCTTCGATATTGAGCGGGATCAGCACCGGGTAGTTGGCACGCAAAGGCTCCATAATTGTGTAGGGATCGTTGGTGATGCCGTAGCCGGCCCGGACGACGAAACTGCTGGTGGCGCGGTAGGCGACGCCGACACGCGGGGCGAAACGGCGTTTGCTGATCTCGACTCCGCAGTCTCTGGGGATCGAGCCGATGCCGCAGATCGTCATCTTGTTGAGGCCCGCATCAAAGCGCTCGATACCCCGTTCGACGCGCGTGACCAGGGGGAAGTACTCCCAGCGCATGCCGTAACTCAAGGTCAGCTTCGGGGTGACGTTCCAGCGGTCACGGACATAGGAGCTGTAAAGCCACGCCCGGAGGCTCCATTCGTCGGGCACCGCGTGGATCTTGCCGATGCGCGTGGGCAGGCCCAATAGGAAAGTGGCGTAGCTGTTGAACTGGTTGGGGCTGGGACCGCCGCGCAGGGCGGTGGGGCCGCCGGAGAAGGTGAAGCCACCCTGCCCGGCGTGAAATGCGCCGGCAATAAATTCCACCTGGGTCTGATTCAGGTGCTGGCGGTACAGGTCCAGCCCGAAACGAATCTCGTGCGTGCCCTTGGTCCAGTTGGCGTTGGCCACGTACTGGTACTGGGGGTCTCGCCGATAGTAGGGCATATAAGTTTCGTTGATCCCCACATTGGTGTAACTGTCGATGGCGAACCGGGGCCAGCCGCCCTCGAAGCGCCGCGTGCCGTTGGTGCCGGGAATCCCCAAGAAGTCCAGCCCGAGTTTTTCATCCAGGCGCGGCTGCTCGGAGCTGGTGTCTATGCGGGTGTAACCGTAGTAAGCGTCCACAACGAGGCGGGGCCCAAAAACATAGGTGCCGGCCACCGTCAGGCTGTAAGTTCCTCCCCAGCCGGAGCCGGGATTGCCTCCGCCGAGGGGCGGGCCGCCCAGCGCCTGGAAGATCTGCTGGTTGTAACTGTTGTACCTCAACACGCTGAAGCGCGCGAACATGGTCAGCTTCGGACTCGCGTTCCAGTTGAACTTGCTGTCCCCGGTATGGCGGTCGAAGATGAAAGGCCCCGCAGCGTAATAGTTACTTGTGAGCAGGTCCAGGTTGGGCAAGGGCGTCAGCTCCGCCAGCTTGCGTGAGATGGGGCTGATGCGGGCGGTCGGCACGAGGTTGCCGGGGAAGGCGAGGCGATTGGCGCCCGCCGCGTCCCCAGTCAGGGGGTCGTAGATCAGCCGGGGAGAAGCGGACATGTCGCCTTTCTTGATGGCCGCCGTGGGCACGGTGGCGAAAAGGGAGGCCGCGCGCCGGTCGTAAGTGCCCTCGTAGCTCAAGAAGTAAAACAGCCTGTCGCGTTTGAGCGGCCCGCCCAGCGTGGCCCCGAGCTGGTTGTAAACCAGCTTCGGTTTGCGTTCTCCCAGCGGCAAGAAGAACGGCTTCGCCTTGAGGCGCTGGTTGCTGTGATACTCGAAGCCCGAGCCGTGCAGCTCGTTGGTGCCGCTCTTGACCTGCACATTGATGGCGGCACCGCCTGCCAGGCCCTGCTCGGCGTCGAAACTATTGGTCACCACGTTCACCGTCTCGATAGACTCCAGGGCCGGCACGTAACCCGTCATATGCGGCATTTGCGGGTTGGTGGAACTGGCGCCGTCAATGCGTGTGTTGTTGGAAGTGCGGCTGGTGCCATTGACGTTGAAGGCCAGGGCGCGCGAGGGGTTGCTGGGGATCGAGTGCACGTTTTCCGGCGGCGCGAAGCCCGGCAGCATCCGGAACAACTGCTGGTAATTCCGGCCCAGCGGCACCGGCAGGTTTTCCATTTCCCGGCTCACCATCTCGGCGCGCACCTCGGAACGGTCGGTTTGCAGCACCGCCGCTTCGGAGGCAACGGTGATGGTCTCCGACACCGCCCCGACCTTCAGCACCAGGTCCACCCGGGCGATGCTGTTGATCGTCACCGGGACGAGGCTCCGGGTGAACGTGGCAAACCCTTCCTTGGTCACCCTAAGGCTGTACGTCCCCGCCTGCACCGTGGGAAAGCTATAAGCACCGGTTTCGTCCGTGGTGCTCTGCCGGGACTGATTCGTCTCCGTGTTGGTAATGATGACGGTGGCGCCGGTAACGGCGGCGTCACTGGGGTCTCTGACGTTGCCGACAATCGAGCCGTAAAGCACCTGGGCTTCGGCCGCGTGCGGCGCGACCAGCGCTCCCAGGGCAACGAGACAAGACAATGCCAGTAGCTGGCCTCGCGGTCTGGTCATGTTCAAACTCCCTCCCGTGGACCAATCCTACCGCAAGCCGGTCGCGGATTCAATGCCTGCGGGCTCCGCCTCAGCCGCTCTTGCCCTTCAGCCCGCGCTTTTCCAGCAGCGGCTCGACCGAGGGTTCGCGGCCCCGGAAGCGCTTGTACATCTCCATGGCGTCTGCCGTGCCGCCCTTCTCCAGAATGTTCCTCCGGAAAGAGCGCGCCGTCGCCTGGTCGAAGAGGCCCTTCTCCTTGAACTCCTGGAAGGCCTCGCTGTCGAGCACCTCGCTCCAGATGTAGCTGTAGTAGCCCGCGGAATAGCCGCCCGAGAAGATGTGCTGGAAGTACGGGCTGCGATAGCGCACCACGATCTCCGGCAGCAGCCGGATCTTCTCCAGCGCGGCCTTCTCGAAGGCGATGACATCCTGAGGCGGCCCCTCGGAGAGGGTGTGCCAGTCCATGTCCAGGAAAGAGGCCGCCAGGTACTCCACGGTAGCGAAGCCCTGGTTGAACTTCTCGGCGTTCTTTATCTTCCTGATCAGTTCATCTGGTATCGGCGCGCCCGTCTTGTAGTGCCTGGCGGAGATTTTCAGCACCTCCGGCTCGAGCGCCCAGTTCTCCATGATCTGGGAGGGCAGCTCGACGAAATCGGTGGGCACCCGGGCCAGGCTGCCGTAGCGGATGCGGGAGAGCAACGAGTGCAGCCCGTGGCCGAATTCGTGGAAGAGGGTTTCGACCTCCTCGAGCCGCAGCAGCGCCGGCCGGTCGGCCGTCGGGCGGGTGAAGTTACACACGTTGACCACGATGGGGCGAATGTCCTTGCCCTCCTTGATGCGCTGCTGGCGATACCGGCTCGACCAAGCGCCGCCGCGCTTTCCAGGCCGCGGGTGGAAGTCCACCAAGAACACGCCCAGATGGGAGCCGTCGGCGTCGCGGACCTCGAAGGCGCCGACTTCGGGGTGATACTTCGGGAGGTCCTGGCGCGCGATGAATTTCAGTCCATAGAGCCGGCCCGCCACGTAGAACGCCCCTTCCCGGACGCGTTCCAGCGGAAAGTAGTGCCGGAGCTCGTTCTCGTCGAGCTGGTAACGCGCCTGCTTGACTTTCTCGGCGTAGTAGCGCCAGTCCCACGGTGCCAACGGGAAGCTGTACCCGTGTTCCCGGATCATGGCTTCGAGGGATTCCTTCTCCTGTTGCGCCACTTTCAAGGCCGGCTCCCAGAGCTGCTTCAGCAAGCCGTAGACTCCTTCGGGATTCTTGGCCATGCGGTCTTCCAGAACGAAGTGCGCGTGGGTGGGGTAGCCGAGAATTTTGGCCCGCGTGGCGCGCAGGGCCGCGATGCGGGCGAGAATCTGTTTGTTGTCCTGCGCGTTGCCGTTGTCGCCGCGCTGGGTGTACGCCGTCAGGATCTGCCGGCGCAGCTCTCGGTTGTCGTCGTAGGAAAGGAAGGGCCAAATACTGGGCGCATGCAGCGTGAACAACCATTTTCCGGGCTGGCCCGCCGCCTTGGCAGCCTCCTTCAGCAGGTTGTCGCCGAAGCGCACCGAGAGCACCGAGAGCTCTTTGTTGACCTCGCGCAGCCGCTGTTTCTGCTGCGCGTCCAGGTTGGCGCCCCCGCGCACGAAGGCCTTATACGTCTCCTCCAGCAGCTTCTGCTGCTCGGGGGCCAGCTTAAGACGCTCCCGCTGCTCGAAGACCTGCTTGACGCGTTGGAAGAGCCGCTCGTTCAGGAAGATGTCGTCCCGCAGGGCCGCCAGCAAGGGGGCGACTTCGCGGGCGATTTCCTGTAGCCGGTCGTTGGTCTCGGCGCTGGTCAGGTTATTGAAGACGCCTTGGACCTTGTCGAGAAGTTCGCCCGAGGCGTCCAGGGCCTCGATGGTGTTGGCGAACGTCGGCGCATCGGTGCGGCCGGCGATGGCCTCCACTTCCTGCCGTTCGAGGGCGATGCCCTTCTTGAGGGCGGGCGGGAAGTGTTCGTTCTTGATCCGGTCAAAGGGCGGCACGCCGAAGGGCGTCTTCCATTCCTCGAAAAACGGGTTGGCTTCCGCTAGCGGCGCCGCCTGGGGGCCGGCCAGCAGGGGGCAGACGACTGCCGCAGCCAGAATCAGGCTGGTCCAGTTCATAGACCAGCCAGCATAGCAAGGCGGCGGGGCCGATGCGAAGCCCCGGCCCTCGTCAGTAATAGAACTTCAGCGCGAATTGCATCACCCGCGGATCGCCGCCCAGGCGCTGGATCGTGCCGAAGGCGCCACTGTTGCGATTGTTATCCGGCAGGCCGAACTGCGGGGTGTTAAACAGGTTGAAGATCTCCCAGCGGAACTCCAGGTTGTGTCCCTCACCGAAATAGGGGAAATTCCGGTTGAGCGAGAGGTCGAAGTTCACCGCCCCGGGGCCGTCCAGAGTGTTTCGCCCGCAGGTGCCCAGCACCCTCGGCGGGGTGGGCAGGGCGTAGGCACTCTGATCGAACCAGCGGTCCGGGCTGCGCTGGTCAGGCGGCAGACTTCCGTCCCTCAGACAGTCCGCCAGGGCGTTGGCAAACCCGCCGGGCACGCCCACCCGGCCGTTGTTGGCGCTGTGGAAGATGGTGAAGGGACGGCCGGAGCGCAGCGTCGCCAGCCCACTGAGACGCCAGTTGCCGAGAATGTGCGCGGCCGGGCCTTCGGCTAAGCGGGCGTGCCCTTTGCCGAGGGGCGGCTCCCAGAGGTAATTCAGCACCAACCGCTGCGGGTAGTCGAAGTCGCTGCGCCCCCGCTGCTGGCGCAGGTCGTGCGCGGTCTGCATGAAGCTGCTGGAGCCGCCGGTGAACAGGTGCTCCATGCCGTAGTCGATGGATTTCGAGAAAGTGTAACCCAGCCCGAAGGCCAGGCCCCGGACGTAGCGTTTCTCGAGCGTCAGGTCCACCCCGTTGTAGATGGAGTTCCCCATATTCTCCCGGTATTCGATCGCGCCCAGGCTGGGGAAGCGCACCGTGGCCAGACCGCCCGGGGAACCGTCCGGGTTGAACCTCTGCTGGTTGAGGTTCCGCAAGACGGAAAGATGGGTACCCTTGGTTCCCACGTAGTCCAGGGCCAGCAGCACCTCGCCGGGCAGCATGCGCTGGAGGCCTAAGCTCCACTTGTCAATCTCCGGAATGACCGCCGTCGGATTGACGGCCCGCTGCCGCACCAGCACCAGCCGGGCCGGGTCACGCTCAATCACCGCCGGATCCAACGACAGGTTGAAGCCCGTGCGCACGCGCATGTTGTTGGCCGTCTCGCGGTCGCTGACCGCGGACAACGCGTTATTGACCACCCAGGGCAGGTTCAGGCCCATCTGGTCCTCGCTCCCGGCGCGCTCGAACAGCATGTAGAAGCGTCCGTAGCCGGTGCGCAGCACCGTGCGCGGCGTCAACTGGTAAGCGAGGCCCACGCGCGGCGCGAGGTTGTTCTTGTCGGAGGCCACCAGGCTCTTGCCGAAGCGCGAGTTGGCGGGCGTAAAGCGCTCGCCGGTGGCGGGATCGACGTTCGTCATGCGGTTGCGGCCCTCGTACGGCCAGGTGGCGAAGTCGTAGCGCAGGCCCAGGTTGACGGTCAGCCGCGGCGTCACCTTCCAATCATCCTGGAGGAACCAGGAGGTCATCCACAGGCGCGCGTCCACCGGGTTGAGGTTGGAGAGCTGCGCAGCGGAGGGGTAGCCGAGCAAGTAATCCGCCATCCCGATGCCGGTGCGGTTCCCGTCGAAGGTCCAGTCGCCGCGGGGCGCCGGGATGTCCACGTAGATGTTACGCATGGGCAGCCGCACATCCACCCCGGTCTTGAGCTGGTGCGCGCCCTGGGTGAGGCTGATCACCTCCGACCACTGCCACTGATTGGTCAGTTGCCACTTGGGCAGGAACACCGGCGAGCCGATGTGGTCCAAGCCGCCGCCGGCGCCGCCGGGAATGGTCTGAGTGCCCCCGCGTGCCCCGATGCGCAGCGCCGGCAGTCCGCCGGAAAAGGACGCGTCCTCAGGCACGCCCCGGATGCCATATTCGGCCAGCGTGTTCTTGCCGAACGGGTCCTGCACCCCGCGCGAGTTGTTCCGTCCCCAGCCCAGCCGGAATTCGCTCACCAGCCGCGTGCCGAGCACCGAATTGACGCCCAGCACCGCCGTCTGCCCGCCCATGTACAGGCGCCCGAAAGCCGACGTTGAAGTGCCGTCCAGCACGCCCCCGAAGACGCCCGGCACGTACCGGAACCGGTCCGACCAGGTGTAGCGCGCAAACAGGTTATGGCGCGGGGTCAGTTGCCAGTCGCCCCGTGTGGTGACGCTGTCGGTGTCGTCCTCAACGGCGGGGCTGCGCACGAAATTGAACGCGTTGAGCGGGCCCGCCGCGGGAACCAGGTTGGGGGCGGGCAGCTCGTTGATGATGCGCGCAGCCACCGGATCGAGGCAGCGCGCCGGAATCTGGTTGTTCGGAAACGGAAGCCCCGCTCCCATGCAGTCACCAACGCGATCCACCATCGAGGCGTAGCTGGTGCGGTTGGCCGCCGCCGCGGCCGCCGAGAAATCCCCGCTGCGCTCGTTAGGCGGCGGCACGCTGCCCAGCCGCGTGGTTCCTTTCCGGATGCGGGTCCCCTCGTAGTTGAAGAAGAAGAACGCCCGGTCTCTCACTACGGGGCCGCCCAGATTGCCGCCGAACTGATTCTGTATATGCTGCGGCTTGGGCTGGCCCGCGCGGTTCAGCACCCAGTTGTTGGCGTCGAACTTGCGGTTACGCGCGAACTCGTAGGCCGCGAAGCGAAGCTGGTTGGTCCCGCTTTTCGTCGTCACGCTAACAGTCCCGCCCGGGCTGCGCCCGTACTCGGCCGAATACGAGTTGGTAGTGACCTTGAACTCCTGAATCGAGTCCACCGAGGGCCGCGCCACCTGCGTGGTGAGTTCCTGGACGTTGGTGGAGATGGAGTTGTTGTCCACCCCGTCGAGGATGAAGTTGTTCTGAAGCGAGCGGACACCGTGCACGTTGGCGCCGCCCGTGCGCCCGGCCGCCGTTCCCCCGCCTTCCTCGGTGTACCGGTCGCTTTGCACGCCGGCCACCAGGCCCAGTAAGTCGTCCCAGTTGCGCCGGCTCAGCGGCAGGTTCAGCACTTTCTCGTTCTCCACTACCGAGCCGGTGGAGGCCTCCTGCGTGCTCAGCAACGGCGCGCGCGCCTCCACGGTCACCGACTCCTCCAGCCGGCCGATTTCGAGCGTGAAATCCAGCCGTCCCTTCTGCCCCACCGCCAGCACCACGTCGGGCGCCACCGCCTTCTTGAAACCGGACTTTTCCACCGTGACGTCATATTGACCCACCATCAAGGTCGGGAAAACGTAGTATCCAGAGTCGCCGGTCGCGGCAGTCTGCTCGACGTTGGTTGCCTTATTCTTCACAACCACCCGCGCGTCCGCCACCACCGCCCCGGTGGGGTCCGTCACCAGACCCGTCAGGCTCGCCGTGTGCACCTGCGCGCAGAGCGCGCCCGAGAACACCAGAATCGCTGCCAGTGCCCAAGCCATTTTCAGACCCTCCCTTCTCTGAAGCCTTCGCTCCCTATTGTCCCCTGGGCCGCCGCTGGCTGGCAAGAGAGGCGCAGATCCTTTCTGGCGGGTCTCAGGTTCCCTTAGGCTGGCAGGGGGTGAAAGAAGTCCGCTGGCACGCGAAGCATGCCCCACGTGGGCTGCAATCTGTTGATTCGGCTCGTGGGACAAGCTTCAGCTTGGTGCGCCGGTACAAACCGGCATGGAGTCGCGAATGAAAGAGTCGTGCGGGAAGGGCCTAGCCAGCCATCCCGACCCCGAGTCATGCGCCGGAGGCCGTAAGGCGTCGGGCGAAGCGTTGACAGGGGCACAGGCAGGGTGGGTATTGAGCCGCGAAAGGAAGCTGGTTCCGGGGGCTGACGTCGTCAAGCAGCGCGGAAGGCAACATGCGTGGGGAGTCGTTAGGGCAAGACTCTCCCGCCCCGGCGCGGTCAGAGACCCCAGACATGCCTGGAAACTCTATGCACGGGAACCGGGAGGCCCCGGCAGCGCCCGTCGTCTGAGAAGCGGCGGGCCGGGGAGGGAAAGCGATGAGCGATAAGCCTCTCGTGTACGCTGTCGGGGAGTCGGACGACTGCATAGTACCGAAGAAGGTTCCGAACAACGACCCGCAAGGGTGGGCGGAGGAACCGGAGGGAAGGCGGTCGATCAAGGAGAACGCCGGGGAGTCCGGCCCGAACCGGACGCAGAGTCGGGAAATCGGGTCCCGCGGGCTCGCTGGTGTGCGGGAAGCGGCCAAGAGGGATAAAGGGCTGCGGTTCACCGCCCTACTGCACCATGTGACCGAAAGTCTGCTGCGGGACAGCTTCCACGTGCTGAAGCGGGAGGCCGCCCCCGGGGTGGATGGGGTGACCTGGAGGCAGTACGAGCAAGGCCTGGAGGAGCGGATACGCGACCTGCATGGCCGGGTTCATCGGGGCGCTTACCGTGCACAACCCTCACGGAGGGTCTACATACCGAAACCTGACGGCCGGCAACGGCCGTTGGGGATCGCGGCCTTGGAGGACAAGATTGTTCAACAGGCCGTGGTCACGGTCCTCAACCAGATATACGAAGAGGACTTTGTAGGCTTCTCCTATGGGTTCCGGCCGGGGCGCGGGGCGCATGACGCGCTGGACGCGCTGACGGCGGGGATCGTATGGAAGAAGGTGAACTGGATTCTCGATGCGGACATTCGGGGGTTCTTCGACAATCTGGACCACGAGCGTCTGATGCAGTTCATCGAGATCCGGGTAGCGGATCCGAGGATCCTCCGGCTGATCCGGAAGTGGTTGAGGGCGGGGGTATCCGAGGAAGGGGAGTGGTCGGAGATGAAGGTGGGGACTCCGCAAGGGGCGCTGATCTCGCTACTTTTGGCGAACATCTACCTCGATTACGTTCTCGACCGATGGGTGATCCAGTGGCGGAAGCAGTGTGCGTGCGGCGACGTGATTATGGTCCGCTACGCGGATGATTTCGTGCTGGGGTTCCAGCACCGGAAAGAAGCGGAACGGTTCCTGGAGCAGTTGCGGGAACGGCTGCGGGAACATAGACTGGAACTGCATCCAGACAAGACGCGCCTGATCCAGTTTGGGCGCTATGCCATCGAACATCGCGAGCGGGAGGGGAGAGGGAAGCCGGAAACCTTCGATTTTCTAGGTTTCACGCACATTTGCGGCACGCTCCACAAGACCGGGCGGTTCACCGTCCAGCGAAAGACTGTGGGCAAACGTATGGGCGTTAAGCTCAAGGCCATCAGGGCGGAGCTGCGCCGGCGGATGCACCAGCCCGTAGGGGAGGTGGGAGCCTGGTTGAAGTCGGTCGTGCGCGGCTACTTCAACTATCACGCGGTGCCGGGGAATTTCTCCCGGCTCAACTCGTTTCGCTACGAGGTGGTGCGGCGCTGGTGGCAGGCCCAACGCCGGAGGAGTCAACGCCGGCCACGCTGGGAGGTGTTTGAACGTCTGGTGGCCCAGTATCTCCCGCAACCCGTGATCCTGCACCCTTATCCCTTGGAGCGGTTTTGCGCCAAGCATCCGAGATAAGAGCCGTGTGCGCTAAGGAGCGCCCGCACGGATCTGCG